>WNFG01000888.1_pt1 | contig 25034 bp, 29 predicted proteins | sample 5400431 | NCBI WGS metagenome assembly WNFG01 (sample SAMN13153346, study PRJNA577476) | soil metagenome | isolation source: 120 cm saprolite under Douglas fir tree site 2 hole 3 replicate 2 | place: USA:California | collected 2015-04-18 | reverse complement strand
AGCAGGTCGATCTTGCTCTCGAACCGGCCGCCGGGTTCGGCGCCGTAGACCGCGGTGAAGTGCCGGGCCAGGTCGAAGTGGGCCACGATGCGCGTGGCGGCAGGCTGGAGCTTCGCGGTGGTCACGAACATGGCCTCCGCGATCCGCGCGGTGCCCTCCAGCATCTCGGGGACGCCGTCGTACACCCGGTTCTCGTAGAGGCCGGTCTCGTCGTAGCGCGCCCGGTAGTGGGACAGCGCGGTCTCGATCAGCACGGCGTCGGTGGTCCCGAGCAGCGCCGAGAAGGTGCCCCTGAGCGGCGGCCCGATATAGGCCGCAAGCGCGTCGTCGTCCGGGCAGGCTCGCCCGAGTCGATCGAGCGCGTGGCGGATGCAGGCGGTGATGCCGACGCTCGAGTCGGTGAGGGTGCCGTCGAGATCGAACAGGACGGTGAGGGGGCTCATGCGTCCCGCGGTTTCACCGTGATCTTCGTCTTCACGGAGTTGGCGATGAAGCACTGCTCGTGGGCGGCGTGGTGCAGGTGGTCCACCTCCTCGTCGGTCGGGCGCTTGTCGCCCCCGTAGACGATGCGCGGGCTCAAGGTCACCGCGCTCACCCAGATGGCGCCGCGCTCGTTCTTGCGCATCACCCCCACCGCGTCGTCCTCGTAGGACTCGACCATGAAGCCCTGGCGCATGGCCACGTAGAGGAACGTGAGCATGTGGCAGCTCGAGATCGCGGCCACGTAGGCCTCTTCAGGATCCACGTGGGCCGGGTTGGAGTACGGCACCGGCACCACGCCGGGCGACGGCGAGGCCGGCACGGTGAGCCCGCCGTCGAACGTCCACGTGTGCTCGCGGGAGTAGCGCCCCTTGAGGAAGTCGCCGCTTTCGAGCTTCCACCGCACCGTCGCCTTGTGCTCAGACATGGCTCGTCTCCTCGAGTCTCGCGATCTGGCGGTCGTGGAGGCGGGACAGGAGCAGCAGCGCGCTCGCCGCCCCCAGCAGCGCCAGGAACATGTCCCACTGAGTGTCCCACTGATCGCCCTGAGTGCCCAGGAACGCGTCGGCGCCCTCGCCGCCGATCAGAGCGGCCCACCATTCGACCAGCTCGTAGAGCGCGCTGATCGCGAGGCCCACGCAGAGCGCCAGGAAGGTCAGCCACTTGCCCGATTGGAGCGGCGAGCGCCGGATCAGGATCTCGCGCACCACGATGGCGGGCACGAAGCCCTGGGCGAGGTGGCCGATGCGATCGTAGTGATTGCGGGCGAAGCCGAAGACGCGCTCCATCCAGAAACCAAGCGGCACCTCCGCGTAGGTGTAGTGGCCGCCCAGCATCAGGATGAGCGCGTGGACGAAGATGAGCCGGTAGGCGAGCGGGGTCAGCGGAAAGCGGCGCGCGGTGAGGAGGAGGATCGGGACCGCGATCAGGATCGGGGCGACCTCGAGCACCCAGGTTACCCGATCGTGCGGCCCGATGCCCGAGACGACGAGCAGGACGGCGCCGACGACCAGGAGGGCCAGGGGCTCTCTACCAGTCACCCGCGTACTGGGTGTTATGCCCGGTCGTCTGCGTGAGCAGGCGCGCGCGGCGCAGCTCGATGAGCTGGCGCGTGTGCAAGAGGTCGTGCGCCGCCCACGAGGCGAGAAGGTCCCCGGCCGTGATGGGCCCGAAGGGCGCGCGGTATTCGCGGCTCCAGTCCGGCGCGGACAGGCCCGCGAGCCAGGCGATCGAGCGCTCGCGCTCGATGAGGAAGCCCTGCAGGGCCTCTCCGAGGTCGCGCTCGTTGTATCGCCGCTCGCTGACCCAGCCCGCGGGATCGATCCGGGCCCACGTCTCCTCGGGCCGGTGCAGCACCACGTCGAGCCGCGGGCGGAAGTCTTCCCGCTCTTCGTCGTGAAGGTGGCAGACCACCTCGAGTAGCGACCAGGCATCCGGCGCCGGCCGCACCCGCGCCTCGGCGGGTGAGACGCCCGCCACGAGGCCGCCGATGGTCTCCGCGCCCTGGGCCAGCTCACGACGAAGGAAATCCAGACGCATGCCGGTCGCGCCTACTGGAACTCGAGGGTGGCCGCGCGCAGCCCGCAGAGGAGCTTGCCCGCGGTCTCGAGACACCGGTCGTTGGACGGGGGCATCACCGGACCCGCCAGCGAGTCGCGGTGCCAGCGCTCGAGCGGCAGCTCCTTCAGGATGCCGCGCCCGCCCGCCAGCCGCATGGCCCGCTCGGTGGCCATCAGCCCCACGTCGGCCGCGAAGGTCTTGGCCTGGTTGACCACGAGCATGGTGGCCTCGCGGTCGCCCGCCATCTTCACGCAGGCGGCCTCGTGCAGGAGCAGCCGGGCCGCGCGGATCTGGGTGCCCACCTCGGCCACCGTGCGCTGCACGAGCGGGTGATGGCTCATGGGCTCGTTGGAGGGCCGCTGGGTCTTGGTGCGCGCGTACTCGGTCATGTACTCGAAGGCGGCCTCGCCGATGCCCAGGTAGACGGCGGCGTAGCCGAGCGCGAAGCCCTGCAGGTCGATGGTCAGGTACTCGCCGGGCCGGCCGACCACGTTGGCCGGATCCACCGCGCAGTCGTACCGGATGGTATGGCTGATGGTGCCGCGCATGCCGGTGGCGTTCCAGGTGCCCTCGATCTTCACGCCGGCGTCGCGGCTCGGGATCATCGCGGAGATCACCCCGTCGCGGGCATTGCTCTTGCCCGCCTGGATGCCGGTGACGAAGAAGTAGTCGGCCGCGTCGCCGAGCGAGCAGAACTGCTTCACCCCCGCCACCCGATAACCACCGCCATTTGTCGGGTGAAACACGGTGTTGAGCACGAACTTGTCGCGGAAGCTCTGCTCGGGCTCGCTCGTGATGGAGGCGATGCGGGCCCCGCGGCCGACGACCTCGCCGAAGTAGCGCCGCTTCTGCTCCTCGGTGCCGAGCGCGGCCACGAAGGTGGTCACCGTCGAGTGCATGTTGAAGGTGAGCGCGGTGGCCGCGCAGCCCTTGGCGATTTCGCGCAGGGCGTGCACGTAGGTGACCGGATCGGCGCCGACCCCGCCGTACTCGCGGGGGACGGTGAGCGCGAACAGGCCGGCCGCGTGCAGGTCCGCGTAGTTCTCGTAGGGGAACGTGGAGTCGGCGTCGTACCGGGCCGCGCGCGCCGCGAAGCGCTCCCGCGACAGGGTGGCCACGCGCTCCACCACGGAGCGCTGCTCGTCGGTCAGGGGCGGGAGCGGGAACACCCCGCTAGCGTAGCGCCCCTGCGTAGGCCGGCGCAATCTGAGTGTGCAACCGGAGGGGCCGGCATCCCTTATGGTACTGTTGCGTCCGTATGGCCGCACGAAAACGCGAGCTTGCCGCCGTGGCCCCCGCCCGGCCGGACTTCCTGATCCTGGGCCTGGCCGCCGCCGGCTTCGCCATCGCGGCCTACCTCACCGGGCTCAAGTGGATGGGCGGCAACGCCGCCTTCTGCCTGTCCGGCAGCGGGTGCGACGTCGTGCAGGCGAGCCGCTACGGCAGCCTCCTGGGCGTGCCGACCGCGCTCTGGGGCGTGCTGCTCTACGCGGCCATCGGCGCGCTGGCCGCGCTCGGGCTCACCGCGCCGCGCTGGACGTGGGCTCTCTACCTGGCCGCCGCGGGCGTGGGCTTCTCGATCTACCTCACCGCGGTCTCGGTGCTCGTCATCAAGGCCACCTGCGCCTACTGCCTCGCCTCGGGTGCGATCACGGTGGCCATCCTGTTCGTGCTGCTCCGGCGCCGCGCCGCCTTGCCGCGCCGTCGCCGGCTCGGGGCGCTCGTGCCCGGCGCGCTGGCCGCCGCGGTGCTGGTGCCGCTCGGCGCCGCCTTCATCTACGCGGTGCCGGCGGGCGGGGGCAGCGGCTTCGAGGGCGCGCTCGCGCGGCACCTGCGCGAGAAGGGCGCGGTGATGTACGGGGCCCACTGGTGCCCGCACTGCACCGAGCAGAAGGCCCTCTTCGGCGCCGCGGCCAAGGACGTCCCCTACGTGGAGTGCGCCGCGGACGCGGTCAACGGCCGCCCCGACCTCTGCCAGCAGGCCGGCGTGAAGTCTTTCCCCACCTGGGTGATGGGCACCGAGCGCCGCGAAGGCACCCAGTCTCTCCGAGCTCTCGCCGACTTTTCCAAGTTCGAGGCGCCAAAGTAACCTCCCCCTCACCCTGCCCTCTCCCCCTCCGGGGGCGAGGGTTCCGATTCACCCTCTCCCCTCCGGGGGCGAGGGTTCCGATTCACCCTCTCCCCTCGAGGGCGAGGGTTCCGATTCACCCTCTCCCCCTCGAGGGCGAGGGTTTCGATTCACCCTCTCCCCTCAGGGGAGAGGGTAGGGTGAGGGGTGGTCTCACGGTGGTCTCACTCAGTGCGCGCCCGGCGCCGGCCGCGCCCGCACGCGCTTGAGCAGCAGCGCCAGCGGGATGCTGCATATCGCCAGCACCGTGATCAGCCGGAAGTTGTCGACGAAGGCCAGCAGCGTCGCCTGCGCCACCAGCGTCTTGTAGAGGATGCCGAGCGCCTGCTGCGCGGCCGCGCTCGCCCCCACCTTGGGCGTCAGCACCTGCCGGAGCGCTTCCAGCCGCTGCTGGAAGACCGGATCGTAGGGCGTCATCTTCGCCACCAGGATGTTCTGGTGTACCTGCGCGCGTCGGGCCAGGAGCGTGGTGGCCATCGAGATGCCGACGCTGCCGCCGAGGTTGCGCATCAGGTTGTAGATCCCGGTGGCCCCGCCCATCTGCTCGCGCCGGAGCGTCGAGAAGGACATGGTGGAGAGCGCGATGAAGATGAGCGGGTTGGCGAGGCCGTTCAGGAATGTGACGAACGCGATGTTCGACCACGCCACGTCGAAGGTGAGCCGGCTCAGCCAGACGCCGGAGAGGGCGAGCAGGCCGAAGCCGGCGCAGACGATCAGGCGCGAGTCCACGATGCCGATGAGGCGGCCCGCCGCGATGGCGGCGAGCAGGGCCCCCAGGCCGCGCGGGCTGATCGCGAGCCCGGCCTCGAGCGCGGGATAGCCGAGCAGGGTCTGGAGGAAGAGGGGGAGCATCGCGGTGGTGGCGTAGAGGACGATGCCCATGGCGGTGATCAGGATCGTGCCGATGGCGAAGTTGCGGTCGCTCAGGATCTGCAGGTTGACGATGGGCTCGTCCGTCACGAGCTCGCGCGCGACGAAGGCCACCATCGCCGCCGCGGAGAGGGTGAGGGCCCAGCGGATCCACACCGCGGCGAGCCAGTCGTCCTGCTGTCCCTTGTCGAGCACGACCTGGAGCGCGGCCAGCGAGATCGCCATGAACGCGAGCCCCCAGTAGTCGATGCGGCGCAGCGTGGTGCGCTGCAGATACGGGGGGTCCTCGATGAAGGCCTGCGTCATCGCGAGGGCGAGGAGGCCGACCGGCAGGTTGATGTAGAAGATCCACCGCCAGGAGTAGCTGTCGGTGATCCAGCCGCCGAGCGTGGGGCCCATGATGGGCGCCACGATCACCCCCATCGAGTAGGCGGCCATCGCGCGGCCCCGACGGGCCGGCGCGAAGCTCTCGAGCAGGATGGCCTGGGCGATCGGCTGGAGCGCGCCGCCGCCGATGCCCTGCACCACGCGGGCCGCGATCAGCATCTCGAGGCTGGCGGCGGCCCCGCACGCGGCGGAGGCGAGCGTGAAGATGACGATGCACGTGAGCAGGAGGCGCTTGCGGCCGAACGCCGCGCTGAGCCACGCGGTGACCGGCAGCACGATGGCGTTCGAGATCAGGTAGCTCGTGAGCACCCAGGTGGCCTGCTCGGGAGTGGCCGAGAGGCTGCCCGCGATGTGGGGCAGCGCCACGTTCGCCACCGAGGTGTCGAGCACCTCCATGAACGTGCCCAGCATCACGGAGACCGCGATGAGCACCGGGCTCGAGCGGGGCCGCCACTCGGCCGCGGCGTCCGCGGGCGGGGCGGTCGGCGGGTTCTCGTCTGCCATGCGCTTGACGGGGGTCGGTGCCGCCCGCCATTATAAGCGCGAATCCAATGGCCGACCTGGACCAGGAGGGAATATCCGGGCGGTTGCGCGCCCGGTTCTCGACCTATCAGGAAGGGCCGCCGCGCCGCCGCTACCTGCTCCTCGCGATCGTGGTGGTGGTGCTCGCTTTCACCGGCTACGGCGGCTACCTCCTGTACTACTGGCACCACCACATCTCCACCGACGACGCCTATATCACCGCCCGCATCGCGCCCATGAGCGCGCGCATTCCGGGCATCGTGGTCGAGGTGCGCGTCAACGACAACCAGGACGTGAAGGCGGACCAGGTGCTGGTGCGCCTGGATCCGCGCGACTTCGAGGTGGCGGTGGCGCAGGCGCGCGCCGCCGTCGCGAGCGCCAAGGGCGATCTGGAGACCGCGGTCGTGGGCGTGCCGCTGACCGATGAATCCACCCGCAGCCTGGTCCAGCAGGCGGACGCCGCGCTCGGGGCCACCCAGTACGGCAGCGAGATGGCGCGGCACGATCTGGATGAGCGCCGTGGGATGGTCCAGGCCAAGCAGGCGGCGGTGGCGGCGGCCGACGCGGCGGTGCGCGCCGCGCAGGCCGACTACGAGCGAAGCAAAGGCGACCGCGACCGCATGGCCTCACTCGTGAAGGCGCATCTCGTCGCCCAGCAGGAGTGGGAGCACGCGGACGCGACGTTCAAGACCGCGGAGGCCGTGCTGGACTCCGCCCGCAAGCGGCTCGATCAGGCGCGCAGCGAGGTCGGCCAGGCCGAGGCGTCGCTGCGGACGCAGCAGGCCGCGATCGGCCAGTCGGTGAGCCGGGTGGACGAGAGCCGCGCCTCGCTCCAGAACGCGCGCAGCCAGCGCCAGCAGGTGCGGCAGCGCCAGGCCCAGGTGGAGGCGGGGCAGGGCCGGCTCGCCCAGGCCCTCGCCAACCTGCAGCAGGCGGAGCTGAACCTGGTGTACTGCACGATCCGGGCGCCGATGCCGGGCCGCGTGAGCCGGAAATCGGTGGAGATGGGCCAGGTGGTATCGCCCGGGCAGTCCCTCCTCGCGGTGGTGGATCTCGACGACGTCTGGGTGGTGGCCAACTACAAGGAAACCGAGCTGACCCACGTGCGCCCGGGCCAGCGCGCCACCGTCACGGTGGACACCTACCCGGGCAAGACCTTCAAGGCGCGCGTGGACTCGATCCAGGCCGGCTCCGGCGCGGTGTTCTCGCTGCTGCCGCCCGAGAACGCCACCGGCAACTTCGTGAAGGTGGTGCAGCGCGTGCCCGTCAAGCTCGTGTTCGAGCGGGGGGAGAACGCCCAGCACCTCCTGGTGCCCGGCATGTCCGCCGTCCCGATCATCGCCATCCGCTAACTTTCCCCCCGGATATCCACCCTCGCCCCTCACCCTTCACCCTCTCCCCAATGGGGAGAGGGAAGGGTGAGGGGAGGGGCCAGGGTGAGGGGGCTAGTTGTTGAGGAGCCCATGAAGATCGACGTCCTCCTGATTCCCGTCGGCGCCCGCTACGCGGAGATGCGCGCGGCCGCGCTTGCTGCCGAGGAGGCCGGCTTCGACGGCCTGTGGACCTGGGATCACCTGCGTGATCCCGACGAGCGCGCGGAGGCCGGCGTGCCCGAGGCCTGGACGACCCTCACTGCGCTGGCCGAGGTCACGCGCCGCCTCACGCTGGGCCCGCTCGTGCTCAATACCGGCCTGCGCCATCCCGGCCTGCTCGCCAACATGGCGGCCACGCTGCAGCAGGTCTCGGGCGGGCGCCTCCTCCTCGGCCTGGGCGCCGGCGCCACCCGTTCGATGGCCTACGCGCGGGAGCAGGAGGCGCTCGGCATGGAGGTGGCGCCGGACCGTGTGCGGGCCGAGCGCGTGGCCGAGACCGCGCAGGTGCTCCGGCGCCTGTGGACCGGGGACGCGTCCAATTTCGCGGGCGCGCAGTTCCGGCTCGATCGCCCGTCGGGCTATCTGCGGCCCGATCCCCCGCCGCCCATCATCGTCGCGGGCTTCGGCCCGCGCATGGCCGGCATCGCGGGGCGGTACGGCGACGGCTTCAATACCCAGGCGATGCACCCGGATCTGGCCGAGCTGGCCCGCGTGGCGCGCGAGGCCCACGCCGCGTCGGGCCGCGATCCCGCGCGCTTCAGCGTGAGCGTCTTCGCGGGCCTGAGCGAGCGGTGGCTCCGCGCCGGCACGCCCGAGCGCGCCCGGCTCGAACACGTGGGCGTCGACCGCCTGATCTTGCTGGCGTCGCCCCCCTACGACCTCGGCGGCATCCGCCTGCGCTAATCCCGCCCCTCACCCTGCCCTCTCCCCCTTCGGGGCGAGGGTTCCGATCGACCCTCTCTCCTTTGGGGCGCGAGGGTTCCGATCAACCCTCTCCCCTTTGGGGCGCGAGGGTTCCGATCAACCCTCTCCCCTTTGGGGCGCGAGGGTTCCGATCAACCCTCTCCCCTTTGGGGAGAGGGTAGGGTGAGGGGGAGCTTGTAGCCCTTGGCGACGATCCCCGGCGCCGGCGAGAAATCCAGCTCCGGCGCCCGCGCGAAGCCCATGCGCTCGTAGAGCCGCATGGCCACGCTCATGATATCGGCAGTGTGCAGGGTCAGCGCGGGAGCTCCGGCGGCGCGCGTTCGCCGGATGCACTCCTCCATGAGCCGGCGGGCCACGCCCTTCCCCCGCGCCGCCGGCGCCACCGCCAGGAGGCGCACCTCGGGCCACTCGCGCGTGACGGGCTTGCCGCCGGGATTGGCCATGCCCGCCCCGGCGGGAAAGAGCAGCACGGTGCCCACGAGTGCGCCGCCCTCCTCGGCCACGATCTGCGCCGCCGGCCGCACGTCGGCCAGCGTCGCCTGGATGTTCTGCCGGTACATCGCCCAGAGCGGCGGCGCGAGCGCGGCGGCATACTGCTCGTAGGCGGCGAGCGTCACCGCGAGGATGGCGCCGCGATCGCTCGGGCGCGCGTCGCGGATCGCGGTCACGCCGCCGCGGGCTTGACCTCTCCCACGAGCCGCTCCATCGCGCGCACCATCGCGGGGATGCCGGCGCGCGGCAGGTCGAAGGTCATCCAGGCGGCCCCCAGGCCCTGCACCCGCTTGACGTCGGCGGCCACCTCGGCCACCGAGCCCTGGAAGGCGGCGCGGCCGGCGCCCTTGGCGGTGTCGGTCAGATCGAGCATATTGCGCGGGGCGAGCCCGAGCGCGTCGCGCCGGCCGGTGCGGGTGGCCAGGTCGCGCAGCGTCGCGTAGCCCTTCTCGATATCGTCGAGCCCGAGCGCGATGGGATGCCAGGCGTCGCCCAGCTCGGCGCAACGCCGCACCGCGGGCCCGGAGACCGTGCCAGGTGAGCCGCCCACCCAGATGGGCGGATGCGGCCGCTGGATCGGGCGCGGGGAGAAGGTGGCGCCCGCGAAGCTCACGTACTTGCCGCTGTACTGCGGGATGTCGGCGGCGAAGGCGGCCTTGATGGCGCGGATGTAGTCGTCGCTGAGCCGGCCGCGCTCGTGGAACGGCAGCCGCAGGTCCACGAACTCGGCCTCGTCCCAACCCACCCCGACCCCGAAGATGAAGCGGCCGCCCGAGGCCTGGTCCACGGTGGCCGCGGACTTGGCCGCGACCAGCGGGTTGCGGTAGGGGAGCACGATGACGCTGGCCCCCAGGCTGATGCGCTTCGTGCGCCCCGCGAGGAAGGCAAGCAGCGCGAAGGGATCCGGCCAGTGACCGCCGTAGTGCTGGGTGGTGGCGGGTTTGGCCAGGATGTGGTCGGGGACGAAGACGCCGTCCAGCCCCAGCTCCTCCGCGCGCGTCGCCAGCGACTCCGCTTCCGCCACCGTGAGCTGCCAGATGGGAAGTACCACGCCGTACTTCATGCGCTCCTCCTTTGGGGTCACATCCTCCGGTCACATCACGCGTGCATCGCGGCCCCTACCCTCCGGGCCCCGAGGCTACACGTTTGCCCGGCCGGGGACAACCGGGCGGTCAGCGCGGGGTCAGGCGGGTGGGGTCCGGGGCGCCGGCGCAGTCGGGAAGGCCGGCGATGATCAGATCGGCGGTGGCCAGGTTGGTCGCCACCGGGACGTTGTGGACATTGCATACGCGGAGCAGCGCGCGGATGTCGGGGTCGTGGGGCTGCGCGAAGAGGGGATCGACGAAGAAGAACACCGCGTCGATCTCCCGCATGGCGACGCCGGCCGCGATCTGGGCGTCACCGCCTTCGGGTCCGCTCAGGAGCTCCTCGACCTCCAGCCCGACCTTGTCCCGGATGAGCCGGGCGGTGTGCCGCGTGGCGATGAGCGGGAACGCGGCGAGGGTGTCGCGGTTGAACGTCGCCCACGCGACGAGGTCCACCTTCTTGTGATCGTGCGCGATGAGGGCCAGCTTCTGGATCATGGGCTAGATTCCTTTCCGGTTGGCCGCCGCCAGCTCGCCCGCGACCCGCAGGCACTGGGTCGCCACCGCGTGGTCCCCCAGGGCCGCGAACGCCGCGGCGGTCCGTCGCATGCCTTCGATGGACCCATCGCGATGGGCCCGGATGAGCGCGTTGAGATAGGCCTGCCGCGCGTTGGAGCGCGAGCCGCTCACGGTGCCCGCCTCGGTGCCGATCCGCAGGAAGGCATCGCCCGCCGCGAGCATGCCCTCCCAGCCCCGGCTCGCGAGGGCGGCGCCGTAGGCGTCGTGCCACGCGCCGACCGCGGCGCTGACGTCGTGCCGCGCGAGCGCCTGGTCGATCGTCTCGAGGTGCGCTTTCCACAGCGTGTCGAACTGGAGCCGATGCGTCGCCCGCCGGGTCTCGCGCGGAGTGAGATCCGCCTGCACCTCCATGACCGCGGCGACGAGCCCGAGCCCGATCAGGGCGGCGACGAGGCCCGTCCGCAGTACCGTGCTGCCGTCTTGCTTGTCCATCTCGACCGTTCCTCCCCAAAAGAAAGAGCGCCGTCATCGTACGGCGACGGCGCTCCGGATTTCGCGACGACGCGATGAAATACTCGCGACATGTGTTTGCAGAGGACGTGCCAGCCGGGCGCATCTGGAGCGTGATTGGATTCTGCGAAGCCCGGCGGCTACTTGCGGCGCTCAGCCGCGGGCCACGCGGGCGAGATGCGCAGGCGATGCGCCCGCTGGCCGGGCAGCGTGAGCCTCCGCTGCCTCAGCCGGAGGCAGTGTCAGACGACTTTTGCGCCGTGCTGGATCAGCAGCTCCCGCAGCAGGGCGCGGTGGCAGTGACTCTCGTCCTCGCAGTAGCAGCCCACCGAGAAATCGGCACGGGTCGACAGCGCGGCGAGCAGCGCGATCTGCCGCTGGGCCGCCGGCTCGCGCATCTGGCTACGGTAGCGGCGCGCGTAGAGCGCCCAGCGCGCGGGCGTGAACGGCTTCGACAGCGCCCAGGAGACGAGCGGCGCGGTGGGCGCCAGCTCGGGCAGCCAGGCGTCGTAGTAGTCCCGCGCCGCGTAGTCGGCCTTGCGCACGCCGCGCGGCGGCCGGCGCACCGTCCCGATGCGTAGGCCTTCGCCTGGGAGCCGTGGGGTGCCGAGTCGCACGATGCGCACCGCCATGGTCTGGTGCTCGTCGTCTAGATGACGCGCCGGGCCGCCGCGGTGGCCGGATCGCCAGTGTTCGGGGTGCCCGCGGGCTCGATCAGGAGGATGTGCACTTCCTCCTTCGCCACCGGCCGGTGCTCGACGCCCTTGGGCACCACGAAGAGCTCCCCGGGGCCCAGCTCGACGTTCTGATCGCGCAGCTCGATGGTGAGATGCCCCTTGAGCACGAGGAAGAAGTCGTCGGTATCGTCGTGCTTGTGCCAGACGAACTCGCCCTGCGCCTTGACCACCATGAGGTCGTGGCCGTTGAACTGGCCGATGGTGCGCGGCTGCCAGTGCTCCGAGAAGGTGGCCAGCTTCGCTCCGAGATTCACCGAGTTCATGCGCGCGGCCTCCACACTACGGCGACTGATACAGACGATTGGACTCCTCGAATAGAGCCAACGCCTTTTCGACGTCGAACGCCTGCTCTACTAGGCGCTCCGGATCCCACTCGCTGCGCGGGATCGCGAAGAAGTCGCCGCCATACACGTGAATCGCCCCGGTCAGCCGCTTGATCGGATTGACCACCGAGTGAATGATGTCATGTCCGAGGGGCACGGCGTCACGGTCGCTGAGGGCCCTGGCCCCGGCGGCCTCGATTCGGCCATCGGGAGCGTTTGCCACCCGCCGCCAGAAGATGTTGTCCTCTCGACCCGTGTACATCCCGATGACGGCCCACATCTTGTGGTTATGGGGGAGCTGGCACATGCGCGGCCCCCAAACGACGTTGAGGATCGTGAGTTCCGGCGATCGGAAGACCACGTGTAGCCCTGCCCGTCGCGGCTCCCCGAGCGCCTTCAGAATCTTCGAGGGCGCGGCGACCGCGCTCGCGACGACTTCAAGCACGCCCGGCGACCCGTTCGCCGCGCTGGCTTCGCGGCATTCGGCAATGAACCGGTCCACGTCAAACATGGCGCACCCTAGACACCGTGCCTCCCACCCTTGCCAATCGATTCGAGGAACTCGCCCGCGCTCCCAGGTCCGAGTTCGAGAATTGCCTCGGCGAGCACGCCGAGACCCTTCGAAGCCGCAAGGCCCGCAAGAATCGCCTGCCCGCCGACGTGGTCCCAGGGCACTTGTGCACGTGCGAGACAGACGTCGGCCAGGGCTTGGACCGCCGCGTGGTAGGCGGCGGCAAGATCCTCCGGAATGTCCGGAGCTCGCCCCGTGAGTCGAGCAGCTTCGATCGCAGCCGGAAGTGCCAGAAGATCCCATCGAGTCTGGGCCGGATCGCGGGCAATCCTGACCAGGTGAGGAACGGCTGCGTAGGAGGCTTCGCATACATCACCTTGGTGGCAGATCCGCGACCAGAGATTGGTCCACACCTCATCGCTTGCTTCCCCGGCGTCGATCGTCCGAAGGATGGTGGAGACTGGAGTCGCGTGCCCGTAAGTGTCTCGAAGCTCCGACCATCTCGGGCTATCCAGCGGGATCATTCTGCATCTCTTTTCACGGTGTCTAACGCCCGGCTGGGCGGCGGGCTTCGCCCGTCCGCTCCAGCCGAGGGTTCGGCGCCCAAATGGCTGCGCGGTAAACGGCGACCATAGGGTGACCAGCTAAGGTCGTACAGGCTCGAGGTCGCGCGCGCGGTTCATCTGGTCCCCCCACGGGCCGCGGCGGACCTCGGGCGGGATCGGCAGCATCTGCTTGTCCCAGTCCTCGTACGCGCGCTTGAGTTGTTCGAACATCGCCGCGTTCTTCAGCTTGAAGTTCGCGTTCTCCGTCTCGTCCTCGGCGAGGTTCGCGAGGTACTCGCGCGTGTCCCAGCGGACGTACTTCCAGTCGCCCTTGCGGGCAGCCATCATGTCCTGCGTGCGCCAGAACACCGTGCGCTCGAACTCCGGTGCACGGCCGCGGAGGACGGGCATGAGATCGACGCCATCCGCCGGATAGGCGGGATCGGGCTTCCCGCCGGCTACCGACAGCAGCGTCGGAAGCCAGTCCATGCTCATCGCGAGCTGGTTGACGACCTTGCCGGCCGGCAGCACGCGCGGCCACACGACGATCGCCGGCACGCGGATGCCGCCCTCCCACAGGTAGCCTTTCTCGCCGCGGAACGGCCAGTGGTATGAGTAGCGCTCGCCGCCGTTGTCGCTCGTGAACACGATGATCGTGTCGCCAGCGCGTCCCGACGCCTCCAGCGCTTTGAGGACGCGTCCCACGGCGGCGTCCAGGCTCTCCACCATCGCCCGAAAAGCTCTCGGAGAGCCGCCCTCGTAATGCGCCATCTCGCGGATGCTCGCGGCCTTGCCCTGGTCCTGCGGGCCCTCCCACGGCCAGTGGGGCGCGTTGAAGTGGAGGCTGAGGAAGAACGGCTTCGGATCTGCGCCCTTGACGATGTCGATCGCGCGGTCGGCGAAGAGATCGGTCGAGTAGCCCTCACGCTCGACGCGGGCCTCTCCCTCGTACAGCCCGTGCACCGTCGGCGCGCCGCGGGGGGGACCGCTCTTATGGGTGAAGTACGTCATCCCACCACCGAGGAAGCCGAAGAACTCGTCGTAGCCGCTCTTCAACGGACCGAACGCGGGTGGGAAGCCTAGGTGCCACTTGCCGACGAGCGCCGTCCGATATCCCACCGTCCTGAGCAGGCTGGCGAGCGTTGGGTGCTGGGGCGAAGGCCGGCCGGCGCGCCACCTGGCAGTGGATCGTACAAGCCGACGGGCAGGCGAGTTTGATATCGCCCGGTGCTGAGCGCGACTCGCGTCGGGGTGCATGTCGACGAGTTGGCGTATGCCTGCGTCAGCCTGATGCCGCGTGCTGCGAGATCGTCGAGGACCGGGGTCTTGTAGTCAGGTCGTCCGTAGCAGCTGAGATCACCCCAGCCCAGATCATCCGCGAGGATGAAGAGGATGTTGGGCGTGGCGCTCGAGGCCGGCTGCTGCGCGCCAGCGTCATACGCCGTAGAGGCCGTGATCGCTGCACTGACGGCGAGGAATTCGCGTCGAGTTAGCATGGCTCCTCCCCAGGTTGGCTCGTAGAGCTTCCGTCGCCCTCAAAGCGACACACGTCCATCTCCCGGCGACTCGTCCTTGATCGAGTTGCGCTGGGCCTCCTTGATACGCCGAACTAGAAGCTCGCCTTTGCAGCCGGAGAGGAGCGTCGCTTCTGAGCACGCCGACTATAGCCTCGGGGCCAATGAGTGGCAAGCCAGCGAGGCCGCGCCTCAGGCTCCCCGTCGCTCACGCCCGCCGCTTGCGCAACAGGCCCGCGAGGCCGGCGGGCAGCAGGAGCACGACCGCGATCAGCACCAGCCCCAGGCTCAGCATGTAGAAGTAGCGGAACTTGAGCAGCAGCGTCTCGGACAGGATCCCCAGGAAGACCGCGCCCAGCACCGGGCCCACCACGGTGGTGGCGCCGCCGAGCAGGGCCATGATGACGGTCTGGAAAGACACGAGTGGGTTGAAGACCTGGGGGTCGAGATAGGTCCAGCGCGGGGCCATCGCGCCACCCACCGCGCCCATGAAGGCGGCGCTGAGGGCGAAGACCGTGATCTTGATGCGGGTGGTGTCGATGCCGAGCGTCGCCGCGCGCTCCTCGTCGGCGCCGATGCCCACGAGCGCGATGCCCCAGCGGCCGCGCGGCAGCCACACCGCGATCGCCACCGCGAGCGCGGCCACCCCGAGCACCGTGTAGTAGAGCGTCACCGCGCCGGGCGGGTTGAGCATCAGGCGCCCGACGGTGCCGGTCACGCCGGTCTCGTACCAGATGAGGGTGTGCTTGGCCAGCTCGGCCAGGCCGAAGGTGAAGACCGCGAAGTAGGGCCCGCGCAGGCGCAGCGCGAGCGTGCCCACCAGCAATGCCATGGCGGCGGCGACCGCGGCGGCGGCCAGGACGGGCAGCGGCCACGGGAGCCGGGCCATGACCACCGCGGTGGTGTCGGCGCCGGCCCCGAAGAAGGCGCCGGTGGCCAACGAGAGATAGCGCGTGGGGCCCGAGAAGAAGGCCCAGGAGACCGCGAGGGCCACGTCGGCCAGGATGGCCAGCGCGAGCGAGCGATAGTACGTGGGCAGGAGGTGCGGCGCGACGAGCAGCGCCGCGCCGAGGACGGCCAGGGCGAATCTAGCGGCCAAAGAGGCCCGACGGCCTGAGGATCAAGATCAGCGACAGCACCGCGTAGGATGAGATCAGCCGGATGTCGGAGGAGGCGAGGTAGACGCCGGCGGTCTCGACCAGACCGAGCAGCAGCCCGGCCAGGAGGCAGCCCAGCATATTGCCGAGCCCGCCCAGGATGACCACCACCAGCGCGGTCACCGTGTAGGGCAGGCCCATGAAGGGCGTCAGCTCGAACAGCATGCTGACGAGCGAGCCGGTCACCGCCGACATCGCGATGCCCGCGCCGAAGCAGAGGCCGTGGATGCGCGAGGTCTGGATGCCCACGAGCTGCGCGCCCTCCGGCTCCTGCATGAGCGCGCGCACCGCTTTGCCGGTCAGGCTGTAGCGGAGATAGAGGTAGAAGGCCACGCCCAGGGCGAGGGCGATCGCGGCCGCGAGCACCCGGTTGGCGGGGAACACGGTGCCGAGCCACCGCAGCGGGATCGCGAGGTAGCTGTAGCCCTTGAGGTCCGCGCTCCAGATCAGCAGCGCCGCGTTCTGGAGCACGAACATGAGCCCGAACGAGAGCAGGAGCGAGCGCGACTCGAGGCTCTCCGCCGCCTCGCCGGCGAGCAGCGGGGCGTAGAGCAGCCGGTGCAGCACGAGCCCGACGGCGAAGGCCGTCGGGCCCGTGATCAGCAGGGTCAGCAGCGGGTTGACGCCCCAGCCGGTGTGCAGCGAGAACGTGACGTAGGCGCCCAGCATCAGGAACTCGCCGTGCGCCACGTTCAGCACGCGCATCAGGCCGTACTGGAGGTTGAGGCCGAGGGCGACGAGGGCGTAGATGCCCCCCGTCGTGAATCCCCCGACCACGACGTCCAGCAGGAGCGTGGGCGAGAGCGTCACGCCCAGGCCGGCTTCGGCACCACCGCCGCTCCGGTGGCCCAGCTCTTGGGCCAGAGCAGCTCGAACTCGTTCTTCTGCCACTGCCCGACGATGCCCGGGGTGGCCACGTTCTCCCCCTTGGTGAACTTGATGGGCCCGGCCACCGTCTGGAACTCGGTGGCGTCGAGCATGGCCTTGATCTTCGGCCGGTCGAGACCGATCTCGCCCACGCAGCGCTCCAGGATCTGGAGCGACGCGTACGCAAAGGCGCTCGCCCAGCGGTCGGGCTCCTTCTGGTGCTTCTTCACGTGGGCGTCGAAGTAGTCCTTGGCTCCCGCGAACTTCACCTTGGGGTTCCAGCCCGCGATGCCCATCACGCCTTCCGCGCCCTTGAAGCGGTCGCGGTAGAACGGGAACGCGGTGCCCACCCCGGTGAAGAAGACGGCCGGGTTCCAGTCCACTTCCTTGGCCTGGGTGGTGGCGAGGATATTGTCGGGCGGGTAGGTCAGCCCGATGAAGACGTCGGCGCCCGCATCCTTGAAGCCGCGGAGGACCGGGGAGAGATCCTTGGCCCCCAGCGGATAGCTCTTGGTGTCCACCACCTCGAGGCCGGCCGCCTTGAAGGCGGGGCCGGTGGCGGTGTTCAGCTCGATGCCGAAGAGATCGTTGACGTAGGCCACCGCGGCCTTCTTGATCTTGCCCTGGTCGCGCAGGTCCTTGAGCATGGCGGCCACCGCCTGCATCTGCGGCGCGGGCTGCACCAGCATCGTGTAGAAGTAGGGGAGGGCCAGCTCCTTGAACTTCCCGGAGATCGCGGTGGGGCCGATCATCGGGTAGCCGTACTTGCCGGCCACCGGGGCGATCGCGAAGTTCATGGCCGAGCCCCACGGGGGCAGCAGCAGGTCCACCTTGTCGTCGGTGGCCAGCTTCTCGTAGAAACGCACCGCGGTCTCGATCTCGCTGCGGTCGTCGATGGAGACGAACTCGACCATCCGGCGCCCCTCGCCCTTGACCGCGAGGCCGCCCTTGGCGTTGACCTGCTCCTGCCACAGCGTGTAGTTCGGGGCCTGGGTGATGCCGGCGCCCACCGCGTAGGGCCCGGTCGCCGACAGGGTGTAGCCGATGCGGACCGGCTTCGCCTGGGCGCGGGCGCGCGTCCGCAGGAGGGGAACCGCGGCCGCGCCCACCGCCGCCGCCTTGAGGAACTGCCGTCTGCGTAGTGTCATGGTCATGGCCTCCTCGCCATTGGTGATGCTTCGCCGAGATACGCCTCGAGAACGCGGGCATCCCGCGAGACCGCCGCGGGCGGGCCCTCGCAGATGACCTCCCCGTGATGCAGCACGATCAGCCGCTCCGCCGTCTCCATGATGGCCTTCATCACGTGCTCCACCCAGAACAACCCGACCCCGCGCTCGTCGCGGATGTTCCTAAGAATTGCGGTCGCCCGCGCCCCCTCGGTGGGGGTGAGCCCGGCCAGCAGCTCGTCGAGCAGGATCACCCGCGGCCGGAGCGCCAGGGCCATGGCCAGCTCGAGCAGCTTGCGCCGGCCCCCGGTCAGCCGCCGCGCGGGCACCGCCGCGTGCTCGTCCATCTCGACGAGCGCCAGCAGCTCGGCGGGCGTCCCCCCCGGTCGCTCGCTCCACAGGGCGGCCGCGGCCACGTTCTCGGCGGCGGTCAGGTCGAGGAACGGCCGCGGCGTCTGGAACGTGCGCCCGAGCCCGAGCCGCGCGATCCGGTACGCGGGCAGCGCGCTGATCCGATGCTCGCCCAATCGGATGGACCCCGCCGAGGGCCGGAGCAGCCCGCTGATCAGGTTGAACAGCGTCGTCTTGCCGGCGCCGTTGGGCCCGATGAGCGCCACGATCTCGCCTTCGGAGACCGCGAAGCTCACCCGCGTCAGGACGCGGAGGCCCCCGAAGCTCCGGGCGACGTCGGTGCCTTCGAGGAAGGGCCCCTTCATCGACTGGACGCTATCCGCCCTGCGCCTGCAGCAGCAGCGAGCCGCCGACGATCAGGCCGATCGCGAGGAGGCGCATCCAGGTGAACGGCTCCTGCAACAGCAGGAAGCCGGAAAGCACGACGAGCAGGGTGGAGGTGCCCCCGATGAAGAACGACGAGGTGACCTTCAGGCCCCGGTCGTAGGCGAAGAGCGCGAAGATGTCCACCCCGGCCGCGGCGACGCCCGCCAGCGCGGTGAGCCACAGCGCCTCGCGGGTGAAGACGATCTCGTGCCCGTTGGCCCGCGTGGCCAGGAGGACGAGCGAGTTGATCACGAGGGCGCCGGTAGTGATGACCAGCGCGCCGAGGGCCGGGGTGATCTTCGTGGAGGCCAGCTTCAGGCAGACCGTCCAGGTGGCGGCCGACACCCCGGCGAGGATCGCGAAGAGGACCGCTCGGCTCACGCGGCGCGGGCCGGCTCGATCGCGAGCGGCTGGGGACGGGCGATCAGGGAGCCGAGGGCGCCCATGGGCGCTTCACCAGACCACACGGCGCGGCCGGCTGTCAATACGCGGAGGACTCCGGGAGCCCGGTGGTCTTTCGGTGGGCTCGCCACATCAGGATCAAGGCCAGGACGCGCCAGAGGAGATGGATGAGCAGCGCCCGGTGCAGGTTGTCTCCCACCGGGAAGTTGAGAAAGGCGAACAGGTTGATGAGCAGCGCCAGCGACTGGTAGATCGTCAAGACGATGACCGGCGCCAGGCCCGGCCGCGCGAGCAGCCACACGACGCCGATGAGCAGGATCGCGATATCCACGAGATCCACGGTCAGCGCCCCGATGACGATCAGGCCGATGGCGATCCACAGCAGGTGACCGGCCTGCACCGCGGCGGCGGCCACGAAATCGGGTGGGCGATGCGGGAGGAGCTTCCGGGCCGTCCACCAGACCAGGCCGGTGAGGGCCAAGGGGATGAGGAGATGGATGCCGGAGTACACGCCGGCGGCGATCCCGACCACCGTCGCCACGAGGGTGGAGGCCTTCACCTTCATGGGTTGCCCGCCCTTCGCACGATGTCGTCCACGTACCGGGCCTTTCCTTCGGTATATGCATCGCGGTCCGTCGGGTACCGGGCCGACAGCTCGCGCTTCAGCGCAGCGTACCGCGCCGCCTCCTCCGGGTGACGGCGGAGATGCTCGCAGAAGAGGATGGCGGGCCAGGCGGACTGGTCAGCCGAGCTGAGCATGATGTCGATGATCGGCTTGGCCGCGAGCCCCGGGATCGCGGTGCTGCCGAAGTGCCCCAGCTCGAAGTCCGCGAGCCCGGCGAGCGCCGCCCGGATCGCGCTCGCCTCGGCCTCGTACTGGGCCGGCCAGCTCGGGTCGTAGGCGACCCGTTCGACGCGGTCCTGGTCCGCGTTGCTCCAGCCCTTCCCGTCGTGCGTCACGCCCGCCATAGCTATGGGACCGCGCCGAGGACGCGCTGCTCGTACAGCGCCGAGAGCATCTCGTCGATCGCCGCGGAGGCCCACACCTTGAAGATGGGCGATTGCTGCATCGCGCCCCAGTCGCGCAGGAAGCGCTCCCACGCCTGCTCCCGCGTCTCGCCCGGCCGGGCCGCTTGCATGGCGGGGACCAGACGGTCCCTGGGGAAGAGCGCGGGGAGCTCCGTGTAGTGATACAGGTACTCGAGATCCTTGGTGTAGAAGACCACGACCGGGATCGACTGATAGGTCCGGCCGTCCTGGTCCCGGAGGAACTCGTTCATGAGATCGGCGTTCGGCGACTCGGCGGGCTCGGCCCTCGGCCCGCGCCCGACCCGCTGGCCGTCGCGCGGGAAGATACGCAGCTCGAGCGGAGCCGCCTCCGCCAGCCGCCCGAGCATGGTGATGACCCGGCGGCAGTCCGACGACCATTCCTCCGAGATCATGAGGATCTTGGCCGGCCCTTTGGGCTGCGTGGTGAGCCACCGGATCGCGCCGACCTGATCGTCGCGGAGCTGGAGGGTTTCGTACCAGGTCCGCAGCGGGCCGCTCCAGTCCATTCGCTCTGGTCCCCGCCACCAGCCGGCCTCGCGGGCGAGGTTCTCCGGAGTGCTGATGTATTCCAGGTACTGATCGAAGGTCATGCCGGTGGCGAAGCGTTCCGGCGTGACGACACGGCTTCCGCGACCCGCCGCCATGATTAGAGGATCCCGGAGCGGTGCAGCCCGAGCAGCAGGAAGGCGACGCCGCTCAGCATGGTGCGAACCGCGTGCAGGTGGCCCCAGCGCGCCAGGAGCGCCGCGGCCTCTGGAGAGCCGCGGTCGAGCCCGGCATCGAGCAGACGCTTGTTGGTCGGAAGGATCGCGATCAGCGTGAAAGGAACGGCGACTCCGAGCAGGAGACCGGAGATGAGCACCGAGGTGGCGCTGCCCTGGGTCCACCCGGCCACCGCCGCGAGGCAGCCCACGACCGCGAGCGACGCCTGCATCACGGCCCCCCGCCGGTAGCTCGGCCCGAACTCGGCGATGGCCAGGGCGGGTCCACACTCGAGGCGCGCGGGATGCTCGACCAGGCTGACGTAGATGGCCGCCCCGGCGAAAAGCCCGGTGCAGAGCAGGGCGACGAGCTCGAGGATCATGGCTCGATCTAGTAGCGCAGGTCGGCGACGACCGCGTAGTGATCGGACGGGACGACGCCGTCCACGGGCTCGACCCCCGCGATCGCGCAGCCGACCACGTGCCCGGCACCGCCGCGGCGAGGCCGGCCGACCAGGACGTAGTCGATGCGCTTGTCCGGCAGCAGCGCCTCGGTCACGACGAGTGGTAGCGGTTCGACCAGATCGCGCAGGGCTTGGGCCTGTGACCCATAGAGCCGTTCATCACACAGCATCGCGGGTAGCAAGACGAGGGGTGGTGCCATGACTAGAGGCAGCCGAGCGCTCGCAGACGCATCTCGCACTGCGCGGGGGTCTCGAACTTGATGGTCTGAATGCCGAAGCGGGCCGCCGCGGCCAGGTTGACGTCTCGGTCGTCGACAAAGACGGTCTCAGGTCCGTCGAGCCCGTGCCGGGCCAGGAGATGGGCATAGATCGCCGGCTCGGGTTTGATCAACTGGACGTGACACGAGATCGTGATGCCGGAAAAGAGCTCCCAGAAGTCACAGCTCTGCTCGAGATACGCCCAGGAGGCCGGATGCATGTTGGACAAACAGAACAGCGGGTGCCCTTCGGCCCGCACTCGGCGCAGGAGATCGATGGTCCCCGGGACGGGCGCCCACGCGGTGCTCACCCGGTCGAAGAACCGTCCGATGTCCTCCAGCGCGAGGCCGGTCCGCCGCGCGGCCCTCATGATCACGTCTTCCTGAGTCAGCGTCCCTCGATCGAGCGTGAGCCAGTCCTCGTGGCCGATGATCTCCGCCCGCACCGTACGGCAAGTCCCGGGATCGCCGAAGACCTCGGCGATGAGCGTCGGTTGGTCGTAGTCAACCAGCACGCCGGCCAGATCGAAGACGACGTTGACCGGGCCGGCCCCCTGAGACCTCGGGCTCATGCCGGCCGTGTTCCGTCGATCTTCCGCTGAAGGAACCAGCAGAACCAGCCGCGGTACTTCTCCTGCAGCTCGGGCTTCGTCCAGTCCTTGCCGGTCACGGTGCGGCGGCACCGGGGGCTGCCGCAGCGGCACTCCATCTCGTAGTCGCCGTCGTCGGTGGTGGCCCAGTCGATCGTGAGCTCCTCGCCGGGGGCGATGTCCCGCATCGCGACCAGGACGATCTGGCCCTGGATGGCCAGGTTGGGATCGCAGGAGTGATTGGTGTAGAGCATGCTGCCGTGGCGGTGGTCCTGGCGGACCGGGGCGATGAAGAGATCCTCCGCGATCTGGATGTCGGCGGCCCCGAGCACGGGCTCGAGGTGGGCCCATTGCCCTCGCGTGAGCACGTGGCCGCCCTTGACCGCGACGATCTCGCCCCGCGTGATCGCCTGCCGGGCGAAGAGGCCCTGGCCGCGGATCGGGCTCGCCCGTACCTCGCTCTTCGGCGAGCGGTACGTGAGATCAGCCACGGGCGGCCATTGCCCGGACGAAGGCGTCCGGCTGGTCTGGTGTGATCAGCCACGGGCGGTCGCTCTTCCGCTCGATCCACACGAAGCGGTCGGAGCGCGAGACGTACATGCGCACGAACCCGCGATGGGTGGTCCACAGGTAGCCGAATGCGCCGAAGAGACCGCCGGCGCCCACCCGCACGCCCCAGCCCGCTTCGCGCCGGAGGGTCTGCCGATCGATGACGCGCACCGCGGAGATGTCGTGGCGGGGGATCTCCCGGCGCCTGAGCGGCCAGGTCACCTCGAGGGCCCGCGGGTGCGCCACGAACGCGGTAGGGCGGTAGCGGAGCCAGATCCACGCGTAGATCGCGAGGATGAAGACCGCGGGTCCGAGGAGCAGTGGCGTCAAGAGAGCGGCCAGCCCCAGAAGGGCGAGCGGCGGCGCGAGGAGGACGACGGTGAGAACGAGGATCGAGGGCGACATCGGGGCCAGACGAAAGGTCATTACGGCTCCGATCCCTCACCCTGCCCTCTCCCCGGAGGGGAGAGGGCAAAGGGGAGGGAGGGGGTACGGCTACTTGAAGATGGAGAAGTTGATCTCTTTCTCGGTGATGAACTCGAGGAGGACCGGGACGCCGTCGCGGGTCTTGGCGATGCCGCGCTTGAGGGCGGGGATGATCTCGCCGGGCTCGGTGATGCGCTCGCCATAGCCGCCGAAGGCTTTCGCCATGTCCGCGTAGTGGCCGCTGATGTCGGTGGAGCGATACTTCTCGGTGGCCGTCTTCATGATCGGCAGCTCGATCGCCATCGAGAAGTTGTTGAGGAGGATCGAGAGGATCGGGATGCGCTCGCGCACCGCGGTCTCGAAGTCCATGCCGGTGAAGCCGATGGCCGCGTCGCCCCACACGTTGATGCAGAGGGCCTCCGGCTTGGCGAGCTTGGCCCCCATGGCCAGGCCCAGGCCGTAGCCGAGCTGGGTGGTCTTGCCCCAGCCGATGTAGGTGAGGGGCGCGGTGCTCTCCCAGAAGGGCGAGAGCTGATCGCGCGGGCTGCCCGCGTCGTGGGTGATGATGGTGTTGGCCACGTCCACCGTGTGGAGCAGGTCCCAGATCACGCGGTAGGGCGAGAGCGGCTTGTCGTTGGCGGTGAGCTTGGGCATCCACTGGGCGAGCCACTCGCCCTTCATGGTGGCGATCTGCTTGGTCACCTCGGCTCGGCGGCCGCGCGGCTTGCCCTTCAGGCGGTCGCGCACCTCGGCGAGCAGCGACTCCAGCACGAGGCCCGCGTCGCCGATCACCGCGTGATCGGCCACGATGTCCTTGTTGAGGTCGGCCACGTCGATCGTCGAGTGCACGATGGTCTTGCCCTTCGGCATCGTCACCCCGTAGTTCGTGGTCGAGAAGCTGCAGCCGATGCCGAAGATCACGTCCGAGTTCTTCAGGAACTCGTGGACCGTCTTCGGGATCGAGCGGCCGCCCGAGCCCAGCGACAACGGGTGGTTCTCCGGGAACGCGCTCTTGCCCTCGAGGCTGGTGGTGACCGGCGCCTCCAGCAGCTCGGCCAGCTCGCGGAGCTGCTGCCACGCGCGCGCGTAGTGCACGCCCTGGCCCGCGTAGATCACCGGCCGCTCGGCCTCCACCAGGATGCGCGCGGCCTCGGTGACCGCGTCCGGATCCGGGGCGATCCGCGTGCGCGGGGTCACCTTGTAGTTGAGCGGCTCGGGCACTTCCTCCTGGTAGACGTCGACGGGAATCTCCACCAGCACCGGCCGCGGGCGGCCGTTCTTCACCTGGGTGAAGGCGCGGCGCATGGCGTCGGGGACCGCGTCGCCCATGATGACCTGTTCGCACCACTTGGTGACGTTGCGGTAGTTGATGAAGGAATTGAAGTTGGGCGGGATATTGGTGATGCGGCGCGGGTAGCCGCCGGGCAGCACCACGATCGGCACCGAGTCGCCATAGGCCTGGGCCACCCCGCCGAAGGCGTTCTCCGATCCCGGCCCGTGTTGCATGGTGAACACGCCGATCTTCTGGCCGGAGGTGATCCGGCTCACCGCGTCCGCCATGTGCAGCCCGGTGCGCTCCTGGCGCACGATGATGGTGCGGATGTCGGCCTGGGCGGCCGCCTCGATGATCGGGTTCACCGGATAGCCGATCAGAAAGGTGGTACCTTCGCGCTTCAGGATCTCGGCAATGGCGGTGACCGCCTTCATTGGGGCCTCCTCTGGCCTGCTGCTAGGATGGGGCCGACTGTAACCCAATCGGCGGGTGAAGGGAATCCGCTGATGAAAGGATCGACGAGGCATGGCTCGGAAGAAGCATCGCGTGGGCATCGTCGGGCTCGGCTTCGGCCGCGCCCACATTCCGGCATTTCAGGCCAACGGCTGCGAGGTGGTGGCGGTCTGCCAGCGCAACCAGGAGACGGCCCGCGCGGTGGCCGAGCGCTACCGCGTGCCCGGCGTCTTCGAGCGGTGGGAGCAGATGCTCGACGAGACCAAGCCGGACATCGTGGTGATCGCGTCGCCGCCCAACCTGCATCGCGAGATCGCCCTGCGCGCGTTCGAGCAGGGCGCGCACGTGCTCTGCGAGAAGCCGCTCGCCATGACCGCGGCGGAGGGCCGCGACATGGTGGAGGCGGCCCGCCGGGCGCAGCG
>WNFG01002665.1_pt1 | contig 25039 bp, 19 predicted proteins | sample 5400431 | NCBI WGS metagenome assembly WNFG01 (sample SAMN13153346, study PRJNA577476) | soil metagenome | isolation source: 120 cm saprolite under Douglas fir tree site 2 hole 3 replicate 2 | place: USA:California | collected 2015-04-18 | reverse complement strand
CGAACAGCCGCTCAGCGCCGGGGTTCCAACTGATGATGATGCCGTCCAGATCCTTACTGGCGATCGCATCGTCGGAGGATTCGACGATGGAGGCGAGCCGCGCAAGATCCGCGGTGCGTTGCTGAACGCGCACTTCGAGCTGATCTTTGGCGTCGCGCAATGCTCGGTCGGCTCGCGTTCGGCCCGCAAAGTCGCGGCGGACCGCCCACAGTGCCAGACCCACCAGTCCGCATGCGAGGAACCCACCCCCGACAATGACCGCTCGAGTCGTCGTGGCGCTCCGGTCGGCCAGTCGACGGCGCTCCTGGAGCAAGGAGGTCTCGGTCCCCTTCATCTGATCGATGAGGCCGCGAATCCGATCGTGAAATTGCTTGCCCTTCCCCGCGAGAATCTCGCTTTGCGCCGCTGCATAACCCGAAGTTCGCCGCAGTTCGATGACCTTCTGCAGTGTCGCAAGTCGATCGGAGACGAGCGGCACCACCGAGGCAAGCCGCTGCTGCTGGACTGGGTTGTACGCCGTCAGCTCGCGTAGCCGACTCGCCTGGACGTCGGCGACATTGGCAGAGTTCCGGGAGGGTTCGAGATAGCTCTCATCACCCGTGATGACGTACCCCCGCTCCGCAGTCTCGGAATCGGTTACCGCGGCCAGCAGCAATTCGAGGCGGCTCAGAACCTCGTGCGTGTGCTCGACCCAGGCCGCATCCTCGTTCAGGCGCACCACATTCAGATAGGAAACCACCCCGACGATAGCCAAACAGGCGAGAGCCAACGCGAAGCCGAATCGCACCTTCCGCTGCATGGATGCAAGATCTGCGTCGGGGGGGTCGTTTTTTACCGGGTTGGCCGCGGCATCATCGCTCATAAACGCTCCGTGAGACTTCCTGTCCGCATGGGATACTACCAATTCCAGGGGTCCGTGAGATTCTCGCCAAGGATTAAGGATACCGTGAGCAACGATCGGATACAGAGCACCCCCCCGCCGTCGAGCGGACTGCGCCATGGCCTTAGGCAGCGGCACATGACCATGATCGCCCTCGGGGGTGTCATTGGCGCGGGTCTTTTCGTCGGCAGCGGTGTGGTCATCAAAGCGGCAGGACCTGCCGCCGTCCTTTCATTCGTGATCACGGGGCTGCTGGTCGTGCTGGTCATGCGCATGCTCGGCGAAATGGCCGTGGCGCTGCCGGCGGTCGGCTCATTCTACGAATACGCCCGCCTGGCCTTTAGTGACCGGCCGCGGCTCGGCGAGCTCGCGGGTTTCCTGGCCGGGTGGATGTACTGGTATTTCTGGGTCATCGTCGTCGCGCTCGAGGCGGTCGCCGGCGCGGGACTGGTTCGCTTCTGGTTGCCCAACGAGCCGGCGTGGCTCATCAGCTTGGCGGTGATGCTATTGCTGACCCTCACGAATCTCATCTCGGTGAGATCGTTCGGCGAGTTCGAGTTCTGGTTCGCCTCGATCAAAGTGGCTGCGATCGTCGTCTTCTTGATGCTTGCGGGCCTGTTCGTCCTCGGCCTGTGGCCGGGAGTCGGACCCAGCGTGGCCAACCTCACGGCGCATGGCGGCTTCGCCCCGAACGGTGTACTCCCGATCTTGACCGGCGCTGTGGCCGCCACGGGTTTCTACTTTGGCGCCGAGATCGTCACGATCGCAGCCGCGGAAACGGCCGAGCCCGCGAAAGCGGTCGCCAAGGCGACGAATTCCGTCATCACACGCGTCCTGCTCTTCTACGTGGGTTCGATCCTCCTCGTGGTGTGCCTGGTGCCTTGGAATTCGGCGGGAATCAGTACGCCCTACGTCAGCGCCCTCAGGGCGATGGGCATTCCCGCCGCGGCACAGATCATGAACGCAGTAGTCCTCATCGCCGTGCTGTCGGCCCTGAATTCGGGGCTTTATGCGTCGTCGAGAATGCTGTTCGCACTGACCAGACGCGGCGATGCTCCTCGGGGCCTCGCCAAGCTCAGCCGCAACGGCGTGCCCTCCCGCGCCATTCTGTTGGGAACCCTGTTCGGCTACGGTACTGTGGTCATGTCGTACGTCTCGCCCGACACGGTATTCGCGTTTCTCGTCAATTCGTATGGAACGGTGGCGATATTCGTCTATGTGTTGATCGCTATTTCGCAGCTGCGCCTGCGCTCACGATTGGAAAAGGAGGATCCGGCGCGGCTCCGAGTACGAATGTGGGCGTATCCCTACCTGACCTATCTGGCGATCGCGGGCATGCTCAGCATCCTTCTGGCGATGGCTTTCATCCCCGAACAGCGAACGCCGCTCATATTCGGCTTGATCAGCCTCGGTATCCTGCTTCTGGGATTCAGTGCACGCGTCCGTTTCGGCAGAAGGCAGGACATCACGAAGCTTGCGATGGAGCCCCATCTATACGAAGACTTGTGACGGCCGCCGGCAATCCCGTCGCGGGGATCACCGACGTGAGCGCGGCGGGCTGATGCGTTGACAACCTCTACCTCCTGGGCCGCTGCCGTTCGAGCACGCCGCCGAGACGGCGGATGCCTTCGGCGATCGCAGCCGGGCCGATCGATGAGAAACCGAGCCTGAAGAAGTTCAGCGGCGGAATATCTTGGGCGAAGTGCACGTCGCCGGGCTCGATCAGCACCCGCTCGGCACGAGCCTCATCGGCCAGGCGTCGGGTATCGAGCCAGCGAGGCCCCTCAATCCAGAAAGAGGAGCCGCCGGTCACCGGGGGATGGCGCGCCTCGGGCAGGTGGCGGGCCAGAGCGCCGGCCATCACCGTGGCCCGTTCGCGATACGCCGCCAGCAGGCGACGGTTGAAGGTATCGAAGTATCCCAGCGCCAGAAACTGGGCAAAGCTGCGCTCGATGAATGCGGTCGGGTGACGGATCATCAGCCGCCGCAGTGCGCGCAGCTCCGCGATCAGCGGAGCCGGTGCGACGATGTAGCCGAGCCGCAGCCCCGGCGCAAGGGATTTCGAGAGGCTCCCGACGTAGATCACACGACCACTGCGGTCGAGGCTCTTCAACGCCGGGTTCGGAAGACCGGAGAAGCTCACTTCCGTTTCGTAGTCATCCTCGATGACCACGAAGTCTTCGCTCTCGGCCTGCCGCAGGAGTTCAAGTCGGCGCCCGACCGGCATCGTGACCGTCGTCGGGGCCTGGTGGCTGGGCGTTGCGTACACGAACTGGCAGCCCGACAGCGGGTCTGCGACGCAGAGACCGTGCTCGTCGAGCGGCAGCGCGCGAAGCAGGGCCGTGCGCTGCGCGAAGATGTTGCGGGCATCCGGGTAGCCTGGGTTCTCGATGCCAACCGTGGTTCTGCCGTCGAACAGCAGATCGGCCAGCAGATAAAGCGCCTGTTGTGCGCCGATCGTGACGAGGATCTCTTCGTCCGTCGCCCAAATACCGCGCAGCGGCAGTACCTTGTCGCGGATCTGCTCAATGAGCCCGGGATCGTCGCGTGTGTATCGGTCTTTGGCCCAATCGAGCGCCTCGGCACCGGAGAGCACCTGTTGGCAGCTCGCGCGCCACTTGGCGGCGGGAAACAGGGTCTTGTCGAGCTGCCCGTAAATGAATGGAAATGCGTACCGCTCCCAGTCGGCAACTTTGGAAATGTTCCGCTGCAGGGACGGTTGCCGCTTCATCCGGGTCGCCCAGTTGGGAGAGGCGGCCGCGGCAAGTCCATCCGGTACTACGACCTGAGGCCGTGCTGCGATCACCGCCGGATTGGGGTAGTAGCCCTGCCGGCGCCGAGCGATCAGATAACCGTCATCCGCCAGCTGTTGATACACAATCATCACGGTATTGCGGGCGATTCCGAGCTGCACGGCAAGTGCGCGACTCGAGGGCAGTGGTCGGCTCGGCGGCAGGCTGCCGCCGGCGATCGCTGTGATCAGCTGCGCGCGCAATTGGGCCTGGAGCGTGACGGCTGAGGCGGGCTGCAGACTCAGCAGCTGTCGCCAGAGCACCTGGGTACGTCGCCGTCCTCCGCTCACGGTTTTCACTCCGATCCGAGCGCCGGGGGCAACGCGGGGCGCTGGCCGGCGTCTCCGGCGCCGCGCAATGCGCCCTACCATACCATGCAGGACGGCGCGCGGGATCGTCAACGAGTCGAGGTTTCGACCGGGATCTCACCCACGGTATCTCTCGAGTAACGCCTGTACGTGCCGCAAAATGGCGCGTTCTTCGTCGGCGGCGATGACCCACACCGGGCAGCGCGATTGCCGGGTCGCAATCATCTCCGCATGGCGTGCGTTGTGCTCCGGATCGAGCTCGATGCCAAGCCATTCGAGGTGAGAGACAATGCCCTCGCGCACGCGGGCACTGCCGCAGCCGATGCCGCCCGTGAAGGCAATGGAATTGACGCCCCCGAGAGTGACCGCCAGCGACCCCGCGTGGCGCGCAGCCCAGTAACAAAAATGCTCGATGGCAAAGCGACAGGCTTCCGTATCGCGTCGCTCCAGCTCCCGCATGTCGGAGCTGAGGCCTGAGAGCGCCAGCAGTCCCGAGCCCCGGTACAGAAGCGCTTCCAGTGCGTCGAGCGACAGCCCCTGCTTCCGCTGCAGCGCCAGCAAGACGCCGGGGTCGATCGATCCGCAGCGTGTACCCATCACCAAACCGTCGAGCGTGGAATACCCCATGGTCGTGGCAACGCTGCGTCCGTCCCGTATCGCGCCCAGGCTGCAGCCATTCCCCAGGTGGAACACGAGCAAACGCTCCGTGGCCGCCGGCCCTGCCCGGTCGGTGAGCGTCGCCGTGACGTGCTCGAAGTTGAGGCCGTGAAAACCGAAGCGGCGATAGCCGGCCGCGTGCAGCTCCGCCGGCAGGGCGAAGCGACTGGCGACTTCGGGCACGGTCGAATGAAAAGCCGTATCGAAACAGGCGATTTGCGGCACGCCCGGCGCAGCGGCGGTCATCGCCTCAATGGTATCCAACCCGAAACCGTTGTGCAGCGGCGCAAGTTCCCGCAGGGCGTTGATCTCGGCAAGCCGTTCCGCATCGACCACGGTGGGAGCGATGAAGCGCGTGCCGGCGTGCACCAGCCGGTGGCCGCAGGCGTCGAGTTCGGCGGGCTCAATGCCGCGCGCGCGAAGAGCCTGCAGTATCCGCGCCAGGGCGTCGCCATGGCGCGCGGTGGGCGCTAAATCCGCGCCCGAGCTTTCCCCACCGAACAGGAACCGAGGACGCGTGCCGATGCCTTCGACCTGGCCGTGATGGAGCCGCTCGTCGCCTGCGAACAGTGCAAATTTGAGCGAGGACGAGCCGGCGTTCAGGACCAGCACGCACCGTTCGCGGGCCACGCTCATGCGGGCTGTTGCGGGCGCATATCCTCTTTGCGAATGCCTGCGACGACGACCGGCTTCTTCATGGCATCGCGTCGAAATGGCTCGCCCAGCTCCTGGTTGAGGATGACCTCGATGAAGGTCGTGATGCCGTCGGCTTGCGCCGCGCAGGCCGTTTTCAGCGCTTGCGTCAGCTCGTTGGGCGTACGAGTCGTCACACCACGATGGCCACAGCCCTCGGCGACCCGCGCGTAGCTCGGCTTCGGGTCCAGTTCCGTACCGACGAAGTTGTTGTCGTACCAGAGAATCGCGTTGCGCTTCTCCGCACCCCACTGGTAGTTGCGGAAGATCACCATCGTGACGGCCGGCCACTCGTCGCGACCGATCGAGGTCATCTCGTTCATCGAGATGCCGAAAGCGCCGTCACCGGCGAAACCTACGACCGGAGTCGAGCGATTGCCGATCTTGGCGCCGATGATCGAGGGAAAGCCGTAGCCGCAGGGTCCGAAGAGCCCGGGCGCAAGGTACTGGCGTCCGCGCTGAAACATCGGATAGGCATTGCCGATCGCACAGTTGTTGCCGATGTCGCTCGATATGATGGCATCGCGGGGCAGACCCGCGACGATGGCCCGCCAAGCCTGACGCGGGGACATGTGGTCCGGCTCCCGCGAGCGACAGTCGGCGTTCCAGACGGTGCCGGGATCATCGTCTTCGTGATCCATCGTCGCGAGAGTCTGGGTCCACGCCTGCTTGCGGGCTGCGATCCTCATGTGCCGCTCCGCGCGCCCCTTGTCCCCTGTCTTCGCGGACAGCTGACTCAGTAGCTGCGCCGCCACCAGTTTGGCGTCACCGCAGATCGGGACCGTAACCGGCTTCGTGAGACCGATGCGGTCCGCATTGATATCGACCTGAATCACCGCCGCAGACTTTGGCCAGTAGTCGAGCCCATAGCACGGCAGTGTCGAAAAAGGATTCAGGCGTGTGCCGAGCGCGAGCACGACGTCGGCCTCCGCGATCAGTTCCATCGCCGCGCGCGAGCCGTTGTAGCCCAAGGGCCCGACGCTCAGAGGATGGTCACTGGGGAAGGAATCGTTGTGCTGATAGTTGTTGCAGACCGGCGCCTCCAGCTTTTCCGCGAGTGCCATGCACTCGGGAATCGCATTGCCGAGCACAACGCCGGCCCCCGAGAGGATCACCGGAAACCTGGCCTCCGACAACAGGCGCGCGGCTTCGGTAATCGCCCTGCTACCCCCTGCCGGTCGCTCGAACTCCAACGACGTCGGCAGCGGCACGTCGATGACCTGGGTCCAGAAGTCGCGGGGAATGTTGATCTGCGCGGGTGCCGAGAGACGTTTGGCCTTGGCGATGACCCGATTCAGAACCTCCGGTACGCGACTCGGATCGCGAACTTCCTCCTGATAGCCGACGATATCGCGGAACAGGGCCATCTGTTCGAGCTCCTGGAAGCCTCCCTGACCGATGGTACGGTTCGCCGCCTGCGGGGTGACCAGCAGCATCGGCGAATGGTTCCAATAAGCGGTCTTGACGGCGGTCACGAACCCCGTGACGCCCGGCCCGTTTTGCGCGATCGCCATCGCCATCTTGCCGGTCGAGCGCGTGTAGCCGTCGCAGATGAGACCGCCGTTCGACTCGTGCGCCACATCCCAGAAGGTGATTCCGGCCTTCCCAAAGAGATCGGAAATCGGCATGAACGCCGAGCCGATGATGCCGAAGGCGTGCTCGATGCCGTGCATCTGCAGCACCTTCACGAAGGCTTCTTCCGTGGTCATCTTCATAGCGAGTGTTTCCCTAGGCCGTCGGCTAGCGCTTCGAACTGAATATATTCGTCAATGCTTTGTCCGTCGCATTCGTGATGCGGTCGATCTCCTCCGCCGTGGCGACCAACGCGGGACTGAAGCAGAGCGTATTGTTGAAGCGCGGAATGGAGCGATTGGTGGCACCGATGATCACGCCTTGTGAGCTGCAATCGGCGATCACGGCCTGTACCTCTTTTTCCTCCACGGGTTCGCGCGTGGCCCGATCCCGAACCAGCTCAGCGCCACAGAACAGGCCAATGCCGCGCACATCGCCGATGACGTCGTGACGCTGCTGCAGGGTCCTGAGATTTCCGATCAGGCGCTCGCCCATAGCCAGGGTGTTCGCCAGCAATTTCTCATCCTCGATGATGCGCATGTTTTCCAGGGCCGCAGCCGGTCCCGAGGCACATCCGGCAAAGGTCGAGATATCGCGGAAATAAGACAGCGGGTCCTCGGGATCATCCTTAAACAGATCGAATATGGCTTCTGACGTGGCGACGCAGGAAATGGCGGCGTAGCCGGACGCCACGCCCTTGGCCATCGTCACGAAGTCCGGCTTGATGCCGTAGTGCTGGTAGCCGAACCACTTGCCGGTTCTGCCGACACCGCAAACCACCTCGTCAATGTGCAGGAGAATACGGTGGCGCCGGCAGATGTCCTGCACCTGCTCCCAATAGCCTGTAGGCGGAGTGATGACGCCCCCACCCGCCGTCACGGGCTCGAGGCAGATCGCACCGATCGTATCGGGGCCCTCGCGCAGGATCACCTCCTCGATCGCCCTCGCCGCCCGCTCGCCATAGTTGGCGACGGAGCCGTACTGGCTCCGGTACTCGAGGCAATGCGGAACCTCCACGAACCCGGTGGGCAGTGGCCCATATTGCGCGCTGCGCTGCGGCTGCCCACTGGCAGCGAGGGTTGCGAGCGTGGTGCCATGGTAGTCGCGCTCCCGGAAAAGGATCTTGTGCTTGCGGCCGCCGTGATGACGGTGCGCGATCTGGCGCACCATCTTGAACACCTTCTCGTTGGCTTCCGAGCCGGAGTTGGCGTAATAGACACGATCGAAGCCGGGCATCTTTTCGAGCAGGCGCTCCGCGAAGCGCGCACCGGGAACGGAGCCCGCGGAGTTGGCAAAGTAATTCATGCGCACCAGCTGATCACGCACTGCCTCGGCAATGCTGGCCCGCCCATAGCCGACGTTCACCGTCCAGACACCGCCCGAGAGGCCGTCCAGATATTCCTTGCCGTTGGCGTCCCACAGCCTCAGGCCGCGCCCTTCGACGAATACGCGGGGGTCGGTCCTTTCGAAGGCCTTGTGCTGGGTCAGGTGGTGCCAGACATGTGCACGATCGGCCTCGATGACGGGACGCAGTTCAGACGGAGAAGGTATGGCGTTCATGTTGCTGCGCGTGCCGCGAATCCGTGAGTGAGATGGCCATTCGTAACACACAGGGTCGCGCCGTAGAAGGGCCAGAATCGGCTGAACGGTGGTGCCAGTCTCGTCCTGAGCGCCTGCATAGAAGTCGATTGGGCGCAATAGGCCAAAGAGATCAGCGCTTCTGAGCCCTCCCAGGGCTGAGGCCTGCCGGCACCATCGAGTCATGTACGCACGCAGCGGCCGGATCTAGCCTCTCCCCCCGTCGAAGCGGTAGTCGACCGCGAAATTCGCCATCGGTGCGATACGTTGTGCCGCGTACCGGCACATTACAGGCCATCAAGACGGAGGTTTTTCAATATGCTTCATCCACAAGGTAACTTTTATCCCCAGGGTGCCTTCGGCCCGCAGGCCTTCCTGAGCAACCCGGGCTACATTCCCTTCGCGAACACGCCGTACGGTTATCCTCAGCAGACACCCGCGTTCGCTCAAGGTCTGCCGCAGTGGCCGAGCTGGCAACATCCCGGGCAACAACAGGCCGCGCAACAACAGGCGGCTCTGCAGCAGCAGGCGATCCAGCAGCTTCTCGCGCACCAGCTGGCGGCGCAACAGCTCGCGGCACAGCAGCCCTCGGCCATGAATCCTTTCACGGGGTTATCGAACGGAGCGGCTCAACCCATCGGCGCGTGGACGCAGCAGCAGCCAAACCCGGAGCAGATCAATCCGGCGATGACGCCGCGTCATCACCTGCTGCAGCAACTCGCCCAATACCATTACTTGGTCGCACAGCAGCTTGCGCAGTTGGCGGCGCAGCAGGCTTTCCAAAGTTCCGTCAATCCCTACGCCGGCCAATTCCAGGGCGCCGGCCAATTCATACCAGGTCCGCTGGGAGCGAACTTCGTGCCCGGTATCACGATGCATTGACCTGCGTGGCTGATGCAAGAAAAGACGATGCGAGCGATCACGAGCGCAAAGTGATTCCACAACCGAGGCAGGAGACTTGTCATGGCTGAGCAAAAAGATGATCCGGGCCAGGCGGCCAAACTAACCCAATCCAGGAGAGCGACTCAGGCGGGCGCAGCGGCGGAACCGCTCACCGCTCAAAATGGGACCGCGCAGGATCGGGTTGCCGAAGACGACAGGTCCGGATCGCGTACCGGCACCGCTGACAAGAATCCTGCCACGGTTGTGCGCCGCAAGCAGCGGTATTTGATCGGGTTTAGATCGCTGCCCGGAATCGCGTCGTTGCCCGGCGATCCCTTTCTCGAGAGGCTCGGCCAGATGGACGGCGTGGAAATCACTCGCCGTCTGAAAGGCCGCGGTTTGCAAGCCGCTGGGATGAACCCGATCGCTGGGGCGCCGGCCGCGGCGGCGGCACAAGCGGCCGCGGCGGCACAGGAGGTGGTGGTAGCTCACATGGACGAACAGCGCGGCGAGGCGTTGCGCCTGAATGCGCCTCCTCATGTGATCGTCGAAATCGACGCGCCTCTGGGCTATTCCGATATGGCCGTCACGGAGCCCATGAGCTGGCAGCACGCTGTGCAGGTGATGCCATTTCCGCGTCCGCGCCGCGAAATCCGCTTCCGCATTCTCGGCGAAGGCGAACGGCCGCTCGCGAACGCGGTCGTCAATTTATATGGCCCCGGTTTTCCCGCGCAAGCCATCACGGATTCATCGGGGCAGGCAAGCTTGCAGACCCACGCCGTCGACGGCTCGGGCATCCATGCCGTCTACGTGCGCCCCGCGGCAGACCACTGGGAACGGTACATTCAGAATCCATCCCTCGAACCCGGACAGGTCAATGTCATTCGGTTGAATCCGCTGGATCGAACTTCGAGGAGCTTTCCGGGCGAGCGCTCCTACAGCTGGGGTCAGCGCATCATGAAGTTCGATCGAGTACCCACGGATTGGACTGGTGCGGGCACCAAGATCGGCATCATCGATTCAGGCTGCGACACTTCGCACCCGCTCCTTCGTCATATCGTCCGGGGCATGGACTTCACCCGGGACAAAGACCCTCAAAGTTGGAAATCGGACGAGCTGGGACAGGGCACCCACTGCGCCGGCATTGTCGCCGCCTCTGCTCTTGCCGCGTCCTCCGGCATCATCGGTTGTGCGCCGGGCTCCGAGCTGCACATATTTAAAGTAGTACCGGGCGGTCACTTCAGCGATCTCATTGATGCATTGGATCAATGCATCGAGCGACGTCTGGACATCGTGCAGATCGGTGTCACCAGCGAGCAATTCTCCGAACTCGTGGCACAGAAGATCACCGAGGCACGATTGAACGGAATCGCCTGCATCGCCGGAGCCGGTAACTCCGGCGGAGCCGTGCAATTCCCGGGCAACGTACCCGGCGTGATGACGGTATCGGCCGTCGGCAAACTCGGCGAGTATCCGCAGGACACTCGCCATGCGCAAAGAGCCTTGCCACAACTGATCGCATTCTCGGGCATCTACGCAGCCAATTTCAGCGGTTGGGGACCACAGGTCGGCCTGTGCGCGCCCGGCGTCGCCGTTGTGTCCTGTGTTCCCGGAGGCGGCTATGCGGCTTGGGACGGCTGTTCGATGGCGGCCTCGCATATCGCGGGGTTTTCAGCGCTGCTGCTCTCTCATCATCCCATGTTACAAAGTATCAATTTCGGAGCGCGCGCGGATCAGCGGGTTTCGATCTTGTACGATTTTCTTCGCGCCGCAGCGATACCCTATGCGCAGGTCGACCCAAACCGTGTAGGCGCTGGATTGCCCGATCTTCAGCAGGTGCCGGGCTTGCTGCCCTCGAACCAACAGTTCTATGGCAGCGGGATTGGCGCAGGAACGGTTCTTGGCACGCTGCAGCCGTCCTTCACTCACCCGGCTTACCTCGGCGATCCGATGAATGCCATACTGCAGTTGCGCGCGGCGGGAGTGTGGGTGTGAGAACGGAGGCGGCGAACGTGCGTAGGCCTGCGTGCGGAGGCCTGCAGACCCGTTAGGCGACGCTGAAACGTTCGCCGGTCAAAGTCCGCAGCTTGGCCACCGCCTGGCCGCGCCTATGCACGTCAAGCTTGTGCAAAATGTTCCTGATGTGGTTCTTCGCCGTGCTGGGCTGCACTCCCAAGCGCCAGGCGATTTCCTTGGTGGGACAGCCGAGGTTCATCAACTCGGCGACCTGAAGCTCGCGCGTGGTCAACGCGCTGACGGCGGAGGCCCTCGAAGAGCCGATGCACTGGTAGAGCGATGCGGCGACCTTGGGCGAACAGGTCAATTCGCCTCGTACCACATTCTCGATGGCGATAACCACATCGCCCAACGCGGCGTCCATCGGCACGTAACCGTCGATGCCGGCGGCCGCGCAGGTCACTACCTCACTCGCAGTCTCGCGAATCCCGACAGCCAAAATTCGTATCCGCGCGCAGATTTTTCGAAGCGCCCTGACAAGGTCTGAGGCACCCGGCGACGGCGCATCGATCAAAGCGACGTCGGTCGCCGTGGTGCGCAGCACGTTCTGGGTCTCTTGCACGCTCTCCGCACCCAGCACATTGATCGACGGACACCCACGGAGCAGCGCCACCAAGCCATCCCGGTGCAACCGCACGTTGCTCACGATGAATACACTGATCTGCACTGCGGCTCCGTGGCTCGTATCCATCGGGTAGTGGACCCGGCAAGTGCAGGAAAGGTTCCAGACAGAAGATGTCAGTCTCGCGTCAGCCGGTAGCGCTACAGCACTGAGTCGATCCGGATCTCGCGCGATCGTTGCTCCGCGGCATCGCCTCGCACTCGTTGCCGTGGCCCGGATTGCCTGCATCGTTGCCGCTCGCCAACGGGCCTTTTGCAAGACACGGGCGGCGCCTTCGGCGAGCCGTACAAATTATTTCATTCATCGCGGGTCGGGATAACGCTGAACCGAGCATCCGGTAATCTCTGCAAACCCTGGGACGAGGCCTCGCCGTTGTCATGCTCGCCGCGCTCGCATGCGGCGGACGGTTGCATCGAACAAGAGGCGGGCGACTCGAATGCCGCTGCCCAAGTCCGTGACCGAGTCGCGGCAGCGTTGCTGAATCGCTTCGTCCAGCACCACGTCCTCGCCGCCGAGCGCGCCTGACTGACATTGAATTTCAGCGGCTCGCTGGACGGCCCACAGCAGCGCGAAGGTCATGGGGATATCGCGCTCGCAGACTGCGACCCCGTGGTTCCGCAGCACCAACACATGCTTGTCCCCGAGGCTCGCCAGCATGCGGCTGCGCTCGTCGGCATACAGAGTGATGCCTTCGAAATCGTGATAACCGACGCGGCCGCAGAATTGCGCGCCGTAAAAATTATGGTGATCGAACCCGCCACGCTTCATGGCGACCGCCGACACCGCGGTGGTGTGCGTGTGCGCCACGCAGGCGACGTCCGGGCGTGACTCGTGGATTGCGCCGTGCAACGCGAACCCGGCCGGATTGGCGGGGTGGTCGGACGGTTCAACCAGGCGGCCATCGACCCCCACCTTGAGCAAGTTCTCCGGAGTAACTTCGCTGTAATTGAGTCCGAAGGGATTGACCAGATAGTGGTGTGCCGCCCCGGGCAGCCGCACGGAAATATGATTGAAGATCATCTCCGTCCAGCCGAGAAAATCAACGAGATGATAGAACTCAGTGAGTTCGCATCGCAGGCGCCACTCTTCCGAGTCCATCGAGGAGGGGGACAAGCGAGTCGGCATCATATCGGGGCTCCTGTCATTCACTCGGCCGCAGGCGCCGTCCGGCGCGGCGCTGAGCGGCTTGGATCGCGGAACCGCTGGATTGCGGGATCGCAGGTTATTATACAGAGGACTCCCTCATCGAACAGGAAGCGCCATGTCCGGATTCAACGATCTGCCCCGCAAGCGCCGGCATGGCGTACTCGGAATACTCGCGGCGCTGCCGCTCACGGTCGTGGGTAACCCCGCAGACCCTGTGGTCGGCGCGCAGACGGCGCATCGCGCGGTCACGCCTCTCAAGGACGCGCCGTTCGTCCAGGACGAAGATGTCAAATGCCTGAAGAGCGCGCTCGAGAATGGGGACCCGGACACGGGCCCTTCAACCTTCCTTCTGAAGGCGCCGCCCGGTTGCCGTGTGGCTGCTCATTACCACACGGCCGAAGAACAACTCATCGTGATCCAAGGCAGCGTATTGACCGGCATGAAGGGTATGCGTAGCGTAACGCTCACCGCCGGGGGCTTCGCCGTCATGCCGCCCAAAGCCATTCACTCGTTCAGCTGCATCGGTACGGACCCCTGCCTCATGGTCGTGACGTTCAATCAAAAATACGACATCGTGTGGGTCGCGCTAAACTCTCACTCATGAACATGCCCGCTCAATCGGGCCGCAAGGCCGCATTGACCTTCATCTTCGTCACGGTGCTCATCGACATGCTGGCCTTCGGCATGATCATTCCCGTGCTGCCCATGCTGGTGCAGAAATTCGTGGGCGGCAACGCGGCGCGCGCCGCGGAAATGTACGGTCTGTTCGGCACCGCGTGGGCGCTGATGCAATTTATCTTTTCCCCGGTGCAGGGCTCGCTCTCGGATCATTTCGGGCGGCGCCCCGTCATCCTCATTTCCTGCGCAGGATTGGGTCTGGATTTCATTCTCATGGCGCTGGCGCCGAACCTCTGGTGGCTGCTGATCGGCAGGGTTATTTCGGGCATTACGGCGGCGAGCTTCAGCACGGCCGGCGCGTATATCTCGGATATCACACCGCCTGAGAAGCGCGCTGCGAGTTTCGGGCTGATCGGTGCTGCGTTCGGCGTTGGATTCGTGCTGGGACCCGCGCTCGGCGGTCTCCTCGGCGCCGTTTCCCCGCGGCTGCCGTTCTGGGCCTCGGCCTTCATGGCGTTGGCCAATGTCTGCTGGGGTTTGTTTGTCCTGCCGGAATCACTGCCCAAGGAGAGGCGGGTACCCTTCTCCTGGAAGAACGCCAATCCGCTGGGAGCACTGAAGCTGCTGCGCTCTCATCCCATGCTCACCGGTCTCGCCGGCAGCTATTTCCTCATGAATTTCGCCCATGTCGCGCTGCCGAGCACCACGGTGCTGTACATGCATTTTCGCTACGGCTGGGACACACGAGCGGTGGGCATCCTGCTGGCCGGCGTGGGTGTCTCATCGCTCGTCGTTCAGGGCTTCCTGGTAAAGCCCATGGTGAGATGGTTCAAGGAACGGCGCGCGGTGGCATTGGGTTTGGCTTTCGGCGCGGCGGGCTTCGCCATCTACGGCCTTGCGCCCACGGGACCGATTTTCTGGATCGGCGTGCCGGTGATGGCCCTGTGGGGTATCGCCACGCCCTCCCTGCAGACCATCATGACACGGTTGGTGGACCCCACTGTTCACACAGACCTTCGCGGCGTTCATCAGCACCCACGCCGACTTGGGCCTGCCGGGTGCACCCTTCTTATTGGCCGCGGTCCTGATATTCCTGGCCATGCTGCTGGCCTGGCGCACCACTCAGCCGCTCGGGGCTCCCGCGGCGACCGAACCCGCATAGCGGTGGTATCACCTGGCCTCACCCCATTCGGGGAACGCGCGCAAGGCGTCCGCATAATTGTGGATGACGTCTGTGTGCGCATCCTCCTGCCAGCCGCCCGGCACGGGGTTGACGGATAGATCGCGCGGACGGCCCAGTTCATCGATCGAATAGAGAGTGAAATCCAGCGCCTGCCGAGCTTCGCCGGCCAAGGGGGTGGACCCTGTGGCCTTCGCGTACAGCGCGAGCACCGCCCCGTAAGTCGAATTGATGCCGCCCCAGGCCTGCCTATCCTCATCCTGCTCGTGACAAACGGCGATGCCGAATTCCTCATGAATGAAGCTGCCGCGAACGAAGTCGATGAGCGTACCGCAATCCGCCTGCCAATCGGGATCGAGCAGTTCCCGTCCCTCGAGCAAATACCGCGCAAGATTGAGGGGCGCCCACGCCGTGCGGTTGGTCGGGGTGTCGTGATCCTCGAAGAACTGAGCGAAGAGGGAACCATCGGTGGCGGCGTTCGGAATTTGATGACGCCGGATCCAATTCCATAGCGACTGGCGTGGAACGGAAAACTCCTCATATCCCTTTGAGAGCAGCGCGTCATACAACCGCAGGATATAGGTCATGTTCCCCGACACGGGGCCTCGACCCTCGCCGTTGCGCAAGTCTGCGCGAAAAGGCCAGGGCGAATGCGCCGCGTCGCCGTCCTGTTGATTGGCGGCGAGGACACGGGCGTTTTGCACTCCCTGTTCCAAGTAGCTGCGCTCGCCCACGGCGTCGGACAGCAGCACCAATGCGTAGCCGGCGATGCCGCCCTTGTCGGGCTCGATCTCGTGGGGGCGGTCGGCTTGCGAGCCGCAATCCGCCGCCTGTGGGAACTGATCTCGCTTGCCGGTCGAGCGAGTAAACTTGGGGTACGCGCCGGAATTCGGCGTCAGCGTTTCCTTCACCAGATAGTCGCCCATCGCCTGCGCGGTCGTCAGGTACTTAGGTTCCCGCCGGCCGCGCAATTCGTGAAACTTGAGGTAAGAGAGTATGCCCATCCCGTTCTGGGTCGCTGGGATCGAGTCCGTGCGATCCGGAATAGGAGTCCAGTCGCCGTCCAGAAAAGTCGCCAACACGAAGCGGGGATACCCCCTTTCCGCGGGACACCGCTGGTAGAAATTCATTTCTCGGTCCAGGACGTCGTTCCACGGCGCCCACGGTCTTAAGCAGCCCAACGCGTCAAAACTTGCCGTGTGGCCCGCAATGATGAGTGGCTGATGAATTGGACGACCTGACACTATGTCTTGACCCGAGCCCGCCTTGAGAGTGCGGGGCCCAAGATACTGGCTTTTCGTTCCCGGTCAAACTGAATTTGCCAAACTCTCGGGACGCGTCCGATCACCCGGCTCCGACCAGCTGTACGCGCGCTCAAACGGCATCGAGTTCCGCGTAGTGCCGGAAGATTCCCTCGTCGTTGAAAGGGATTCGTCGTGGAGAAGCGAGGTAGGCGGCAATGTGCGGACGTTCTTGCACTCTGCCGTGCAATGCGAAGAGTCTCCGATATTTGCGTGCAGCCTTGGTCATTGCGCGCGGGAATGCGTAGTTCAGGCCCGCCATGACTTGAAACATCGACAGATCCACGTAAGTCAGTTTTGCGCCGGCCAGATAACGCTCCCCGCGGGCGTTCCTTGCCAGAATCTGCTCGAAGTAGCCGAGATATTTAGGCGCCCGGTGCTTCAGAAAATCCGCCGCCCGGCGGCGCGCCTCCTTCTTCTGATCCTCATAGTAAAGGTTCGCCGCCACCGGGTGATGCGTGTCGTGTACTTCGCCCAGAAAATCCGCCACGGTGAGTTGCAGCGCGTGCGTCCAGAGGCGCCCGCCCTCATCTTTCGGCGCGAGGCCGTGACGAGCACCGAGGAACTGCAGAATGTTGGCCGTCTGGCCGATGACGAGCCTCCCTGCCTCGAGAAAAGGCGGCGCGAACGGAGGCCGTTCGATGTGGCGGCCTTCCAAAAAGCGCAGGAGCGCCGCGACTCCGGCCCCTTTACCGGTCTCGCGCGCGACATCCCGATAGCGCGCGCCCCCCTCCTCGAGAGCCAGTCGGACGAACTCCCCTCGACCCTGAACCGTCGGCCAATAATAGAGCTGGTAGTTCATCACCCTACCTCGTTGATTTCGCGTTACGGGTCGACAGATTACTGTTTGGACCAGGAGTTCGGTAGTCTCGTTGCTTGAAAGCGCAGATTCGGTACGTGATCGCAGATCGGATACACTGACCGCCGCGGGGGTAAAACTCTATGCTGATGCCGGGAATTGAACGGCGGCGGGACAACGACGCATGACCAAGAAACGCACCCTGAAATCAGACGTCGTCGGATCGGATCACTACGACCCGATGAAGGAACCGCGGTACACCGAAATCGCGACCTTCATGCGGGCGCCGCTGGCGCGATCGCTCGTGGATGTCGACATCGGCTTGATCGGCGTCCCGACGGATCTCGGAGTCACCAACAGACCCGGCGCACGGCATGGTCCCCGTGAAATACGCAATTCATCGAGCCTCATGCGGAGCTTCAATCTTGCACTGGGAGTGAATCCGTACGAGCTCTGCCGGGTCGCGGATCTCGGCGACGTGCGTTTGTCGCATCGGTACGATCTCGAAAAGCAGGTCGAGGAAATCGCGGCGTTCTATCGCCTGGTTCACGCGGCCGGCGTGCGGCCGGTCAGCGCGGGGGGCGACCACTCGATCACATACCCCATATTCAAGGCGATTGCCGCCGATGCGCCCATCGGCATGGTTCACATCGATGCTCACACCGACACCTGGGGCGAATTCTTCGGATCGAAATTCACCCACGGAGCCCCGTTTCGGCTGGCCGTCGAGGATGGATTGCTGGATCCGAAACGGACGATTCAGATCGGCATTCGCGGCGGACAGAACTACATGGACGGCATCGAGTTCTCGCAGTCCCATGGCATGCGCGTGGTGTTCATGGAGGAATTCGCGTCGCTCGGGGTCGAGCGCATCATCGAGGAGGCCCGCCGGGTGGCGGGCGACGGTCCCACGTACATTTCCTTCGACGTGGACGGGCTCGATCCTGTGTATGCGCCGGGTACCGGCACGCCCGAAATCGGCGGCATCACCACCTTGGAAGCGCAGCGCCTGCTGCGCGGACTTCGCGGACTGAATCTCATCGGCGGCGATGTCGTAGAGGTTGCCCCGCCGTACGATCAAACCGGAAACACCGCCCTGGTCGGCGCCACCATGATGTTCGAAATTCTCTGCCTGATCGCGGACCGGCACTTTGGCAAAGATCTCACAGTTCCCGGTCGAGCGGCAGCAGCGCCAGGAAATTGACCTTGAGTCTCTGCCACCCGCTGCGCGCAGGCTCACGCGTGGACTCGACCATGCGGCCGTCCTTTTCGGTCCGCCACACCAGGCGGGGCGATTTCCCCGGCGCGTCGCCCGAGATCAATCCCACGATGTAGCACTCATTGGGCTTGACCATGGCCTCGAAGCGCCGCGCCGTCTGCTGCGCCAGATCCGGACTTTGGATGATCAACCCTATTTCGGTGTTGATGCGCTTCGAACGCTGATCATAGTTCATGGAACCGATGAACAGCTTTTGGCGGTCGAAAACATACATTTTTCCATGAAGCGCGTAGTTGCCATAGCGTGACACCTTCACCGTCTCGCCGCTGCCCCTGACGCTCCCGAGGAGCGCACGCACCTCGTACAGCTCCACGCCCTCCTCGAGCAGCGGGACTCTATAGTGATCATAGCCCGCCTGCGCGGCAATTTCAGTGGTCGACTCGAGCGAATTGGTGAGAACGCGCACGCGCGCCTGGCGCCGGCGCAGATCTTTCAGCAACTGCAGTTCGTCGGGGGCGGGTATGAAATAGGGCGTGACCAGCAGAAACTCGGATTGAACGTCGCGAATCGAATCGAGCACCCCTTGCGCGATCAACCGGCCCGGCAACGCGCCGCTGCTTACCCGTTTCTTGTCGGGACTGTCATAGACCACTTGGGCGTGCGCCCACACCAGCGGCAGCCTGCCGGAGGTGATTCCGGCAAACGGCTCGCCGGTTTTGAGCAGGGACGCGTAGTCGATTGGGGCCACCTTTGGCGGCTCGGCTCGTGGTCGACGGCTCGCGCTCTCGTCCTCGGTACGGGCAACCATGCCGGTGTCCGGAGGCCCGGTGTGCTTCAACGCCTTGGTGGGAATCGCCAAGTCGCTGTTCCAGAATTCGTCGAACGTGCCGGAGAGTTCGCTGACGATCGGTCCGGCGGTAAAGACATCGTCATCCGCGAACTGGGAGTCAGGATCGATCTGAAAATATTGATTGCCGATGTTACGGCCGCCGATGAGCGCCACCGCGTTGTCGGCGACCAGCAGTTTATTGTGCATTCGATAGTCGAGCCGCCGCGCGTGGAAAGCGAAGTCCAGCTTGCGCAACAGCCGCGAGTGCCCTCGATAATCAAATGGATTGAAAATTCGCACCTCGACGGACGGATGGCCCAGAAGCCGCAGGATCTGCTCATCGCCGGCGACCGTGTCACCGTCATCGATGAGCACGCGAATGCGCACTCCGCGATCCGCCGCGCGCCGAAGGCCCTCGGTCAGCATGCGGCCGGTTTCGTCGCCGCGAAAAATATAGTATTGAAGATCGAGAGTTCGTTGAGCGGCATCGATCAACTGCATTCTGAGCTGGAATCCGTCCACGCCGATGCCGACGACGCGAAAGGCCGAATAGCCCTCGTGTTCGTGGGCGGCGCCGGCAAACTGTTGGCCAAGGCGGGTGTCCTCCGGGTGGGCGAACGCCACGGATGCGGTCTTGGGATAATTCGCACCGGGCGGAAGCCCTGCGCAACCATAGAGTATTGCCAAGGCGAGCAATGCCGCGGCATGACGGCTGACGCCCCGATGCGGAGCACTTCGTTGGCCCATCGCCGTTATTCTTATTGGTATGCGCACGCCATGGTCCGCCTGTCCTGCAAGATCGATGCCGCCGATTCGACGCCCCAATCGCATGCGGTCCCGCGATTGACCGGGACTATCGCATTGATAGAGAGCGCCAATTTGACTTAGGCTGGGCCTGAGGTCTAAGTTGGCCAATGGTATATCTGTTTGGTTCCGAATTTTCAATCGGAAGGAGTGAGCCGTGAATCTGAAAGGTAGTAAGACGGAGAAGAATCTCAAGGACGCATTTGCAGGCGAATCGCAGGCGAATCGGCGTTATTTGTACTTCGCGGCCAAGGCGGACGTCGAAGGCTTCAATGACGTGTCCGCGGTGTTCCGTTCCACTGCCGAGGGTGAGACGGGCCACGCCCACGGACATTTGGAATACCTGGAAGCGGTAGGCGACCCGGCCACCGGATTGCCGATCGGTGCAACCTCGCAGAATCTCAAGGCTGCCATCGCCGGCGAAACGCACGAATACACGGACATGTATCCCGGCATGGCCAAGAGCGCCAGGGAAGAAGGTTTCGGCGAAATTGCCGATTGGTTCGAGACGCTGGCCAAAGCCGAACGATCGCACGCGAATCGCTTCCAGAAGGCGTTGGATAACCTTTAACCCCATCCTTGGTTGACGCTGGGCGACCACATCGAGCGGGCTCCGTTCCGGGAGCCCGCTGCCATTTCGGCTGGGAGACGAACCGTGTCCGACGCGGAGAGCAAATCAGGCCGCGAGGGCAGTCTGGAAGCACCCACCCGCCATGCCCTCGGCTGGCAGGATCCCCAGTTCTATGACGCCGGTGCGCTGCAGAAGGAACTCGAACGAGTCTTCGATATCTGCCATGGCTGCCGCCGCTGCTTCAATTTGTGCAATTCCTTTCCGACTCTGTTCAGCCTCATCGACGACTCGAAGACCGGCGAGCTCGATGGCGTAGATAAGAAGGCCTTTGGGCAAGTGGTCGACCAGTGCTACCTCTGTGACATGTGCTACATGACCAAATGCCCTTACGTCCCGCCGCACCCGTGGAACGTCGACTTCCCGCACTTGATGCTGCGCGCCAAAGCCGTGAAGCATCAAAGTGGCGGGACGCGCTGGCGCGACAAGGTGCTGAGTTCGACGGACCTCGTCGGCAGACTCGCGGGCATTCCCGTCGTCGCCGAGGCGGTCAACGCCGCCAATCGCAGTGCGGTGGGGCGCAAGCTCCTGGACGCCGCGCTCGGCGTGCATCCGGAGGCGCCCGTGCCTCCCTACCGGTCCAACACACTGCGCAAACAAGTCGCCAAGCGCACTAAGCCCACCGTCGCAGCGCAGGCGGCGGGAGTGACTCGCGGTAAGGTGGCGCTGTTCGCCACCTGCTACGGAAATCGCAATGAGCCTGAAATTGGGCTCGACCTCGTCAGAGTGTTCGAGCACAACGGGATCGAAGTTGCGCTGGTCGAGCAGGAAAATTGCTGCGGCATGCCCAAGCTGGAACTGGGCGATCTGCAGGCGGTTGCGGATTTGAAGGCCAAGAACCTGCCCCCCCTGCTCGCCATGATCGACGAGGGCTACGATATCGTCGCGCCCGTCCCCTCGTGCGTACTGATGTTCAAGCAGGAGCTGCCGTTGATGTTCCCGGACGAACCCGACATCGCCAGGGTCAAACGATGCATGTTCGATCCGTTCGAATACTTGGCGCTGCGGCACAAAGCCGGACTGATGCGCACTGATTTCGCACGGCCTCTCGGCAAAGTCGCCTACCACGTCGCCTGCCACTTGCGAGTGCAGAATATCGGACTCAAGACTCGCGACATATTGCAGCTGATTCCCGGAACCACTGTCGAGCCCATCGAACGATGTTCGGGCCACAATGGCACCTACGGCGTCAAGCGGGAGTTTCGCGATACTTCCATGAAGATCGGCAAACCGGTGATCCAGCGCGTGCAGGCGAGCGGCGCGGACTTTTACGCAAGCGATTGCCCGATGGCGGGCCATCAAATCGAGAGCGGTTTGCAAAATGCGTCGCCGCCGACGCATCCCTTGACGCTGCTGAGAATGGCCTATGGCCTGGAGACGACACCTTGATTAAAAAATTGTCGCGCCCGGATCTCATGAGCCTGGAGCAGTACGCCTCCGAACGGACTCGGTTGCGCAGCGAAGTCATTGCCCACAAGCAAGTACGCAATGTGCAGGTCGGACCCAACATGACCTGGTGTTTCGAGGATTACATCACCATACGCTATCAAATCCTCGAGATGCTGCGCGCCGAGCGGATCTTCGAGAGCGACGGCATACAAGGGGAGCTCGACGCCTACAATCCGCTCATTCCCGACGGCAGCAATTGGAAGGTCACCTTACTGCTGGAGTTTCCCGACCCCGACGAGCGGCGTGTTGCGCTCGAGAAATTGATGGGCGTCGAGGATCGCTGCTGGATACGGGTAAGCGAAATGGAACGAGTATTCGCGATCGCCGACGAAGACATGGAGCGTACGAACGACGAAAAGACCTCGGCCGTGCATTTTTTACGCTTCGAGCTCTCCCCCTCGATGGTTCAAGCGATGAAAAGCGGTGCTTCCCTGAGCATCGGCGTCGATCACGACAATTATCGCCACGTGCAGAGCCCTCTGCCGGCCCCGATTCGCGACTCCTTGGCACGTGACCTCACTTAGCTCAAAAAAGATTGTAAAAATAACAACTTACCCAACCTCCGGAATCTTCGGTATCGTGTTCTGTCAGTAAGTCCTGGGGACACCTGATATGAGGACATCAATATGACCGCTCGGACGGAGTCGGCCAGCTCGATACAGCCGCGCTCGGGGACTGAAGGCGCAGCTCTCGTGTGGCTGGACGCCTTGGCGGGCGGTCTTTGCACTCCCGAAGCATTCTTGAATGCAGTGCACGAACAAGCCCAAGCGGACCCTGACGAGACCTGGGAAGTTTTGTCGCTGCTCGACCAGTATTACCGCCGAGGAAAAATAAAGGCCGAACTCTTCCACTCGCTCAAGTCCCGCCTCGAAGGCTCGGCACTCGGCGACCAGGAGGTGATACCGGACGCGCGGCCGAACGCCCCAACCCCGGTTCCGCCGCCACCCTCGGCAACGGCGACCACCGAAACGCTGACCGTTGTGCCAACCGTCACGCCGACGTCCGTTACCGCACCCGCCGCGGCACCCGTCGCGGCGACCCCAGGGAAGGCGTCAACCGCTTCACGCCGGGCGCTGAGAGAAGTCCGAAGGGAAGTGGCGATCGGCGACGTGCTGCGTGGCCGCTATCGGATACGGGGAGTATTCGGGCACGGCGGCATGGGCACCGTGTTCGACGCCATCGACGAGTATCGGGTCGATCGGCCCAGCTCCGGGAAGCGGATAGCGATCAAAGTTCTCCATACGGCGGTTACCCAGCGAGACGAACTTCTCGCCGAGCTGCAGAGCGAATTCCAGCACCTGCAATTGCTGTCCCATCCGAACATCGTTCGAGTGCATGAATTCGACCGCGACGGCGACAACACCTTCTTCACGATGGAGCCGCTGATCGGTGCGCTTCTCAGTCAGGTCATAGGCGCAAGAAACGCGGTTGCCTTGCCGCGGCCGATCGCGCTGGCCATGATGCGCGACATTGGCGCCGCTCTTGCCCATGCCCACTCGCGCGGCATCGTGCACGGCGACGTCAACCCGCAAAATATCTTCATCACCAATGACGGTGAATTGCGGGTGCTGGACTTCGGCGCCTCGCACAAATTGCTGCGGGATGCCGGTCGGTCGCAACGTGCTCCCGTCGCCACTCCGGGCTACGCCAGCTGCCAGTTGCTCGAAGGTCAGCATCCCGATGCGCGGGATGACCTCTTTGCATTTGCATGCGTTGCCTACGTCCTGTTGTCAGGACAGCACCCTTTCCCCAGGCTCACCGCCATCGAGGCGCGCGTGCAGCGCGTGCGTCCTTCCCGTCCACCGGGGCTCACGGGCCGACAATGGCAAGTCCTTCGCGAAGGCCTTCGTTGGGAGCGCGAACGGCGTCCTGCGGACGTTCAGAAATGGCTGGACCGGTTCGGGCTAGCTGCCGCTGCGCCTCATCTGCCCCCGTTGAACGCACTGATGAATGCGCCGGCTCCTCGGAAAACTGGGGGCGTACGGGCAGTCGCCGCCATCGCCGTGCTCGCGGTGCTGGCGGCCGGCGGGTATTGGTCCGTCATTCACTATGACTCCCTGATGCGCCTGGTCAAACCCGCGACACCCGTAGCCACTCAACAGGAGTCGCCTCCGCCAGACTCTGAGTCAGCGCCTGCTCCCCGTGCGGTACCCACCCCCGCGCCAAAGGGCGCTGCCCGATCAGCCGCTGCCCGATCAGCCGCTGCCCGATCAGCCGCTACCCGATCAGCCGCTGCGCCATCAGCCGCTGCCCCATCAGCCGCTGCCCCATCAGCCGCTGCCCCGTCAGCCGCTGCCCCCGAGGCCGCTGCCCCCGAGGCCGCTGCACCGATGGCCGCTGCCTCGACCGCCTCCGCGCCGGCGGTGGCTGCGCCCACGGCCAGTGTCCCCACCGCTGCCGCGCCACGGAGTACGACAGCCGGCGCCGGTGCGGCAACTGTGCCTGCCCGGCCGTCCGCCGGTGAGACATCCGTTCGCGCCGGCAATGCGGGGCCGATTCGTGTAGAAATGGTTTCGGATACCGTCGACGTCGCACCCAGCGACCAGGCGGCTCGCATCACGGTTCGACGAAGAGGCAACGTGCACGGCGACGCAAGCTTTACATGGTGGACGGAGTCCGGCACGGCAAAGCCTGGCCGAGACTTTTATCCTGTGATTCCCAGTGTTGAACACATCTCGGACGGCAGAGATAGCGTCACTTTGAATGTTCCGATTCTAAGTACACCTCGCGGCAATTCTAAAAGCTTCTATGTAGTGATCGACCGCGCCGAGTCGGGTGTTGCCACGCTCGGTGCGCGAAACCTCACCATGGTGACGATACAACCGCGGGACTAAGTCGGCCGTCCGGCCGACTTGAACGCCCGAAGGGGCGGCCCCGCAGGGGCGAGGCGCGCAGCGCCGAGTACTAAGTCGGCCGTCCGGCCGAGTACTCGATCACGCGCGCATAAAGCGACGAGTAGGCGGCGCGCAGCACATTTTTCTGCACCTTGCCCATGGCATTTCGCGGCAACTCATCGACGAGGAGCACGCGCTTGGGCACCTTGTAGCGCGCCAGCCGGGCCTGCAG
>WNFG01000883.1_pt1 | contig 25085 bp, 20 predicted proteins | sample 5400431 | NCBI WGS metagenome assembly WNFG01 (sample SAMN13153346, study PRJNA577476) | soil metagenome | isolation source: 120 cm saprolite under Douglas fir tree site 2 hole 3 replicate 2 | place: USA:California | collected 2015-04-18 | reverse complement strand
GAACTTGCCCTTATACTCTTCCTTGCTGCCTTCATGGCTGAAAACGTAACCTCATCTTAGTAGAACGGCAATGCGAGAACACGGTTCGGTCACGAGGAATTCAATGGTCACTGGAATCCATGTCGGCTAGACGATCGTCTATGGGTGCATTGATATTGCGACAATGTGTCTCGACGGCGACGCTTGGTGCACTGCTTGCGTCCGCGCTGAATTTCAATGCGGCTGCGGCGGATGCGTCGTCGTGGGACGGTGATGCACGTTCGGCAGTGCGGCTTCTCGCCGGTAGCCCTCTGGGCGTGGGCGGCTCGCTGCGGGCAGGCGTCGAGGTCCGGCTCGCGACCGGATGGAAGACTTACTGGCGGTACCCAGGTGATAGTGGCGTGCCGCCGGTGTTTGATTTCTCCAAATCCGAAAACATCAAGTCCGTCTCGATCCTGTGGCCGGCGCCGCATCGTTTCACGGACGATGGCGGCGCCTCGATCGGATACAAGGGCAGTGTTATCTTCCCGGTCCATGTCGTCCCTGAAAGCTCGAACCGGCCGGCGACGTTGCGCCTCACCCTCGACTATGCGGTCTGCGAAAGACTTTGCGTTCCTGCAAAAGGCGCGGCCATCCTGGAGCTCGCATCGACGCCCTCCCCTCACGATTCGCGGCTCAAGGCGGCGGAGGCGCAGGCGCCCAAGCAGGCCCGCGTCGGCGAGGCCGCGCCCTTTGGCATCGCGGCGGTGCGGCGGGAGCCTGGACGCCCCTACCCGCGGGTTATCGTAGAAATCGAAGCGCCAGCGACGGCTTCGCTCGACTTGTTCGCTGAGGGACCGACCGCCGACTGGGCGTTGCCTCTGCCAGAGCCTATTCCCGGCGCGCCCCCTGGTCGGCGGTGGTTTGCGTTCGACCTTGACGGCGCTCCGCCTGGCGTCGATGCGATCGGAGCCCGCTTGCGTTTCACCCTGGTGTCGGGCGGAAATGCGATCGAGGTGACGGCCGTCCCAGAATAGGGATCAGGCCGGTCCCCCTCCCTTCCCTCCCCTGCTTGCGGGGAGGGAAGGGAGGGGGAAAACCGAATCCGCTTTGCCGGAAGGGTGCTATAAGCTCCTCCGCCCCCTCCCTGCCCCCTGGGAGCGCGGGCGTCTCGCCCGCACTCCCAGGAGACAGGGAGAGGGGTTGACAGGCTTCTACGGCCCATCGGCGTCCGCAGACGGCGTCATCTTCCAACCCCCAAAAGAAACGAGGATCAAAGCCATGGCCATCAAGGTGGGCGATCATATTCCCGAAGCAAAGTTTCGCGTGATGACGGCCGAAGGACCCGGCTGGAAGTCCGCCGACGAGGTGTTCAAGGGCAAGAAAGTCGTGCTGTTCGCGGTGCCAGGTGCCTTCACGCCGACCTGTCATAAGAATCATCTGCCTGGCTTTCTGCAAAACAGCGATGCCATCAGGGCCAAGGGCGTGGATGCAATTGCGGTGACAGCCGTGAACGATGTGTTCGTCATGACCGAATGGAAAAAAGCGTCCGGCGCCGAAGGAAAGATCGAGTTTCTTGCCGACGGCAACGGCGACTTCGCCAAAGCGCTCGATCTCACCATGGACGGCTCGGCAGGCGGCTTGGGGCTGCGCTCGAAACGCTATTCGATGCTGGTTGAAGACGGCGTGGTGAAGCAACTCAACATCGAGGACGCGCCCGGCAAGGCGGAAGTCTCCAGCGCCGAGACATTGCTAAAGCAATTGTGATCGCCACGCCACGAAATGTGGGGACGACCCTTGTGGTCGCCCCGTTGCCGGTGGACGCGGTGCGCAAGCCGCGCGACCACGGGGGCGACCACAAGGGTCGCCCCAAGGGTCGCCCCTACAGGGAGGCGACTAAGCAGAGATTCACGGGCTGCCCAACGGATCGAGGTCCCGGATCATGTTGGCGATAGCTGTTTTGGTTGCCCATCCGTTGGCCAGCCGGCCGAATCCTGCTTAGCTTTCGCCGTCCGCCCCGGCTCTGATCTCGGCAATCGCTTCGCGGGCAAGTTCGTCGGCGCGTTCGTTGAGATCGTGACCGGCATGACCGCGCACCCAATGCCAATGCACAGTGTGGCGGCCGACCGCGGCCTCGAGTCGCTGCCACAGATCCGTGTTCTTGACCGGCTTCTTGTCGCCGGTCCTCCAGCCGTTGCGTTTCCAGCCCTGGATCCAGCTCGTGATTCCCTGGCGTAAATACTGGCTGTCGGTATGGAGATCGACATCGCACGGGCGCTTGAGAGCCTCAAGCGCCACAATGGCGGCCATCAGCTCCATGCGGTTATTGGTCGTGTGTGCCTCGCCGCCCTTGAGCTCGCGGGTGTGGCCGCCCCATTGCAAAATTGCGCCCCAGCCGCCCGGTCCGGGGTTGCCCGAGCAGGCGCCGTCGGTATGAATGGTGACGCGGTCGTTTCCCCGCACGTCAGTCAATGCCGTAATCCCGCGCGCTAACGTCGGTCTGATGAAATCGCAGCTTGCGATAATACTCGAGTGGATCCTTTGGCCTCACCAATGCGCCCGGCGGGACCTCCAGCCAATCGACCAGCCGGGTCAACAGGAAACGCAGGGCGGCGCCACGGCACAGCGTCGGCAACGCGGCAATCTCGCGCGCGTTGAGTTTGCGCGCGCGCATGTAGCCCTTAAGCAGCGCGCGTCCTTTGGTGAGGTTATAGGAATGGTCGGGCTCGAAGCACCACGCGTTAAGACAGATCGCCACATCATAGGCAAGGGCGTCCGTGCAGGCGAAATAGAAATCGATCAGGCCGGACAGACGATCGCCCAGAAAGAACACATTGTCGGGGAACAGGTCGGCGTGAATGACCCCCTGCGGAAGATCGCGCGGCCAGTCTCGTTCCAGCCACGCAAGTTCGCTCCCGATGGCCGCGCTGAGCCCATTTTGCACCGTATCGGCGCGCCCGCCGGCCGCATCGAACAGCGACCGCCATCCCTCGATCGAAAGCGCATTGCGCCGCGTCATGGCGAAATCGGCGCCAGCGAGATGCAGCCTCGCCAGCGCGTCGCCGACCGCCCCGCAATGCGCAACGTTCGGCCGCCTGATCCACATGCCGTCGAGAAAGGTGAAAATAGCGGCCGGCCGGTTGACGAGGCGGCCCAACGCCTCGCCGCCGCGGCCGCGGACCGGCTGCGGACAGGTGAGCCCGCGCGCTGCCAAATGTTCGATGAGATTGAGAAAAAACGGCAAATCACCGGCCGCGACCCGCTTCTCATAGAGCGTGAGAATGAAGAAGCCGGCGCTCGTGTGCAGCAGGAAGTTGGAATTCTCAACCCCTTCAGCAATTCCCTTGTAGGCGAGCAAAGCCCCAATATCGTAGCCCCCGAGGAACTGCTGGAGTTCCTCGTCGCTGACATCGGTATAGACGGCCATTGCGGGTCCCGAGGGTGATTTCGATATGCCCCAGGCTAGAGCGCTTCCCAATAGCGTTGACCCATTGTCCGGTCATTGCCGGGCTTGACCCGGCAATCCATCCGTTTGCGAAAGAGATGGACCCGCGGGTCAAGCCCGCGGGTGACGGGTGATGGGTAGCTCAGCCTCATTGGGAAATGCTCTAACCTGTTGAGGAGGTTTACTCTGCCGCTTCGCCGCTACGCACCTGCCGCGGCAACGGAAAAAAGATTCCCGATTCCTCGACCGCGGAGACGGTCTCCACGCTGACCTCGTAGCGCGCTGCGAATGCGTCGATGATTTCCTCGATCAACACCTCGGGCGCCGACGCGCCCGCCGTCAACCCCAGGCGCCCGATCGCGCCGAACTTATCCCAGTTGATATCTTCGGCCCGCTGCAGCAACTCGGCGTGGGGACAGCCGTTACGCAGCGCCACTTCCTTGAGGCGCTGGGAGTTCGAGGAATTGGGCGAGCCGACCACGATCATGGCGTCGACCACCGGGGCGACGCGCTTGACCGCCTCCTGGCGATTGGTTGTGGCGTAGCAGATGTCCTCCTTGTGGGGACCGGCGATGTTGGGAAACCGCTTCTGGAGCGTTGCGACGATTTGGGCGGTGTCGTCAACCGAAAGCGTGGTCTGCGTCACATAGGCAAGATCGTCGGGGTTTTTCGGCTCGAACGTCGCCGCCTCCTCGGCGGTTTGCACCAAGCGGACTGCGCCTGGCGGAAGCTGCCCCATGGTCCCGGTGACTTCGGGATGACCTTCGTGCCCTATGAGCACAATCTCGCGCCCGCGCTTGAAATGAATTTCGGCCTCCCGATGAACCTTGGTGACGAGCGGGCAGGTCGCATCGATGGCCAGCAGCTTACGATTGCCGGCCTCGACCGGGACCGATTTCGGCACGCCGTGGGCCGAGAAGATCACCGGCACATCGGTGTCGGGGATTTCGTCCAATTCCTCGACGAAAACGGCACCTTTTTGCCGCAGGCTTTCGACCACATAGCGGTTGTGGACGATCTCGTGGCGTACATAGACCGGCTTGCCGTAGATGGCGAGCGCCCGCTCGACCGTGTCGATCGCCCGGACCACGCCGGCGCAAAAGCCGCGCGGCGAACACAACATCACTTTCAACTGCGGCTTTTCGGAAGGACGGGAAGACGTCATGTCGAGGGTCCGTGGTTCAGGCTAACGGTCAGCGTGGCAACGGGCAGGATTTGGTTTTTTACGCATACCCATGTCAAGACTGCGCCCGCCAAAAGGCAAAGTTGAATCGTAACACGATAAACAACGGGCGACCGGAACCTGTGGAAGCGCCCAATCCTACCCTCCGCCTGGAGCGCGGGCGTCCCGCCCGCTCTTTCTTTCGATGCGGGCGAGACCCCCGCGCTCCCAGGGTAAGCCGGGGCGCGGCGGCTTCCCTGAATTTATTCATATTCCCAACATGTTCTCAGCATCGGGGGGTTGCGCAAGTCGGTGTGGCGCGCCTATATACGGGTTATCCTCGTCATCTTCGATGGCAATAGGCTCCGCCCCGCGGGCGGCTGGAGCGCAAGGAGAATTTATCATGGCGGCCCAGCCCCTTATGCCGAAGGCGACCGCAGTCTGGCTGGTTGAAAATACAGCTTTGACGTTCGACCAGATTGCCGCTTTCTGCAAGCTCCACCCCCTCGAAGTGAAGGCGATTGCCGATGATGAGGGGGTTCAGAGCATCATCGGACGTGATCCGATCGTGACCGGGCAACTCGCCCGTGACGAGCTTGCCAAAGGCGAGGCTGACCCGAACTATCGGCTCCGGCTCGCTGAGGCGAAGGTACACCTGCCCGAGCCGAAGCGGAAAAAGGGGCCACGATACACGCCGGTTTCGCGCCGGCAGGATCGCCCGAACGCCATCCTGTGGCTGGTGCGCAACCACCCCGAGCTGAAAGACAGCCAGATCATGCGCCTCGTCGGCACCACCAAGTCGACCATCGAGGCAATCCGCGAACGTACCCATTGGAACGCCCCCAACCTTGCCCCCATGGATCCGGTGACGCTCGGCCTTTGCTCCCAGATCGATCTCGATTTCGAGGTCCAGCGCGCCGCCAAGGAAAAGCCAGTCGAGCCGGAAACCGGGGCGACCCTGCTTCCGGCCGAGATTACGACCGCACGCCCTGCGCCGGAACTCGAGCCGGCGGCCAGCGCGAAGGAAGGCGGAGAGCTCGACGTCAAGGCCGTACTCGCCAGGCTCAAACAGATCGGCGGCAAAAGCCAAGAGGACCGAGAGTAACTTCGGGGCCCGTGACACGCGGGCTTGACACGCGGTCAATGTTCTTCGACCCGTCGTATTTGGCAAGAGGTAGCTTGAACGGCTGGAGCGCCGGATGGGGAGCAGCGCGTTTCCTGCGGCGGCTTGAGATGGACCGCTGCCGGAATTGACCAGGACTGGTTCACCGGAGAGTGGGCCGTCTTGATTCAGCGCTATCTGAACCGTCACGGCGCCATTGACGCGAGCTCCTCCACGGGAGGAGCCCAGCAGGCCGAAATTTGCGCTATTAACGCGCGGGTGAGGTAGTTGGAGTCAGCGACATCAATCTTAGCGAGTTCAGCGGCTTTGAGCCGCTCTGCAGCAAGCTTATAGAGTCGCGCTGCTTCCTGTCATTCTTCGCCAGTCCGCCGCAGCCGTGTTCGTCAAAATCGGCGAGCTGCGTTGTGCAGCCGCATTGCCCTGAGCGGCCGCGAGTTCATTCTTGACGACGGTCGAGAGATCTCCATCGAAAAGCAGCGGTAGCATTGTGGTCAACGATGCACGCTATGCGCGGGAGCTGGCGCTTGCCGGCGTCGGGCTCGCTTATCAGTTCGAGCCTGGCGCGCCGACATCGCGGCGGGCCGGCTCACTGAGGTTTTGCCAAAGTCGGCAATCGAGGTCCCCGGCTTATTTCTTTACTACCCAAGGCGGGCTTCCATGGCGCCGAAGCTAAAGGCCTTTATCGACACGACAAATGACGTTTTGCGTCAAAGCAGACGTTTTGTGAGCGTGTCGTGTCCTGAAAATCTAAAGAGCACTGGGCACGTGATGGAATCGAGTGCCAAAAAAAAGATTCGCAATTTCCCGCCAGGTCGGTGCAACATTGTACCAATTACCGATTGCAGCCTTGGTTTCCGGCGTCGGTGGCTGGGGGACGTCTTCGCCGCAGGCGAGGAAGCCGTGAGTTCAATAATCAGGAGCCGCGGACGGGCGCGGCGATACCCCTCGAACAGCGAACTCGCTCCATGGATAAGCAGCTGAATTTTCTTGGAAAGTCGCGGGTAACGCGCGCGGACAGAAGATTCGACGCACTGCTCCTGGCATCAGCTTCCATTGTCTGGTGGATGGATGCTGCGGGCGAATTCGTTGAGGAGCAACCTTACTGGCAAGAATACACGGGGCAGGCTTGGGACCAGTACAAAGGCTCGCGCTGGGTGTCCTGCCTGCACCCCGATGATCGCCAATCCATTATGGCGGATTGGGCATCGGCGCTGGCCTCCGGCTCGCAGTACTTTACCCAGGGACGTATTTGGAGCGCCAAGCACAACGGTTACCGCGCGTTTCAGACGCGCGGGATTCCCGTGAAGGACCAAAGAGGCCAAGTCGAAGAGTGGCTGGGCGCGCTGACCGATATCCAGGACGCCATCGACATCAAAGTTCTTCTCGACAGAACGCAGACGGATCTGGCGGGTTCCTTGAAGGCTCTCCGGGCGAGTGAAGCACGCAGCCGCGCGCACCTTGCCGACTTGCAGGCGGTCGAAGCGCAACTGGCAAATGATTCAGCGGTATTGAAACAGCTCAATGAGGCAAGCTCGCGGCTCTGGCAAGCACACGAGCTGCATGCCGGGTTGAATGAGATACTCGGAGTTGCCATCGAACTGCTCGGGGCGGACAAAGGTAACGTTCAGCTCTTTGATACCACCCGCAAAGTCTTGGTGATCGCGGCCCACCAGGGATTCGAACAGCCGTTCCTGGATTTCTTCAAAGAGGTCTCGGCGGAGTTTGATACGTCTTGCGGCCGAGCGTTGCGCGCGGGCCGGCGCACGTTCGTGGAGGATCTCGAGGCCGACGAGGGCTTCGCTCCGTTCCGCGCCCTTATTTCCGCGGCAGGCGTTCGGGCAGTGCAATCCACCCCGCTGGTCGGACGGGATGGAAGGCCGGTGGGAATGCTGTCGACATATTTCCGCAATGTGCACCGACCCACCACCCACGAATTAGATCTCCTCGATCTGTATGCGCGGCAAGCAGCGGCTTTTATCGAACGGCATCGCAACGATGAAGCGCTGCGCGAGAGCGAGGAACGCTACAAAGGCATTTATCAGCACGCCAGCATGGGCATTGCTATCTGGGATCTGGATGGTCGATTGGTGTCTTGCAATCCGGCCTATTCCGATATGCGCGGGTACTCGGAAGACGAACTTCGTGGGTCAAGTTTCGAGGCCATTGTGCATCCCGACGATCGCGACAGGCATGCGTGCGAGGTCAAAAAGCTGATTTCGCAGCAAATACCTTCGTTCGAGATCGAAAACCGGTGCCTTTCCAAGGAGGGTAAGGTCTCGTGGGTGCATAAGCATGTGTCGCTGCTGCGCGACGGGGCCGGACGGGCGGCAAACATCATCACGCTTGCAACCAACGTAACCGAACGCAAGCAGCACGAGGAGCAGATCGACCTTCTCCTGCGTGAAGTCAATCATCGCTCCAAGAACTTGCTCTCCCTTGTGCAGGCAATCGCGCAGCAGACCGTCAACACCAGGCCGGATGACTTCCTCCCTCGGTTCCAGGCGCGTGTCCAGGCGCTGGCTGCGAGTCATGACATCCTGGTGGGAAATAAATGGAAGGGAGCAGATCTCCATGAACTGGCGAGGTCGCAGCTTGCGCATTTCCGCGACCTCATGGACGAGCGCATCGAGCTTACAGGGCCGCCGGTCTTTGCCTCTGCCTCCGCCGCACAGGCCCTCGGAATGGCCTTCCACGAGCTGGCGACAAACGCGACCAAATATGGGGCGCTTTCCGACGAAAGCGGCCGGGTCGAACTCGGCTGGAAAGCTGTACAAAGCGCCGAGGGCGAAGAGGTTTTTGTTATCGAGTGGACCGAGAGCGGCGGGCCGCCCGTTGCCGCGCCGTCAAGCAGCGGTTTCGGCTCGACCGTGATTTGCCGTCTCGCGGAACGAAGTCTCGACGCCAAAGTCGAACTCAATTATCCCCGCACGGGCCTGACTTGGCGTCTTCAATGCCCGCGCGGCGGCGTCGAAGAGAGAGCCACCGCCATTGCGGTGCCGAAGCAGAAAGCGCCGGAGCAGCGGGAAACGTCCGGGCGACGCCTTCGCGTGCTTGTTGTCGAGGATGAAGCGATCGTAGCCCTGGAGATCGAGCAAAATCTTAAAGACGCAGGCTTTGAGGTCGTGGGCCCGGCCGCACGCGTAGCCGAAGCGCTTGAGCTTCTAAAAGAGTTCGGCTGTGACGCCGCTGTGCTTGACATCAATCTAGGCGCCGAAACTTCAGAACCGATCGCCCGACTGCTGGCGGATAACGGCACTCCCTTCGTAACCGTATCTGGCTATTCTCAAGACCAACGGCCGAGTGGATTTAGCGGCGGGGCGTTCCTGACAAAGCCTCTCCGCGCCGAGCTTCTTGTTGCGCAGCTTCGGCAGTGCACGCGACAGCAAACTCAAAGCTTAAGGTCAAACTGAGAGCTGCGATATCGTTGTTGCGCTTGCTCACGGTTCTGCTTTAGCGACTTGGCGCCGGGCCTCTTTCTTGATCGCATCGATCGACCTGAAGCGACCGGGGCCGCTTTCAATTCCGGCCTGCCAGAGCCGGCGCAATTCTTCCACGTCCATGTCTTGATGGGCGCGGCACTCTTTCCAGTGTTGCAGCGCGTCGCGGATTACGAATTCGGAACCGTCCCTCACATCGCGACTTGGCATTACTCCCCCATCCCGCCAGTCCCCTCCCGGGTCGGCGTCTCCGGCATCACCCCCGTTCGCTGGCGCGTCAAAGTTTCGCGGCCGGTCGTCTCCCAGTCGCCCAGGGTGGCGCGGCGTGCGAAGGTTTCGAAGGTGTCGGTCCAGTCGCCGAGGGTGTAGCCGTGCCAGGGCGATTGCGCCGTGAGCGCCGGCAGGCCCAGCTCCTCCCAGATTGCACGCGCGTGCTCCATGAACGGCCGCGCCGGCAGCGCCAGCGGGGGCATCGCCCGCTTGCGGGTGGCGTCGATCAGCATGCTGGAATCGGCGCTGCGCGGGCCGTATTGAGCGCCCTGCAAGTTGCTCCGGTAAGGCGCTATGTGAACGTCCTCGATCGGGTTCGACCGGTAGGCCAGCGACCACAGCACCGCATCGAGCGACTCCGGGTCGATGTCCTCGCTCACCGCAACAACGATCTTGCCGCAACCCGCCATGAAGGTCGAGGCGCCCGAAAGCCCGCGCCACACCTCGCTCTTCGGCGTCTCTGCGGCATATTGCAGGAAGATCACCGGCCGCAGGTTGGTGAGCCGCTCGTGCATGACGACGCGGCGGATGCCCTTGATCGACAGATCGCTGCGCAGGTGATTGAGAAACAGCGGCTCGTAGGCCACTTTCTTGATCACGCTCGATTCGCTGGGCGTCACCTGGCTGATGATCGAACAGAACACCGGGGCGCGACGGTGGGTGATCGCCGTCACCCGCATCGGCATGTTGTAGGCCTCCAGCGCCACATAGCCGTTGCTCTCGCCGAATGGCGCCTCGGGCTCGAGCCGCTCCGTGTCGATGAAGCCCTCGATGACGATCTCGGCATCGGCCGGCACCATGAGATCGACGGTCTTGGCCTTGACGATCCTCACTGCCCTGCCGGCGAGCCCCCCTGCCACCGCGAGTTCGTCAAGGTCGATCGCGAGCTTCTGCGGGCTCGTAAAGGCGACGACCGGCGCGGCGCCGACCACGATCGCGATCGGCATGGGGGCGCAGCGCTCCCTATATTTGAGCCAGTGATAGTAGCCGCCGGCGCCGCCCGAAGGCCGCGCCACCATGCGCACCGCCAGCCGGTCGGTCGCCTTCAGCGCGGCCCGGTACATACCCATGTTCTGGATGCCGCTGTCGGGATCGCGGGTGATGCACAGCGTAGCCGTGAGATAAGGCGCGGCATCGAACCCGGGCGTCGACACGGGCACCGGGAGGCCGGCGAGGCCGCAACCCGATCGTCGTAAGTCGTCGCCGGCAACGACCACGTCCTGGCTCGGCGCCGACGCAACCTCCACCGGAGTGATCGGATTGGCGATGGCATTCATCCAGGCTTGGCCGATGTTCGCCACCGGCTGACCCATGCCCACCGCATAGATGTCGGGCGACGCCGCCAGCGCCCCGACCGCCACCGGCATGTCGTAGCGCCGGCCCGTGCGGTCAGTCACGTTGGTGAACAGAAAGGCGCGCCGCTTGTTCTCCGGAATGCCGCCGAGAAACTGCCAGCGCACCAGCGGGTGCAACTCGGTGTCCTTGTCGATCGGACGGTCGATGCGCACGAGAAGACCGCGCGCTTCGAGATCAGCGAGGTGCGACTGCAGATCTGCCGCTGGCTCGGATTGAGTCGCGTGAGCGGCGGCATCGACGGGCTTATCGAGCATTGGCGGGGCACATCTGGAATTCGAGTTGGCCCCAGGACATTCCCTGGCTTTGCGTGATAATGGGTTGGGCCATGCGCCATTGCAATCGCGTCGTTGCAACAACGGCATAGGAGAGCAATTTGACGTTGCCGCCAACTTCGAACACGTTTCTCATGCCTCTCATCGCCCGCGAAAGCGGGCGATCCAGTAACCACCAGACGTTGATTTTAGGCACGGCGTCGGCTCCGCACCGGGGCCGGGGGTCGTACATCGGCACCGGATGCCCACTTTCGCGGGCATGACACTGCGGTCGGTCAGTCTGTGAAATCAGAATCCGTCGGAGAAAATAATGGGAGCGAAATGGTTCGGGGCTGCCGTCAAGCGAAAGGAGGATCCGGCGCTGCTCGCCGGGAGGGGGCGCTTCGTCGATGACGTGCGGCTGCCCGGCGCCCTTCACGCAGCGTTCGCCCGCAGCCCCCACCCCCACGCCAAGATCCGCGGCATCGGTACCTCCGCCGCAAAAGCCCTGAAGGGTGTGCACCTGGTGCTCGGCTTTACGGACCTGCCGGAGCCGCTGCAAAGGAACGCACTGCCGCTGTTCGTCCCGACGCCGGCCATCACGGAGCTTCATTTGCCGTATGCGCTCGCCCGCGGGGAAACCGTCTATGCGGGGGAGCCGGTCGCGATCGTGGTGGCCGACAGCCGCTACGTCGCAGAGGATGCCGCCGCCCTCGTAGAGGTGGATTACGAGCCGCTCCCTGCCGTGTCGGATTGCGCCGCCGCGATGATGCCCGGCAGCCCTCTGGCCCACGCCGGGAGCAGCTCCAATATCGCGGCGCGGGTGCCAATCACGGTTGGCGACGCCGACGCGGCGTTTGCAGGCGCCGCCCATGTGGTGCGCGAGCGCTTGTTCATTCATCGCGGCGGGCCGTTCTTCATGGAATGCCGCGGAGTGGCGGCGAGCCACGACGCCGTCGCGGACTCCTATACGGTTTACGTTTCCTCCCAGGGCTCGCATCGCATCAAGCGCGGGCTCCTGGACGTGCTTGACCTCAATGACAACCAGATGCACGTCATCACGCCCGACGTGGGCGGCGGTTTCGGCCCGAAGGGCGCCATCTATCCGGAATATCCGTGCGTTGCGGCATGCGCAAAAATCCTTGGCCGGCCGGTGAAATGGGTCGAGGACCGGCGCGAGAATTTTCTCTGCACCCATCAGGAACGCGACCAATTCTGGGACCTGGAGCTTGCCGCCAACCGCGACGGCAAGATTCTCGCGCTGCGCGGACGCCTGGTGCACGACACCGGCGCCTACGTGCCGTGGGGCCTGGTGCTGCCCTGGATAGCCGCCACAACGGTACCAGGGCCCTATGTGATTCCGAATTTCAAGATCGAGCTTAGTGCGGTCTATACCAACATGATCTCGACGACGCCGGTGCGCGGCGCCGGCCGTCCCCAGGGTGTGTTCGTGATGGAACGGATGATGGATCGCCTCGCCGATGCCGTCGGGCTCGACCGCGCCGAAGTGCGGTGGCGCAATTTCATCACCCCCGCACAGATGCCGTACAAAGTCGGCATCATTTCTCGCGACGGCAGGCCAGTCACCTACGACAGCGGCGACTATCCGGGCTCCCAGGCGCGCGCGCTCGCCGCCGCGGACTATGCCGGCTTTCCGGCGCGGCAGGCGCAGGCGCTGCGGGCCGGACGCCACATCGGCATCGGCATCAGCAATGCCGTCGAGAGCACCGGGCTCGGCCCTTACGAAGGCGCAACTGTGCGCGTCGCCACCACGGGCAAGATCGTACTCTACACCGGCGCCACGCCGCAGGGACAGTCGCACAAGACAACGCTGGCCCAGATTGCCGCTGACCAACTCGGCGTCTCTTACGAGGACGTGACCGTGGCGACCGCCGACACCAGGGACATCGCCTTTGGGGTCGGCACCTTCGCGGCGCGCACCGCCGTGAATGCCGGCTCCTCCGCCCACCTCGCGGCGGTCGAAGTGGCCCGCAAGATCAAGCTCATCGCCGCCGACATGATGGAGGTCTCGCCCGACGACCTCGAATTGCGCGACGGCTTCGCCGAGGTGCGCGGCGTGCCGGGCCTGAAGAAGAGCTTTCGCGAGATCGCGGTGAGATCGATCGGCATTCCCGGCTTTTCCATGACGGGCGGCCTGTCGCCAGGACTTGAGAACACCGCGTATTTCCAGCCCGACCAGTCGACTTATTCCAATGGCACGCACGTGGCGGAAGTCGATGTCGACATCGAGACGGGCAGCGTGAAAATCCTTCGCTATACGGTACTCCATGACTGCGGCACCGTCATCAACCCGATGGTGGTCGAGGGCCAGGTGATCGGCGGCATCGCCCACGGCATCGGCAACGCGCTGTTCGAGCGATTGCACCATGACGCCGGCGCGCAGCCGCAGACTACCAGTTTCGGCGAATACCTGCTGCCCGCAGCGACCGACATGCCGCCGATCGCGATCCTTCACAGCGAAACCGCCTCGCCGCTCAACCCGCTCGGCGTGAAGGGCGCCGGCGAGGGCGGCACCATCGCGGCGATCGGCGCCATCATCGGGGCGGTGGAGAACGCGCTGGCGCCGTTCGGGATCAAGATCAACGAAGCGCCGATCAGCCCGGCGCGGATCGTGGCGCTCGTCAACGCGGCGCGCGCGAAGCTTGGCGGTCGATAGCCCTGCCGACAGTGTCAACAACCGTCGCGGCATGCGCGACGTGCCGCCGCCCTTCGGGAAGTCGTGATCCGTGCTCCACCAGCTTGGGGCATCTGTTGTCGAGCGTCATCTGCAACAAGGTCCGGATGGTACCGACTTCGACCATCAGGGCATCGAGTTGGGTGAGCCTCTGCCGGGCCAGCTGGCGCCATCGCTCAGGTGGTGGACGGCCGGGAACGTCATTGAGAAGCCATTTGATTTCGCTTAGTCGCAGCCCCACGAATTGGGCGAACCGCACGACAGCTAAACGCTCGAGAACCTGCGGCTCATAGCGGCGCTGACGGCCGACCCTTGGAGCGCGGGGCAAGAGGCCGACTTTCTCATAGTATCGAATCGCCGATGTGCGCAGACCGACGCGCCGGGCAACCTGGCCGATGCTCAGATCGGGCATCGAAAAAACTCCTTGACTTAAAGCCGACTTCAAACCGTAGCGTCGCTGGGCATTGCCGCCACATGCGGCGTCGCAAGATAAGGAGTTTTGCCCGTGCGCTACCGCTGTCTCAAGGTCGCTATCTTCATCAGCATCGTTTGGTTGACGTCAAGTGCAGCACCAAGCTCGGCGCAGATGCCGACTAGGGCCACGTCGCCGGAATTCGGCGGAATTGAATTCGAAAACGATATGATCACCGTGGTGCGCATGCACATGGCACCCCACGAGAGGACCCCGATGCACGACATCGCGAGCCCGCGGCTGGTGATCTGGCTCACCGATATGCACCTGAAGGATACCGACTCGGACGGGCGCGTAAGCGAATACAAGCGGCCTGCCGGTTCAGTCGAATGGGTCACGCCGCGCCGACACGCGGGCGAGAATCTAAGCGACCACGGCCTGGATTTTCTGGCGATCATTCCGAAGGCCGCTGCCGCAGCGAGCCCGCATCACGGGCCTCCCCACTGAGCACCGCCCTCTCTCGGCGTCGTGGCCGGGCTTGTCCCGGCCACCTCGATTGTTCTTGCTCTTGTGCCTTCAAATGCGGGGACGCCGGGACATGCCCGGCGACGACGCGGTAAGTGATTTAAAGCGACCGAAATGCGCTCCAACGCCCGGAGCGGAACACTGAGGGCCGCTATCCTCGCCTCCCGACCAGCGCGAACATCGCGCCCTGTGGGTCCTTGGCCTGGACGATCCAACTGCCGCCCGGCACTTCCATCGGACCGTTGATGACCTCGCCGCCGCCCGCCTTTAGGCGCTCCACTGCCGCGTCGAAGTCGCCGACATTGAAGTAGTAAAGCCAGAAAGTGGCCGGCACCACCGGCGGCTTGTTGAACATGCCGCCGACCGGCGGCCCGCCGGTAGAGAAGATCTGATAAGTGCCCATGGCGCCCATGTCCATCGCGTCGGCCTTCTGCCATCCGAACAGCGCGTTGTAGAAGGCATATCCCTTCTCCCAGTCAGTGCTCGCCAATTCGTGCCAGCCGATCCGGCCCGGCGTCTCGGGCGCGACGGGCGCGTCCGGCATCGCGATCGACCACTTGAATAGCCCTATGACCGCTTTCTGCGGGTCGGCAATGACCGAGAAGCGACCCACATTCGGGATGTCTCGCGGCTCGACATAGACGGCGCCGCCGAGGCGCCTCGCGTGATCGGTCGTGGCATCGACGTCGTCAACCCCGACATAGCCGAGCCAGCTGGGCGGTGCGCCCATCTTCTTGGCGTCCTCCGGCTGGTCCATCATTCCGCCCACCGGAGTGTCGCCGACGTTGAACAGGGTGTAGGGCATGCTCGCATTCGGGGCGGGCTGCGCGCCCCAACCGACCACCTTGGTGTAGTAATCCTTTGCGGCTGCGGTGTCGGTCGTCATCAACTCGTACCAGACGAAACGGCCGTGAGATGCAGACATTGCAATACCTCCAGTGGCGCCGCTGCGGGCGCAGTTCGTTGCGTTATTATCGCTGGTTCGTCTCAGACGATGGAACGCGTCACGGCTAATTGGCCCTGACGGCGGAAATGCGGCGTAGCGGTTCCGATGACGGCCGCACCGTTACGCCAGGTGCTCGCAAAGCACAACTGCGTTCTTTTGCCCCCGCGGCATGCGGGGGAGGGTAGGAAGGGGCTCCCAAGGAAGGTCAGACTGGCGGGGTCTGCTTGTCGGGCCGCGCGCCGCGGGACTGCGCCAGCGGGACAAAAATCCGCGTCACGTTGCGGCCCAACTTTCCGAGCCTGGCGTTGAGCGCATCTTCTTCCAACCGGGTGGCGGGCCAGCGGAACACAAACCCATGCACCGTCCATATCACCAGGCCGGTAAATATGGCGGCGAAGATGACGTCGGACAAGAAATGCCCGCCGGTCAGCATGCGCATGGACGCGAAGGCAATGCTGTACACTCCCGCGGCTCCGAGCGCGACATAGCGCCAAGGAGGCGGCGCCAACATGGCCGGCGCCGTCATCCACACCGCCGACGAGGTTTCGCCGGAAACGAACGAGCAGTTCGAGTCGCAAGCGCCGCGCGGATCCCACCACGGCATGAACGCATAGTCGCCGCCGAATTCGGTCACCATCCCGGGACGCGGCCGCGCCCACCCTTCCTTGAGAACCACATTGACGAGCAATCCGGGCCCTAGCGCGAGTGACACGATCAAGAATAGCGCCGCGCGGGTCGAAATCAGCGTCGGGCGCAGAGGCCAGAATATTTTCGCTACCAGGGCGGCGATCGCCGCCACGATCACCGCAACGATGACAAGCGGACCGACCTGACGCACGGCGTCGATGACCTGGTCTAGCCGGCGAACTCCCGGTTGGGCTGCGAGATCGTGGAAAAATGACGCCACTTGCAGATCAAGTGATGGATCAACGGCAAAAATGACCCCGGTTAGAACGCCAAGGAACACCAAGATGATGAACGAGGTGCGCGCCACCGAAAGTACGCCCAATTGCCAAGGGTTCTCCAAGGAATGGCATTCCGTATGTCGCAAATTTTCCCGTTTCACAACCCGTCGAGACGGTTCCACGGATCGCCGAAGCGGTCACGCCCACCTATTGCGGTCAGGAAAAACGCGCCGATACTGGCAATTTTCACAGTCGGCGACGGATAAATTAAATTTTGTTTATCCCGGCACGTCTTTGATGCAGACCTGTGCGCAAACTACTGCCGACCCAGCGCAAGATCGTCCCGGTGAATCATCTCCGCCCGACCTTCTATGCCAAGCAAAAGCAAAATATCACTGGACGGTCGGCCCTTGACCTTGTCGGCATCCGGGGCGTCGTAGGCGACAAGACCGCGGCCGATCTCGGCGCCATCCGGACCGCGTACGATGACGGCGTCGCCCCGGGCGAACTGTCCCTCGACGCGAATAACGCCGACCGGCAGCAGGCTATTGCCGCGCCGCAAGGCGGCGACCGCACCGGCGTCGATCGTGAGCGTGCCCTTCGGCTCCAGCGAACCGGCGATCCATTTCTTGCGTGACGTGACCGGATTGCCCGGCGTCAGAAACCACGTCGAGGGCGCAGCGGATGCGATCGCTCGCAGCGGATGATCGACCCGGCCCGAGCCGATCACCATGTGAGTTCCGGCGGTGGTCGCGATCTTGGCCGCCTCGATCTTGGTCTGCATGCCGCCGCGCGACAGTTCCGAAGGCGCTGCGCCTGCCATCGCCTCGATCTCCGGCGTGATGCGCTCGACCACCGGAATGAGCTTTGCGGTCGCATTGCGGGCGGGCGGGGCATCGTAGAGCCCATCCACATCGGATAGCAGGACCAGGAGGTCGGCGCTGGCCATGGTGGCGACGCGCGCGGCCAGGCGATCATTGTCGCCGTAACGAATTTCGTTGGTGGCGACGGTGTCGTTCTCGTTGATCACCGGCACGGCGCGCCATTCGAGCAGCTTGGCGATAGTGGAGCGGGCGTTGAGATAGCGCCGCCGCTCCTCGGTATCCCCCAGGGTCACCAGGATCTGGCCGGCGCCGATGCCGTGCCGGCCAAGGGCTTCCGACCACGTGCGCGCCAGTTCGATCTGGCCAACTGCCGCGGCCGCCTGACTTTCTTCGAGCTTGAGCGGTCCCGCAGCGAGCCCGAGCACCGCGCGGCCGAGCGCAATCGCTCCTGAGGACACCACCAGGAGATCGCGTTTTTCCCTATGCAGCGCAGCGATATCTTCAACCAATGAGGCAAGCCAGGCTTGCTTCACCCGGCCCGCCGCCGCGTCGATCAGGAGCGACGAGCCGACCTTGATGACGATGCGACGGAAGTCGTGAATTGTTGGGAGCGTACCGGACATGCCGCCTGATCGCATGATGGCCCGCCGCCGATCGGCGGGCGTATGGCGGGATTTACCAGGGCGTGACGGGGAATGAAATGCCCCTGTATTGACGTACCTAGATTGTGGTGGCGCGAACCCCTGCCACAGCCGTCATTTTGGAGGTGCGTGCAAGCGATTGATTGAACGTTATTTTTTAGGGGTATTTCGTTTTGCCAAAATGGCCGCGTCACGCCGCCTTCTCGCTCCTCCCGGGGGCGAACCGGCCGTAGAAGCTTTCATTCCGCGCCGCCATGTCGACAAGCAACCCTGACGGCGCGAAGCGCGGACCGTGCTTGGCGGCGAGCCTCTCGCACAGCGCCACAAAGCGTTTCGTCCCCATCATGTCGATATAGGACAGGGTGCCGCCCGTGAACGGGGCGAATCCGAAGCCCAGGATCGAGCCGACATCGGCTTCGCGCACATCGGTCAGCACGTTTTCCTCGAAGCATCGCGCGGTTTCCAGCGCCTGGATGCCAAGCAGGCGGTCTTTGAGTTCCTGCACATCGATGGTGTCGGGGTCGAGCTTCACGTGTTGCAGGCCGGCGAGGCCGGGCCATAGCTTCTTCGGGCCGCGTTCCGGATAATCGTAAAAGCCCTTCCGGTTCTTGCGGCCGAACCGGCCGAGCTTCTCGACCATCTCGGCGAGCAACGCCTTCTGGCGGGCGTCGATCGCCTCCGTGCCGAGATCGGCTTCGGTAGCTTTGAGAATCTTCCAGGCGAGATCCACTGCGACTTCGTCATTGAGCGACAGCGGGCCGACCGGCATGCCGGCCATGCGGCCGACATTCTCGACCATGGCGGCCGGCACGCCTTCGGTCAGCATCAGGTGGCCTTCGCGCAGATAGGTGCCGACCACGCGCGAGGTATAGAATCCGCGGGAATCGTTGACCACGATCGGGGTCTTGCGGATCGCCCGCACATAGTCGAGCGCTGCCGCCAGTGCGGCGTCATCGGTGTTGCGCCCGAGAATGATTTCGACCAGCATCATCCGCTCCACCGGCGAAAAGAAATGAATGCCGATGAAGCGCGACGGATCCCGGAACTCCTGCGCCAGCGACGTGATCGGCAAGGTCGAGGTATTGGAGCCGAATATGACGCGATCCCCCATGGCGGCTTGTGCCCGCGCATAGGTCTCGTTCTTCACGGCGCGATCCTCGAACACCGCCTCGATGACGAGGTCGCAGTCGCGCAAGGCCGCATAGTCCGCCGTCGTGGTGATGCGCCCCAACAGGGCGTCGCGGTCCGCCGCAGTTGCGCGGCCCTTGTTGACCTGCTCGGTGATGAGCTTGTGGGACTGCGCCTTGCCCTTGTCGGCGGCCTCCTGCTCGCGGTCGATCAGCACGACGTCGATTCCGGCCTGGGCCGTCACGTAGCCGATGCCTGCCCCCATGAAGCCGGCCCCGATGATGCCCACGCGTCTGAGTTTGCTCGGCGCAATCGCGGCTGGACGCCGCGCCCCCTTGCCCAGCTCCTGCATCGATACAAACAGCGACCGCATCATGGCGGCCGCCTCCGGCGTGCGCAGGATCTTCGCGAACCAGCGCGACTCGACCTTGAGCGCGAGGTCCATCGGCAATTGCAGGCCTTCGTACACCACCTGCAGGATTGCGCGCGCGGCCGGGTAGTTATCATAGGTCTCGCGCCGGTAGATGGCGTTGGCGGCCGGGAAAGTCATCATGCCGGCCTTGGAATAGACGGGCCCGCCGGGCAGGCGAAACCCATCCACGTCCCAGGGGTTCTTGGCCTTTCCGCCGGCCTTGATCCAGTCCTTGGCGGCCTTGACGAGTTCGTCAGGTGGCACAACGGCGTCGATCAGCTTCATCGCCTTGGCACGCTCGACGCGAAGCTGATCGCCTTTGAGCAGAAATTGCAGCGCGTCGACCGGGGCCAGCATACGTGAGATGCGGATGGTGCCGCCGGCGCCCGGGAACAATCCGACCTTGACTTCCGGCAGGCCGAGGCGGGTCTTCGGGTTCTGCGCCGCAACCCGATAGTGGCAGGCGAGCGCCAGCTCGAAGCCGCCGCCCACCGCGGTGCCGTTGAGGGCCGCGACCCAGGGCTTCCCACACGTCTCTATGCGCCGGTAGAGCAACGACAGCTTGCGGCTTTCCTCGAAGAGACGCAGCGCTGCTTGTTCCTCGCTCTGCTCCCTGGCGAGCGTCGCAAATGTGCGGCCAAGCGACTCCAGGAGAGTCAGGTCGGCGCCGGCGCAGAACGTCTCCTTGGCCGAAGTGATCACCACGCCTTTAACGGCGGCGTCGGCCGCAAGCCGCTCGACGATCGCGGACAGCTCCTCGATGCCCTGCAGCGTAATCACGTTCATCGATCGATCCGGCACGTTCCAGCTCAGGAGCGCAATGCCCTCGCTGTCGATTGCGAGATCGAAATTCGTGTAGGTCATGGATTTCTCCTGCTGTTCTCCGCCTGCACGTTACGATGTGACCGAATCACCTCTCCGGCGTCATGCCCGTCCCCGGACTTGATCCGGGGATTGTCGCGGGCATCCACGTCTCCCCCTCCCTACCCTCCCCCGCTTGCGGGGGAGGGTAGGGAGGGGGCAAGAAAGGCGTGGATGGCCGGGACAAGCCCGGCCATGACTCCGGAGCTACCGCTCCGAGCCCGGATATGGCTCGCCGGATTTGTGCAGATAACGCATGCCTTTTTCGTCGCGCTCCGCGCGCAGGTCGATATCCGGATACTCGGCGCGCTCGCGGGCCGCGCGCGTGCCAACCTCCAGGTAGATGGCATCCCTTTCGGACCGATTAATCAGACAATGGCCGTTGGCGACGCCGGCCTTGAACCCAGCCGCGTCTCCAGGGCGCATCACGACCTCGCCGCCGTCTTCGCACAGCACCACTTCGCCGGCCAGCACGTAAACGAATTCATCCTCGGCGGCGTGCCAGTGGCGCTGCGCTGAAGCAGCGCCGGGTTTCAACGTCGTCAGGTTGACGCCGAACTGGGTGAGCCCGGCGGCGTTGCCGAGCCGCTTGCGCACGCGGCCGAGCACGATCTGGCGGAACGGCTCGGGATATCCGGTCAGCGAATCCGTCTTGAGGTTATCGATATCGATCTTCGGCATTTGGGCTGCTCCGGCTCGCCTTACACGCGTTCGACGATGGTCGCTGTGCCCATACCGATCCCGATGCACAGGGTCACCAACGCGATGGCGGCATTGCGCCGCTCCATTTCGTCGATCGCGGTGCCAAGAATCATGGCGCCGGTGGCGCCGAGCGGGTGGCCTAGCGCGATGGCGCCGCCGTTCACATTGATTTTCGAATTATCCAGATCGAAGGCCTGCATGAATCGCAGCACCACCGAGGCAAATGCCTCGTTGACCTCGAACAAGTCGATATCGGCAAGCGACATGCCGGCCTTGCGCAGCACCTTTTTGGTGACGTCGAGCGGACCCGTGAGCATGATGGCAGGCTCGGAGCCGATATTGGCAAACGCCCTGATCCGCGCCCGTGGCTTGAGGCCGGCGCGGCGGCCCGCCTCGGCGTTGCCGATGAGCACGGCGGCGGCGCCGTCCACAATGCCGGATGAATTGCCGGCATGGTGCACGTGATTGACGGCTTCGATTTCCGGATGGGCCTGAATCGCAACCGCGTCGAACCCGCCAAGCTCGCCCATCTGCACGAATGACGGCTTGAGTTGCGCCAGCGACTGCATGGTGGTCGACGGCCGCATGTGCTCGTCCTTAGCAAGGATCGTGATGCCGTTCGGGTCCTTGACCGGGATGACCGACTTGGCGAAGCGCCCTTCATCCCATGCGGCCGCGGCGCGCTGCTGGCTTCCCACCGCATAGGCGTCAACGTCGTCGCGGGAAAAGCCGTATTTGGTGGCAATCAGGTCGGCCGAGATGCCCTGCGGCAGGAAGTAGGATTTGAGCGCGATGGCGGGATCGACCGGCCAGGCGCCGCCTGAGGCCCCGATACCGACCCGGCTCATGGATTCGACGCCGCCGCCGACCGCCATGTCGTGCTGGCCAGACATCACTTCGGCGGCCGCGAAGTTGACCGCATCGAGCCCGGACGCGCAAAATCGGTTGATCTGCACGCCCGGTACGCCATCGCCGTAGCCGGCACAAATCGCCGCCACCCGCGCGATGTCGCCGCCGGCTTCGCCCACCGGGTCGACGCAGCCCATCACCACATCGTCCACCATGGCGGGGTCGAGCGAATTGCGATCCTTCAAGGCGGCGAGCGCCTGGGTGGCGAGATTAAGCGCCGTCACTTCATGCAGCGCACCGTCGACCTTGCCGCGGCCGCGGGGCGTGCGGACGTGATCGTAGATGAATGCGTCGGTCATGGAGGGGCCTCTATGGCTATCGGTTAATGTGTTGCGGGTCCGTGCAGCATACGTAGGATGGGTTGAGCCGTTGCGAAACCCATCAACGTGCACCGCGCCGAGCGGGCCATTGATGGGTTTCGCTGACGCTCAACCCATCCTACACTGACTCTGGTTAAAACGCCTCCGCCGGCAACTCCATCAGGGACGCGGCGCCGCTCTGGATGCGGGCGAGATGCGTGGCCGTTTCGGGCAGCATGCGCTCCATGAAGAAGCGCGCCATCACGAGCTTCGCGTTCATGCGGCCCGAATTGTCCTCCGCGAGCTTGCGGTGCGCCGCCGCCGCGATCTGGCACCACATATAGCCAAGCGCGACAAGACCGAGGAGATGCATGTAGTCGGTTGCGCCGGCGCCGGCATTATCGGGTTTCGCAATTGCGTTCTGCATGAACCACATGGTGGCTTGCTGCAGATGCCCAAGCGCCTTTGCGAGCGGCTCGACCAGCGGCTTCATGGCAGCATCGGCAACCTGCTCCTTGATGTATCCCTGCATTTCGCCGAACAGCGCCATGATGGCCCGCCCGCCGTCCTTGCCGAGCTTGCGTCCGACCAGGTCGAGCGCCTGGATGCCGTTCGCGCCCTCATAGATCATCGGGATGCGGGCATCGCGCACGAACTGCTCCATGCCCCATTCCGCAACGTAACCGTGGCCACCGAGTACTTGCTGGGCCATCACGGCATTGGCGAAGCCGAGATCGGTCAACACTCCCTTGATGACCGGGGTCAGCAGCCCGAGGTGGTCGTCGGCGCTGTCGCGGTCCTTTGCACTGTCGGAACGATGCGCCACGTCGCTTTTGATCGCGGTCCACAGGACGAGCGCGCGCGCGGCTTCGTTGAAGGCCCGGATCGTCATCAGGATTCGTCGCACGTCCGGATGCACGATGATCGGATCGGCCGGCTTGTCAGCGAATTTCACGCCCGTGATGGCGCGGCCCTGGAGCCGGTCCTTGGCATATTGCGCGGCATTCTGGTAGGCGACCTCCGACAGGGCGAGCCCTTGCACGCCGACGCCGAGGCGCGCCTCGTTCATCATGACGAACATGGCTTGAAGGCCGTGGTTTTCCTGCGCCACCAGCCAGCCGGTGGCGCCGTCATAGTTCATCACGCAGGTGGCGTTGCCGTGGATGCCCATCTTCTCCTCGATCGAGCCGCACGACACCGCATTGCGCACACCGAGCGTGCCATCGGGGTTCGGTATCACCTTCGGCACCACGAATAATGACAGCCCGCGCGTGCCCTCCGGTGCGCCTTCGATGCGTGCCAGCACCAGGTGCACGATGTTTGCCGCGAGATCATGTTCGCCGGCGGAGATGAAGATTTTGGTGCCGGTTATCTTGTAGCTGCCGTCCGGTTGCCGCACCGCTTTGGTGCGGATGAGACCGAGATCCGTGCCGCATTGCGGTTCGGTCAGGTTCATGGTGCCGGTCCAATCGCCGGCGACCATTTTCGGGACGTATAATGATTTTTGCTCTGCCGTGCCGTGCGTCAACAGCGTCGCAATGGCGCCCTGGGTGAGACCCGGATACATGGCAAACGCCATGTTGGCCGAAGCCATGAATTCGTTGACGGCCTGGGTCAGGGCTATCGGCAGGCCGAGGCCGCCGAACTCCTGGGGCACCGAAATCCCGATCCAGCCGCCCTCGACGACCTGCCGGTAGGCCTGCCCGAAGCCCTCCGGCGTCGTCACGCTGCCATCTTGGCCCCGCCGGCAACCTTGCCTATCGCCGACCCGGTTGAGCGGGGCGAGAACGCCCTCGCAGAATTTGCCAACCTCCATGAAGATTGCTTCCACGACATCAGGCGAAGCGTCGGCGAATCCGGGCAGATTGGCGAGGCGCTCGATATGAAAGACGTCATTGAGCAGGAATAGAACCTCCTCGACCGGCGCCTTATAAACGGGCATGGATGTCTCCTTGGACGGCCCGCAGCCGCCCGCCAACTTCGAGTAGCTGTAGCCCGGGTTGAGCGGTAGCGAAACCCTGTGGCGGCTTTGCCGTATTCACATGCCGATCCCGGATCTCGCGGAGTTTATCATCGGGCCGGCCCACCGGGTCCGGCCGGAGTCCGCCATCGGGCCGGCCAAAGGCCGGACCCGGTGGCTCAATCCGGGCTACACTGGTTTAACGCTAAAGTTTAGGTCCACTCAGAGCCCGATTCGTAACGGCAAATCAATTCACGTCCGAGATGTTGACCGCAGCCTGCTTGTCGCGGCGGCGCTGGACCGAAGACGGAATTCGCATGGCTTCGCGGTATTTAGCGACGGTTCGGCGCGCAATATTGATGCCGGCATGGCGCAAGTGCTCAACAATCGCGTCGTCCGACATAATGTCGTGCACGGATTCCGCGTCGATGAGCTGCTTGATGCGGTATCGTACGGCTTCTGCCGAATGAGCTTCGCCGCCGTTTGTGGATGCGATCGCGGAGGTGAAAAAGAACTTCATTTCGAAGGTACCCCGGGCGGCCGCAATATATTTATTAGCCGTGACACGCGAGACCGTCGACTCGTGCATGCCGATCGCGTCCGCCACCGTCTTGAGATTAAGCGGCCGCAAAAATTGCACGCCGCCCGTGAAGAAAGCGTCCTGCTGGCGTACGATCTCGCTCGCCACTTTGAGAATTGTCTTGGCCCGTTGATCGAGTGCGCGGACGAGCCAGGTCGCAGTCTGCAGGCATTGAGCCAGATAGGACTTCTCCGTGTCCTTCTTGGCGGTCTTTGACACTTTCGCGTAGTAGGTCTGGTTGACCAATACCCTCGGCAGGGTGTCGTGATTAAGCTCGACCGTCC
>WNFG01002469.1_pt1 | contig 25119 bp, 19 predicted proteins | sample 5400431 | NCBI WGS metagenome assembly WNFG01 (sample SAMN13153346, study PRJNA577476) | soil metagenome | isolation source: 120 cm saprolite under Douglas fir tree site 2 hole 3 replicate 2 | place: USA:California | collected 2015-04-18 | reverse complement strand
ACCATGCGTCAGGACGCTGAAGCCGACACTGGTCCTACCTGGGCCGGAGATGATGATCCCCGGATCACGCGGACGGGCAAGTTCCTGCGAACCTCACGATTGGATGAAATCCCGCAGTTGTGGTGCGTGCTGAAGGGAGATATGGCGTTTGTGGGACCGCGGCCCGAGCGCCCCGAGTTTGTGGAGTGGCTGAGTAAGGAAATCCCTTATTATCCGGTGCGACATGTGGTCCGACCAGGCATCACGGGGTGGGCGCAGATTCGATACAAATATGGCAATACCGTGTCCGATGCCACAGAGAAGCTGCAATATGATTTGTTCTACATCAAGAATGCGTCACTGGGACTGGATTTGCTAATCATGTTTCAAACTCTCAAAATCGTCTTATTGGGACGGGGCGCCCAATGAAATGGGTGTTCTGGGCATCGACAGCCGTGATCGCATACACCTATGTAGGGTACGCGGGATGGTTGTGGCTGCGCCGCCGATGGCGTTGCCAACTGGTTAAATCGGCGCCCTATGAGCCTGTTGTGTCCATTGTGATGGTGGTTCGCAATGAGGCCCATGTGCTCGAGCGCAAGTTGCGGAACCTCCTGAAGCTGGATTATCCGGCCGAGCAGTACGAAATCGTGGTGGTGTCCGATGGCTCGACCGATGCAACTAACGACATTTTGTCGCATTATGCCGGCAACCAACAGGTTCGAGTCGTCCTGAATCTGGAATCCCGGGGCAAAGCTTCTGGACTGAATGATGCCATCGAGGTTGCGCGCGGAGAGGTCATTGTTTTTACGGATGCGAGACAATTGATCGAGTCCAGAGCAGTACGGCTGCTGGCGGAAAATTTCGCCGATCCGGAAGTTGGTTGCGTCAGCGGTGAGTTGATGCTGGGAGACCCCGATGCGGGGGAAGCGGCCAAAGGACTGGGACTTTATTGGGTGATCGAAAAGAAAATTCGCGAACTGGAATCGGCCTGTGGCTCTGTAGTTGGGGCGACCGGCGCGCTTTATGCGGTCCGCCGACGATTATTGGTACCGTTGCCTCCGGGAACGATTTTGGATGACGTCTATCTTCCCATGCAGGTCGTGCGCCAAGGGGCACGAGTAATATTCGAGCCTCGCGCCCGGGCTTGGGATAAATCGGACCTGGGGCCGGGCCGTGAGTTTGCTCGAAAGGTAAGAACGTTGAGCGGCAACTATCAACTCGTACAGCTTGCGCCTTGGTTATTAAGCAGGGACAATCCGATTCGTTTTCAGTTCGTGAGTCATAAGCTGATGCGCTTGACGATGCCATTTGCATTAGTGCTGGCATTCTTTACCTCTGCTTTGCTCCCAGGCTCGGTTTACACGGTCGCATTGGTTATCCAGCTCGCGTTCTACGGATTGAGCCTGCTGGCGGTGGCAAGGATGAAAGGCCCACTCGCACGCGCGGCTGACGCGGCCTTCACTTTTGTAGTGTTGAATGGTGCCGCGGTTGTGGCTTTCGCGAATTTTGTAACCAGACGCAAGACTGCTTGGGTCCGGTGAAGGTTGAGAAGATGCTCACGGGACAAGGGGAATTGCCGGCAATAGGGCCCACCTGGACGGAGAAACCGCACAACGAGCATAAGCAGCGAGATCCATTTGCTTATCGAGCATTGTTGGTGTTCTCCATCCTCTATTACACGCGTCCCGAAGACGTGATTCCGGGAACGGCTTTTCTTCATGTGGGGAAGATTGCGGGCGGCATCGCTCTCGTTGCCTTGATTGCGAGTTTAGGGACCAAGAAGGGAAGGGTCAAGCTGCCGCTCGAGATCAAGTTGCTCTTTCTGCTCCTCTTGCAGATGTGTCTCACTATTCCGTTCGCCTATTGGCGGGGTGGAGCCTTCCACACCGTCATGGATAAGTTTTCCAAGGCCGTGATCGTGGGCTTATTGATCAGCATGCTGGTCCTCTCGATCGCACAGTTGCGTAAACTCCTTTACGTGCAGGCCGCCTCGGTAGCGACGATGACCGTCGTTTCACTTTTGATACATCGGGGCGGTGGCCGATTGACTGGCGCGTTGGGAGGGGTTTTTGAAAATCCCAATGAATTGGCAATAAATATTGCTCTGAATTTTCCATTCTGTGCCGCTTTCCTCCTGCTGGCGCGTGGTCCCATGAAGAAAGGCTTGTGGTTTTTGGGCATCTTAGGGATGTTGTATGGCGTGATGGCTACTTATTCGCGAAGTGGCTTTCTTGCTTTGGCCATCGGGGCTGCCATTGCTCTTTGGGAATTTGGCATTCGAGGGCGTCGATTGGGGTTGGTGTTCCTGTCTGCGGTTGCGGCCCTGACCCTCTTGCTGATTGGACCTTCGCACTATCTCGCTCGTCTAGAAACCATTGTCACCATGAGGGAGGACATAGATCCAAATGGGAAGCTGATGTCGGGGGATTCGTCGGAGGCAAGGCGTGACCTTCTGAAGGAGAGCCTTAAAGTCATGACTCACAACCCACTATTTGGTGTGGGGCCTGGTAATTTCGAAGTGGTATCTGGCAACTGGCACGTCGCCCACAATACCTACACTCAGCTGGGAGCCGAGGCTGGAATTCCTGCGCTGGTTTTGTTCATAGCTATCCTTGCGCTCGCGTACCGAAACTTGAGCCGAACCCAGAAGTTGCTGCGTCATCATCCCCGCGACGCAGAATTGCTGATCTTAACCGGTGGTTTGATGTCGAGTTTGGGAGCGTATCTGGTCGGGGCATTTTTTGCTGATACCGCCTATCACCTCTTTCCGTACTACTTGGTTGCTTACACTTCCGCGATCTATCGGATCGCTTCAAATTCTTCAAGTGAGAAGCCTGGCCAAACCAAGGTGCCCGGTTTACTTGAGAGCAATCAACGGACCTATGGGCAAGGTACAAAAACAGAACCGGCTTGGACTCGATGAGCGGGACATGGAAATCCTGAGGTGCTTGGTGGTCCCGAGTGTGCCAGCGTCCACAATGCCGGTAAGGTCTGGCAGGTTGGGAGAACCTACGGAGGTTCAGCCATGTGCGGCATAGCAGGTATGGTTGGGCGGAAAGAGGAAGTTGTTGACGCGTTCGACGTGCGCCGCATGTGTCAGACCATTGTGCACCGCGGTCCAGACGATGAGGGAATCTATGTCAAAGGTGCAGTCGGGTTGGGAATACGCCGGCTCAGTATTATCGATCTTTCGGGTGGACGCCAGCCGATCCATAACGAAGACAGCACCATCTGGGTGGTTTTCAACGGCGAAATCTACAATTTTCCCGAGCTGCGCACCGAGCTCGAAGCCCGCGGGCATTCCTTCAGTACACATTCGGACACAGAAGTAATTGTCCATCTATATGAAGAGATGGGATCCGACTGCGTTCAGAAGCTGCGCGGGATGTTCGCTATCGCGCTCTTTGACGAGCGCCAACAGTCGCTGCTGCTGGCGCGTGATCGCCTGGGAAAAAAGCCTCTTCATTACGCCTTGAGTGAAGGACGATTCTACTTCGGTTCAGAGATCAAGACCATTCTTGAAGTAGCTCCCGCTCTGGCTAAAGTGAATAACCAGGCGTTGCTGCAGTTCTTTACCCTTGCTTACATTCCTGACCCTAATACTGCGTTTGGCGGAATTTCTAAATTGCCCCCCGGACATCTGCTCGAGTATTCCGGTGGTGCAGTCCGAATCAGGAAATACTGGGATCTTCCAGAGTACGGCACAAACGATCCTGCCTCCGAAGAGGCGTGCCTTGAAGAATTGGAGTGGCGGCTTGCGGAAGCCGTTCGCATACGACTTATCAGCGATGTGCCCCTCGGTGCGCTATTGAGCGGTGGTGTAGATTCCTCGGTTGTGGTGGCGTTGATGGCGCGGGCCAGCAGCCACCCCGTCAAGACGTTCTCCATCAGTTTTCCGAAACAGGACTTCAATGAGGGAAAGTATGCGCGTGCGGTGGCTGAGAAGTTCGGCACCGAGCATCACGAGTTTACTGTTGAACCCGACCTTGAAGAGACGCTGAGCCACTTGACAACCATGATGGAGGAGCCATTTGGTGATTCTTCCATGGTGCCGACTTATCATGTTTCGCGCATAGCCCGTAAGCATGTGACGGTGGCACTCTCGGGAGACGGCGGCGACGAGTTGTTTGCAGGCTATGATCGTTACCTAGTTCACCTGGCACGGCAGAGATATGAATTCATTCCCGAATGGGTCGGGCAGTACTTCCGCAAAAGTCTTTATCCGCGAATGCACGCCTCCGCTCGCGGGCGGAGGCTCGCTTTCAACCTCTCCTTGCCAGGGCGCGATCGCTATCTCGACAGCGTCTCGTTTCTTCCTGCGCGCGACCGCGAATACAGCCTGTTCTCGCAAGAGTTTCTGAGCGTGACCAGCCACGGTTCGGACCCGCTGGAGGCGTACCGTAGATATTTCGATGAAGCACCGGCTTCGGATCGTCTCAGCCGCCTGCTTTACCTCGACACCAAGACCTACTTGACGGCGGATGTGCTCGCGAAAGTGGATCGTATGAGCATGGCCACCTCGCTGGAAGTCCGCTGCCCCATCTTAGACCATGTTTTCGTCGAGTGGGTGACTGGCCTGTCTTCACGGTGGAAGCTCCGCATGGGTACCCGTAAGTACATCTTGCGTAAGCTTGCTGAACGTCTCCAAATACCCAGTGTGAATCGCCCGAAGCAAGGATTTGCCATGCCGCTTACGCATTGGTGGCGCGGTGAATTGAACCACATGGTCGAGATTCTGCTTGAGCCAAGGACATTGCAGCGCGGCTATTTCAACCCACGGGCTGTAAAAGGGCTGGTGGAAGAGCATTTAATCGGACGCCGAAACCATCCGACCGCTATCTGGCTGCTACTCATTTTTGAGCTTTGGCACCGTAATTTTCTGGCGGCGCGAAACAAACAAGAAGTGCTGGCTCTCGGTCCCGTTAGCATGGAACCTCGCGCTCTGCAGAGCGCGGTGCGTTCTCCCAGTTGACGCATGAGTACACAAGGCAACCAGATCGCCGAAGATCACCCTTCCTGGATGAAACAAAGAAGTAAAGCCCCGGTATTTGTCTTGGGATGTCCTCGCTCGGGGACGACCGTCCTATACCATATGCTGCTTTCATCCGGTGGGTTCGCCGTTTACCGTGCTGAATCGAATGTATTCAACCTGCTGGTCCCGCGTTTTGGCAACCTGAGCTCAGCAGCCAACCGGCAGAAACTGATGGAATACTGGATTCGTAGCAAGCTCTTTCGAGCCTCCGGACTCGATGCGCGCGAAATCAACGCAAAGATTATGGCGGAATGCCAAAGCGGCGGAGATTTTCTGCGCATTGTGATGGAAGAGACCGCGCGCAAGCAGGGAGCAAGCCGCTGGGCGGATTGCACTCCAGATCATCTCCTTTACATCCCTGAAATCAAGCGGGAATTGCCGGATGCACTAATTATCCACATCATTCGCGACGGGCGGGATGTGGCTCTTTCCTACGTGAAGCAAGGTTGGGCGTTTCCCCTGCCGTGGGATCGCAATGCCCATCTGGAAGTGGCCGGACTGTACTGGGAATGGATTGTGCGCAAGGGCAGAGAGTACTGCAGAAATTTAGGAGCGAACTATCGAGAAGTGCGTTTCGAAGATCTTGTAACCAACCCTCGGGAAACTTTAGCCGAATTGAGCGGATTTGTCGGTCAAGACCTGGATTACGATCGCATTCAAAAAATGGCGATCGGATCCGTCGGCGAACCCAACTCATCGTTTCCGGAGGAATCAGACAACCCAGGGTTCAACCCGGTCGGTCGCTGGAAAGAGAAATTATCGTCGCAACAACAGGCAATGTTCGAAAGTCTGCTGGGAGACCTCTTGCGCGAACTCGGCTATTCGCTATCTGTGGGAGAGCGAAAGCCAGACAACGCTCTCCGGATGACCAGATTGAAAGCAACTTATCCGCGGATGTTCGAAGCCAAGCTTTGGGTGAAGAAAAGGAACCTGATCAGCGGGTGCTTGATCAATATCGATCGGATGGAGATCGAGCGAGCTTAGATCTTTCGATAGATCATCAAGGCGGCGAGTGGTCTGCCATGCCGATCATCATTTCTCGCCCAGTAGTTCAGAGCCGCAAGCAGGGGCTCGAACGGTAAGATCCCAATCCTAAGCGGACGCGGCAGGCGGTCAGTGGCGATCCACGGGTCAATAGCGAGCCATTCGCCAAGAATTAGCTTCTTTTCCACTTCTAGCCCTTGCGTGTTTGCCAGCCGTCGTGTGAGTTCATCGGCATCGTAGTGGCGCTCATAGAATCGCGGGCTAGGGAGAGGCGCCCCTTTGCTGTCATATGGCAGGAAGATCTCTTCGTACTTGCGGCGATAAGGGACCTCGATTACAGCAACACCGTTTGGCTTGAGTACGCGGCGAAATTCCGCAAGAGTTTCCATGTCACCGTGTTCCGGAATGTGCTCAATCACACTTATGGAATAAATCAAGTCGAAAGAACTGTCGGGATAGTTCAATCGCCGGCCATCTTGATATTCCACGTGATAGTTCTGCAAAGCGATGGCGTCTGCCGTGCACTTCCATCGCGAGAAGATCTTCTCATCTTCCAGGTCCGTGGCTCGTACCTCGGCAGCTTTCTGAGACGCCAGATACAAACTCAGGAGTTTAGGACTGCCGAGATCAAGTACCTTGGGGCTTGGTTGTCGCAAAAACTCTTGCAATGTGTAACCATTGGGTAAAAAGCGCCAATAACCTACCGGAGTTATCAGAAGCTTTATTCCTTCGATGAGATGGCCGGCCACGATCATCCGCAAGCCCAACACCAAGGCGAAAACGTAAATCCGGAGGCAGTTGGCTAGAAGCTTCATCTTGTTTGCGTGTTGAGTGGACGCTGGTTATGAGACGTTCACGAATCGAGAATATAGGAGTAAGCGTGCGACTAGAAAGAGCAAAAATTCAAACAGCTCTAAAGATGCATCCAAGTCAAGAAAAGTTCTATTAAAATGTACTAATGACTCGAGCGTACATAATTTCAGTATTGTTGTTGTGTGTCTTCGGGTACGCTATCGCTCAGGATGCTCCGCCCGACAATCGCTATTGCGGTATGGGCAATGAACCTCAGTTCGGGGCTAGTGACGGTCCGGCGGCACTGCCGCAGTCCTGTTTCTATACTGCCATCAAGGCCACGCCGTCACCTGGCAGAGTAGTTCTTGTTCCGGCAGGCTCCGATTTGCAGAGTTACGTCAGCAAGGCTCACTGCGGCGAAACGTTGGAACTGGCTTCGGGTGCAACCTACAACGGCGCTTTCAATTTCCCTGCGAAGGGTTGCGATGATAAGCACTGGATAACGGTGCGTTCCGCAGGCGCCCTCCCCGCGGAAGGTATTCGGATCAGCCCCTGCTATGCAGGAGTTGCATCTCTACCCGGCCGACCCGACTTCCATTGTTCATCGCCAACTAAGGTCATGGCCAGGATAAGTGTGCCGGTGCACAAGTCCATCACAATTACCGATCATTATCGGCTCATCGGGCTTGAACTGACACGCCCGGAGGGAGGGGGAATCACTTACAACCTGATCAAGGCAGGAGGTGCTAATAAAGTGATCCTCGATCGGGTCTGGGTACATGGCACCGAGCGAGACGAGACGCAGAGAGGGATTGCCATTCCCGGTGCGAGCTATATTGCCGTGATCGATTCTTATTTTTCCGATTTCCACTGCATTGCGAAGACCGGGTCGTGCGAGGACGCGCAAACAGTCTGGGGTGGAGCCGGGGAAGTCGCCGGTGGAACATACAAGATCGTCAACAATTACCTGGAGGCCGCCGGCGAGGGCATACTTTTCGGTGGCGGAGCAGGCAGCACAACGCCCTCTGACATAGAGATTCGCCGCAACCACTTTTACAAGCCCTCCATTTGGCACAATTCAGACGCAAACTACATCGGTGTCCCCTTCATCGTTAAGAATAACTTTGAATTAAAGAATGGCATCCGAGTTCTGCTAGAGGGCAATGTAATGGAGAATTCCTGGGGCGGATTCTCGCAAGCCGGCTTTCAAATACTCCTGACACCCAAGAGTCAGGGTAATCTTTGCCCTTTGTGTATCGTTAAGGACATAACTATTCGCTATTGTGCGTTGCGTCATTCGGGCAGCGGGATGCAGTTGGCCAGCGCAGCCTCGGACGCAGGCGGTCTGACCCAGGGATTGATGAACGTCAGTATCCACGACGTGACAATCGAGGACATTAACGCCGACCATTTCAATGGCAATGGTTTTGCATTTCAGATTTCAAGCGCAGGTTCAGCCTTTCGGAACCTAACCATCCGCCGTATCACCGTGCCTTCGTCGGATCGGGATCTCTTTGTCATGGGTAGTCGAACAGGTATCGCTGCAATGGATAATATCGTTATCGTGGATAACATTCTCGATGTCGGCCGATATCAGGTAATCTCCACGGGCGGCCAGGGAAATTGTGCATATAAAAAAAGAAACCCAGCAGAGATTTTCGATGCTTGCTGGAAGTCCTACACATTCAATCACAATATTTTAGTGGGTGGACGTGACAAGTGGCCTGGGGGCAACTATTTTGCACGGGATCTCAAGGCCGCAGGGGTTGCTGGTAACGGCTCCCACAATCCGCAGTTATCCTCGGAACAGCACATCCCGAGTGAGAACGGCCGAGACATCGGAGCGGACGTCTCGGCGATTAATTCAGCGACTGCTGGGGTTGCTCCGTGAGAACGCCTTCGGTTGATAACGTCGAGAAAGTTTGCGACCGTTCCATCGACAGCAAGCCGCAGCGAATCGATGGATATGAGATTTGGTCACAGCAACGCGGTGCCGGTTTTGCCTTTCGATCGCCCCTTCGTGTGGATTAATCCACCATCTTTAAATCCGGGATCGGCAAGTTGATCTGTAAAAGACGCGTTGCATCGGAGCACTTAAATTCGCCCGTCCCTATGCTCGACCACTCGAACCATTGCATGTGGTTCCGGAACTCCAAAATTCTATTTCCACGAAATTCCAGAAAACTACCGGCACAGGAGATCAAATGGTGATGCCCATCTGAACTAAACCCAGAATACAGGAATCGACTATCTCCCTTCCAAGGTCCTAATTGCCACGGTCCTTCTTGATCCGAAAAAAGCATGTCATGGCGCTCTCCTCTACCGCAGAACCGGTAGGCTCGAACAATGGTTTGGTTCCTCGCTTCTTTCCATGCGGTAAGCTTCCCAGCAATGTTCGCAGGTAGGATTAGAGTCACAAAGTCCGCGGGTAAGCGCTGGAGAGTGTTGAAGTGGACGGTTAGGCTCGGCTCGATGCGCCCATAACAGGGCGAAACTCGACCCGCCTTTGTCTCTTCCGACCAGCCGTGCCCTTCGGAGGTAAGGAGGAGCAGTCGGTTCACCCCCGCCGATTTGATTAAGTCGGCGTGTTCTCCCCAATTAAGATCCACAACATCGGCAGCAAAGTGCCAGAACAGGTCCAGTTGGTGCGGGCCCGTTCCTTCTGCGACGTCCCGCACCAGCCAAAAGCGAGATTTGAGATTAAAAACCCAGCGGCGGTGCACGACCGGATTAGGTAAGCGACAATAACCAGTGTGCTTGCCTAGGAACAGGTCGAAGGTGTCACCGTTACTCCATTGCTCAACGCAGACCTCCGGTTGAGCCGTCCAGATAAAAGGCCCGCCACTTACAGCCTGATCCTGTCGATCCACTTGCAACGTGTTATGCGCCGCGGTCCCTCGGAACAGGTTGCGGTCATTAGTCCCAGAAACGTAACAGAAGGTGCCGGGGTCGACGAGCCACTCCCGCCCATCGGCGCAGATCTGGATGCTAAGCGCGTCTGCGTGCCCATGGCCGGAATTTCCCGTTCCCTGTGGGCCTGCATCAACAATGAGCTTTCTTGGGAAGGGCTCGGTGCTGGCCATAACATAGAGACCGCTGGCCGGCAAAGCTGCGGACTGCATATCCTGCTTCATAGCAGGGAGCTGGTCGAATGTTGCGACACCCGCCGGCCCGAGTAACCAAAGGGTTTCCTCTGTTAGCTCTTGCGAGGCCTTCAAATTTGCCTGCTCATAGAGGGCCGCACCAACTGGGAGCGGATCTAGCATGTGCTCAGAGCAATTACGTAACGGGTCGAACACACGACCACCGTCATCGTCGCCAAACCTCGGCACGCAGCCACCTTGAGCCATAACGCGGAGAGCGTTCAACATCTTCTGTATCGTCTCATCCAAAGCGGCCGGTATTTGTAAGTTATTACGAGCAGCCAGTATCCGCGCATGCAGGAAAAAATCCAAGGCGTAGACGTGGTAGTATGTTGATTGTTCAAAGTGGACGCCGTCCGATCGTATCTGGCGCTCAGCTTCACGAAGCACGATCTGCCAGCCTTGCTCCTTCCAACGTCCTGCTGATGGTAACTTAGGATAGAGGATACCGATGGCGAACAGCGCTACTCCCTCGCCAAGGAGATGGGTGTTTGGCGCAAAGTACGTCGACAGATAAGCCTGAATATGACGCGCACTCAGCATCAAGGCTCGAGACCAATCAGCCTCGAATGCTTCCGGGAACGATGGCAAGAGAAAGCGAACCCACAGCCAAGATAAAGCACGAAAGGCCACTTCCAAACTGCTGGCCCAATTTATTCCGAGGGGATAAGGATTATGCTTTTGCCAGTGCCGCCACTGCAGGAACAACTCCTTCCTGAACCTCTCTTCTTTGGTTAGACAGTACGCTTTGCTGAGAATCACTAAATGCTGATGTCGATTAATTTCCCATATCAGTTTATGATCTCCCAGCTCTTCGACGTCAAGAAATGGGATCTGATACCAGGGCTTGCGTGGAGCGCTCTTACCGTGGATGGGATCAAGGTGCCAATCGATTTCTCGTCCATAGTTGATGTTCAGGTATCCGAGCAGATCAAACCGATGTTCGCAGATCCGTTCTGCCCTCCGAAGTATACGGGCGCTCACATCCGGTAGACGATCGCGCAAGAGGGCAACAATCTGCGGCAGTTCGTTAGGATTGAAGAAGAAATTTCCTGTGGGCGGTGCGATATTAACTGGGAGCGGGGGCAGAGGATCAATGCCGAGCCTATAAACCAAAATGTCAAGGCGCTTCTTGACTTGCTGGAGGGCGCGAGTTCTTATCTCGTCCCCGCTCATGGCTGCCATTCTTGACCCTATTTCCAGCCATGTCCTTTTAGGAGGCATACGCAGTGTGGTCGTTGCGGCTCGCGAAGCCAATAGCGTGCGTGCGGAGACACGACGGCGCGCCTTTATCGCACAGGTTCAACTTCCCGGATTATACCCGAGATGGGTCAGTCCTCAATTCTTGTGTTTCCCAAAGCAGTCCAGATATAACGGAATCGTATGATGTGCACAGCATGAGGTTCCTCACGAGGTCGGTGTCAATCAGGCGACCAGAGGTACGCGTTAGCTTCCGAATGAAGATCATTAGGAAATTCTTACGAAGCAGCTTGTCGCGAAAACTCCCGAGTGGTAACTCCGCCGAGGCTGTTAAGACGGGTCTACGAATTGCGAATATCGCAAACGCGTCTTGGAGCAATTCTATGTCCTTAATCTCAGATTTGAAATTTGGGAACACCGAGGAATTCGTTTCGCGCGAGAGTGCGACGGGAACGCCCCTGTATTTGCCAACCGGGGGTAGAGATTGAAGATCCTATGGGTAAAAGCAGGAGGCATAGTTCCCCTCGACACGGGTGGCAAAATCCGCAGTTATCATATTATTCGGGAACTGTCGCAGAAGCACGATGTGACGGTGTTCACGTTTTACCCGCGACAACTCGATGACGCTCATGTAGAACTTCGCCGGACCCTAGGCAACATAGTTTGCGTGCCTCTCCAGCTTCCTGCTTCGCGCAGCCTGGGAGAATACGTTGACTACCTCGCTCGCATCTTCTCATCATATCCGTATACGATGGCGAAGTACTATCGACCGGAAGTTTTCCGATCATTTAACCAACTTTTGGAGTCGAACATTCCCGATGTGATGGTTTGCGATTTTGTGTATCCCGCAGGTCTCATCCCGTGGGATCTCCCTTGTCCCAAGGTCTTGTTCGCTCATAATGTGGAGGCGCAAGTCTGGCACCGTTATTATCAGGTCACTCATAACCCGCTCTTGAAGCTTGTGACGTGGTTGGAGTATCGCGCTATGAGGCGAGCGGAACGATCTTATGTGCAACGAGCGGACCATTTATTAACCGTGTCAGAGCCTGACCGGACATTTTTCACACAATACATGGACTCGAGGCGAATCACCGCGATTCCAACCGGAGTCGACCTGGACTATTTTCAACCCTCGGTAGGCCCCGAGAACCCGAACAGCGTAGTGTTCACAGGATCTATGGATTGGTTACCCAATGATGATGGCATCTGTTATTTTCTTAACGAAATATTCCCCCGTATCCGACACTACGTTCCAGACGTCAAGCTCTCTCTTGTCGGTCGCAACCCGTCCATCAAGGTCGCAGCACTTGCCAAGGAGAAAGGCGCTGAGGTCACAGGACGCGTTCCCGATATACGTCCTTATGTCCATCCGGCGTGTGTGTACGTTGTCCCCCTTCGCGTCGGCGGCGGGACCCGTCTGAAGATCTTCGAAGCAATGGCCATGGGCAAAGCAATTGTCTCCACGTCGATCGGCGCAGAAGGTCTTCCGGTGACGATCGGTAAAAATATTCTTATAGAGGACGATCCAGAACGATTTGCTCTCAGTGTCGCTGGCTTGCTAAGCGATCCGGCAGCCCGATTTCGATTGGGCAGGGCTGCACGTCAGATGGTGGAGAGCAGACATAGTTGGAGAGCTGTGGCTGCCGAGTTTGATTTGGCGCTTGAGAAAGTGGTAAGAAAAAATGTCTAAGCTTCTGCAATTTGCCAAAAAAGGTATTGGATATCTATTTTTCGACCGCAGCTATGCGAGGTATTACAGCTCTGAGATTTGGGATGACAAATACGCCAGCGGCTATGATTTGGGTGATCCCAAAGAAGACTGCCGCTACGGAGTGCTCTTGGCTCTGATTCGACGATATGCTCGGGACGGAGTCGTTTTGGATGCGGGCTGCGGAGACGGCTTGCTGGAGGAGAAGTGCCGCCCCTTGGGCTCGCGCATGGTTGGCATAGACTATTCGGCCTTAGCAATTGCGAAAGCCCGGGAACGTGGGCTTCAAGGCTGTGAGTTCATGTGCACCGACTATCGAGACTTCTCTTGTCAGGAAACGTTCTCGCTAATTGTCTTCAATGAAGCGCTTTACTACGTTGAGGACTATCTCCAAACCCTTCGCAACTTTTCACGGTTGTTGGCAAAAGACGGCGTGTATATCATATCGATGTTCGATACTAAAATCACTCGGCGAATGTGGAAAACGTTGAGTCGCCATTTCTCGAGAGTTCACGGAACGCAAATCAGGGATGAAGAGAGCGGGGTCGCGTGGAACGTACGAGTACTACAGCCGACTCCGGAATTCAGCGGTATCCCAAAGGTACAGTCTGAAGGGCCCGGCAATGGTACCGCAGGATAGAACTCGATTGAGTATTTTCGTTTTCCAATCAGTGTTTTGGTGTATGGGAAAAATAAGTGTTCGGTAAGTATTAAGTGCTCGCAAATGTGAGCGCGTCATAGATTGCCCTCTATGAGAACCTTTTATTTACTACACGACGTTTGGACTCACTACCCAAAGGCGGATTGGCTTGCAGCTCATTACCCAGTTGATGGATTTGTGGTCGTTAAGAGGACCCGCCCTTGGTTCGGCAAATATCTTTGGAAAAGATCTCGACGTCTCGGATGGAAAAAAGTTTTGGACGAGTTGGGACTTCGCCTGTATTGGCTTTTGTTTAAGAGCCTTTCCGACCGCAAGTTGACCAAGAGGCAGCTGGACATGCTCAAGAGGGATATTCCTGAAAGTTATACGAGACCACCGGTTTACTATGTTGCCGACATCAACTCGAGCCAGAGTGAAGCGCTTCTCAAGAAGCTGGCACCGGACGTCTGTGTTCTCACAGTTCATCCCATCATTAAGGAAAAAATCCTTTCGATTCCGCGCCTGGGGATGTTGGTGTTCCACCCTGGTATCACCCCCGAGTACCGGGGACCGCATTCCGCCTTCTGGGCCACGCTTAATAGGCAGTTCTGGGGAATTGGGTGGTCCTTGCTGCGTATCGATAAGGGCATCGACACGGGAACTGTATTGGCACAAGCATCAGCCGAGAATATTGATCCCCTTACCCAAAGCCATGTTTACATGCAGCACAAATCACATGTCGATGGGTTGCCACACGTTGTGCAAGCATTACGAAGACTGGAGGCTGGCGAGCAACTGCGCGTCTCGACCCAGGGACGCACTAGCACGAACTATACCCATCCTGGAATTAGCGATTACCTCAAGCTCCGAAAGGTACTCAAACAAATGCGAGCGAGTCGACCGTAGATACTTCCGTAATCCTCGGCCGTATCCTCAAGCTGTGAAAGTCAACACCTGGGGATGCCGGTAATGTAACTGGCCCTGGGTCTCATGGTGGCGTGAGAACGAGCGCTTAGGCTGTGGGTTCCGCTTTCTGTGCAGACTATCCCGAGATCCTACGCTCCGACTCCCGGTGCGATTAGTAAACACCTTCGATTGCAGTATTCACGGCATCAATATCGGCACCCAGGTCCTTACCGTCAGTGCCCGCGTTCTTGTAGGCGCTGCTTTTCAGAAGGTGGTAGTCTCCGCCATTTCCGTTGTTATAGTTCGTGAAAGTGACGGCAGCCGCATTGATCGGAAACAAATTGCCTAACGGCCAATACCCGTCATTATGGGAACTGCCAATGATGGCATTACTAGCGAAAGAAGGTTGAGCAAAGCAAGCAGGAATGGTTGTCGCCGGGACGTCATGATAGGCACAGTTACTCGTTCCGCCACCCGTGGACCAAACCGGATAGATGCCGGCAGTAACGATGTTGTTCGTGAAAGCGAAACTTCCCATTTGAGAACCGCCAGAGTGGCCGATCATCAACAGAGTATTGGGAGCAAATGCGGTCACATGATTGAAGACCACGCCTGTCAGGAGGGGATCGGTCTCACCCATAGATACCTGAGCGAAGGTACCATTACCGTTGTAAGCGGAGCTGCTGATATCGTCCACCACGATGTCATGAACACTATAGCGTTCACCAGCCTTAGGGGAGCCACCAGCGTCCGAATTTGCGTTCGCCATCTGTAAGCCGCCGCCTACGTGGCTAACTGTGCTGTAGCGGATAGTAACATCCGTTACTTGGCAGAGCGGACACACATTGTTTTGATTCTTGGGAGTTAGTAAGATGCCGTACCCGACCTGTGAGAATCCTCCCCAACTGTTCTCCAGGACGTTTCCCTCGAAGAGTACACGCTGGGCATTCTTCAATTCAAAGTGGTTCTTGACGATAACCACCGAAAAGGATGCTCTGCCCAGAGGCTTCCAGGAAATTGTTGACAATCTTGTATGGGCCCATGAAAAGATCACCAAGGCCGCCCATGATTGACTGCGCGTCGCTGCAGGCGCCACTAATAGAAATGCAATGAAAATCGGTAAAGAACGAATCCACCACGCCTATGTAGTTGCTTGAACCCAAGTAGATGCCACGTTGGGTTTCATCTTGTGCTGTCCCGTGCATCCACACGCGATCAAAGACAATGTGGTCCGTGAGGCCAACATTAGCTAAGCTGTATATGATAGTACCGCCCGTCGGACGCGTGATCTCAAGTCCCACAAGTCGATAATGATTCGCCCCTGATGCAAAAACGATTGGACCTGAGCCACTTGCCGCCCCCATTAGAATCTTCGCCATTACGTTGACCGTAGATGCACAATTGAACGAGGGCCTGCCCGGTAGCGAAGCGATGCCTGCATAGCAAGGCGTGATTCGAGTTCCTTCGGGAGGCAGCGCCAAATCCGGAGCACTGGTGCGAATCATAATCCAATGATTTTCGTCGCACCCCTTGGCGGGTAAGGTAAAAACACCGGCGAATGTTGCGCCAGCCTGCAATTCAACTGTGTCGCCGCAATCGGCGCCGTTGATTGTTGCCTGTAAGTCGCCTCCAGAATTTACCAGAATTGTTTTGCCCGAGGCCGGTGTCGAGCTCGTGCCGGTGTGGAAGCAACCGGTGGGCATTGCCGCTGGACCATCAGAGGAGCCAAAGTTAGGAACATCGCCGGGATCGCAGTAGCGATTATCCGCTCCGTCAGATCCGGGCGCCGGAGGTGGTGGTGGCGGCGGCGGTGGCGGCGGCGGTGGTGGTGGTGGCGGTGGTGGCGGAGGAGCCGGTGAGGGCGGATTGATAACCAGGTTTGCGCTGGCCTGGACCTTGGTGTCGGCCAGACTAATCGCAGTTACAGTCACAGGCTTCGGCTTCGAACCAGTCACCAGTGGGGCGCGAAACAGTCCAGAATTGGAGATTTTTCCAGCCGTGGATGACCAGGATACGGCGGTATTGCTGGTGTCGCGGACCGTGGCCGTAAATTGCTGGATGCTTCCAGAACTGAGGCTGATAGCAACCGGCGATATTGCGATGCTTATGTTGGAATCTCCGTTTGGAGGTTCAACCGTCAAGTCCAGCGCGGCGCCACCGTGATTTTCGTCTGTGTCGGTGACTAGTACTGTGAATCCGAATTTGCCCGAGGACAGCGGCACCCCGGAGAACTTGCCAGTCCTGGAATTGAGAGTTAGGCCGCGGGGTAGTTTCCCGGAAGTAACCGACAGTTTGTACGGCGCCGAACCTCCGCGGACCACCAGGATCGCGTTGTACGCGCTTCCCTGCATGGCGGAAGGTAGGTTTGCCGACACTATAATCCGCCCACTTGAATCCCGGCTGGACTCCGGAATCGGTTGCGGGTTATGACTCAAAACCCCTTCTGAGAAGTTGCAAGCGGCGGAAAGAAGGGTAAGCGGCAAAATTAGGGCAAACCACGCGAGCTTTAAACGTGGAGATCTGGAAATAGCGTGTCGCGCTTTGCCACACTCAAAAGGGCCGATGGAGGCTGGGGACATCGGGCATTCCTTATTCGTAAAATTGGGGACCTCAAAGGTTCAGTCCTTGAGTGGTACTTTAGTGGCGTTATCAGCGAGGGGACAGATCACGGAGGTCCTGGCCCTTCAGGTCACACAGAGGTACATGCACCTCACAGTGAGTTCAGAAAGAATGCGGGAGCGAGTAATGTCAGCGAGCGGTTACTGCTACTGAGGATTTTGTAAGTTTGACTGGAGTGACAACGGCGGGGTAATCGTGGCAAACTTGTTCGCCGCCTACGCCCAACTGGGGTTTTGTTCTACTACTTTGCGCGCTGCACACTGCGTTTCACGCTCTGGCTCAAGAATGAACGTTGTCAACCACTGAAGAACCCCGTCAAAAGAGCTTGGTGGCGGTCAAGACCCAGATTAGCGCGTAGACGCGCCTATCATTTGCCCGCCCGAGGATCTAAAATGGTGACGCAACAAACATTATTGCGGCACGGTTCCGATGAGTCTGATACGGGAGCGCCATGGTCTGCAAGCGAGTGAAAATTCTGCAGATTGGTAATTATCCGCCACCGATTTGTGGCTGGGCGATACAGACAAAGTTGGTTACCGAAGAGCTGCGTCGCCGAGGGTACCAGTGCGAGGTCCTCAAGATTAATGAAAATCGTGCAATCAAGGATCCCGCTTACATAGATGTACAAAACGGCTGGGATTACCTGCAAAAGGTGGTGAGGTACGCAGCGGATGGTTACCGCTTGAATGTCCACGTTAATGGTATGTCGAAAAAGGGCTATCTTTTAGCGTTGCTTGCGGTGTTAGTGGGTCGCTTTTTTTGTCGACCCACGCTAGTGACGTTTCATGGAGGACTTTCGCAGGCCTACTTCCCGCGCCACGATTCGTGGAAACTTCATCACGCATTCAGGATTCTTTTTCGCTTGGCTGGAAATATCGCTTGCGATAGTTCCGTAATTAAGCAGGCTATAGAGAGTTATGGAATTCGACCCGCCAAAGTAACACCGATCGCTACGTTTTCCAGTCAATATCTGAACTTTGTGCCACGGGTGCTAGCGGGCGACGTGGAGCAGCTTCTCGCCGACCATCGACCGGTATTTTTTTCCTACGTCTCGTTTCGTCCGGAGTACCGGCTCGACCTGGTACGCGAGTGCATCCGGTTGTACCGGCGAAGGTATCCAGAGGCCGGTTTCATCTGGCTCGGTTTTCCCGCGAAAGAGTTGGCCGCGGCGCGAGAGTTTGCGGATGGTTGGAGCAAGGAAGAGCAATCCGGACTATTGATACTCGGAAATCTTGAACATGACGAATTTCTCACGCTGATGACGCGATGTTTCGCCTATTTGCGGTCTCCTGCTTGCGATGGGGTCGCTGCGTCGGTATTGGAAGCATTGGCATTGGGAGTGCCGGTTGTCGCCAGCGAGAACGGAAGGCGACCGGCAGGTGTCCTAACTTATGATGACAGCGACGCCGCCGATATGTGTGCCAAGCTCATTTATTTAACCGAGCATTACGATGAAATCAAGGAGGGTATTCATCCGGACCAAGCGGGAGACAACGTCGGCCTCATGGCTGACTGGCTGGTCGGCAATGGAACGGTCGGGACACACTCCCGGGTGGTCCATGCCATTTAGCGCTGCATTGACATTTGGCATCAAGCTTGCACTCGATGGGGTCGTGGTACGACAACGTGGCTGGTTGGCTTCCGAATTGAATCGCCTGGCGGCAAAATTTTGAAAACGGGCCTTGAGAAGCAGCCGGTTCTCGTTTTAGGTGTAGAGCCTCGTATCAGTGTGCCCATCGCACGTTCTCTGCATCGCCATCGCATTCCGGTGATGATCGCGGCTTTATCTGCACAGGAGCCGCGCATCTCATCCCGTGCGGTCACCAACTTCATTCGTCTGCCAAGCTACTACGAGACACCGGATCATTTCATTGACGCTCTCTCGTCGCTTATTCGCGAGAGCAATGTCGAAATGCTCATTCCAGCGACCGACGCGGCGCTCTCGGCAATTTCATCTCACTACCGTCGATTGAGCGAACTCACGCATGTGGCGTGCCCATCACCACCCGTGGTCGATCGGGTGCTGAATAAGCAAACTACCCTGGAAATCGCACAACGCTGCAGTATCCGTGTTCCGCGCGAGTACGTTATTTCTGGGGCCGATCTGGAAGAAATAGCGGATTCGCTTAACTTCCCCGTGATTGCCAAACCTCGAACTAAGGGTCCTGAGGAATTGTTTAAGGTTCGCTACTTCCATTCTCGCGAAAAGCTGGACGACGCTTTGCAGTCGGGAGAACTTCGCGGCTCTATTTTGCAGGAATACTGCCCCGGTGCAGGCATCGGGATCGAAATGTTGATTCACCAGGGCGAGCGAATCGCGACATTCCAACACCGCCGTCTTAAGGAAAATCCGCACACCGGAGGCGTAGCCGTTCTTGCCGTCAGCGAGCCACTCAATCAGGAACTAGTCGAAAAAGCCTACCAATTACTTCGGGCCATCGAATGGAATGGCGTGGCCATGGTTGAATTCCGCTGGAATCCCGCCGACGGTCAGGCTGCGCTCATGGAGATCAACGGACGCTACTGGGGCACACTCTCACTGCCCATTCAGGCGGGCATCGATTTTCCTTTCTATCAATGGCAACTCGCGCACGGTGAGACGCCGCAGGTGCCCTCTTCCTATGCGGTGGGGATGCGGTGGCGCTGGGATGCCGGTTACATCCGCCGCATGCGCGGCATTCTGCCGGCTTGCGTAAAGCCGAATGCTTCCTCCCTGCGCTATGACTTGATGAGTTTAGCGCCGGATTTTATGCCGCCAGTCCGCAATGCTTTGTGGTCCCTGGCTGATCCGTGGCCGGCAATCTCGGAAGCCGCACGCGCTGCGAAGAATGTTGTCGCATCCGATGCCGCGTCTGTGGCCAAGAGACTGTTACCTGCTCGTCTGCGGCGCCCTCATCGGTCTCACAGCAAGCCGGAACAGCGTGAATGTTCAACTGGAATCGCTTCTAAAAAGGAAAAGTGATGCCGAGGATGTTTCGAGCACTAGGAGAAGCTTGGCGGATCTTGCTCGGCAAGAAGCCTGCCGGGCGGGCGCTTACGGTTTTTCCTGACGACATATTCATCGTGTCGTACCCCAGATCAGGTAACACCTGGACCCGCTTCTTGATCGGAAATCTTGTCTATCAGGACGAACCCATCACGTTCGCCAATGTCGAATCGCGTATCCCCGAAATTTATCTCTTTCCCGATCGGGTTTTGCGCGCTATCGACCGCCCACGCATTCTTAAGAGTCACGAGTGCTTCGACCCTCGCTACAAGCGCATCATCTATATCGTTCGCGACCCGCGCGACGTGGCCGTCTCCTACTATCACTATGCCATTAAGCGCAAAAGCATCGCTCACGATTATCCCATCGAGGAATTTGTGCCTCGCTTTGTTGCGGCAGAGTTCGACATTCGGTGGGGGTGGGCCGCCTCGTGGATCGACCACGTGAGAAGTTGGACAGCACTGCGAGAAGGTTACCCAAATTTCGTGTTACTGCGCTACGAGGACATGCTTGCCCACACCGAGCGGGAATTGGCCAAGGTCGCCTCACTCTTGGACCTCGACGCAACACCCCAGAGAGTACGAATAGCGGTTGAACTAAGTTCGGCGGACCATATGAGAACCTTGGAAAAGCGCCAATCTCATCATTGGGCGTTGACCAGGAGCACGCGTCAGGACAAACCATTTGTGCGCTTGGCCGCCGCCGGCGGATGGAAGTCCGAGCTCTCACCCCAATCGGTGGTTGAGATCGAGTCTGCGTGGGGTGCCGCGATGCAAAATCTGGGATACAAGCTGAGTACAGAACTACCCGTGCTATCTTCGCAACAAAATGAAACCGTCCGCTCCGGCGGTTAGAAAATATATCACCGCGGCTTCCTACTCTCGGCTGGCTTGATCGGATTTGACGCAATTGGAAGAGAGAGAACGCCCGACCGGCCCACGATGCGCGGTTCTTTTGATCCGATCATCACCTGATGCTTTGTGGTTCAGGTACTATCTCGTCCGCGCCTGCTGAACCCTCCGCGTCAATCGCATGCGCAGCTTAATTCCCTCGGGTTCTCTGGTTACGAACATCCAGAGCATTCCCGTACCATACACAACCGCTCCGACGGCTACTTGGAATAATAATTGCGGATAAGTCCGGGCTGAAAACCATTGCCGCATTAGCCACAGTGTTACCGCAAGGGGTATGCAAAGCAGCGTAGGAAAAAGATAGGCTTCTCTTAGAAACGTTCCAATTGAGACATTGAGCAACCGGCACAAGTGGCGCGGCAAGAAGAAAAGTGCAGTGCAAAGCATGGGAATAGCGGTCCCGATTGCATCCCCAATAATACCCATGTGACGGACCAGATAGATGCTGAGAACGAGGTTGGCAGCGCCCTCAAGCAGGACTATCACCCCCAGGGAACCATGCTTGCTCATGCCAAATAAGATTTTGTTCGATGTGGCTTGGGCTACGTAGAGTGTCGAGGGAATTAGCAGGATGATCAGGACAGTATAACTCGAGACGTAACGGGGGCCGACCCAGACAGAAATAGCCGACTTGCCCAACATGACAAGAACCGTGCTGATGGGGAACATGGTGAGGGCACAAGCGCGATTTCCCACAATGAATATCTTGCGAAGCTTTTCAAAGTCCCCGGTTGTGTGAAAATGACTGGACATCGGAGTGAAGATCTGAGCCAGGCTTTGAACGATCTCGCTGGCGTAATCCACAAACTTTGAGCCGATGGTAAAGTACGTGATGGCCGCAGCCGACAGAAAAGTTCCGATTACCATCGCATCCGTTCTGAAGCGCAGGCGCCCGGCCAGCAATATCATGAAAGTCACTGACCCGTAGTTTAAGACGTCACGGAATGATTCTTTATTTATGAACTTACGGCGCAGCCTCAGAGGAAGCAGATGCATCACGATGACCGCGTACGACACAGAAGCGAGCAATGGGAACATCACGGTGATGGCCGCGATGGTAATCAAGCCTCCACCGGAATTGAGCGCAATGAGAATAAGCAACGCGCGGGTGAGAGTGGAAATTATCTGCGTTAGGTTGAGAACATAAAACTTTTGAAGGCCTTCCAGAATTCCCCCGAACACGCTAAGCGGAAATCCGATTGACAGCGAGGTACCCACAAGAAGAAAAAGAAGACGGGCTGTAGGGTGAAACTCGGGGGAGATACGGAACAAAATATCGACGTAGCGGCTCCCAATTACGGTAATCAACAGTAGAACTATGGCCAGGCAGCTATAGCTGAATAGGCTGGTATTTACTAGACGGTTCAGCTTTTCGTAATCCTCGGTTGCTGTGTATTTGGAAACATAACGGATCACGGAAGAACGGATGCCGAAATCAAATAGGCCGTAGTAACCGGTGATAGAGAAGATCAGGATCCAAAGGCCGAATGCGTCGTCTCCAAGGCGGTGCAGGATAAAAGGCGAAAGAAAAAAGCCGACAGCAACGTTCACGCCCAAGCTAAACCAGCTTGAACCAACATTCTTCATGGCCTGAAGTTTCAGGTTCATGGGTGCTCTACCCTTGCCATAGAAGGGAGAATCAGATCAGTGACCCGATCTCAGCATTGAGGCCAGCACGCCCCCGTGAAATCTGCGGGACGGCCTCAAATATGCTGAACACAATATTGAAATCATGCTGTTCTAGTTCGATTTCCTGGAGACATCGCTGCTCCACAATGTCATAAAGGGCAATGTGGGTGGGTTTTTCCGCCGTTCCCTCCCGCAAGACATGTTTGACCCAGAGAATATTTTCCTTGAACCTGGTTTTGCGAACACGGGTGAAGCCCACCCAAACTCTGCGCTCGTCCAAGGGCAACAACCCTCGACACCAGCCGAGCAAAGTTCTCTCATTACTCTCAACAGCGGTGAGTTGGATGATTCTTTCGATTTGCAGAGTGTGAGAATTCACAATGGCAATTCTTCCGTCGACGGTTGAAAAGTAGAGTCGCCCGTTAAAAAGCAAGCCGTCGTGAGGGCGTTGAACTCCAATCTCGATACGCCTCCCGGGGGTGGTTAAACATACGGCGTCGCGCTGGATAAACCGAGTGACCCAGACATCGTCTCCTAGTTCGAAGACGAAGTTGGGATGAGACTTATGCGGTTTAGTACTGTCGACCTTGCGGTAGTCGACATTCCTGGAAAATCGGCTCCAAGGCGTCTCGTCCAAAACAGTCCATTCCTTCAAAATGTTTCCGTCGAGGTCAACCTTTACGACCATGTCAAGCCCGGTGCTGACCACGAGCAAATTGCCATCGCGAGATGGTGTCACATGGTGCACATCGTTGAAGCAAGGAAGGGATATGTAGCCGATCCGCTCGAACGACGGCAGCTTCAATATCAAGACCTCGGTGGCGGTGCAGGCATACAACTTGTCGCCGATCAGAGTGCCGCACTTGAAAACATTCGACGAATCGTCACTGGCGCGGGCTTCCGGAGGGCTCTGGTACTCCAGGCAGACTTCCCAATCGCCGTTTTCCGGCTCGAGACGGCAGATCAGGGCACTTTCGTATAGATGGGGCTCATCCTCGTCCTGCAACAGCAACTTACGCTGTCGTGCCCCCAAAATATAGACGCCGGGCATGTTTCCCAAAACCTCCATGAAGCTCTGTGCAATCAAACGGGCTTCGCAATTTCAACCGGTGCCGAGTCGTCTCAACGTCGTTACCAGGACAGGGCCGGTCCCTCACGCTCTTGATGCCTAAGACAGCCTCTAATCGGAATGCGCTCTGGAGCCGGTCCCAACAAACATAGCCTTCCTTGAAAATGCATCAGTAGCGATGATCTCTTCGACCCACACTAGCTGAAACTGGCACAAAACGCTAAGGTTGTCCAGATTACGTGTCGCGAATTGGAGGGGTACGTTCTAATAGTGCAAGATTTATTGTCTTCATAACTGGGTTATTGAGAAAAAGCTCAGCAACGGAAGCACTTTTGGTCACCACATGCTGTATGTGGCGTGCGCAATAAACCGGATATCGAAAAAGTTTCACTGTGAAACGCATGACCATAAATAACATACTCAACTGGAATTTACGCGATTGTAAATTATTGTGTTCCGCACCGGTTCAGCTTTTGCAGCCAATTCTTAGATGCCACTACACCAGGCGCCCAGGTCCCGGTCCAAGAGGCGGCTTAGCTGTTCCACTTCTGGCTCAAGCTCTTTTTGCAGTCGTTCTCTCAGAGTGTGATTTAGCGGTGGGCGAGGTTCGTACAAAATATTCAACTTCCGCACGCATTCTACAAGCCCTGAGCGCAGGTTGTCGGGAAGCACCATGCGAGCAAAGCTTCGTAAACCTTTGGGCGGATGTCTCAGAAAGTCCTGCACTGCCATGCTCCGCGCTCGGCGGTTAGCATTGAAGACTCGAAGAGGAGTTTGATAATCAGAAGTCACCCCCAGAAAGTTCAGGACTCCTCTTAAGACACTGGACGTGTCTATCTTGAAGTCATCGTAAATGATGACATGAACGCGTTCTCGGCCGAAGACGTCAAAATATCTCTGAACTTGCTCGGCAAAGCGTGACAATTCGCGATATTCGAGCCGGATCATTGCTTGATTCTTAAACGGGCCGGACCGCCACCTTCTGATTTCCTTGGAATTCAGAGCGGCCTCGAAATCAAGAATGTGTTCCACATTGCTGAAAACTCGCTCGCTGTGCTGTGCATACATCACATCGACCGGATTCCGCAGCATGACAATGATTTGAGCGTAAGGACTGAATACTTTTATTTCACTTGCCGCAACTCTGGAACCGAGATATGCGGTGGAGGCTTCTCCAATACTTTTCTTCTTCCCAGCATCGCGAAAACAATCCAGATATTCCGGGAGTGTCTGAATGCGCCTTTGATGGCCTAAAATATCGGATGCAAAAAACTGCGGTTCCTTAATGGGGCACATGAAAATCTGAGGATGATTTCTAAGATAGCTATAAAGTGCGGTCGTGCCACACTTGGGCCCCCCGACTATAAAGAAATTGGGCTGGGGTGCTACCGGCATCATCTGATTCGCTCGGCGTACAAATTAACGGTAGTCCATCATCTGGGGGTAACTATGAATAGCGCAAGCGGCTCGCAGCATGCGTTTCAATGCGATTGTGATAACTGCAATGACAATTCGGAC
>WNFG01001904.1_pt1 | contig 25133 bp, 29 predicted proteins | sample 5400431 | NCBI WGS metagenome assembly WNFG01 (sample SAMN13153346, study PRJNA577476) | soil metagenome | isolation source: 120 cm saprolite under Douglas fir tree site 2 hole 3 replicate 2 | place: USA:California | collected 2015-04-18 | reverse complement strand
GCGCCAGCAGTTTCTGCCGGGAAGAAGGCCTCAACCTGAATGTGCGTGCTTCGATCGGACTCGCCACTTATCCGCACGATGCTCGCACCGCCCACGACATCATCCGGCAGGCCGACGAGATGATGTATCTGGTGAAAAATACCAGCCGCGACAACATTGGCATTGCGCAGCGGGGAGTGTTGAAGTAGACCTCGGACTTCGGACCTCGGCGGATCTCAGACGTCCGATATGAAGGTTGGGGTTCGACTCCTCCCCTCCGGGTCGCCATAACTCATTCTCATAGGCGCGCGACCCGTTGCTCATCAATATCTCCAAGAAGCGGTAATCCTCGCGGCCATTGGCTCGATTGTGGGTTTAAGGCGCGCCGCATACTGGAAAGACTGTAGTACGTACAGCGAAATACCTACAAAAAAACCCTAGTAAGAAACCCCTACCAGTGTCAAAATAGTCATAACATCGTTGCTTCCCGCTCAAATCTCAGACGTTCCCAAGGCATTCCTGTATGACAGCCCCTCACTTGAACGAGCGCGTGTTGGCTCTATGCGCGTTGATTGCGGAAGAAAAAGACCCTGGTAAATTCCTGCTCCTTGTTCGCGAACTGGATGATGCTTTTGAAAAAATGGGCGTAAAGTTTGAACACGCCCGATCAACTACTGCGCATCGCAAAGCCAACGTGAGCTACATATATTGTCCAATTTGTAACAAGCCTCTGGCACTGGACGCTCCCAACGTTTCCGTAAATGAGAACGGGGAGGCCGTTCACACGGACTGCTACGTTGATCGCCTTCTAGCAGCGCGAAACGATCCTCCGCCACCGCATCACGCGGAGTGACTGTTGCCGATTGTGAAGCAAGGATGACAACCACATGGGGCTAAACGCCGAACAAGCGAAGGAACTGGCGGATGAACTCTCCGTGCTATCCAAAGAACAGTCCAAAGCCTTAGAACGCGCTGCCTACATAAAAAGATGACCAAAGAAGAGGAAGCTCACTACGACGGACGGGCTAAGCGAGTCAAGGAAATCTCCACGATGCTAGGAACATATCAGCCCCTTTGAACCACTTCTTCAGGCGCACCGTTAGCCACTTAATCTTGATGCGTCGGATGCAACCGGCCTGGTTCTCGCGGCCTGTATCTTCACTGCCGGAGGATCGCCTCTTCTCTCAGCACGCGGAGGATTGACGGCGGATATTCTTACGCGCTTGATGTGCTCGCGGAGGGCGGCTCTAAGTTGCGTGGCAATTTCGCGCAATTCGGCGGGATCCGTACTGGCCAAGGCCCAAGCGCACAGTTCGCGGACCCGATCATCCAACCGCCTAAACATACGAGGCTGGGGCCAGAGTGCTCACAGAATTTCAGATAGCAAACGCTTAATCTATACATGCTTTGCCGTAGAGGCACGGGGCCTTTTCCCGCAACTAAGTCAGGTATGCCGTCCTCGAAGAGGATCGTTACATCGTGGCAGTATGTCCTACTGTTTGTTTCAATTTTGGGTCTGGCTTACCGTTAATAGCCAGCTCGCGTTAAACTTCGCACTAGCCTCAGGCCGCCTAGAAACGTTAACCCTGTTTCGGATTAAATCGCGAAAGAGTTTTTCGCCCGCGAAGCAGGGGTGCTGACGTAGCTGTCAGCATTCCGCACTCAGCACTTAGCATTCAGCTGTCAGATGTCCAGCCTCAGGGCATCCGACTTCGCACCTCAGACTTCGGATCTGTAGCAGACAGATACATCAGGCGTCCGATACCTTAGGTCCGTTGACTGGACGTCTGATGTCGATGTCTGAAGTCTGAGATCTGACGCCCGACGCCCGATACTATTTCTCGTGCTTTTTGGCTCCGCTGGCTTCCGGCTTCCATGGGTTATCATTAGCCGGGCCGCTGGGATCGACGGCAAAATCCCAAACGTAGAGGTTCATCCCTTCTTTGCCCTCCATCTCGACAAGTGCGTATTCGCCCGGCATCAGGCTCACGGTAGGTGTGACTTTGAGCCATCCGCCGCCGACGCGGCTGATGGTCGTCTTTACAAACTGCTGTTCCTGGCTCACTTTGCCGGTGACCGCGCGCTTGATGTCGCCTACGATGCGCTTGCCATTCTTGACATGCGTAAGGACGATGCGGAAGCGGTCGAAGGGCACGGTGGCTTGTTCAGGCCGTTGGGGCTGCTGCGGAACTGGCGATGCCGTGTTGCCGGAGTCAGTCTTGCCAGTCTTGCCTTGAGCGGCGGAGTCTTGCTTCTCGGCCGGGGCCAACGGGTCGGGCTGCTGCTCCACGTTGATGTAAAGCGACGGGACCTCGACGTGCGACCGCACGCGAGCGTGTTCACCCTCGAGTTCGATCGTCTGCTTGGCACTGCCGATGGGATTGATTGCGCCGCGGAAGATGTTCCCCTTTACATTGCGATTCAAATCGCCCGCCGACTGCTGCACTTCAACTAGTTGCGGCTCCCCCTTAAAACTGTCGAGCAGGAAGACCCCCGAATCTTCCGGCAGGCGCAGTCCAGGAGCGACCTGTGGCAGCCGGGCGTCGTCGAGTTCGCGCTCGGTTTCGAGTTCCCTGTCGAGTTGAACGGCCTCGGGCACGGACGCGCCCGCGGCACGGTCTTTTTCATATTTCTCGGTGGCGGACCAGTCGACGAGCGACTTCGGGATCTCTTCCCACTCGTTGCGTTCGGCGCTCAGGTAGCGCACCCGATCGCCCTTGACTTCATATTTGGTAACCAATTGGTAGGAACCATCTTTCAGAATGAGCCGCCGAGCCAGTCCCTGAGCCGCGGTAGACAAGGGAAATGCCAGAAGCGCCGCCAGCAGAGTAATTGCAATGCGTGCAGTCCAGCGATATGGATACACATAACTGCGGAGCGAACGTTGCGAGTCTGAAGCTTCCCAAGGCATAGGCTCATCCGATTATCTCATCGCGCTCCTCGATCGAAGAGCCGAATGGGCGCTGTGCGGTGCGTCCAGGATCGACCCGATCAACATTCAGACGCGGCTTGTAGTATTCTGAAACACGCATTACGCCACCGAATCCACAACCTTCGATAATGGACCTCAAACCTATCTGCTGCTTTCTTGGCCTGACTTCGCTGCTGTGGACTGCGACGGCCTTCACCCAGTTGACCTTTCCGCAGTTTGCGGCGGCCGCGCAAGCCACGACTCAGTATTCGGCGCAGGGGACGGCTGCTCCGGCATCTTCGCAGGGCGCGGGACCGGTTTCCTACGCGTCGGTGACACAACTGAACGGGCTGCTTTCGCAACTGGAAGCGACGTCGAAGACGACGCAGGCTGATCTCAGCAAGCTGCGCATCGAGCGCTGGAAGACCGACGGCTCTTACAAGAAGCAACTGCTCGCCAACGTGGATTCGATTCAGCGCAACCTGCAAGGAGCACTGCCCGAGATGCTGGTTCAGTTGCGATCCTCTCCCGAAGACTTGCCCGCGACTTTCAAGCTCTATCGCAATCTCGACGCTCTGTACGATGTGCTGGGGAATATTGTCGAATCCGCGGGAGCCTTTGGGTCGAAAGATGATTTTCAGGCGCTCTCGAATGAGTTGAGCAGTTTTGAGGGAACACGGAGGGCGCTCGCCGAGCGTATCGGGAATCTAGCATCTTCGAAGGAAGCCGAGATTAACCGCCTACGTGCCGACTTGAAGGCGGCGCAGGCCCCGCCTCCGTTGCCTAAGAAGACTGTGGTGGACGATAACGAGCTGCCGAAGAAACCGGCAGCAAAGAAGAAGCCGGCGGCGAAGAAACCCGCGATTACGCCGCTGCCGGGGCAGGCGCAGACTCCGCCGGCGCAGCCGCACTAGATGACTTCGGCCCGCGGAGCTCGGACCTGCGGCGGCTTCCGGCGTTCGGCTTCCGGTTACTTTCTACTGAGGCGGAGTCACCCAGCCTTGGCTCCCGTTAAGTCGCTAGGGCGCCGGGCGCCGGAAGCCGGACCCTGAATCTGTTACCCTTCCTTCCACATCAACATCGCACCTGGGAACTGGTATGACTCCTCACGGCAGCGTGGTCGCGACTATATTCGGCTTCGTTATCCTCTGCGTGGTGCTGCTGGATGCGTTCGAGACAGTGGTGCTACCGCGCCGGGTTACGCGGCATTTCAGGTTGACGGCCTGGTTCTACCGGCGCACGTGGGTTCCGTGGCGCAACCTTGCGCGCCGCATCCAGACGGTTTCGCGGCAGCAGAATTTTCTGGGATATTTCGGTCCGCTGTTATTGTTTCTACTGCTTGGATTCTGGGCCGCCGGACTTATCTTCAGTTTTGCCCTGATGCAATATGGGGTTGGAGAACATCTGCAGCTGGGTAATGAGCCCTTAACATTCGGCCGATTGCTCTATCAGAGCGGCCAGACTTTTTTCACGCTGGGGTACGGCGACATTTTGCCGACTTCGGGAACATCGCGTGCGCTGGCGGTGATCGAGGCAGGCATGGGATTTGCTTTCCTCGGCGTGGTGATCGGCTACATCCCGGTTGTCTACTCGTCGTTTTCGCGGCGCGAGATTCAGATTTCCATGCTTGATTCGCGCGCCGGATCGCCTCCGTCGGCGGCGGAACTCCTGGTACGGCTGGCGGGGAACACCGACGGTCCCGCGATCGAGCAACCAGTGCTCGATCAAGTCCTGCGAGACTGGGAGCGTTGGTCGGCGGAGCTGCTGGAGAGCCATATTTCGTATCCGGTGCTCAGTTTTTTCCGTTCGCAGCACAGCAACCAGTCGTGGCTGGGCGCGCTGACGACCATGCTCGACGTGACCTCGCTGATTCTTACCGGCATTGACGGCGTTCATCCGGGGCAGGCCAAGTTGACCTTTGCCATGGCGCGGCACGCGGCCGTGGACCTGGCACAGGTGGTGAATGCGCGCTACGATCCGCAGGCTCCGGAGCGTTTCCCGGCGGCGGACTTTGAAAATCTTCGAAATACTCTCGAGGATGCCGGGTTGAAATTGCGAACCGACGAGTATGGGCGGGAAAAGCTGGCGCGGTTGCGCTCGATGTATGAGCCCTACGTTCATTCGACGGCGCGGAATTTGATGCTGAACCTGCCTCCGTGGAAACATCCGCAGAAGTTGCGGGACAACTGGCAGGCTGGTCCGTGGGACCGGATGATCCAGGCCAAGGGGCTGGCAGTGCTGGGGCAGAGGCCAGTGACGCAGGAACTACTGCGCAAAGACGCGGATCACTTCTGAGGCGGACGCGATTGACCAGGAGCTTAACCACAGGGGGCACAGAGGCACACAGGGTAAGACGCGAGAAAAAAATTTACCCTGTGTCCCCGTGCCCACTGTGGTTAAGGTTTCAGGGGAAGCGTTGGGACTCGCGTGCTAACATCCTTTTTCCGTGCGAGCGGACTTCTTCAAAGTGAAATCAAGACCATGACACGTATTGGCGAAAACGTAGTGCGCATTGAAGCCGAGGCTCTGCGCGCGCTGGCGGACCGGATTGCGGGTCCAATGGCGGCGGCCTTTCAGTGTGCGGTCGATCTGATGTTTTCCTGCGCGGGACGTGTGGTGGTTACGGGCATGGGGAAGAGCGGGCTGATTGCGCGCAAGATCGCGGCGACTTTGAGTTCGACGGGGACGCCGGCTTTGTATCTGCATCCGGTCGAGGCGCTGCACGGGGATCTGGGGATGGTGGTGCGCGGAGATGTGGTATTGGCACTTTCAGCGAGCGGCGAGACGGAGGAGATTCTGGCGCTGCTGGCGACGATCAAGAGGCTGCAGGTGTCGTTGATCTCGATGACGGGGGATGAGATGTGGGGTGCAGAGGAGCGGGAAGCAAAGCCAAGAACAACTTCAAGACCAACTTCAACAGCAGCGGGCAAGAGTGCCCGCTCTACACGGTCCACGTTGGCGGGGGCGGCGGATGTGGCGCTGGATTGCTCGGTAGACAAGGAGGCATGCACGCTGGGGCTGGCTCCGACGGCTTCGACCACGACGATGCTGGCGCTGGGGGACGCGCTCGCTGTCACTCTCAGTGAGAAACGTGGGTTCAAAGAAGAAGACTTTGCCAACTTGCATCCGGGAGGGAAGCTGGGGAAGCGACTGGCGCGCGTCGAGTCTTTGATGCACACGGGCGCCGCGCTGCCACGGGTGACGCCGCAGGCGAAGATGCCGGATGTGATCTACGAGATGTCGCGCAAGAAGCTGGGCGTGACGGCGGTCGTGGAAGGCGACAAACTGATCGGCGTCATCAGCGACGGAGACTTGCGGCGCCTGCTGGAGAAGCGCGGCAAAGACGTTCTGGATCTAACCGCGGGCGAGGCTATGACAACGAGTCCGCGGACGATCACCGCTGGTGAATTTGCAGCAACTGCACTCGCGCTCATGGAAGAAAAAAAGATCACCTCTTTGATGGTGGTCGACGGAGGCGGAAAGTTGGAAGGAATTGTGCATCTGCATGATCTGTGGAGCACCGAGTTAGTGTAAGAATTGAGTAATTGAGCAATCGGGTAATTTGGTGATTGAAAACATCGTTTCAGTTCACTTCGCTACGGCATCTAGGTCTTCAATTTCACAATTACCCGATTACCAAATTACGCAATCGATTTCGAGAGAACCCTTATGTATCACTACGATCCAAATACCGCGCTGGAAGAACTGACTGAGGATGCGACTTTGCCGAATCCCGTTCATGTGCGCGACATGATGCTGCGCAAGAAGCTGTCGGCGGACAAATCACTGGAGATGAACCGCCTCTTCGTCGAGTACCAAAAGTTCTTCGGCGAGACGCAGAAGCTCGGGCGAGAGATTTTGCGGCAGCTGACTTCTTAGTACCAGTTGTGAATTGCGAGTACCGCGTACCGAGTTGCGCCCGGCGGACTGTGACGTGAATCGGTCGCCCATTTCGCTGGGAGTGCAGCCAATACCGGCCTCCCGCTCAGTGTTCAAATCCCGCAGCTTCAGTGGTGCGAACCTGCTTACGCTCTTGCTGTAGGCCGCGATTGGAATTTTCTTTTTCCTGTTCCCGCTAAACCTGCTCCAGGTCCAGGGATATTCCACCACTGCAACCGGGGCTGCCGTACTTCCGTTGATTCTGCTAATGTTTTTTCTTTCGTAGGCTCGTGCCGTACTACACCTGCACCAAGCGATCAGCGGCTAGTTCCTTGGCAACTTTCGCCACTAACTCGTAGGAACGCAAACGGTCGGAGTGCTCGTAGGTGTCGGTGACTACGATAATCTCGTCCGCCGCGGTCTCGACCACCAATTTTTCCAGTCCGGCTTTCACCGTCGCACTCGATCCCACGATGGCTGCGCCCAGTTTGCTCTCGACCGCGGCCCGCTCGATATCTTGCCATAAGGGTTCCATCGAATCGACGGGCGGCAATAATTCCACGGGCTGGTTCCGGATCAGCCGAAGAAAGCGCTGCTGCGGTGTCGTGAATAAGCGCCGTGCAGCCGAATCGGTCTCGGATGCAATCACCTGCACGGCCACTATTAGGTGAGGCTTGAGCAAGTCGTCGCTGGGACGGAAGCGGTCACGGTATAGACGGGCGGCGGCATAGAGATTCTCAGGTGCAAAGTGGGCAGCGAAAGCGAAAGGCAGTCCCAGCGTCGCGGCCAACTCGGCACGTTGCTGCCTTGCCCCGGAAAGGCCTTCACCACCTGGCCCGGCTGGTCGGGACCGAGGTAGGTGCGCAACTCTTCGAGGAGTTCAGGAAAATCGTCTCCGGTCTGACGCAGATCGCGGCGCAGAGCTCGCATTGTCTGGAAGTCGCCGCCGGGAGCGCGGCCCAAGCCGAGATCGATACGCCCCGGATAGATCGCGTCAAGGGTACCGAACTGTTCGGCGACGACAAGCGGCGCGTGGTTGGGCAACATGACGCCGCCGCTGCCTACACGGATCTTCGAGGTGGCGCCGGCAACGTGCCCGATCAGCACCGGCGTTGCTGAACAGGCGAGCCCCTCAATCGAGTGATGTTCAGCCAGCCAGAAGCGCTTGTAGCCGAGACGCTCAACGTGCTGAGCCAAATTGACTGAACGGGCAATCGCACTGCCGGCAGACTCGCCTTTGCGCATGCCGACCAAATCGAGAACAGAAATCGCCAACCCATTAGTCATGTTCTATTAGATAACTCAGGCGGGACCTCGATTCGGAAAGGTGGGGATCAGTTGTCTTTCCGGCCCATATTTGCAATCGACGGTGAACCGTGATGCTCAGGCAAAATCCAATTCGAGTTGATCGATGTAACACCAGCCCCAATTTTCCCCAGGCTCGATTGATCGCATGATGGCATGCTTGGTCGCATGAAAGTGCTTCGTGGCATGCTTGTTCTTGGATGAATCGCAGCAGCCCACATGTCCGCAACTCAAGCACAGCCGTAGATGGACCCACCGGTCGCCCATCTTCAAGCATTCTTCACAACCCTTGGTATGCGGTTTAACGTCTTGGACCTGATCGAGATGAGTGCATTCGCTCATTGAAATTCTCCCTTCCTGTAAACGTTTTGTTGATCGTTATCGTTTGCGAGAATGGCCTCTCGAGATGTCCGAGCTCTCAGAGGGCGCGAGACAACAATCTTCACGTCGACACTTCTGCCACCGGCAGCCATACCTCAAAACGCGTATCCCCGGGTTTGGATTTGACCTGAATATTGCCCCGGTGCTTCTTCACAATTCGTTGGACAGTGTCCAGGCCGAGGCCCGTGCCTTCTCCAACTCCCTTGGTTGTAAAGAAAGGCTCGAAGATGTGGGGCTGCACCTCGGGCGAAATTCCTGGACCGCTATCGCCAATCTCAACTACAACGCAACCGTCGTCGCGGTAGGTTCGAACTCGCAGCTCTCCTTTTCCGCCCATGGCATCGATGGCATTGTCGATGATGTTGGTCCACACCTGGTTGAGTTCGCTCCCGAACGAATTCACCAGCAGAGGTACCCGTTGGTAGTCGCGCTGTACAGCCACTCCCTGCTTCAATTTATGGTTGAGAATCGTGAGCGTAGTTTCCAGACTCTTCACGACATCGACGCTCTGGACCGGGGCCTGGTCCATGTAGGTGTATTCCTTGATCGCACGGACCAAATCGGAGATCCGCGTCGTACTACTCTCGATTTCATGCAACAGACTCGCCACTTCCACTGAAGCCGCGATCCTGACCAGAGCGGCTCGGGCTGAGTCCGCGTCGAGTTTCGCGAACAACGATTCGAGTGCCTCCGGCTTGACATTCCGTCTCGCAAGTTCTGCTGCCAGTTGCCACAAATCGTTTTGTCCATGGCTGCGCAGCAAAGAATCAATCTGGTCTTCCAGGTCGCTGATGGTCAGCGCATCCGGTGGAACTATGTCCGGTTGTGTGAACGATGTCTCCAGTTTTTCGATTTCTGCTTTCTGCGTGGAAGTGAGATCCCGCCGGCCCAGATCGAGACTCGCGCTCTTGATTTTCTTTAGAGTGTCGCGTAATTGGCTGGCGGCACGTTGGGCGGCGGACGCCGGGTTGTTCAGTTCATGCGCCAGTCCCGCCGAAAGTTTGCCCAAAGATGCCAGCCGGTCGCGCTGTTGTTCAATCCGCGTGGTCTCGCGAATCCGATCGGACATCAGACCTACCAGACGCGTGGTCAACTCTGGCATCTTCTGCACAAGTTCGGAGAATAGCGAAGTTGGGAACTTCAATACTCGGCCGTTAGTAATGGCTCGACCAGTCACGGTGAACTGCTTCATCCTGGAGAAAGGAAGCACACCGGTCACGTCGCCTGGCTTGCCGGAAAGCACGACAGTTTCGCCGCCAAATTCGCCTCGCCACTGAAACTGCCCCTCAAGAATCACGAACATCGCATCCGCCGGTTCACCTTGCCGAACGTAGGTTTCGCCTGCCTTGAGATGCATCTCTTGCGACTGGCTAAGGAACCAGGCGATCTGATCATCAGGCAGATCAGCGAATGCCGGAACGCGAAGTAGTTCGGACTTTTCGGTCATCGCACTTTACACTTTGCTCAAATACTGATGGATGAACTGCACCGCCACCGATCCTTCACCCACTCCGGAGGCCACGCGTTTTATAGAACCGTGGCGCACATCGCCCACGGCAAAGATGCCGGGAACATTGGTCTCGAGCAGGAACGGATCCCGTTCGAGCGCCCATCCCTTCGGGCGCTGCCCATCGCGTATAAGGTCGGGACCAGTCAACAGGAATCCGCGCTCGTCGCGTTCGACGACCCCTGCCAGCCAATCCGTCCGCGGCAACGCTCCAATAAAGATGAACATCGCGCTCGCAGGCACGCGCTCAACCTTGTTGGTGTCAGAACAAAGAACTGAAATTTCTTCCAGATGTGTCTCGCCATGCGCCTCGGCCACGCTGGCATGTGTCCAGAGCTGAATATTGGGTGTCGCCTGAACCTGTTCAATCAAGTATTGCGACATCGTGCTGGAAAGCGATTCGCCCCGCACAAGAATAATGACGCGCTCTGCGTATCGCGCGAAGTTCATCGCCGCCTGGCCCGCCGAGTTCGCGCCGCCCACCACGTATACGATCTCGCCCTTGCACGACAGAGCCTCTGTGGCGCCGCCACCATAATAAATCCCCGCACCCTGCAAGCGGTCGATCCCCGGAGCTTCCAGTCGCCGCCACTGCACGCCCGTGGCGATCATCAAAGCGTGGCACGAAATCTCGTTCCCATCCGCCACCTTGATAATTCGGTATGACCCTTCGGTTCGGACTCCGACGGCTTCCTGCGGCGACAGGATTTCCACTCCGAAGCGCTGGGCTTGCACCACTGCACGCCGCGCCAGATCGCCGCCACTGAGCCCGGTCGGAAATCCAAGATAGTTTTCGATGCGGGAGCTCATGCCAGCCTGACCGCCGGGTGCTTCACGCTCAATCATCACAGTATGTAAACCTTCAGACGCTCCGTATACGGCAGCGGCCAAACCAGCCGGCCCTCCACCCACGATGGCAAGGTCGTAAAAGCTGGTTTGGGCGCGTGTCCTCAGACCGACCTTTTGCGCGACGTCCGCAGGCACACTCTCAAGCAGTTTCGTCCCGTCAGGGAAGAGTACTACGGGAAGATTGGCCGCCTCTGGGCCCAAAGCTTCCACAAGGCGCTTAGTCTCTGGATCATTAGCAGAAGCCTCGACATCGATCCACTGATATGGGACGTGATTGCGCGCCAGGAAGTCTCGCAGTTCATACGACCGTGGCGACCATCGCGTGCCCAGCACTCGGATTCCTTGAAATGTTGGTCGGAACGAAGCCTGCCAGTCGTCGAGCAGATCATCTAGTTGCGGATAGAGGTGCTCTGCCGGAGGATCCCACGGCTTCAAAAAAAAGTAGTTGATGCCGGCATGATTGATGGCGCTGATCGCGGCGGTCGTGTCCGCGTATGCGGTCAGCAATGCCCGCTTAGCACCGGGAAAGATCCCCATGGCTTGTTGCAGGAATTCCACGCCGTCCATCCGCGGCATACGCTGGTCGGCAAGAAGCAAGGCCACACTGTCATTGCGCACCTTCAGCTGCTTGAGGAGATCGAGCGCGCCCTCGGGCGAATCACTTCCAATCACACGGTATTCAGCGCCGTACTGCGACCGAAGATCGCGCTCAATCGCTCGCAGAACATCGGAGTCATCGTCCACACTTAGCAAAATCGGTTTGGCCATGCGCGGTCCCGGTTTTGAGCAAAAGATAATTACAGATTTATGGAGTGTTGCACGACTTGATTAGATACAGAGAATTGCATTTGGTCGCGCAATTCCGGTTTTTGGCCCCCGGAATCTTTTTGGCCATAGATCCTTGTACTGTCGGCTGTGGCGTCGTGCGCTCGATTATCTAGGAGACTGCAGAGAAACCAGGATGGAAAGTGACGTGTCGGCCCATCCCATGCGCGCCGATGACGTATTCCGAATCCCGGAGTTTCAGCTTAAGAGCGGGAGCTAGATTCTGGTGTCGAGGAGGAAGGATTTTTCGTAGCGCTCGACCGGATAACCCTTCGCTTTCCAGGCGGCCAACCCACCCTTAAGCAATTTTACTCGCAAGAAATGCATGGCTTGAGCCCGACGTAACACGGTTCGGGCGGTTTTATCGCCGGGACAGGTGCAGTAAACCACGGAGTCCTTCTCTCGCGGAATCAGCGATGGATTCTCAAGCAGTTCCTTTGGAGGAATTCGCGTTGCACCCACAATGATCTCAGAATTAGCCAACAAGTCGAGCGGCAGGCGCACATCGAAGAGAAGTACCTCTTGCTTGGAAGTGAGCAATGCGTGAAGGGCCTCCGGGTTGATGCTGTGCAGCTCCAGATCCTTTCGGTCTCTCGTACGTTTGATCCGAATTACGGTCAACAGGCTCAGCACGACGACGCAAATGACAATCAGAGTCAGTGCCACCTCTTGTTCCTCCTCCACACTCTCTGATAATCAGATGCGCCGGACTGTTAGTCGGCTCCAACACGCATAAATCTGCCGTTACTCCTTATCCAGATATTCTTCGGGTACATCATCCTCCGGCACCTCGTGCGTGTGAACCTCCTTCTCGTCAGCGTCATCAGCGCTCTCCACGCCCGCCACGACGTCGGCTTCGAACGCGTTACCTTCTTCGAGCAACTCGTCAACACTTTCCGAATCCGCGGCTTCGAGGCGGGACAATCCCTGTAAATCCCCCGACTGCTCGCCTGAACGCGACGGTCCTCGCGCTGAGAACGACAGCGCGCCCGTGCGCCCGCTCTTCTTGCGAGTTTGTTTCTTAGCCGGAGATTTCTTTTTCTGCGCCTTCTTCGCAGCAGATTTCTTTTTTGCGATCTTCTTGGGACGTTTCGCCGTCTTCACCGGTGCTGTCTTCTTGCGCACAGTTCTCTTCGACTTCGTCGACTTCTTCCGGGTTTTCTTTTTTGGGGCCATTCGCGCAGTCTAGCACCGGGGCATGCGTGCGGCAAAACCCGCGAGCGCGGGTCTCGACGGTCCAAAATCTGTAGCTGGCAAACACAAGTTGAAGCCCGCCACTACCGCGAACGTCACAGAAACTTCTGCAGTGCTTCGGTGGTTTCCTTGGGCCTTTCCTCCAGAACCCAGTGACCGGTATCTTTTAGCACGATGACAGTCGCGTCTGTCGCAACCAGTCTGGCTTGTTGCCCTAGCGCCTCTCCCAACGACTTGTCGCCTCCGATGGTCAGTACCGGCATAGTCAGCTTGGTCTGAGACAGTTGAGCGAAATCTTTGGCGGCTTGCAGGAAGGAAACGAAATAGGCCCATCCCGCATGCATGCGTCCCGGCCGTGCGTAAGCTGTTGCATAGGCTTTGCGATCCGCTTCCGGAATCGAATGTGTCTTGTCGGCTGCGAAGTCATTCCAGAAATAGTCGAAATAAGTACGCTCGCGACCTTGAACCAGTGCCTCGGGGGTCGGCCCATTGAATCGGAAATGCCAAATATGCGGATTGTTGTAAACGGCCTCCCATCCTTCCACCCCGGGAAGAAAAGCATCCATCAGGACTAGTTTGGTCACTTCCGTCGGGAACTGCGCGGCATAGGCGTAGGCGACCATGAGGCCGATGTCGTGTCCCACAACCTCAGCTTTCTGCACGCCGAGCGACTTAGCGAGGTCGTGAATACGGACAGCGGCACTCTTCATGTCCAGACCGTCGGAGGGAATGCCCGAGTCTCCGATGCCTGGCAGGTCCGGAGCGATCACGGTGAAGCGCTCGGCCAGAGCGGGAATGATCGGCTTCCACATCAGTGAGGTCTCCGCATAGCCATGCAACAGGATGAGCGGCGTACCGTGGCCGGCCGTCATGTAATGCAGCTTGACGCCATTGATCTCGGCAGTGTGGGAGGCAATGGTCTTGCGTGTAGCCTGTCCGTAAGCTGCGGAGGAGAAGGCGATGGAGAGACAAAGTGGCCCGAACACAGCCAAGCTAAGGAAAAGGTTCAAAGCACGTTTCATGCAAAGCTCCTTACGAGAGTCATGCAAAGAATTTATGCAGGGTGTTAACAACCGGTGCAGCTATCGCTCAAGCGCCGCGCGGTCCCAGTTGCCAAGTGTGGCCGCAGCTTCGTATGTGGTTTGGCAGAAATCGAGCAGCGTAGTAACGGGCGACTCGGATTTTCGCACATCATCGTACATGAGAAGGAATTCGCCGAGCTTGTTGTAACCAGCGCTGTCGGGCCGCACCCGTTTCTCCTTGAAGCCCTGCGGTTCGGGAGATGCGTAGGAGTAGAACGCAGCGTCCTTGATATCGCCGCTGCCCGGCCAAAAGCCTACGCTGCTCACTTCGTGGGAATAAGCTTCGCGAGTCATGGCATCGGCCCCAGGCCGTTCCGGCGCAGGGCGGCCTGAAAACCGGGTGACCGCAAGATCGAAGCTTCCCCAGAAAAAATGCACAGGGCTGGATTTTCCAACGAATCGGGCCCTGAACTCGTTCAAAACTGCGTCAACAGACAACAGAATGCGCCAGAATTTCTCTACCGATGCGCGATCATAGGACGCGTGTGCCCGATCCTGATCGAAGGCAATCGGATCGGCGATTTCAACCGGCATTTTCCAGATTCTGACGTCGATATCCGCGGATCGAAGCAGTTCCTTGAATTCCCGGAAGAACTCAGCCACCGACCGCGGCGCAAGCGGGACCGTCTTGACCAGTCCCTCATTCGTTTCGAGCACAAGCTGATGCTGTATGAAGTCAAACCAGAGTTCGAACGCTCTTTTGCCGTAGGGGATGCGGGATGTTGTCAGTCCACGCGCGCTCACGTACAACGGAACATTCCACCAATGGTTGACGAGCGGTGTCAGAGCCAGCCGCACCTTGCCGACCATTTGCGACCAGATGTGAAGGGTCGCATAGGTGTCCTTCCACGAGTCGAGCGGCAAGGCGGGCCAGCATTCCGGCTGATCGGCGTTGAGCATGATGAAATTCCTCAGTGGCAGTGTGCTATGCAACTGCGGGCGTCATCTTCGCTGAGTTCCCCACTGTACTGCCGGAGTATAGGTTGCCGGGGCTACTCCGCGCTATCAGCGTTTTATGAACGTTCCTTCCTGCAGTTCCGCGAAGGCCTTCCGCAATTGCTCGTCCGTGTTCATCACAATCGGACCATACCATGCCACAGGCTCCTCGATCGGCTTGCCCGAGACCAGCAGGAATCGGATGCCCTCGTCGCCCGCTTGCACCACGATCTCATCTCCGCGGTCGAACAGCACAAGCGAATGATTGCCGGCATCGTAGACGGGTGGCGCGTCCGGTTTCGCGACCTGCTCGGTCAGAACCGCGCGAGGATTCGAAGCGTCGCGGAATGTGCCTGCGCCCGCGAACACATAAGCAAAGGCGTTTCGCGTCGTCTCGATTTTGAGTCGCTTCCGCTGCCCTGGGGCGACTGAGATGTCGAGATAATTCGGATCGGCGGCCACACCTTCGACCGGTCCTTTCTTACCCCAGAACTCGCCGCAGATGACGCGCACCTGGGTACCGTCATCGTCGCTGACCTCAGGGATAGCGCTTGCCGGGATGTCCTGATAGCGGGGATCGGTCATCTTCAGCGATGAGGGCAGGTTGGCCCACAACTGAAAACCGTGCATGCGGCCCTGCTTATCGCCCTTGGGCATCTCCTGGTGCAGTATGCCGCTGCCGGCGGTCATCCACTGCACGTCTCCGGCAGTCATCTTGCCTTTGTTGCCAAGACTGTCGCCGTGCTCGACCGAACCGGCGAGGACGTAAGTGATGGTCTCGATCCCGCGATGCGGATGCCAGGGAAATCCGGCAAGATAGTCCGCCGGATTCTCATTGCGGAAGTCGTCCAACAGCAGGAAAGGATCGAAATCCTTGGTTTTGCCGAAACCGAAGGCACGCTGCAGCTTCACGCCAGCGCCCTCAAGTGTGGGCGTCGTTTGAGTGATCTGTTTAACTGGTCGGATTGACATAAAAATTCCCTTTCTGCGCGAGGCCGTACACAAGTTTGGATGTGCGCCTCGCGGCGGATGATTCAGGCCTTCACGAACTGGAGATCGAGCGTGACCGTCACTTCGTCGCCGACCAGAATGCCTCCGGTTTCGAGCGCGGTGTTCCAGGTCAGGCCGAAGTCTTTGCGATTGATCTTTGTGGTCGCAGATACCGCGACGCGAGTGTTGCCCCAAGGATCCTTCGCAGGCGGAGTTGGTCCCTCGACGGAAAAGATCACTTTGCGCGTGACTCCCCGAATGGTCAGGTCGCCCTCTGCGGCCAGTTCTCCGTCCCGGACAAGGCTGATGCGAGTGGACTTGAAGGAAAGCGTGGGGAACTTCTCCACGTGGAAGAAGTCGGCGCTCTTCAGGTGCGCATCGCGTTGGGCGTCGCGCGTTTCGATTGAAGCCGCTTCGATCAAGGCCTCGACACGGGAGTTATCCAGATTCGATTCGTCAAGGGTCAACGCTCCCGAGACTTTGGGGAACTGCCCTTTCACGTTCGAGATCATCATGTGCTTGACCTTGAACTCGGCAACGGAGTGCGCCGGATCAATCTTCCAGGTGGTGGTGGTGGTTGCGGTTTGCGGGGTAGCGAGTGTGCTCATAGTGGTTGTCCTTTCTCCCTGCTTATAGATGCGTTAAGACGATAATCGTTGCAACAGATATATGGACTAAAAAATCAGCTCACGCTGGCCCGCGCGGCCTGCAGCAGTTCGGTGAGTGCGCAAAGGCGCTCCCGTCCCAGGTGACGCAACTGCTTGCGATGGCCCTCCTGCACCGGCTCATCGAGTCGACCCAGGACCTTGAGACCCTCCGGCGTGATGCGCGTCATCACCATCCGCCGGTCTTTGGTTTCGCGGCAGCGGGAGATCAAAGCGCGCTTTTCCAGCCGGTCGAGCAGCCGGGTGATGTCCGGATCCCGTGTAATCATGCGGCTGGCAATCTCCCCGCAGGGGAGTCCGTCACGCGACCCGCGCAGAATTCGCAGCACGTTGTACTGCGTTGACGAGAGATCCTCGGCCTTGAGTACCCTGACCAGCCCCCGGGAAAGCATGTCCGTGGTACGCGCCAACTCCAGGAACGCTGCCTCCTCAGGACAGCCGACACGCCGTCCCCCTTGGATCGTTTCTTTCATTTCAACAAATATATTACTCGTTATAACGACTACTGTCAAGACAGTAATGCGGATGTTTGCACGTAGAGCTATTCGCCCTTCGCCTCTTGCGGTATCACCCGTAGCTCAAGTTTCCCCGTGTGCCGGAGCACAGTCAGCGAACAACTCACTCCCACGCGAACATCCGTCAACACACGGTGCAGATCGTCCACGCCAGCGATCGGATGGCCTTCCAGAGCGACAATCACATCGCCCTCGCGCAAGCCTGCGCGTTGGGCCGGGCTCCCGCCTTCAACCGACAGTACGACCACTCCCTTCTCCTTAGGCAGGTCGTAGAAGCGCACGACACGGCGATGCACCGGCACAGTCTGTGCCGAAACCCCGATGTAGCTGCGCCGGATGCGTCCATCGCGCAGCAGCCGGCTGGCGACGAACTTTGCCGTATTGATTCCAATAGCGAAGCAAATTCCTTGCGCGGGGAGAATAGTTGCCGTGTTCACTCCAACCACCCGCCCGGCAGAATCGACCAGCGGGCCACCGGAGTTTCCTGGATTGAGCGAGGCATCGGTTTGAACGACATCATCGATCAGCCGTCCCGAATAAGACCGCAGGGAACGTCCTAGAGCGCTCACCACGCCTGCGGTCACAGTCGACTGAAACCCGTACGGATTGCCGATTGCAACCACAAGCTGTCCCACACGAAGTTGCTGCGAATCGCCGAGTGCGGCCGCGGTCAGGCCCGGCTCATCCACCCGAATCACTGCCAGGTCGCTCGCCGGATCGTCTCCAATCGCGATGGCCGGCATGCGCCGCCCGTCGGAGATCGTGACTTCGATGCGGCTGGCGCTATGCACCACGTGACTGTTGGTGAGAATCAACCCGTCCGGCGTGAAGATGAATCCCGATCCGCCGCCCCGCCGTTCGCGAGGTTCTCCCGAGCGGCTGCGCCCAGCGGTTTGCTGGAGCTGATGCACTTCAATGTTGACGACCGAAGGAGCGACGCGTCGCACCGCTCCAGTAACGGCACGGGAATACGCGTCGAGCAGTGAATCATCGCCAACAGTGGCGTCCGGGGCAATTGCTGACTCCGCCTGCGGATTATCCTGCCACGCACCTCGGTCGGACATCCCAGACAATGGCGCCGCCGGTTGCGGCCCGTCAAAAATACTTCCAGATTTTTCCACATTCATGCTGGATAGATGCCGATCGATCTATTGAGGATTCAGTGTGGCGCGGACCTGCCCTGAGCGAAGTCGAAGGGACTCTTGCCCGCGAAATGGCGGTCAGGGCATGAAATTTGGCAGGCCCCGGGAGGGGAAGGTCTTGGACAAAAAAAGCCGGAACCAAAAATCGGTCCCGGCATTTAGTTGGCTGGTTGCCCGGATAAGAATTGAGCTGCTTAAAGCGTGACAAAGCGGCGCTGCTGAAATCCTGAGCGATGCGAACGATCTTTTCGTCCCCCTACGCGCTTCTTCGCGGCCGTATCGTCAAGTCCCGCACCTGCATCAGGATGCTCGACATCTGCATCCCGTTCAGCTGCGAAACAAACGGCAGAATCTCCGCCACAAACTGGTCTTTGATCAAATCGCTGATTTCGTCCTGGCGGCTGGTTTCTCCGCCGCTGAGCAGTTCAGGCACGCTGACCTCCAGTGCTCGCGCCAGCCGCTCCAGGGAAAACAGCGTAGGCGTAGCTTTTTCGTTTTCGATCTTCGAAACATAGGTCCGCGGTACGGACATACGTCCCGCCAATTGGCGCTGGCTTAGCCCGCTCCGCAGCCGCAACGAGCGGATGGACGTGGCCAGGTTCAGATGTCCACGGCCGTGACCCGGCATGGGCATCATCACTGGGATTGGGGCCACCTGTACTGGTTCCGGTTCTTCCTCGTCCAGGCAAGCGTGGCAACGGCGGCAGTTATTGTTTTGGGTGCGGAACTGAACCAACAGGCAGTGATCGCAACGAACGACTTCCCGTGAATCTACCGGGGCAAGAGTCGTAGCCATCGGGTTGTGGGAGTGCCAGAGCTAGCTACTCCTGGAACCAATTTTTGGGGGAGAGGTTCCGACTGCACGCTCAATCTGCGGGAATCACCCTGTGGATGTCAAGATTAAAATACATACAGACCACAAATCATCCTGATACAAAGTGCCGTTATACTGCGAAAATCCGAAGGAGACAGCCCAAGACCATGATTGATCGCGAGTCCGCGTGGTGTTTACTAACTGAGTTCACCCAGTCAGAAAGCTTGCGCAAGCATGCGCTCGCCGTTGAAGCGTGCATGCGTGCCTGTGCCCGCAAGTACGGTTCGTATCAGGGCATGCCTTCAGGCATGCCGCAAGCGTCCGCAGAATCAACCGCGGCTTCAGCCCCTGAGGGCCCGAACTCCGTCGACGAAGACCTGTGGGGCGTCGTCGGCCTGATTCACGACTTCGACTACGAAAAATATCCGAGCCTCGACGACCATCCTTACAAGGGAAACGAAATCTTGAGGCAGCGGGGATGGCCCGACGTCATCGCTCGCGCCGTGATGTCGCATGCCGAATACACCGGCGTCACCCGTGACACGCCGATGGAAAGATCTCTCTTTGCCTGTGACGAACTCGCCGGATTCATTACCGCCGTGACGCTAATTAAGCCGAGCAAGTCGCTGGCCGAGGTAGATGTGAAATCAGTGCGGAAAAGAATGAAAGACAAAGCCTTCGCCCGCAAAGTAAATCGCGACGACATCGTGAATGGTGCTGCCGAGTTGGGTGTGGACCTCGACGAGCATATCGCGGTCTGCATCGAGGCCATGAAGGGAATAGCGGAGGAATTGGGACTGGATGGCAGCGCCGCCAAGCCGGCATAACATCACTTGCGTTACGATGTCCGGACCATCGGCGGCGTGGAATCCCCAGCAAGAGACGGGGCGATAAAGAGTAACACTCATGTTTGAAGCCATCTGCGTCCGAAGAACGGCCAATCAGGGAGCACCGCTGGATATTGGTCTCTTGATCGAAGTGTTGGTTTTCTATCAAAAAGGACATGTCGTCGCTGATTCGGGAACCCTAGAATTTCTCATTTCCAGTGCCGGTCCGGAATTTCTTCTGGAATTGGTAGACCGCGATGTTTTGACTCTGTCCTACTTGGAGAACATGCCTGCTTGCCTCAAGTCAGAAAATCCAGCACGGGGGCCGAGGTATGACTTTGCACTGATAAGCACTCCGAAGCTCGGCTTGGAACAGAGCTTGCCCCGCATGGTGCGCGAGGCCGTCAAGAACGAGAGCGAATCCGCAAGGCTAACGCGTCGCCTATTCAGTGTGATTAAGGCTGAAAGGCACCATACAAGCATTCCCGAGCTCGCGAGGGAGGACGCTAGCAACGATGAAACCGTGGAGAGAATTGTCGCAGGACTCATCAGGTTCAAAGCCCCTAATTACGAGCTACCTTCTCCGCTCACGTTTCGGTTCGAAAAAACGGCAGAGCTGTTCTCTATCAACACGAATCTTGATTTTGATGCCATCAATAACTGCATCCGCCAAGACTGCCCACAGGGATCGGAGGAAGTCATAACTCCTGAGTCTTTGCTCATTCACCTCCCAGATGTGAGCAGCGATCTGCATTTCGCCGCGAAGCTGAAGGCCGATCTCTTGACTCGCCCAATAAACAATCTGGTTGCGAGCAGTAAATTTGGTGAGATTTTTTCGATCATGAAGGCGCGAAACGAAGCAATTGGAACATTTCAAGATCTCATTTTTGAGGATGGACGTGCAATTAGAGAATCGGTTAACAGCGGCGCGAGGACACTGAAGGAATCTCTCGCACTGATAGACGCGTCATCTCGATTCAAACTCTGGCTAAAGGAAAAAGATCCGAGTGCCGACCTCCTCAAAGAATATTTGAGAGAGCTGAGTCGGCTCGAATGGGCGGACAAACTCCCAGTAAAGACTCTGCGATGGCTGCTCTTTGCGGCGGCCGGATTGGCAACTGCAGCGTTAAACCCGGCCGTGGGCTTGGCCATCGCCGCAGCCGATCCCTTCCTGGTTGATAAGATATTGAAGGGGTGGAAGCCCAACCAATTCGTGGAAGGACCATTGCGAAAATTTCTGGACAGCAATGTCGCCAAGTGAGGGGCAACTTCTGCTTACCGCAGCGCCTCTGCCACTTTCCCACTCGCAATCAGCTCCGCCAGTCGCGCGAAGTCTTTGTACATCACGCGGTCGTTCTCCATCGTCGGACACACCGAGCGGATCGCCGCATGCGCTGCCTGCCCGCGCTTTGAGGTCTTGAGCGGAGCCATGAAGTCCAGCGCCTGGGCCACGGCCATGGCCTCAATCGCCAGCACGTTGCGAGTGTTGTCGACGATGCGCTTGAGCTTGATGGCCGCCGTCATGCCCATGGAAACATAGTCTTCCTTGTTGCCCGAGGTCGTGATCGAGTCCACCGACGCGGGATGTGCCAACACCTTGTTCTCGCTGACCAGCGCCGCTGCCGTGACCTGCGCCATCATGAATCCGGAGTTCAGCCCGGCGCCAGCGGCGAGAAACGGCGGCAGACCTTCGCTAAGCGCGGGGTTCACCAAGCGCTCGATACGCCGCTCGCTGATCCCCGCGAGTGCGCTTAATGCGATAGCGAGAAAGTCGAGAGCAAACGCGATCGGCTCGCCGTGAAAGTTTCCGCCTGAGATCACATCGCCGTCGGTTGCTGCGGAGCTTTGCTCCGCCTGGACGGGCGGGGCGCCCGTCCCCACACGAGCCGTTCCCACACGAGTTGTTCTGACGAACACCAGCGGATTATCGACTGCGGAGTTGGCCTCAATCTCAAATACTTCGCGGCAGTGCGCCAGCGTGTCTCGCACAGCGCCATGCACCTGGGGAATGCAGCGCAGCGAGTATGCATCCTGCACGCGGCCGCATTCGCGGTGCGAATCGCGGATCTGGCTGCCCTCAAGCATGCGGCGCAGGTTGGAGGCCGACTTCAACTGTCCGCTGTGCGGCCGCGCCTTGTGGATGCGCTCATCGAAAGCGGTGTCGGTGCCTTTCAGAGCATCGCAGCACAGACCACCTAACACGTCCGCCGAATCGACCAGCGTTTCGGCGGCGAGCAAAGCCAGCGTGCCCACCGACAGCATTGCTTGCGTACCGTTAATGAGTGAGATGGTCTCTTTCGCTTCGAGCACCAGGGGTTTGATCTGGGCCCGCTTGAGCGCTTCGCCGCTCGGGATACGCTGGCCTTTTTCGTCGATGCATTCGCCTTCGCCGATCAGCGCCAGCGCCAGATGCGCCAGGGGAGCGAGATCGCCGCTGGCCCCCACGCTGCCTTGCGACGGCACGAAGGGTATCACTCCACGGTTAAGCGCCTCACACAGCGTGTCGATCACCACAGCTCGCACGCCGGAGTAACCTTTGGCCAGCGAATTCGCACGCAAGAGCATCATCGCCCGGGTTTCCGGCACGGAAAGCGGTTCGCCCACGCCCGCTGCATGGGAGCGTACCAGGTTTACCTGCAGTGTCCGGATCTGATCGCCCGCAATGCGCACATCGCTGAGCTTGCCCACGCCTGTGGTAATCGCATAGGCAAGCTTGTTGCTGGCGACGATCTCGTCGACGACCGCGCGCGCCCGGTCGACAGCCTCGCGCGCTTGGGCCAGCAGCAGTACGGGACGGTATTCAATTGCGACTTCCCGGACGGCTTCCAAAGTGAGATCGTCGCCGTTGATGTGGAGTGCGTTCAAGAGACTTTCCGTTCCTTCTTAGCGTGTCGCGTTTCGGAGCGCTTCGCGAAATGCTTTCAAATATTTTTCCGGCAGCGCTGCGACTTTCATCCGCGCGTCCGTCACGATGTGGGTAGTCTCGCCTTCGGCCAGCAGCGCGCCATTGTCGGCACGGACCAGTTCATAAGTAAATTGAACTACAGACTCGCGCACACCCTTCAGCCGTGTCCGCACCACGACCTCTTCGTCATAACGGACCGGAGCGCGGTAGCGGCATTTAACTTCGGCGACGGCAATAAAGCACCCATCTTCGTGCTCCATGTCACGGTAAGAAAAACCCAATTGCCGCATAAGCTCCACTCGGCCTACCTCGAACCAGATCAGATGATTCGAGTGATAGACCACGCCCATCTGATCGGTCTCTGCGTAGCGCACCCGCAGCCGGGTTTCGTTGACGGCGGGGTTGTGGTTCGAGTTCATTTCCCGCTCCATACCGGTTTGCGCTTTTCGAGAAATGCCGATAACCCTTCGCGGAAGTCATCCGTGGTGCGGATGCGAGCGTTATCTTCGATGGCGTCCGCGATCTGCTGGTCCAGTTGCTTCGCGATGAAGCCGTTAATCAACTTCTTGGTCGCGCGCACCGACGACGGACTGCTCTCCAGAATCTGAGCCGCCAGCTCCCGAGCCCGCGCCAGCAGCCGGTCTTGCGGGACGATCTCGTTGACCAGACCATAACGATGCGCCTCGGCGGCGTCGAACAATCTTCCCGTCAGCAGCAAATCACGCGCGATCTTATGCCCAACTTGCCATACCAGAACCGACGAAACGATCGCGGGCACAAAACCGATCCGCACTTCCGTGTACCCGAACTTGGCCTCAGGCACGGCCAGCGTGAAGTCGCACATAGTAGCCAGGCCCGTGCCTCCGGCAATGGCGGCGCCGTTCACCGCAGCTATCGTCGGCTTTGGAAACTCGTAAAGGCGCCGAAACATCGCCGCCATACGCGCCGAGTCCGCCACGTTCTCATCGTGCGTCTTGCCTAGCAAAGATTTCAGTTCGTCAAGATCCATCCCGGCGCAAAACGCCTTGCCCGCGCCGGTAACGATCACGACCTGCGCCGCCGACTTCTCGATTTCATTCAGCGCTGACATCAACTCGTCGACGAGTTGGAAGCTGATGGCGTTGCGTTTGTCCGGGCGGTTCAGCGTGATGGTTGCGACGCCGCCGTCGTATACGAGCTGGATCGTGGTGTATGCCATGGGTAAAGCGCCGAGTTCCGCACGGGAACAGAGCAGACGTAGCAAGCTACGTCTCTACAGTTGAATTCGTGTAGCGTGCACCAATCTCTGCCGTCGCCCGCAGCAGCGTATCCAGCGGCTTGAGCGGCGGCAACTCCGCACCGTGCCCCTTCAGTGTCTCAATCAGTTTCTCCGTCGGAATATTGCCCACCAATCCATCTTGTGCAAACGGACATCCCCCCAAGCCACCGAGGGCAGAGTCAAAGCGACGGCATCCGGCGTTGTACGCGGCAAGAATCTTTTCGGCGGCGTCTTCGGGCCGGCTGTGCAGATGCACGCCAATCTCGAGGTAATCGTACTTCGCCATGACCGCGCTAACCAACTCGCCCACCTGCTGCGGGCTCGCCACGCCGACCGTATCGGCGAGAGAAATCATTCGCAGGCTTTCGATCTCCATCAGTCCGATGGCTTCGATGACTTCGTCCGCATTCCATAGATCGCCATACGGATTGCCGAACGCCATGGAAATATACACAACAACATCAAGCCCGCCGGCGTCCGCGTGTTTTTGGATCTTTTCCAGTTCTTCGAGAGCTTCCTCGGCTGACTGATTCTGATTCTTGCGCAAAAATGTCTCGGAAATCGAGTACGGAAAACCGAGCGCGCGCACACCCTTTGAATCAATGGCGCGCTGTGCCCCCTTCTCGTTGACTACGATTCCGATGATCTCCACGTCGTCGGGCGGGTCGAGTTCTTTCAGCACCTCCTCTGAGTCTGCCATCTGCGGCACCGCCTTCGGCGACACGAATGACACGGCATCGATGTGCTTGAAACCCGCGCTGATCAAGGCCTTGAGATAAAACACCTTCAAGTCGGCAGGAATCTGCCCCTGCAGTCCCTGCCAGGCATCGCGCGGACACTCGATCAGTTTGACGGGCTCGGGCATATCGAAACTCGCCACGGAATCCCACGGATCAATACAATTTCTAAAAAAGTCGGTTCTTTTAGCCGCGTTGATCCGTGTGAATCCGTGGCCAACAGCTGACTCACGTCTGCAGCACTCCCACCTTAAACTCCGCCACATCTGGATTCAGCGCGGCGGCTTCCAGCGCCTGCGTGATCGCCTCTCGGGTTTCGATGGGATCGATGATCTTGTCGATCCACAATCTCGCGGCGCCATAGCGCGGGTCGGTCTGTTCGTCGTAGGTGCGCTTCACCGATTCGTAAAGCTCTTTCTTATCTTCATCGCT
>WNFG01000878.1_pt1 | contig 25136 bp, 21 predicted proteins | sample 5400431 | NCBI WGS metagenome assembly WNFG01 (sample SAMN13153346, study PRJNA577476) | soil metagenome | isolation source: 120 cm saprolite under Douglas fir tree site 2 hole 3 replicate 2 | place: USA:California | collected 2015-04-18 | reverse complement strand
CGCCAAATCTACAAGAAGCTCGTGATCAGCGAAGATGGGACCCGATTGCTGGGCGGCATCCTGATCGGCGCGGCCGAGGAGTACGGCGCGTGGCTGCAAATGGTGCAGAACGAATTACCGCTGCCGGCCAATCCGGAGCAGCTGATGCTTTCTCCGCGAGACGAAATCAACGAACATCAACCCGGCGGGCTCAACGCCCTCCCCGAATCCGCGCAGATTTGTTCCTGCAACAATGTCAGCAAGCGCGATCTGTGCGCAGCCATCGCGGGCGGTGCGAGAACGATCGGGGCGCTCAAGCGGTGCACCAAGGCGGCCAGTTCCTGCGGGGGGTGTGCGCCGCTCGTGACGCAGGTTTTGAAAACCGAACTCAAGCGCCTCGGCGTGGCCGTCAACAACCATATTTGCGAGCACTTCGCGTTCTCACGGAGGGAACTGTTCGACTTGGCCCGCGTCGGTGGACTGCATACGTTCGAAGAGATGCTGACCAAGCACGGGAAAGGTCTCGGCTGCGATGTGTGCAAACCGGCGGTTGCATCGATTCTCGCTTCGTGCTGGAACGATTTTGTACTGGCGCGCGATAAGGCGCCCCTGCAAGACACGAATGACCGCTTTCTCGCCAATATCCAAAAAGACGGCACTTACTCGGTGGTGCCGCGGGTTGCCGCCGGCGAAATCACGCCCCAGCAGCTCATCACGATCGGACAGATCGCCCAAAAGTATCGGCTGTACACCAAGATAACCGGCGGCCAGCGCATCGATATGTTGGGAGCGCAGGTCCATCAGCTGCCCTTGATTTGGCGCGAATTGGTCGACGCAGGCTTCGAGTCGGGCCACGCCTACGGCAAGTCGGTGCGCACGGTCAAAAGCTGCGTGGGATCGACCTGGTGCCGCTACGGTGTTCAGGACAGCGTTGGGTTTGCGCTGGAAATCGAACATCGATACAAAGGACTGCGCTCGCCCCACAAACTCAAGTTCGCGGTATCCGGCTGCACGCGCGAATGCGCGGAAGCGCAAAGCAAGGATGTGGGCGTGATTGCAACGGAGAAAGGCTGGAATCTTTATGTCTGCGGCAACGGCGGCATGAAGCCGCGCCATGCCGAACTGCTGGCGTCCGATTTGGACAAGGCGACGCTGATCCGCTTCATCGACCGTTTCTTGATGTTCTATATTCGCACCGCCGAGCGCCTGCAACGCACGTCCGTATGGCGCGACAATCTCGAAGGAGGGCTCGACTATCTCAAACAAGTGGTGTGCGAGGATAAGCTCGGTATCGGCACCGAACTCGAAGCGGATATGCAGCGTGTGATCGACACGTATGAATGCGAGTGGAAAAAGACCGTCGGCGACCCGGTGGCGTTGCGGCGCTTCCGTCACTTCATCAACAGTGATCGTCCTGACAGGCATGTGGTCTTCGTCGAAGAGCGCGGACAGGCTCGACCAGCTCGACCGGCGGAACGCGTGATGATCGAGGAGGCCGTATGAGCTCCGCTGTCGCGCTGCCCGTTGCGGCATGCTGGCACGCTGTTTGCGCGCTCGAGGACATCCTCCCCGACAGTGGCGCGGCGGCGCTGGTCGACGGGCAGGAGGTTGCCGTGTTCCGAGTACGCGACGCCGTGTTCGCGATCGGCAACCACGATCCCGCCAGCAATGCCAACGTGTTGGCGCGGGGCATCGTCGGTGATATCGGCGGAGAAATCGTCGTTGCCTCGCCGATTTACAAGCAGCACTACAGTCTCGTTACGGGACGATGTCTCGAGGAGCCGCGGTTCGCAGTCCCCGCCTACATGGTAGAAGTCCGCAACGGACAGATTTGGTTGCGGGCGAGGCCCTTGCCGCAACGTCACGCGGGGCGCAAGCCTCGCCTGGTCGTCATCGGCAACGGCATGGCCGCCATACGCGCGGTCGAGGAGTTGCGGGGGCTTGCGCCGCAGGCCTACGACATTACGGTGTTCGGCGCGGAGCCTCATGGCGGCTACAATCGCATCTGGCTTTCACCGCTGCTGGCCGGCGATAAGCGGACCCAGGATGTCGTGACTCATCCGCCTGAGTGGTACGACGAGCGTGGGATCGCGCTCCACCGCGCGGATCCCGTGACCCACATCGATCGCATGCGCCGCTCTGTACGATCGCTCCACGGCGTAGAGGCGCCCTACGATCGACTTCTGATTGCGACCGGTTCGCTTCCGATCTTGTTACCGGTCCCCGGCAGCACTTTGCGGGGCGTCATCACTTTTCGTGATATGCAGGATGTCGACACCATGCTGGCCGCGAGTCGGGCACGGCGGCACGCGGTCGTGATCGGGGGAGGGCCGCTCGGCCTGGAGGCCGCGAGCGGCCTCCGGCGACGTGGCCTCAACGTGACCGTCGTACACATTCATCCGCATTTGATGGAACGAGAGCTCGATGCGCTGGCGGCAGATCTGCTTCGTGGTGAACTCGAACGACGAGGCCTAAAATTCAGGATGGCCGCGGAGACTTCGCACCTCTGTGGTGAGGCTCATGTCACTGCAGTCGGTTTTGCCGACGGCAGCGAGCTGCCGGCCGATCTCGTGGTGATGGCAGTCGGGGTGCGGCCGAATATCGAGCTTGCCAGAGCGGCGGGTCTTCCGTGCGATCGCGGCCTGCTGGTCGACGATACGATGCTGACCAACGATCCGGCCATCTATGCCATCGGCGAGTGCGTGCAGCACCGCGGCAAAACCTTCGGCTTGGTGGCGCCGCTCTTCGAACAGGCTCGCGTGTGTGCGACGTACCTCGCGGAGCGAGGTACCCGCGGCTACCGCGCATCGCCGCCATCGACGCAACTGAAGGTCACCGGCATCGATGTATTCTCCGCCGGCAACTGCGACGCACGACCGGGCAGCGAGTCACTCGTGCTGCGCGATCCGAAGCGCGGTATCTACAAGCGGTTGGTGATCGAGCAGGACAAGATTCGCGGGGCGGTGCTGTATGGAGATGTCCGCGACAGCGGTTGGTATCTGGACTTGATGAAAGAGGGCCGCAACATTCATTCCTTCCGGGACGAACTGCTGTTCGGCGCGCCGCAGTCGCGATGAATGTCCGCACCACTTGCCCCTACTGCGGGGTAGGCTGTGGGGTGCTGGCCGGAGTGACGGACGGCGTTACCCATATACTTGGCGATCCGGAGCACCCTGCGAATCGGGGCGCGTTGTGTTCGAAGGGCAATGCGCTCGGCGATACCGTCGGCTTGCAACGCCGGTTGCTGCGTCCGCAGGTGCGTGGCGCAGACGTTGAGTGGGATGTCGCGCTCGATGCGGTCGCACAGGGCTTCCGCGATATCATAGAACAGCATGGTCCCGAGTCGGTCGCATTCTATGTGTCGGGTCAGCTCTTGACCGAAGACTACTATGTGGCCAACAAGCTGATGAAGGGGTTCATCGGTTCGGCCAACATCGACACGAATTCGCGGCTGTGCATGTCTTCGGCGGTGGCCGCGCACAAAAGGGCATTCGGTGAAGATCTGGTGCCGACGAATTACGAGGATCTGGAACTGGCAGACCTCGTGGTGCTGGTGGGCTCGAACCTGGCGTGGTGCCATCCCGTGCTCCATCAGCGGATCTTCAAGGCCAAGGAATTGCGACCGTCGATGCGTGTCGTCGTCATCGATCCGCGACGCACGCCCACTTGCGATATGGCCGATCTGCATTTGCCGCTGCGCGCGGGCACGGACGTCACGCTCTTCAATGGCTTGCTGAGTTGGTTGGCGCGGCACCAAGCCGTTGATCGAGCATTCGTCGAAAACCATACGCGAGGCGCCGCGCAGGCGCTGCTGGTGGCAGAGAACACGGCAGGCGACGTTGGCGCAGTCGCCCGGCTTTGCGGGCTCGACACCAAGTCGCTTCAGGACTTCTATGAATGGTTCCGGAGCACCGAGCGTGTCGTAACGCTGTTCTCGCAGGGCGTGAACCAATCCTCCTCCGGAACGGACAAGGCCAACAGCATCATCAATGCACATCTGTTGACGGGGCGGATCGGCCGGGCGGGCAGCGGGCCGTTTTCGATTACCGGTCAGCCGAACGCAATGGGTGGGCGCGAGGTGGGTGGGCTCGCCAACACGCTGGCCGCTCACATGGAGCTGGAAAACGCACGGCATCGCCGCATCGTGCAGGTATTTTGGGCCTCGCCGCGCATCGCAGAGCGGCCCGGCCTCAAAGCGGTCGAACTATTCGAGGCGATGCACCGCGGGCAAATCAAAGCAATATGGATCATCGGCACCAATCCGGTCGTCAGTCTTCCGAACGCCGATCGCGCGCGCGAAGCGCTGCGCCGCTGTGACCTCGTCGTGGTATCTGATTGCGTGGCACAAACCGATACCACCGCGCTGGCGCACATCCTGCTGCCGGCGGCGGCGTGGGGCGAAAAGGACGGTACGGTGACGAACTCGGACCGGCATGTTTCGCGCCAGCGCCGTTTCTTGGCCGTGCCCGCCATGGTGCGGCCGGATTGGTGGATGATCTGCCAAGTCGCGCAACGGTTGGGTTTTCACGATGGATTCGACTATTCGGGCGTCGCTGAGATCTTCGACGAGCATGCACGTCTGAGCGCTGCAGGAAACGACGGCGAACGTGCGTTCCATCTGGGCGGCTTGGTCGCGCTGGGCGAACAGGGATACGCGACCTTGACGCCTACTCAGTGGCCGTTCGCGACGCGAGCGGGCGAGAGCACGCCGCGGTTGTTCGCGGATGGCCGGTTCCTGCATGCCGATGGGCGCGCCCGGTTGGTGGCGACCCGCCCGCGTCCGCCCAAATTCGCACTGGACCAGGAATATCCGCTGGTGCTCAACACCGGCCGCATCCGTGATCAATGGCACACCATGACACGCACCGGGTGCTCGCCGCGTCTCGCATCGCACCTTGCCGAGCCCTTCGTCGATATGCATGCCGCGGACGCGCTGCTCTTTGGAGCACCGGACGGCACCTTGGTGCGTGTCGTCACGCGGTGGGGACGCATGGTGGCTCGGCTTCGTACCAGCGGCGAGATTGCACGCGGCTCGATCTTCGTGCCCATTCATTGGAGCGGACCGAATGCATCCGATGCACGTGTCGGCGCGCTCGTGGGTCCTGGTGTCGATCCGGTCAGTGGAGAGCCGGAGTTCAAAAACACGCCCGCACGCGTGGAGCCGTTCGTCGTGAATTGGTATGGTTTCGCGCTGACTCGCGGTTCGTTGTCGCCCGCGGCCCTGAGCTGGTGGGCCTGCGCCGAGGGGGGGAAGTTTCGCCGCTATGAGATCGCCGGCCGCAGCGTGCCGCACAATTGGCCGATGTGGGCGCGATCCCTCGTGCGCGCCGAATCTCCGTCTGACTGGATCGACTACGAGGATGCCAACGCGGGGACTTATCGGGCAGCGTGGCTTCGGGACGACCGTTTAGAGGCCTGCCTATTTGTCGGGCCGCGACCGCAGCTTCTCTCTCGGTCGTGGCTGGCCTCATTGTTCGACAAACCACGCCTTGCGGCGAGCGAGCGCGCTTGTGTGCTGGCGGGCCGACCCCAGAATCGGTCCCTGGACACAGGCGACACAGTGTGTGCGTGCTTCGGCGTTGGCCGCGGCGCCATCGATGCTGCGATTGCCGGCGGCTGCCATGATCTATTCTCAATCGGGCATCGCTTGAAGGCCGGCACCAATTGTGGCTCATGCGTGCCGGAGCTGCGCCGGCTCATCGCCAATGCGGAGTCGCATCAGTTGGCGGACAACTTGGCGCATCGACAGCTCGTCGCCGGGTGAGGCCGCAGGTACCGAGGCAGTTATGCGTGGCGATCGATGTGCGCATAAAGGGTTCCTGAACCGGTGACCACCCAGTCCATCGGAATGTCATGAGGTTGAGGAAAAATCGTGCGAAGTTCTGCTTCCGGGTAGCCGACGCCAATGGTCAGAGGTTTCGGATTCAGTCGCGCGAGAGTTCGATCAAAGAATCCTCCCCCATACCCCAGCCGAAAGCCTTCGAGGTCAAAGCCAACCACCGGTGCGATCACGACATTAGGCACGATTAACTTCCCATCAGCGGGATGGGGGATGTTCCACAGCCCTCGAGCCAGTCGAGCCTCGGGACGCCATTCGCGAAACACGAGCGGCTGAGCAAGCCCTGTGGCGACCGGTAACGCGACACGCACACCCGACTGGAACAGCGGGTGCGACGCAACAATGACAAAGGCGGCCTTCGAGCAATTGTCCGAATTCCGCTATCGAATGCGTCGATTCCAACGATTCTCCGAGCGCGCCGCTCGATCGCACGGCGTGACTCCTCTTCAGTATTTGCTGCTTCTGCATATTAAGGGGTACCCCGGGCGCGATTACGCCTATGTAGGCGAACTAGCCGAGCGCTTGCAGGCCCAGCCACACGGCGTGGTGGCTCTCGTCACGCGCCGCGAATCACGAGGACTCGTTCAAAGACGTCCGAGCGAACGCGATGGCCGAGAGGTAGAGGTACACCTGCTGCCGAAAGGCGAGCACTTGCTCATTCGGCTCGCGTCCCTGCATCGTGCGGAACTCAAGGCCAGTCGCGGCGTCTTTCCCGTGCCCGTGATTGAAGCCTGACCGTGTGTGGAATCGAGCTCACATTTCAGTCGGCGCGACTGCGGACCCGTTTCAGAACTTCAAGGTCACGCCCGCCTGATACGTGGTGCCATAGTACTCGCGTTGAATCGGTCGGTTTTGCGTGCCTTCCGAATAGCGCATCGGGTCATTGGTCAGGTTCTTGACGTTCACGTACACGTTGGCCCACCCGGTCACTTGGTAAGAGCCGCCCACGTCGAGCAGGATGCGCCGATCCTGGTGCGCGACGAGGTGACCAAAATTGCGTCCAGATCCGCCGAGCCCAATTCTGCCGCGGATGTCAACGTGACATTGGCGACAAAGTCGTGATCGTCATCGACGGCGAAGCGCTTGTCCACGGACCTGGCTTTCTTGCCCGATACGGTGATGCGCAAGGTGTATTCCCCGGCTGCTACATTCGCAAATTTGAAGCCGCCATCGGTGCCGGTGACCACTGAGCGATGCAGTTCGACGATCTCGATGGTCGCACCCTTCACGGCGCGATGCGCCGGCGGTTCGGTCAAGCGGCCGGACACCACGGCTGCTTGCGCGCTCGATAGCCCGGCTGCGCAGACCGCGACGGCACGTAGCCAACGATCGATGCCATACATCCGCGATTTTTCTCGCTTCATTTGAAGCGCAGAGTAGAAGTGCCATATTACGTTAATATGAATGTGAATCGACACCCGGAGCCGAAGCCATGACTGACGAGACCGTCTACACACCGCCCAAGGTATGGACCTGGAACAAGGAGAACGGGGGCCAGTTCGCCAACATCAACCGCCCGGTGGCCGGGCCGACGCACGACAAGGATCTGCCTGTCGGGCGCCACCCGCTGCAGCTCTATTCATTGGCTACGCCCAATGGTGTAAAGGTGACAGTGATGCTGGAAGAGCTGCTGGCGCGAGGTCACGCGGGGGCGGAATATGACGCCTGGCTGATCAACATTCGCGAGGGCGATCAGTTCGGTTCGGGCTTTGTGGGCGTGAATCCGAACTCCAAGATTCCAGCCTTGATCGACCGCAGCGGGCCGACTCCCATCCGCGTCTTCGAATCCGGTGCGATACTGATTCACTTGGCCGAGAAATTCGGCGCTTTCCTGCCTAACGAGCCGGCGGCGCGCGCGCAATGCCTGTCGTGGCTCATGTGGCAAATGGGCTCGGCGCCCTATCTGGGCGGCGGCTTTGGCCACTTCTATGCCTATGCACCGGCCAAGATCGAATACGCCATCGACCGCTTCGCCATGGAGGTGAAGCGGCAGATGGACGTACTAAACCGGCGCTTGGCCGAAAGCGAGTACCTGGGCGGGACCCAGTACACTATTGCCGACATGGCGGTCTGGCCCTGGTACGGTGCGCTCGCCAAGGGCTTGCTCTACGAGGCCGGCGAGTTTCTACAGGTCGCCGAGTACAAGAACGTCCAGCGCTGGACTGATGCGATCGCCGAGCGGCCGGCGGTGAAGCGCGGGCGGATGGTGAACCGCATCGTTGGCGACCCGGCGAGCCAGCTGCGCGAGCGGCATGAGGCGAGCGACTTCGACACCAAGACGCAGGACAAGATCGCCGCGGCGGGGTGAGGGCTACTGTCTCAATAGCGCCGTAGTAAGGTTCCCAATGTCTGGATAGCTCGAGCCGTTGCACCGGTCCAAGGATGACCGGTATTCAGTCTCAGATAATTCTTGAACTGTTGTCGAGCGGAGAATATCGGACCTGGCGCGACCGTAATGCCAACGTCCAGCGCGCGTCGATGGACATCGAGAGAATCGACCTGCGATGCGCACTCGACCCACAGAAAATAGCCGCCGCGAGGCGCGGCAACTCGATAGCCGGCGGGGAAATATCGCTGCAGTGATTCCATCGCGGCGAGCTGTGAAGCGGCCAGGTCACGACGCAGCTTCGTCAAATGAGTGTCGAAGCCGCCATGGCGCAGCATCTGAGCAATGCCTTGTTGGACGGGCAAGCTCGTAGCGATCGATGCCTCGATTTTTCGCCGCGATAAGTCGGCACTATAGCGGCCGGCGGCCACCCACCCCAAACGATATCCAGGGGCGAGGCACTTGCTGAACGATCCGCAATGAAGAACGCGGCCAATCTGGTCAAACGCCTTCGCCGGTAGCTCCGGCTTTGATGCGAACTGCAGTTCCGAGTACGCATCATCTTCGATGAGTGGAATGTCGTGGCCAGCCAGTAGGCGTGCCAATTCGCGCTTGCGCGGTTGCGAAAGAGTGGCGCCTGTCGGATGTTGCAGTGTCGTCATGAACCAGCATGCGCGGATTGGAAATCTGGTGATCGCCGTCCTGAGCGCCTCAATATCGAGGCCTTCGGTGGGGTGCATCGGGATTTCGACTACTTGGAGGCCGAGACGTTGTGCGGCCTGTAGGCATCCATAGAACGTCGGTGATTCGATTGCAATCGTGTCGCCGGGACGGGTCACGCTTTGCAATGCGAGATTCAACGCTTCGAGAGCCCCCGCAGTCACCACAATCTGTTCGATACCGACGGACATCCCTAATCGCAAATATCGCTTCGCGATCTGCTGCCGCAGATCGACGCTTCCGGGAGGGAGACTTTCGACGGTACTCCAGGGATCCAGGTGTCGGGCACTGCTTCCAAGGTATCGCGCCAGCTTCGGCCAGGGAAAATACGTTGGACTTGGAAAGGCAGAGCCGAGCGGCACGACCTTTCGATTGCGCGACGCCTCGAGTGTTTGAAAAACTAAATCACTGACATCGAGACGCGTGGAATTCGCTTTGGGTCGCGACGTCTGGGGCGGAATCGGTTGCTTTTGGTGTTCACGAACGTAATAACCTGAACGCGGCCGGGCTTCGATGAGACCGTTTGCCTCCAGCGCTTCATAGGCTTTCAATACGGTGGCGGGGCTGATCTTGCGCGATCGGCTCAATGAGCGAACCGATGGCAGTTGATCGCCGGCGGCCAAAGATCCGCCGCGTATCATCCCGCTGAGTTCTTGCGCTACGGCGCGATAGAGCTTCACGCCCGGTACAATACGGCGTGAACCCGCTCGCCGCCAGTGCCCGCATCAACGCGTGGCGTGCGGCGCGATCCATCCGAAGTGATAGCTGACGATCAAGGACACGAATAGGGCCACCGACAATCCGATACGCCAACTCAACGCATGCACGACGCGCGCCGCGTGCTCAGGGCCGGATGACATCGAAAAGAGTGCTTTGCCCAAGCTGGCGATGATTGCCAGCAAAGTCAGGACTATCAGTGGTTTCATGTTGGCCCCGTTTTGGCTTCGCGTTCCTCGCGCCGAATGGTGGCTATCACCGTACCTAGCGCGGCAACCATGACACCGACCATCGCGATCATCAACACCAGTAGACCGCCGGCCACCTTGTAGCATTCGTAAAAGCCGTCCAGCAGGCCCAGCGGCGTCGTCACGAGAAGGAGTGGTTTGGCAATTCGCATGGGGATACCCTTCATTTGGACGATCGACGTCGAGATTTGTCTGCTTTTATTCTGCCTGGGCCGGAGTGGGATAACAGATACAGCGGACAGCGAAAAAATGCGGTACACATATACAGAGCGGCCGTATCGGAAAGATCGGTTATCCTTGCTATCCGCCGGGTCGCCGGACCCGTGCCGGAACGCAAAATCGTCGCGAAATCAGGCCACACGGCCGAGTGGGTTACGCATGGATTACATCAGGTTCGGGCAGACGGGCCTCAAGGTGTCGCAGCTTTGCCTCGGCACGATGTCGATGGGTAGCTCCGCCTGGAAGGGTTGGGTGCTCGACGAGGACGATTCGATTCCCATCCTGCGGCACGCCCTCGACCTCGGCATCACCTTCTTCGACATGGCCGACTGGTATTCCACCGGTCGCAACGAGGAGGTCGTCGGCCGGAACCTGCTCAGGATGAGCGCACGCGAGGGTCTGGTGCTCGTGACCAAGGTCTACTACCCCATGAGCGACGACCCGAACGATCGCGGCCTGTCACGCAAGCACATCGCGACCGCGATCGACCGGTCGCTGGCGCGGATCGGTACAGACTACGTCGATCTCTACGTGATCCATGCCTTCGACGCGGGCACGCCCGTGGAGGAAACGATGGAGGCGCTGCACGACACGGTCCGTGCCGGCAAGGTGCGCTACCTTGGAGCGTCCACGATGTATGCCTGGCAGTTCGCGAAGATGAACCACGTGGCGGCGATGAACGGCTGGACGCCATTCGTCAACATGCAGTGCCAGTACAACGTGCTGTATCGCGAGGAAGAGCGGGAGATGCTCCCCTTCTGCCGGGACCAGGGCATCGCCGTCACGACTTTCAGTCCCCTCGCGCGAGGCTTCCTTGCACGCGACGAGCGGACCGCGCGCGCGGCCCACGACGTCTATCAGGAATACTTCGGCGACGATATCGATCGGGAGATCGTACGCCGCGTGCGGGAGGTGGCGGCGCGCCGGAGTGTGAGCCCGGCACACGTGGCGATGGCCTGGGTCGCGGACAGCCCCAACCACAACGTTCCGATCGTGGGCGCCGCGAAGACGGCACACCTCGACGTCGCCATAGAGGCGCTGGGGCTGCGGCTCGATGCCCGGGACAGGGCCTTCCTCGAGGAGCCCTACCGGCCGCGCGACGAGATCAACGACCAGAATCCGGTGAGACGCGCCCGCGCGCTGCATCCGGGTTGAGCCTAAGGGCACCCGTCGCGAGTCTAAGTGACGCTCGCGGTCGCGTGGGATCCCGCCGTTGGCTATCGTCCAAGCCACGGGCTGTCCTGCCGAACTTCGATCAGCGTCGGGCGATCCGCGATGAGAGCATCCCGCACGGATTGTGCCAAATGTTCGGCGCTCGCGGCGCGAGTGGCATGACAGCCGAGGCTCTCCGCCAAGCGCAGGAAGTCCGGGCTCTTGGGTTCCACGCCGATGCGCGGAATCTGCCGCCGGTCCATCTGGTCCACGATCTCCTTGAGGGCATCGTTGTTCCACACGATGACCGGAAGGGGAAGGCGTTCTTGCGCCGCGGTGGCCAGTTCATTGACCGTGAACATGATCCCGCCGTCGCCCGCGACAGCGATCACCGGCCGATGCGGCGCGCCGATCTTGGCGCCAATGGCCATCGGCAAGGCGACGCCCAGGGAACAATAAGTGCCGGAATAGTACCAGCAGCGCTCCATTTCCATCGGCATCGCAAAACTCCCGGTGTACACAATCTGCGAGGCGTCGCCCATCACAATGGCGTCCGCAGGAAGGGCCGAACGCAGTATTTTCCATACGCGCGCGTGCAGTATTTCGAGGTCGGTCATATTCGCGAGGTTGCCTGCGAGGATATCCCGGACCCGCATCTCGCCTCCCGGCCGATGCGCCGCCGGCTTCCGGCTGGAGAGGCGGGAGCACAGAGCCAACATCGCGGCACGGGCGTCGGCTTGGATGGGCACCGCCGCGGAATACATCGATGTCAATTCCGTGGGATCGATGTCGATCCGAATGATGTCGCCCGAAATATCGAGCTTTGGCAGGAAGTGGTCGCCTTGGCCGACTTGCGAGCCAACCAGCAGCACCACGTCGGCGGCGGCTAGAGCCTGCTGGCTCGATCTCTGCAGGATCGAGCAGCCCAGGGACAAAGGGTGGGATTCCGGAAGAATCCCCTTGCCGGCGTTGGTGGAAAGAACCGGAGCCCCGATACACTCGGCGATCGCAGTCAGCGCATTGCGCGTGCCGACCGCGCCGCCGCCGACGAGAATCAGAGGACACTTTGCCTGCGCGAGGCGCTCCGCGGCCTCGTCGACCGCCGCCGGATCGGGCATCGGCAAGGACGGGGCGCGGCGCGGCTTCCAGTCGTCCTCGACGGGTTCCGGGAGGACGTCCCGAGGCAGCGACAGATGGACCGGACGAGGCCGGCTGCCGCGAAACACCGCATAGGCACGGGCAACCAATTCTGGCAGCTCTTCCGGATATCGGATCATGGCGCTGAACGCGGTGAATCCGGATGTTACCGCAGCCTGGTCGGCGAGTTCGTGGATCGCTCCCCAGGCCTTCCCCTGCGTGAGTGTGGCACACGCTCCGGATAGCACGAGCATGGGCTGCGAATCGGAGTAAGCCTGGGCGATGCCGGTCGCCGCGTTGGTCACGCCAGGGCCGGCAATGATCGTGCAAACGCCGGGCTTGCCGGTTGCGCGCGCGTAGCCATCGGCCATGAGGCTGGCGCCTTGCTCGTTGCGACACTGCACGTGGCGGACCCCTGCATGTGCGATGCCGCGATACAGCTCGACCGTCATCGTTCCGGCCATGCCGAACACCGTGTCCACCTCATAGGCCGAGAGTAATTTCATCACGGCCTCACCGCATGTCATGGCTTTCAAGTGCTTACTCCCCGTGTTCGGCTGATTCGCGATGCGCCGAACGCGGCTGCAGCGATTACGCCGGTCAACGAGACTACTATGTTTCGAACTGGATCGCGCAACGTTGTGTTCGCGCGGGGACACTTGGGCTCGAGTCGCGATCTCGGGCACTACGCCGCACGCTCGAGCACAGCAGACAGAGTCCCCACCCGCCCTTCGGCAAGATTGCGGCCGAGATTGCGAATCAGGTCCGGAAAATCAGCTCCCATCGCGACGCCCAAACTCGAGCCACCCGGCGTCGGCAGACTTGTGGCCAACTCCCGAAACCAGGCCTTGGCGAGGTCGGTGTCGTCGTGCCACTCGAGGACCTTAAATCCGACGGTTGCGAGCGCGTAGCGAGTCTGCGCCGACGAGAGTAGAAAACTCGTCTCGGGAGTTCGCGACCAGGGCACGGGAAAATAGATTTGACCGTCGCGCGCCACCACATCAAATAGGGCGAGACGACCGCCGGGCTGAAGTACCCGATGGACCTCTCGATAAAGCCTGTCGCGGTCCGCAATGTTCATCGCGACGTGCTGCATCCACACGAGATCGTAAGCGCCGCCGTTTGTGGGAAGGTTCAACGCGTCCCCAACCCTGAAATCGGTCCGCCCAATGAGCCCACTGCGTTCCGACAGATACTTCGCGGCGTCAATAAAATCGGGGCTGAGGTCGACGCCCAAGACGGTACAGTCATAAGTCGCCGCAAGGTATCTTGCCGGCCCGCCGAGGCCGCAACCCGCGTCAAGGACGCGGGTGTGTTGATTGACTTCGGCGAGCCTCGCAAGGTCGATCGTGGCCGCGATACCGCGGGTGTGAAACTGATCGAGGGAGGCCAGGTCTTTCACCGTGAGAGGCCGGTCATCGGGCAGCATGCTGCTCATGATAGCCGCGATCTTTTGGGTTAGATTCGCGGCGCTGTAGTGACGTACGACGCTTTCGGAATGGTCGATCATGGGGACTCCTGGTTCGCTGTGATCCTGCGCGTGCGCCGCACACGCTTCCTCGTCCCCCGCACCCTTCCTCGCGCGCCATCGACGTGCCTTTCTTCTCCGCCGACCTCGCCGACAATCCGGCGGACGGCCAGCAGGATCTGATTCGATAGCTTGGGGTCCGCCTTAGCGACCGCGCGCGAGGCGGCGGCGCCACCGATCATTGCGGCCATCATCGCCAGGGCACGCTGACGATGCTCTGCCTTGACTGGAGTGGCGCCGAGCCCACGTTCTATTAGCCCAACGACTTGCTCGAACCCCTCCGTGAAGCGCTCGCTGACGGCCTTGTCCTGTCGCCCGACCTCACTGGCGCTGGCCGCCATGGGGCAGCCCGTTGCCAAGTTGTCGCGATGGTCGACAGACAGGTACCAGTCAAAGCAATCAGTCAAGGTGGCGGGACGCCCATCCCGGTCTGCCGTGATCTGCTCGAAGCCTTGTTTAGCGGCGAACGAGAAGGCTTCCGCTGCCAGTGCCTCCTTGGACGGAAACTGGGCGTAGAGCGCCCCATGGGTCAGTCCCGCCTGCTTGCTGATCTCCGCGACGCCGACCCCGTCGATGCCGTGCTCCCGGAACAGGTGCGCGGCCGCTTGCACCAGCGCCGCGCGATTCTCAGCGGCCTTTTCCTTAGTGACTTTCAATGGACTATCTCACTCCAAAGGATTTTAGTTGACATCAAAGATTGCGACCGCCATTATAGCCCAACTTAATAATTGCGTACGCAATGATTATGTAGCGTCAACTTTTGACTCACCTTGGGAGTGGAACCTTGCTTAAAGGAAATTCGAAGCTCTTCGCCGCCGCCCTTCTGGTCGCGCTGGCCGGCCCTGTTGCCGGACCGAACCCCGCCCTGGCGGCTGCAACCCAGCACCATGATCAGGTGCCGGGTTTCTACCGTATGAAGGTCGGCGATCTCGAAGTGACGGCCCTATTGGACGGCGCCGCCGCATTCGATCCGCATTGGCTGAATGGAAAGAAGGTGACGATGGATCGCGTCGAGAAAGCTTTGCACGAGGATCCTCACCTGCTGGATGTGGGCGACACCGGTTTCCTGGTCAACACCGGCAAGCAACTGATCCTCGTCGACGCGGGTGCCGGCACTTGGTACGGCGGGGGAGCTCTCGGCCGCTTGGCGGACAGCCTGCGCAGCGCAGGCTACGCACCGGGAGACGTCGACCGCGTTTTCGTGACGCACCTCCACTCCGATCACGTCGGCGGCCTTACCACTCAGGACGGAAAGCGCGTCTTTCCCAACGCCGATGTCTTCGTCTCGAAGGCCGAAAGCGATTTTTGGCTGTCGCCGGAAATCGCCGCCAAAGCGCCCAAGGATGTGCAACCGTTCTTCCAGAGCGCGCAAGCCATCGCGGCGCCGTACGTCAAGGCCGGCAAGTGGCGCACGTTCAGCGGCTCCGAATCGATCATGGAGGGGGTCCAACTCGTTTCATTGCATGGTCACACCCCGGGACACACCGGCTATGAATTTTCGTCAAAGGGACAAAAAATCATTTTTTGGGGCGACATCATCCATGCACAGATTGTCCAGCTGAGGCATCCCGAAATTACAGCGGTCTTTGACATCGACCAGGCCGCGGCTGCCGCCATGCGGAATCAGTTGTTGCCAACGCTTGCGCATGAGGACGTCTTGATCGCAGGGCCGCACATGCCATATCCGGCCCTGGGCCGCCTCCGCAAGGAGGGGAGTGGATATATATGGGCGCCGGTGATATTCACCGATCAGTGGGCCGAAAGATAGAGCGAGACCCGGCGTGATCCGTAGAAGCAGGCGCTCTCAACAGTTGTTCAAGGTTCTATTTCTTCATGGCTGTGTTCTATTGACTCTCATGCAAGCCACTCTCGCAAAAGACCAGCAGGGCCTTTCAATCAAGGTGTTCACTTCCCCTGACGATCAGTTTTGGACCAACTCCATTATCATCGAGGGAAACCGTGAGGTGATGTTGGTGGATGCGCAACTCACGAGAACCAGCGCCGAAAAGGTATTGCAGGAAATCAAAGCGACGAAAAAGCCGCTATCAACCATCTACATCACACACGAACATGCCGACCATTTTCTCGGTCTGGAAGTCTTCAAGGAAGCGTATCCGACGGCGAGAATTCTTGCGAATTCCATCGTCGTGGACCGAATCAACAAGGTCTACCAAGAGAAGATTGACAAGTGGAAAGGCATCTTGGGCTCGGGCGCAACTTCCAATGCCGTTGGCATCAGCAAATACGACGATAGCTCCATCCAATTTGAAAATTCAACGATAGAAATTATCAAGGACCTCCAGGGCGATACTGATGAAAACACGATGCTTTGGCTTCCTGAACAGAAGACTCTCATTGCCGGCGATATTCTCTTTAACGACATGCACGTGTACACGGCGGAGACGGACATCAACGCAAGAAAAAAATGGTTGAGCACTTTGCGGAAAATCAGAGAATTGAAGCCTGCCGTAGTCATTCCAGGGCACAGCAAGGTTCGAGCTCCTTTGGATGCAACCTCTGCTTTAAACTTTACGGAAGAGTATCTGTCCGTCTTTGAAGAACAGCTCGAGAGGGCCAAAGATCCCGACGATCTCATCAAAGTGATGAAAGAAAAATTCCCATCCTCTGATCTATTGCTGGCAATCGAAAGAGGCGCGAGAGCCAATGCTAAGCACTAGCTTTTCTCGAGTGATTTTGCGCGCTCACATTCTATTCCAGTAAGCGGGCGGCAGCGGCGCTACTGCGCCGTCCATCCTCCGTCGATCGGAATCGCGGTCCCGGTGATGTTGTGTGCCTCGGGCGCACAGAGCCAGCATGCCAGACGCGCAATCTCAGCGGCTGACGACAGTCGGCGGGAAGGTTGCTTTTCGGCAACCATGCCTTCCAACGCTTCTTGACTCGATACGCCGAGCAGTTTGCTGCGCTCGGCGATCTGCGGCGCGATGATGGCGGTGTCGACCCAGCCCGGGCAGATGCAATTGACGGTGATGCCGCCGCTCTCGGCACTGCCGAGCGCTGCGTATTCGAGCGCAGCCGCGCGCGACAGTCCGACCAATCCGAATTTCGCGGCGACGTAGGGCGACTTGTTGATGGAGGCGACCAAGCCGTGCACGGATGCAATATTGATCACTCGCCCGTAGCCTGCCTGCGCCATCCACGGCAATGCGCAACGCATGGTCTGAAACGGCGCGGAGAGATTGACGGCGATGATGTCGTTCCACACGTCCGTGGTGATGTCCGCGATCGGGCTGGTGCGCTGGATGCCTGCGTTGTTCACGAGAACATCCACACCGGCCCAGGCCAAGACGTGTGCCATCAGTGCCTCGATTTCATCGGCGTTGCGTAAATCGCCGCTGAAGAACCGGGCGTCCGAGCTGCCTGCATCGTACATTTCTCGAACCACGGCCTCGGCCTCGCCGGGCGTAGCGAGCCCGTGCACGGCCACGCGCGCTCCGGCGTTGGCGAAGGCGAGTGCGATGGCCTTGCCGATGCCGCGGTCGGAACCGGTGATGAGCACCGACTTGTTACCGAGGGTCGCCGTCACGTCGTCTCCAGGCCTTCCAAGAATGCGTCCTTGGCGGCCAACGCGGCACGGTCTGCTTCGCCCCCACGCTGTTCACCCAAATACGCTGCTGGGCGCGGGCATGTCGAGCCAGAACAGACGGAGCGCCCCGTAAGGATCGTCCACGACACGCGTTTCGCGGTCGAACACCAGGGTCGCACGCCGTGCCCCCTCGAAGCGCGGCCAGTGGGGGATGAGCGCGTTATTGGGGTCGCCGGTTTCGGCGAATTTCACCCAGGTGGTGGCCAGCGCGTCGCACATCCGCAGCGCGTCGCGCGAGCCGCCGCCGATGATGGCATCGCGTTCGTTGTGAAACGACGCGGTGACATCCATCGCATGTACGGCGCCGAACTTCCCCTCAAACGCGGGACTCGCCCACTCCCAAAGATAGGCGTAGACCGGCGCGCCGAGCCGATCGGCCTTGCGCTCCGCCTGAGCATGGGCGAATCGCCGGAACCCCGAGTCGGTGACGATCTGTGCGTGCAGCAAATAGGGCGACTTGGCTGGAAAGAGCTGTCGATAGAGTGCCAGCAGGGCACCTGCCTTCGCTCCGTAGCCGGCCACGAGCATAGTCTTGAGATCGTGTTCGGTCATGGCAAAATTGTCGAAGAACAGACCGGCGTCATCGAGTGTGGTGGAGACGATCAGCGGCACGTCGTTGGATTCCAACGGCGCTTGGGGGTGAAACGGGTCGGTGATGAAGTTGACGCCGTCGAGCACCGGCGAAAACGCATGCGCCCCGACTTCCGTCTGCGCCGCCAATAACCGGCTCCACGGCAGATGCTGAATATCGCCCAGGGTTGTCGCCGACAATCCGAGCTTTTTGATGAATGCATCGGCCACCTGGGCGCCGCCCGCTCGCGGGAGATGAGTCAGCAGCGAACCGCTTTGCACCGCGGCACGGTGAAACAGCCCGCGCGCTGCCGGCATCCCGAGGAGCGCGCTCACTTTCCAGCCGCCGCCGGACTGCCCGAAGATCATGACGCGACCGGGATCGCCGCCGAAATTGCCGATGTTGTCGCGCACCCACTCGAGCGCGGCAACGAGATCCAACATGCCCGCGGCGCCTGCGTCGGTCCAGGGGCCCGACGGATCTAGGTCGGCCAGATTGAGATAGCCGAAGCTCGCCAATCGGTGCGTGACCGCAACCACGACTACATCGCCAAAGCTTGACAGTTTGGCGCCGTCGTACATCGGGCTATTGCCCGAGCCGATGGCAAAGCCGCCGCCGTGAATGGAAAACAGCACCGCACGTTTTTCCGCACAGCGCGTGCCGGGCGTCCAAATGTTCAGATGCAGACAGTCCTCGCTCATTCCTCCGACAGCAACGTTGAGGTCGAACTGTATGAGCCGGGCATAGTCATTGCCCATATCCGAAGGAACCTGCGGCGAGACCGGTCCGTAACCGAAGCAGTCGCGCACTCCGCCCCACGGTATCGGACTCTTCGGCCGCTGGAAACGATTTTCGCCCGCGGTCGAAGCGCCGTAGGGCACACCCTTGAATTGGCGAACGCCCGAGCTGACCAACCCCCGTACTTTTCCGCTCGCCGTTTCAACAGTGCAGAAGTCCATGCGATCAGTTGAACTTGTATTTCACCGAAAGGCCGACCGTCCGCGGCTGTGCCAGCACTACAGGGACCGGTGAGGCGGGGTTATATTCATTGGCGAGAACCGAGGCTGACACTTCCCCGGCCTTGTCGAAGACGTTTCTGACGAACAACCCGTACTCCAACCCATGCGGCGCATCGACCGACAGATTGACGTCCGTAATGTTGTAAGAAGCGAGCCTGTATTGCGGACTGATCGGGGTGCCAAAGCCTGCAAGACGTTCACCCACCCAACGATCGGTGACGTTCAGCGCTCCCGAGTAATTCTCGACGATGCTGAAGTTATAGCTCCCCACCAGAGCAAAGTTATAGCGAGGCGATAGGGGCAGGCGAGCGCCTGGATTCTTGACACCGATTACCGGCGCAGACGAGGTCAGGCGCGCATCGGTATACGCGGCAGACCCTCCCAGAGTCAGGGCCGGCAAAACACGGTAGTTGAATGCCAGCTCTGCGCCCGTCACCCGAGCGATACCGGCGTTTTCGAGTTGGTTGACTCCGCCATTGTTGACGGTGACCTGGATGTCCTTCCATAGGATGTCATAGAGATCGAAATCCAGCGTCGCCCTTTTGTCGAGGAAGGCGGATTTCTCGCCGACCTCATAATTCCAAAGTCTGTCAGGGGCGAAAGTGGGATTGCCGAGGCCGGGTGACAACACGAAGTTGGGACCGCCGGGCCGGAAGCCGCTGGCCGCTCGCGCGTATACCATCACATCGTCGGTAATGTGGTATTTCGGGTTGATCAAATAGGTCACCACGCTCTGGTCCGATGTCGCCACGGGCGGCGTAAGGACATAGGCCGATCCGGTTGCAAGGAGGCCGCTGACGGTTTCCTCGTACGCCTGGCGCTGCTTGCTGTAGCGAACCCCGAGGCCAAGCTCGAACTGCTTGGTGATGAAGACCGTACCATCCGCATAGGCAGCGTATTCCCGGTAGGTGCTTGGCAAATAGCTCGTGAAGGGCGACAAGCCGAAGAAAGTGCCGCCCGGATTCGCAAAATCGAACAAGTCGACGATTTCGTCGGTTCTTTCGTTGTTGAGATAGCCGCCCACCAGCCATTGGAAGTAGTTGTTTTCATGAGATGCGAGCCGCACCTCCTCGGTGAATTTCTTCGTGGTCGTGTTGACGTAGAGGCTCCATGGATCCGCGCCCGCGCCAAATGCCGCGAGGGCGGCGTCGTAGATCAGGCTGTCGTCAGTGTTGCTCGTGCCATTGTTGACTTGATAGCCGCTGATCGAGGTGAGCTTGGCCCAAGGCATGTCATAGCTCAACGTCGCTGAATAGAGCGTCAAACTGTAATTGGACGGCTGGAATGTGGGGTACGCCTGATCATAGGTACCATACGTCGGCCGGCGGGTGACCGGATCACGAAAAGCGACATCGGCGCTTTCGCTGGGAATATGCTGGGTCGAGGCATTCAATCGAATATCGAGCTCGTCGGTGGGCTGCAGCAGCAGCGAGATTCGGCCGCCCTCGGATCGGTCCCAGCCCTGGTTGTCGCGGTGGTAGACCGGATCCTTCGCGTATCCGGAGTCGTACACCTGATAGCCATCGATGCGCACAGCGCCGATGCCATTGCCGAACGGCAGGTTCACCATGCCGGTGTAGGCGTGGTTGATGCCGCCGTGCTCGGTGGAGGAGACCTGTGCCCCCGCCTCGAACCTGAAGCTTTTCAGATCGGGCAAGTTGGTAATGTACTTCACCGTGCCGCCGAGCGAAGTGGCGCCATATAATGTTCCTTGCGGACCATTCAGCACTTCCACCCGGTTCAAGTCGAAGACGTTCACGTTCAGGCTCTGATATCCAATTCCATTCGAGGTGCTGGCACCGAGCGGTATGTCGTCCAAATATACCCCGGTCGCGCTGCTGAGCTGCGAGCCCGTCGTGATGCCGCGAATCACCAGTAAATTGGTGCTCGGGCCGGTGGATGAGAAGCTCAAGCCCGGCACGAAACCGGCAAAATCGTTGAAATCGCGAGCATTGATTTGAGTCAAGGCACCCGACGTCAAGGCAGTGACCTGTCCGGCTACATTCTGTATCGATTCCGACCGCCGGGTTGCCGTGACGATGACCTCCGCCAGCCCAGTATCGGGCGCCGCGGCTCCGAATGGCTGACCGGCGGTCTCAGCCTGAGCGGCGGTTTGTGCCACTACCTTGATGGAAAGGGACATCGCGACTCCACAGAGGAGTGCGTACGTAAAGCGTGATGAAGCCATTTCAACTCCCGTGATTCAAGGAATCGTGCTGTGCCAGTCGATTCTCTTCTTCAATTCAACGTTCGCTGAAATTATGCCAAGGCTGGCTGCTTGTCAAGAACGCGTGAGCAGCCTCCCGCGCCGTGGCGCCGGGCCTCCTCGGTCGCCTCCGCAATAGGTGTCCGATCCAACAGCAGTCGTTTGACGCAGAGAAATACGGGTTCGCCGCCGGTTCGGGACCGCTGCGCCGCCAGTTGCTGCGCGCTCGTTCGAGCCGTGGAATATGTCACTTCTCGTGATCCTGCTGCGCGATTTGCCAAGTCGAGTCGGCGGTTATTCAGCGACCGCTAAAATTGACGGTGGCCGAAAGGAGGTGCGGAATACGCATGCCGGGCGCACATGACCGACGCATTGCGTGCCAAAATACTCGCCGGCATCGCCGCCAGTCTCGGCACCGGGTTGGCGCTCGAACTGGCGGAGATGGGAATGTAAATTCGTCGAGGTGTTGAAAATCTCGCGCCTATAATTCAAAGCAGAGCTTGCCGTGACCAACGTCGAACGAAAATCACCATCAAAGATCAAGAAGAAAAGACCGGGGCGGCGTGGCCGCCCCAGCCGATCCGACAGCGGGATCAAGGCACCCGGCCGGCTGCTGGATGCGGCCGAGGGACTGTTCGCGGAGCGCGGATTCTATGGAGTGACGACGCGGCAAGTCGCGATGGCTGCCGGCGTCGACGTCGCACTCATTTACTATCACTTCAAGAACAAATCCGGTCTATTCGATGCGGTATTCGAGCGCCGCGCCCGGGTATTGATCGCGGCGCGTCACGATTCGCTGCGCTCCTATGTCGACGGCACTCACACGGTCACGGTCGACGGCGCGGTCGCCGCCTTCATCAATCCGATGATCGATTTGTCGCAGCGTGGAGATCCCGGTTGGCAGAGCTACTTCGCGTTGGTGGCGCAAATCGACAACACCCCCTGGGGCGGCGAAATCATCCATCGCTTCTTCGACGACAGCGTGCACGAACTCATCGACATCCTACAGAAGGCGCTGCCCGGCAGTCCCAAGAGAGAGTTGTACTGGGCTTATAATTTTCTCGCCGGGTCGATGATGCTGGCACTGTCCGGCACTGAACGCGTCGATCGGCTGTCCGAGGGACTGTGCCGCGCGAAGGATCTCGATGCGGTGCGCCTTCGATTGGTCAACTATTGCGCGGGCGGATTTGTCGCCATGGTCACCGCTGAACGCCTGAGTGGGCGGGCGTGAAGGCGACGCTCCTCGGTCAGCTAGTAAGTTGTTGATTCTAAATGGGTCTATACGCGCCGGTTTTACCGATTTAATCCCGACAGGACGCGGACGAGGCGGTGCTCCCCCAGGCCGACATAGGTATCCTCTCGATAAACGACCGTGTCACCCACGTGTATCTCCACTTTGTGGGCCCCGGCCGCGACGTTCAGAACCTGCGTGTGATCGTTGAGCGCCGCCGGCTGTCCGGTTTGCTGACCATCCACGAATACGATCGAACCCGATGGGGCACCGGTCACGATGATCTCGGTTGGATCCGGCACTTGCATCTTCCTCGAAGAGAACCAACTGCAGGCCGACAGACAGGCCAACGTCGCTAGTACGAAGACTCTCAATCGCTACTCCCTTGGCCTCGCTACGAAGGCATCAGCGTATCACGCAGGGCCGCCGGCAGCCGCCTTTCCCGCTGAAACTTTGTGCCTTCAAAACGGCACTGACTTATTAAAACGGCGTCAGCGGAATCGACAGGCCACGACGCGGTCGACGCATTCGAGATGAGTATATTTTGATCGATTTCACAGGAACATTTTTTCCGCCTCAAGGTCCCATTTTTTTATCAGGATGACATCGCGTTAACACATGGGGGGAGAGCTTGGGCTCGCCTGAATCTATGACAACGCAAATCACGTTTGCCGGTTTTTCTCCGGTCATCTCACCGAGCAACCTCGTCCGCATATCCGTGATTCTGCTGCTGTGCGCAACACCGCTGACGGCATTTGCGCAAGCGACGACGACTCCATCGTCGCCTGCGTCCGCGGCAGTGCCTACGCTTGCGGAAAATATTTCCGCCACGCCCAAGTTCGGCCAGACTCAGGAGCAGCTGGCCGCGGACCGCGCCGAATGTCAGGTTTGGGCGAAAGGCCAGACGGGCTTCGACCCGACGCAATATGGCGGCGGCGTGGCATCGTCTGACTACAATATGCGCCGTCAGCAGTACGGCCGCGCGATGGCTGCCTGTCTCGAGGGACGCGGCTACACCGTGCACTTTACGGCCCCGGTGACTGCCCCGCCGGCCAATAGTCCGCCGCCACCACCACCTCCGCGCGTCGTCGTTCGAAATTCACCACCGCCGCGCCCGGAGTTGAGATACCACCCCTTTGCCGTGCACATTGACGGCGGCTACACCGTGGCGGCTGGAACCACGGGTCAATATCTCGAGGATGGTCCAAATTTTGGAGTGGGATTGACCTGGTTTCCGACATCGTGGCTGCCGGTAGGGATTCGAATCGACGGCAGCTACAGTTGGTTTCGAGCCAAGGATCCTCTGCTCAATACCGGAAACTATACCTCCGGCCACCAAGACTTCTACGGAGGGGATGCAGACCTGCAACTAAACCTGGCGCATCGCTCATCAGCGGCACAAGTTTACCTGTTTGGCGGCGCGGGCAGATATCGCGAGCAAACCGTGCTGCGGCAGGTCTCATGGGTGAACGGGCTCGTGTGCGGCTACTTCTATTGCGAGCCGGGCTATTTCCCCGCCGTAACAGCCGAGCTGCGGACGACCAGCGACTGGCACAATGCGTGGAACGCCGGAATTGGCATGGAAATCGCGATCGCCGATAGAGCGTCGTTCTTCATGGAAGCGCGCTATCTGCGAATTTTGCCCAACAACAATCAGACAAAGTTCGTGCCGATCACGTTTGGGTTTCGCTTTTGACGGGTCAACCGAGACAGTTCCATGGCCATCATTGCCTGCAAAGAGTGCGCTCGGGAAGTCTCCGACCAGGCCGCGTGTTGCCCTCATTGCGGCGTGTCAATTGCTGCAGGGGTGCGGCGTAAGCCGCGCCGCGTCAAGGCCTGGTTCTACGGCACCTTGATTTTGGGCCTGCTGGCGTGGGGGGCGCTAACAACGCTCTGGCTGAGGGGGACGATCTCAATGCCAAGAGAACTCGTCGGCTTCATCGGGACCGGCAGTAGTCCCGTCCGGACCGCCGAAGCACCTGAGAAAAAGATCGAGCGAGTCTCCCTGGTCGCATCTGCTCCGTCCGCGCTCGAGTCCAAGCAAATCAACGGCGCCGTGTATCGGACCAGTGCCGAACAACTGTACCAAGACTACGACGCGAATGAAGTGGCCGTCCAAAGCAAGATCGGCGGCAGCCCGATCCGCGTCAGCGGCAGTGTCGCGGAGATCAACGAGGACGCCTCGGGTCACCCCGTCGTGACGCTTCATGCCGGCAGCGGGAACAGAGCCGACATGCTGCTGACGGATGATCAGAGGTCCGCTGCAGCGCAACTCTCGAAGGAAGATGCCGTAGAGATCCAATGCAACAAGATGCAACGCATCGCGGCAAGACTACACGGCAGCGGATGTGCCCTGGTGCTCGTTGACGCCGGCACGGTCTACCTCGCGGTTTCACTGTCCGGCAAGGCCGGTAATTCACCCTTATATATAGTGGGTCCGATGTCGCGAAAAACGTGCCTGGCAAGCAGCGATACTATTGCGGTGCAGGTGACGTCGAATCCCAGGAGCGATCGTATTCTCTCCAAGTCATGCGCGGCGACCGCACGTGAGAGTGTTTCGCTCAACGCCTGCCACCTGAGCTCAACCATGCCGGCGATTCCGGACATACCGACCGCGCATCTGTGGAAATACGATTGCAT
>WNFG01000876.1_pt1 | contig 25188 bp, 25 predicted proteins | sample 5400431 | NCBI WGS metagenome assembly WNFG01 (sample SAMN13153346, study PRJNA577476) | soil metagenome | isolation source: 120 cm saprolite under Douglas fir tree site 2 hole 3 replicate 2 | place: USA:California | collected 2015-04-18 | reverse complement strand
CCTCCTCCAGCCGCCGGGCGAAACCGGGGAGGGGAAGCGGGCCTTCTTCCGCCTCATCGCTGCGCCGGACGCCGAGTAGGCCGAGAGGGATGGGGGCGACGGCCAGTGCGAGGAGCAGCAGCGACGACGCAGGCATCCAGGAGAAATGAAGCAGCGAAAAAAGCGCGGCAGGAAGAACGGTGGACATCATCGCCGCGGTCAGGAGCGCGGTCAGACCGAACCTCGCGTAGCCGATGACCAGCACCGCGGTCAGGAGAAGGCTGGCGGCGAAGGCGATGCCGAACGACGACAGGGGAATCCGCGTGGCCAGCACCAGTGCGCCGAGGACGGTTGCGCCGCCGCGAATGCGCCGGACCAGCGGGAAGCGCAGCGCCGCGCAGATGATGAGCATGATCAGACCGGTCCGGAACGCTCCGTCGTCGATTGGCGAAGCGGTAATGCCGAAGAGCGGCAGCCGGATGCTCCCCTCGGTCGTCGCCACTCCCGGCACCATCGTCCCGAACGACATCGCCATCAGCCACAGGCCGGCGACGCACGCACCGATCGACCATCCGGCCAGCAATGCCCTCCCTCCTTTCGGCCCGAGGCGTCCCGCGCGGAGCGTGTCGAGGGAGGTGCGGAAACCCGGCACCGTCGAGCGGAGCCACGACTCGGCGGCCGACCAGAGGATGAACAGGAAGAGGGCTTTGGCCAGCACTCCGCTGGCCGCGTTGATGACCTGAATCCAGGTCGTCGAGATCCACAACGGCCCGGGGAGGGAGAGAGCGATCGAGAAGGCCGCCAGAACAAGGCCTTTCTTCAACTCGATCCGGCGTTGTATCAGAAGGGTGAAGAAAAGGATCACAATGCCGATCACGAAGGCGGCGCGAACGGTCACCTCCATCAGCCGCGCCGAAAGAAACGATCCGAGCGTCAGGCTCTCCAGCCGGTTACGCCACCAGCCAACCGGACCGACGACGCGTTGGACCATCGGAGCGATCGGCCCGCTGACAGCCATCCGGATCAGAGACTCCGGCGGCGAGGATCCGGGTATGCCCGACAGACGGATCGCCTCGGCCATCACATGCAGCTCGATTTCCGGTTCCCGTCTGACCGCGGGCAGAAACAGCCTGTCCAGATCGAGGGGTGGCGGGCTGGTGGCCGTCACCGGAAGGTGAAACAGATCGTCCGGAAGCCAGACCGCCGCAATGGGGACTCCCCGAAGGGAAAAGATGACGCGAAGCTGTCCGTCTTCGTTCCAGTTGCGCCATCGGCTTCGCGCCGTGACCTCGACGAAGGGGCCGCGTCCCTCGCGGGCCAGCCAGTCGGCAGCGCGCGTCCCGAGGATGTCGTAGGCCGTCTCCCGCTGCGGGAAGGAGCCATCGTCATAGATGATGCTTTTCGATCGCAACTGCGAGCGCGGAGAGGACTCGATCTGGAGACCGGCAGGACCGGCGATCTGCTGCAGCCTCGCCGCGAAGAAACCTTCCGCGGGGAAGCTCCCGTTCCGCCAATCCGGAAGCCGAAGACAGGCGATGACGATACCGATTGCGAACACGGCCACGCCGGCTGCACCGAGCATCAGGAGCGACCGCCGTTCAGGCACGACCATTCACCTCAGGATATACAGGGAATGGACGGAAATGTTCAAACCCCGCTGTCGGGGCGCGACAAGGCACTGACGCCCCGGCGGAGCGAGCTCGCGGACATCGAACCGAACCAGGCAGGGCCAAAGAGCGGGATCAGAGCTTGACGAACGGCCCCGAGGCCACGTAATGCACTTTGTGACCTTCGAGTTGATCCGGAAGGTTTTTCCGTACTGACTGGTCGGCAAGATGGACGACAAGCTTGTAATCGCTCCCGTCATCCCTCTCGATTCCGACGCCGGCAACACCCTGGTTGCTCAGAAGCTCTTGACCGTAGAGATCTTTGAGGCGTCGGATCTCGTCGTGTGTGGCCATCGTCGGCCTTGCGCTGCATGTGTCACGCCAGCGTCACCCCGAGTGCCTGCAGCACATCCTCAATGTGGTTGGCAATCGTATGCGACGTCGAGCCGGCAAACAGGAGGGCGACGGCATGATTGGTACCACGTTCCAGGATGAGCGATCCGGAGTCGCCCGCGGCGCTGAATGCCTGGCTGTTACGGCCGACGATCAGTATCTGGTTGGTAAACTGAAGGTTCCCCATCTCATACCCTACGGTGACGTCGGTTTCAATGCTCGTAACCCGGCCGACACGGTAGCCTGTCGTCCTTCCGAACTTGTGCACCTGCATATCGATTGCCGCGGCGGCTGTTCCGTTGGGTGGGCCGATGAATAGAATGTTTTTTGAAACGATGCTCGCGCTGGCGGCTTCCGCAATGGCGCAGTCCACCGTGTTCGGGGCCGGGGTTGTCAGAGGGACGAACTTGCTGAGAGAAGCGATTCGATCGCTGGACGGATTACCGCCGTCGAGCAATCCCGGCTGAAAGATCGGGGAGCCGATCGGCAGTTGGTTCTCATCCGCCAGCACGTGGTTATTGCTCAGCACGAAGAGCTTGCTGCCTTTCCTGGCGACCGCTCCAAAGGTCCCAGCCATCGTGAATCTGTTCTGAGGATCCTGGAATCCGATCGACGAGCCAGGACGTGCCGGACGAAAACGTCCGCGCGGATTGGGCATCCGTGACGTAGCGAATCGTCGAAATGTACCGACCTGCTCAACATCCGCGGGCAACCCATCGATCTCTTTCGGCAGCCGATCGGCATCGGGAATGGCCTCGTCGGGATATTTCACCCGGACGAAAAGCTTTACCGCCAGGATTCCGGTTGCAATGCCGTTCGAGATCTTTTCTCCGATGCCGACACCGACGACGTTCTGCTCCGGCTTTGGACTCGCGGCGGGGTTCATCGCCGAAAGCGCCGAAATCGCCACACCACCTGCCTGGAGATAGCGAGCCGATGTCTCCTTCTTCACCGCACGGTAATGGCGAAACTGGCTCGCCGACGCTTCAAAAACCGTCACTGGACCGGCGCTGCGTTTCGTGCCCATAACAATCTCCTTCCAGAAAGACGGATACTACCTGCATTTCCCCTTGTTTGTGCCCGGGACGCTCTCCTACTTCGCCGTCTTCTTCCGCGCGCGGATCACGATCGACAATTCGTCGTTGCGTACGTTGGTGAAGCGCAGGCGGATCCGTCCCTCGGCGTCGAGCGAAATGATGGCGGGCGTATTCCCCGCGGTCAGTATCCAGCCAGCAGGAAGGGTTACATAGCTCAGCGGACGGCCGAGTGTGCGCTTCCAGACCAGCTCACCGCCTTCCAATGTGTAGCCGACCGGATCGGTGTACGTCTCCTGCACCCGGATGCGCGTCGACCGTCCCTCGGCGATGGGATGATCGAGGTCACCCTGGACGGCCACGGAGTCGGGCTCGACTTTGTTCGGGTAGTAGCCCAGCGCATTGACCTCCTTGCCAGAGACGTTATGCGTGACAAGCTCCTTGCCGGTGTCGAGATCGATCATCTTCGCATCGGGAGAGACGACGCTTCCCTTGCGTACGAAACTATGGACGGATGCCTGTCCGGCGCGGGTAACGGTGAAGTCATGGGAGATACGGAACTGGTGCGTGGCCGGATCGAGAAGCCAGTAGCTGATCTCCCGATCCTGTTCCGCGCGATGAGGTGATTCCTGCGCGAACAGTGAAATGGGAAGAAGGAAGAGTAACGCGAGCACGGCACAGACAAGAGTGTCTGTGCCACATTGGAATCGTTTGTGGCACAGACACTCTTGTCTGTGCTCCCGCTTCATGGCAGCCTCCGGGCCACGATCTTCACCGGCAACTGATCGTCGCGGTCGTTGAGAAAACTGATGCGGATGCGGCCGTCGGCGTCGGTGGAGACGACGGCGGGCGATCCGCATCCGATCAGTTCCCACGATTTCGGCAGAAGGACGACGTTGCGCTTGATGCCGAGGGGGCGCTCGAAAACGAGATTGCCGTCTTTCAGGGAGTACGACGCCGCGTCGGTGTAGGTCTTGATGATGCGGATGCGCGTCTGGCCGCCTTTCGGGACGGCGGCGGGAAGGTGGACCCGGATGAATTGCGCATCGTCAGCGGTCTTGTCGGATACCAGCCCGCTCGCTTTGGCCTCTTTGCCGCTGACGACCTCGAATGGCAGATCCCTGCCGTCCGCGCGCGCGATCACCCGCTCTTTCGTCGCAATCGAGCCGGGCCGGATCGGATTGAAAAAGAGCTCCGCCCCTTCGCGGTCCTGCGTGACGTCGTAGGTGATTGCGAATTGATGCGTCTCGGGCGGGAGAAGCTCGTAGAGCGTGAATTCATCGGCGGCAAAGGCGGGGAGGGACAGCAGAAGAAGGAGGAGTGCGGCTTTCTTCATGGATACATGCTCGCATGATTCCAATGTGGCCTTCAGTTGAATCCCACCTCCACGCCCACCCCCCTTTCCACCGCCCGCGACAGGGCCACCGAGGCGGCCACGACGTCCTGCAGCGCGGTGCCGGTGGAATCGAAGATGAAGACTTCGTCCTCATTCTGACGGCCGGGGACGCGGGCGCAGATCACATCGGCCAGCTCGCCGTGGATGTCGTCGCGGGTGAGGATGCCGGCGGCGAGGGCGTGATGGAGGTCGCCCATTTTGGCGGCTTGATCGAGGATATCGGGGACGATCAGACTCCGCGCGAGGAGCGCCGGCGCCAGCTCGCTCTTTTCGGGATTGTCGGCGCCGACGGCGGCGATGAAGAGGCCGGGGTGGTGGTGGCGGGATTCGAGAATGGGTGATCGGGAGGGGGTACAGGTGACGACGATGTCGGATGCGGCGACAGCATCGTCGAGTGAGAGGGCTTGCGCGACGTCGATGCCGAGGCTCCGCTGCATCTCGCGCGCGAAACGTTCGGAGACGGCGGCGTCGATGTCGAAGGCATACACGTTCGCGATCGGGCGAACGCGTAGGAGCGCTTCGATATGAGCCTGACCCTGGATGCCGCAGCCGATGATGGTCATCGTGCGGGCGTCCGCGCGCGCGAGCTGTTTCGCGGCGACGGCGCTGGCGGCGGCGGTCCGCAGCGTAGTGATCAATGTGGAATCGAGGATGCCGAGCGGTGTGCCGCGCTCGATGTCCATCACGATGATCAGGCCCTGGATCGTCGGCAGTCCGTGGCTGCGCGGGTTCCCTGGGAAGTTGGCGTTGATCTTGGCGGCAAAGACGTCGGCGGCCGCCGCTTTGACGTGAAACGTTCCGTTCGAAGCGTGGATGCCGAGGGATTGTGGCGGGGCGATGCGTCCTTCGCCGTAATCGCGGAAGACCGTTTCGACCGCGGCGATGCAGTCGTCAATGGTGAGAAGTGCGGCGACGTCGGACTGTGTGAGGATGCGGGTCATGGCGTCCCTCGACAGACTGCCAAGCTCCGGCACAGACAGGAGTGTCTGTGCCACATCGGTCCTGCCGGCACCACGGGTACTGCTCGTGAGTGAAACAGGGCAAATGTGGCACAGACACTCTTGTCTGTGCCGGCGTCACGACGATGAGAGTTAATCATCGGTGGCCTGCCGTTGCCGTTTGATCCGTGGCACGCTACGCCGCATCTCTCATACGCCCCCGTTCAGGGTGCCGCGAACCTCGCATCACTCACGAACTCCTTATCCGTCAGCGAGCGCAGAAAGGCGACGAGATCGGCGCGCTCGGAAGCATCGAGCGTCAGCTTGCGCGCGACGACATACCGTTCGATCACCTCATCGAGCGTGGCGATGCTGCCGTCATGCATGTAAGGAGCGGTCAGCTCGATGTTGCGCAGAGTCGGGACGCGGAAGGCACCGTCGGTGACGCCGTTGCGAACGAGTACCGGCTTTGTTTTCGAATGGCCGGCGTAGCGCGACTCGGCGGAGAAGTTGAAGCCCTGATGACATTCCGAACAGCCTGAGCGTTTCGAGAAGAAAAGCCGCATCCCGCGCCAGGCGGAAGGGGAGAGCGCGTTCTCCTCGCCGCCGTAGACGAGCCGGTCGTAGGGGGAGTGCCCCGAGATCAGCGCGCGCTCGAATGCCGCCAGCGCGTTGGCGATGTTGCGGATCGATACCGGCTGCCGCTCGCCGGGGAAGGCGTCGCGAAACATCGCGGCGTCGCCGCGGAAGCGCGCCACGATCTCCGGTTCGTGTCCATTCACACCCAGCTCGATCGGATGCGTGTTGAACATCGGCACGATGGCCTGTTGTTCGAGCGAGCGGACGCGGGTGCTGTCCCACGTGTAGCTGGCGTTGTAGCCGGCGTTGGTGAGGGTCATGGCGTTGCGGGTGTGGTGCTGTCCCGTCGATCCGATCGCCGTCGGCCGGCCGTCGCTGAAGGCGCGGCTCTGCTGATGACAATCGGCGCAGGCCTGCGTTCCGTTCGCGGAGAGGCGGCGATCGTAGAAGAGCCGCCGTCCCAGAGCGAACTTCGCCGGCGTCTGCAGGTTGTCCGGCTCCGTCAGCGGAAGGGGAAAGCCGGCCGGCAGCCGCCAGTTGAACCGCGATTCGGACGGGGCCACCGCCGGCGATCCGCCGCCACCGCTGCAAGCCGCGGCGACGATGACCATCGCCGCGGCCGCAAGAACAAACGCCGCGAGACCCCGCAACCGCAAGACCGCGAGACCGCGAGTTACCACGAGCGGAACGTGGAGGTCTGCGCGGTCAGGGCCACGGTCTGGTTGTGGATGATCTCGCGCTGGTCGACCCATTTGGCGAACGTGTCGAGCTGGGCGGCATCGAGTCCGGCCGGATCGGCGCGGCGTGCCGCCACGTAGCTCTTCATCGAGAGCAGCAGCGCGTCCGCTTTCGGGCGGTCGCCGGAGAAGAGGTCGGTGTAGGTCTTCTTCGCCTCATCCAGCCGATTCATCCCCAGATACGCCTCGGCACGGTATTCGAGCGCGGGGGTGTAGTCAGGCGAGATCTGAAGGGCCTTGTCGTATGCCTCAAGGGACTCCTTGAACTTGCCCATCTTGCGATAGGTGAACCCCAGCTCGCTCCAGGCCTGGAAGAGCCCCGGATCATTCTTCACCGCGCGCTCGAGATCGGCCGCGGCATTCTCGAGCCCCTTGGCCAGGCGCGCCTGCAGCTTGGCCGCCTTCTGCGGATCGGTGGCCGCGGCAGCTTTCATCTCATCGTGCGTCCTGGTCAGACCGTCGATGCGCCGCTCGGCGTTGTTGTAGTAGTCGACCGCCTGATCGTGCGGCGACTTCTGCTGCATGCTCGGCATCGGGGCCGACCCCATCCCGCCGCCGCTGGACGCGATGAGGGCTGGAAGGGCGAGTAAGGTAATCAAAACCATGACCATGGCTGCTCGTTTCATGACTCCTCCTGATCCGCTGATTATGGACCTGTGTTGTGCAACAGCAAGTTTGGCGAAGTCAGGAATCTGTCAGATTTTCAATCCGGGCGCGGGCTCCGAGCGTAGTTGGGGAAGCAGCCGAGAGGAGAATGCGATGCAATTCATGCTCACGTTTACGTGGAAGCCGGACACCAAAACGCGTACGGAAGGGATCGAACGATTCAGGGCAACAGGAGGGCTGCCGCCGAAAGGAGCGACGTTGCTGGGCCGCTGGACGCGCGCCGATTTCAGCGGAGGCTTCGATCTTCTCGAGAGCGACGATGCCCAGGCGCTGGCCGAGTTCGCTCTGATGTGGAGCGACCTGATGGATCTGCGGATCTTCCCGGTGCTCGAGGATCAGCCGCTCGCCGAAGTGCTGGAGCGCGTGGGGAAGAAGTAGAAGGTTCTTGCGACACTGTCGGCGGAGCCTTGGGCAACCAACGCCGCCGGCCGTGCCGGCTAGAACTTGACGAGCAACGCGGCGAAGATCGCGCTGTCCCCTTTCTTGATGCCCGCCACGGGTGGCTTGGTCTTGTAGTCATACACGTAGGCCAGCTTCAGCTCGAGGCGCGTCGCGACCGTCGTGGTCAGGCCGGCATCGAAGTGGTAGAGCGCATCGCCGAAGTCGTTCGTCTTCCAGAGCGCCGTCAGCTTCTGCGTCACCTTGCTCGTCGGCGACAGCGCCTGATCGAAGTTCTCGCCGGCTTTTACCGCTCCACCGCTCGACCGCCCGGCGCCGGTATCGCTCTCAAACTGCGCGCCGACCGCGCTGTCGACGGTCAGGTTCCGCGCATCGCTCTTGATGATCCGGTAGCCGGCCCCGGCCAGCGGCGCGACGAGGTAGTTGAGATCCTTGAACGGATCGCGGAGGTATGACACCTCGGTGAACGCGAAGGTCCTGTCCGAGAGCGAATACTCGCCGCGCGCGTCGGCCGACATCTTGTCGACCTGGGTCACCCCATTCGAGTCGCCGCGCAGATAGAGCGCATCCGCCTTGAACACGAACTTCGTCTTCGGGTCGTACTTCGTGCCAAAGGCCAGGTTGTAATTCTTTGTATCGGTGTTCCCGCTGGTGATGGCCACCCCCGCGCCGAGGCTGGAGCTCCACGGTTTCGCTGGGGGAGGATCGGCCGCAAAAGCGGCCGTGGCGAGTGCCGACAGGATCGTCACGATGATGACTCGATGCATTGCTCTCTCTCCTTCGTTCGCAGGCATTTCGCGACGAAAAGCAAGGTTCGAGCCGCGAAGCGGCGAAACGGAGCGCTGGCGTCTCGCTGGCTGGCCCGGAGGCGTCTCGCCTCCGCGTTTACGAGAATGTCAGGAGTCTGGCGGGTTGGCGGTGCAGTTTACCTACCCGACTTACCGAGCCCGAGCCTGCTCCTGAATACGTTCGATCTCAGTGGTCAGCGATTCCAGTGGCTCATCAGGCAACAGCGCCGCTCGTTCCTCAGTGTAGTTTCCAGACCCGGGATCGTACTGACGAAGGAACCGAACGGCGTTCACCCAACCAAGCGTGTCGGCCAGAGCACGAAACCCTTTCTCCCGAAGTTCGCTATGACTCGTGATCAGTGGTTCCATCGAAGACCTCCTTAGCCAGGCGAATAGGATCGGTCACGCGGACCGTGAGACCACCGGCTTGCCTCCGGGCGCGACTCAGGAGTGGGTAATCCACAGTTACAAACACATCCGCTTGCGTCAACTCAGCAGAAGCAAGGTGAAGGCTGTCGAACTTTGAAAAGCCAAGCGAGATCAATGTAGCACTCCGGGTTCGAAGTTCGTAGATATCAACGGTATCGAGAGGTTCCAGGCCCAGCCATTGCGAAACCGCATCACGCCTCGACCGAACCGGGTTGAAGGCATTCTCGAGGGCATGGACAGCCGATCGAACAAACCGAAGCCGCTCCTCCGGATCACTGAGGATGGCGACCACCGCCTCCGTCTCGAGACGAACGAGCGGATGCGCCTGGGAGTCAAAAGGCCGTCTCAGGCAGCAGAGATCAAGATACACCTTCACATTCTGATCTTACTCCGACAATGCATGAGACATCATCGTCCCTTCCGATTCCGCCGCGGGGTAGGGATTTGCGTCATCCGCGACCCTCCTCGTTAAGTGGAGGTAGCGTGACACCTTACGATCCCCGTGCACAAACCAAGCGTCCGACTGTTTGGGAGGTCTTCGAGAAGGGCGTGATTCCGTTGGCGTTGATTCTTCTGGCCGCGTCTCAGGCCAAAGTCGCGAGCGATCAGCTACGGGTAGCGAAATTACAGAACGAGCGCCAAGCCGCCGACGCTGATGCCAATTTGCAGATCAAGTATGTGGAGCTTTTCTATCATGATCTGTCGGATCCGGATCCAAGAAAAAAGCAAGCCAGTATTGCCCTTCTCACCGTAATGCGGCCCGACTTTGCGAAAATGATTTCGAGGGTCATCCTGCTTGATCCTCAGAGTAGCGCCTCCCTGAAGCAGCAGACAAATACAACCCTGGACAATGTTCGCGGTTTTGCTGCGCTTCTAAAATACAGACTCGTAATCTACTTTCCGAAGGCTGCGTCTGACGAGGCGAAGCTGATCAAAGCCAGGCTCGACGCTACCGGCTTCCCTACTAGTAACGTTCAGCTTTCGCAAAAGGAGGCGGGCTTTCTGGACGACGCGACAAAATTTGGCTACCACATTCGCTACGATGAAAACTATGAGGAAGAGCCGGCGGATTATCTCTTGCGACTCCTGCCGGAATACTTGCCTGAAAAGAAGTTCACGAAAGTCGCCGTCACTGGAAAGAAAAACAGTGATGGAATTATCACGATCTTTCTGTTCGAACGTGGTGCTGGTACGCCGTGAGGAAATGACTAATAGATCGCTCGTCTGATCAGCTCCCCCCCAACCCCAACCCCGCCCGCACCCCGCCCTCCGGCGAACGTTCCAGCGCGATCGACCCTCCATACAACTCCGCCAGCTCCCGCACGATCGCCAGTCCGAGGCCCGAGCCGGGTGCGGCTTCGTCGGCGCGGACGCCGCGTTGGAGGACGGTGTCGCGTAATGTGGGATCGAGGCCGGGGCCGTCGTCGTCGATGGTGATGAGGACGGAGGATCCGTTGAGAGACGACGTGATGACCACGCGGGAGCGGGCGAACTTGCAGGCGTTGTCGAGGAGGTTGCCGAGCATCTCGTCGAGGTCTTCGCGTTGGACCTGGACGGCGTGAGCAGCATCGACGTGAACGTCGATGGTCAGGCCGCGGTCGGCGTGGAGTCGGAGGAGCGTTCGAGCGAGCGCGCTCGCCGATTCGAGGACGGAGCTGCGGGCGCCGAGGGTGGAACCGGAGGCGGCGGCGCGGGCGTGGGCGAGGTGGTAGTCGATCTGGCGGCGCATCCGGTCGAGCTGCATCCGCATCTCGGCGGCCAGTTCATGTTGACGGCGTCCTCGGCGCGCTGGACCTCGACCAATAAAACAGCCAGCGGCGTCTTCAGGCCGTGCGCGAGATCGCCAGCCTTGCCCAGCGCCCGGCGGACGACTTCGTCGCGATGATCGAGCAGGGCATTGAGATCGCTCACCAGCGGCTGGACCTCGGAGGGGTAGCGTCCTTCGAGACGCTTTTCGCTTCCGTTACGGACATTCGTCAGCCGTGCCCGCAGCTCATCGAACGGAGAAAGGCCGCGGCGCATCATCGAGACGCCGATGGCGATGCAGACCAGCGCAATGCCTACGATCCATACGTGGTTAATACGCATGATGAACGACTGCGGATAGCGCCGGAACAATGTCATCGACGCCAGGTGAAAGACGGCCAGCATTCCGCCGGCGAAGATGATCGAGCCGACGAGAAGGCGCGTGCGGAACGATGTCATCGTTCATCCCCGATGCGATAGCCGAGGCCGCGAACGGTTTCGATCAACGACGCTCCGAGCTTGCGGCGAAGGCGGGCGATGAAGACCTCCACCGTGTTCGAGTCGCGGTCGAAGCTCTGCGCGTAGATGTGCTCGGTCAGCTCATTCTGCGAGACGACGCGGTTGCGGTGGTGCATGAGGTACGAGAGCACGCGGAACTCGTGGCCGGTCAGCTTCACCGTCGCGCCGCCGCGCGTGACGCGGGCGTTGCGGGGATCGAGGACGACCTCGCCGCAGCGAAGCTCGGGGCTGACCTGTCCGCTGGCGCGGCGGATCAGGCCGCGCAGGCGGGCCAGCACCTCTTCCATCTGAAAGGGCTTGGCGACGTAATCGTCCGCGCCGCTGTCGATGCCGAGGACCTTCTCGTGCCAACTATCGCGCGCCGTGAGTACAAGTACGGGGACGGCCAGACCGGCGTCGCGCCAGTGGCGGAGCACCGTGAGCCCGTCGACTTTTGGCAGTCCGAGGTCGAGGACGATGGCGTCGTAGGACTCGGTGGCGCCGAGAAAATCGGCGCGTTCGCCGTCAGCCGCGCAGTCGACGGCGTAGCCGGCGTCGGTCAGAGCGGCCTCGAGCTGGCGGGAGAGTGTCGGTTCGTCTTCGACGATGAGGATTCGCATTGGCTTCGGGTTCAGACGGCACAGACAAGAGTGTCTGTGCCACATTAGGAACTGCAAATTTCACAGACACTCTTGCAACACACGAGATGCAATGTGGCACAGACACTCTTGTCTGTGCTGTCTGGATTCAAATAGCACATCTCAACCTGAACGAGACCTGAATGCTCCATTCAAGCAGCGTTCAGAAGCAGAGGCGCACTCTGCGCCGCATGATCCGTCTGCAAGGCCTCTCCAAGACCTACGAAACCCCCGCCGGCGCCTTCCCCGCGCTCCGCAACATCGACCTCGAGATCGCTCCCGGCGAGCTCGTGGCCATCGTCGGCAAGTCGGGGAGCGGCAAGTCGACGCTGCTGAACATGGTCGGAGGCATCGACCGGCCGTCGTCGGGATCGTTGCGCGTCGGCGGCAGGAGCATTCAGGGGCTGACGCACAGCGAACTGGCGTCGTGGCGCGGGCGCACCGTCGGATTCGTCTTTCAGTTCTTCCAACTGCTGCCGACGCTCACGGTTGCGGAGAACGTCATGCTGCCGATGGACTTCTGCGGCGTACGGCCGGGGAGAGAGCGACGGAAACATGCGATGTCGTTGCTCGATCGTGTTGCTGTCGCCGACCAGGCGGACAAACTCCCCTCCGCCCTTTCGGGCGGGCAGCAGCAGCGCGTGGCCATCGCGCGGGCGCTGGCAAACGATCCGCCGGTCATCCTCGCCGACGAGCCGACCGGCAATCTCGATTCGGAGACCAGCATCGCCATCTTCCAACTGTTCGGCGAGTTGTCGGGGGAAGGGAAGACGCTGCTGGTGGTCACGCATGACCGCGAGGCGGCGGCGTCCGTCAGCCGGACGGTGACGATCGTCGACGGGTGTGTGACGTGATCGCGCCGCGCTGGCGAAAAGTGTTTCGTGACATCGGCGACACGCCGCTCCGCACGGCGCTCGCGGTCGTGGCCATGGCCGCGGGCGCATTCGGCGTGACCATGATCCTGACGTCATACTCGATCTTGAAACGCGAGTTGAAGACGACCTACAGCGACACGCGGCCGGCGTCGGCGGTTCTGGTGCTCGACGGCGAAGGCGTCAGCGATGCGCTCATCGACTCCGTGCGGCACATGCCCAACGTCCGTGACGCCGAGGCGCGGCCGGTGATCAGCGGACGCCTGCGCGTGGGGAAGGACCAGTGGGTTCCGTTGACCCTCTACGTCGTCCGCGACTTTCGCGACATCCGCCTCGATCGCTTCACGCCCGACGCCGGCGCCTGGCCGCCCGGCGACGGCGAGGTGTTGATCGAACGCTCATCGCTCTCCGTCGCCCGCGCCGCCATCGGCGACCGCGTGATCGTGCGCACCAGCGACCACGTCGAGCGTCCGCTGCGCATCGCCGGAACCGTCCACGCCGCCGGCCTTGCGCCGGGATGGATGGAGCATGCAGTCGCGGGGTTCGTAAAAGGCAATCCGCAGATGACGCAGATAAACACAGATAAAGGCAATGGCGTCGCCACAAACCATCTGCCTTTATCTGCGTCATCTGCGAATCAGCTTCGTCTTCTGGTCACCGGCGACACGCTCGACGAAAAACACATCCGCGATGTCGCCAACCGCGTGGCGCGATCGATCGGACGCAACGTCATGCGCATCGACGTCCCCACGCCCGGCCGCCACCCGCACGCCGCGCAGATGGACACCTTCCTCTACCTCCTCGGCGCGTTCGGTGCGCTGACATTCGCGCTGAGCGCCGTCCTGGTGACGACCATGATCCATGCGCTGCTGACCGAACAGCTCCGCCAGGTCGGCGTGATGAAGACGCTCGGCGCGTCGACGACGCAAATCGCCTCCCTCTACCTCGGCCAGGTGGCGATCCTCGCCGCGGCCGCCATCGCCATCGGCATTCCCCTCGGCATCGCCGCGGGACAGGCCTACGCCCGCTTCGCCGCGAGCATGCTGAACGCGACCATCACCAAGGCCATGCCGGCGCTGTGGATTGTGGTGGCGGAGGTTGCGGCGGGGATCGCCATCCCGCTGCTGGTTGCGCTCGGGCCGGTAACGCATGCGGCGCGGATCAGCATCCACGAGGCCTTCAGCAACGACGTCGGCGGAACGCCGTTCGGTACACGCCGGTTCGATCGCTGGCTGGCGCGGATTCAGTGGCTGCCGCGGCCGCTGATGCTGTCGCTGCGGACGACGTTTCATCGCCGCGGACGGCTGCTATTGACCGTGGCCACGCTGGCAGCGGGCGGCGCGGCGTTCATCGCGGCGATGAATGTCTCCGCGGCCTGGACGCGGACGCTCGATGCCGACGGCCGGGGGCGGCGCTTCGACATCCAGGCGGTCTTCTCGCGTCCCTATCCGGCCGCGCAGGTCATGCAGGCTCTGGCCTCGGTGCCGGACGTCGCGCACGCTGAGTGCTGGACCGAGGCGGGAGCGATGCTGGGCGAATCGAACGTCGGTCTGAACGTCAGTCTGATCGGGCCGGATGTGAATTCGAAGCTGCTCGCTCTACCGCTGATCGCCGGGCGGTGGTTGAGGCCTGACGACGATGCGGTGGCTGTCATCAATCAATCAGTCTTGTCGATTGATCCCACGCTCCACCTCGGCGGCGACATTCCGCTCAATATCAATGCCCAGGTCGTCAGGCTGCGCATCGTCGGAATCGTGAAAGAGTTCGCTCCGCATGGGAACGTCTACGCGCCGCCGCGAACGATCCTCAGAGCGACCGGCAAGCCGCCGGGCATCGCGCGCAGCGTCCGCATCGTGACGCGGCAGCTCGACGTGGCCGGCCAGGTGGCGGCATCGAAAGCGATCGAGCAGGCCCTGGAGAGCGCCGGCATCAGCGTGGCCGGAATCCAGGCCCTCAGCGATTCGCGCAAGTCGTTCTCCGACCATCTCGTGATCATCAAGAGCGCGCTGATCTTCGCCGCGCTGCTGGTGGTGCTCGTCGGCGGCCTGGGATTGACGTCGACGCTGACGCTCAACGTCTTCGAGCGGACGCGCGAGATCGGCATCCTCAGCGCCATCGGCGCCACCCCGGGCACCATCGCCCGCGACGTCGTCTTCGAGGGGATGGTGATGGCCGCCCTGAGCTGGTGCGCGGCACTCCTCGTCTCGATCCCGATCACCTTCGCTCTCGATGCCGCCACGGGACAGATGTTCATCCACAGCGCCCTCGATTTCTACATGTCACCGCTGGCAGCCGCCGTCTGGCTGCTGCTCGTCCTCATCCTCGCCGCGCTGAGCAGCTTCTATCCAGCCCGGCGTTCCGCTCGACTCGCTGTCAGGGAGGCAATTGCGTATGAGTAAGAGATCGTCATGGATCGTGATCCTGGTCGTTGTGCTGGTAGCCGCGTTCCTTGTCCTCGGAGGCGGCCACGCGCTTTGGCAGATGCTGCTGCGGATGCACGGGATGCATTGAGTTTTCAGGAGGACGTTTTCACGCGGAGGCGCGGAGGCGCGGAGAAAATCTTCAGCCAGTTAGAGAAAATTGTCGACCACCTCGAGAAAATTGTGGACTACCTCGAGAAAATTGTGGGCTAGCTTGAGAAAATTGTGGGCTTGGTAGAGAAAATTCTCGGCCAGGTAGAGAAAATTCTCGGCCAGGTAGAGAAAATTCTCGGCCAGGTAGAGAAAATTCTCGGCCAGGTAGAGAAAATTCTCGGCCACCTAGAGAAAATTGTGGACTAGGTGGAAAAGATTGCCACGCAGTTAGAGAAAATCGCCGAGGAGTTAGAGAAAAAGAACGAGGAGCTCGAGAAAATCACCAACCAGGTGGAAAAGATTGCCAGGCAACTCGAGAAAATTGTGGACCAACTGTTAAAAATTTTGCTCCAGCTCCAGAAAATTCTGGACGAGTCTGAGAAATGCTCCGCGTTCGTTGAGCAAAACGCCGCGGGTGTCACCAGGGAAGGACACTCAGGCGGAACGATCCAGGCGGCCTGCGGCCGTGCCGCGCTACCGTGGCTTGTACAGCAGCGGATAGGGGTCAATCGCCGTCCCCGTCCACCAACGCCTGTCGGGATCGAGACGGATCACGGCGAAGTGCAGATGCGGCGTCTCCCTCGGAGCGTTGCCGGTCGTGCCAACGTAGCCGATCAGATCGCCGCGGTGGAGGATCTGCCCCTCGTGCAGGCCCGGGGCGTAGGCGTCGAGATGGGCGTAGTAGTAGCAGTAGCGCTGATCCGGATCGAACTGGTAGACGGTCAGTCCGCCGGGCACGCTGGTGAACAGCTTCTTCACCGTCCCGTCGTCCGTGGCCACGACGTTCGTTCCGCGCGGAGCCAGGATGTCGAGTGCGTCGTGACGCCGCGTATCTCCGCCGCGCATCTCGTCGAAGGTGTCGTGGATCGTGCTCGGATCGATGCCCGCCACCGGCATGGAGATGGGACGGGGTGCATCTCCGGACCGAGTGGTCAGAATCGGCGCGGGGATGGTGTAGGTCTTCGTCGAAGGGTGGGGCTGCGACTGCGGATCGCCCCGGTTCGGCGTCGTCCCCGCGGCCACCCACGCCAGTCCCACCACACAGAGTGCGGCGAGAGCGAACATCATTCTCTTGACGAGTCTCATTTCTCGAGGATCGCGGGCATTCCCGGCGTCACCATTCCGGCCAGCTCGCTGGCGTCCCAGTTCGTCAGGCGAATGCATCCGTGCGATGTGGTCTTGCCGATGGCCGACGGCTCGGGTGTGCCATGAATGCCGTAGTGTGGCTTCGACAGATCGATCCAGACCACGCCGACCGGGTTGTTCGGGCCGGCAGGAAGCTTCGTCTTCTTGTCGCCGGGCTCGGCATCCCAGAACAGGTCAGGGTTGTAGTGGAATGTCGGATTCCGCTCCACCCCGTTGATCTTCCACTTCCCGATCGGAAGAGGATCATGAACGCTGCCGATGGTGGCCGGATAGCTTGCCAGAATGTCGCCTTTCGCGTCGATGGCCTCGACAGTCGTGCGCCGCTTGCTGACGCGGATGCTCATCCCGGCCGTCTTCGGCAGCGGCGGCCGTGTGACGTTGGGAACCTGAATGACCGTTCCCACCTTGTCGAAGGCAATCCCCGGATTGAGCGTCTGCAGCAGTCCCGGGCTAATGTGAAATCTCTCTCCCAACTCCTCGGCGATCGATTGGTACCCGAGGGCCGGAAGCTTGGCCTTGTCCTCCATCTCCGCCGGGATCGGCACGAACGGACCGGCGACATCCTCGACCGTGATGGTGTAGGGGACGATAACCGGAGCCGTATCTCTGTCGAGCGCGTCCCACGTTGCGGCGGTGATGTTCGATCCCCCCTTGATTCTCCGGGTCAGATTGAACTCGGTGACCGCCAGCCGCGTGTTGCCGCCGTACCGTCCGTCGATCTCCCCTGGCGAGCAATGCGCCCGATCGAGAAGGATCTGCGCCCGGAGTACGGACGACCCGGGCTTGCTCTTCGCGCTCAGCACCGGTCTCTGCGCCGCATCATTCGCCGCGGCGACGGAGTAAACCGGCACCACCGGATTGACGCGCGCCTGGGCGGTGGCGGCGAGGGCGAGAAGGAGGAGAGCTCGTAAGTTCAATACCTCTCAAACTGCAGGAACGAAGCCATCCGCAGATGACGCAGATGAACGCAGATAAAGACGGACCCATCCGCGTTCATCTGCGTCATCTGCGGATTGGCCTTGATGGTTCCGCCGAACCAAGGCGTTGGTGAACTGCTTTGGCTAGAATGACGCGGTGGTCAACTGGAGCCGCTTCGATCCGAACGCGAACGAAATCACGTTCAACGATCGCAAGCTGGCCGTGCATGACATCACGAGATGGGATGTCATGGAGGTGCTCTGGAACGGGATCCATGTGATCCGTGACAAAGAGTACCGGGATCGGTACCGTGTACGGGGGCGGACGGACGCAGGCCGGCCGCTGGAGCTGATCGCGGTCGATTTGGGCGGAGGGAGCCTGCGGTTTATTACTGGTTGGTATCTATGAGCTCACGAAAACGAAAATATTCGGACGACGAAATCGAGAGGCAGACACTCGAACGATTGAACGATCCCCATGCGTGGGAAGCACCGGTGTATGTTCCGCCGCTTGCCATCGAGCGACCTGCGTGGGTAACCCTTGGACGTCATCTCGAGCTCGCGGCGAAGTTTCACGTTGTCTCGGTCCTTCACCGGCTGGGGGCCGACGCCAATTTGACGTTGGCGCAGCCAGACGGCGTCGACATCACGGTTGTTCTGTCGTCCGGTCAGGCATTAACCATCGACGTCAAGACTCTCGCGGGAACGAGGAATTGGCCTGTCGAGCACTTCACGGCTCGTGCGCACCACTACGTAGCGTTCGTTGTGTTTCTGCAATCGATCCGCGATTTGAATGCGCCACCCGAGGTTCATCTCGTGCCATCAAAGGCACTCCACGCGTTTCTGTCGCGTCGCAAGTTGGACGCTGTCGCGGTTGATTCACTGGTCAGCGATTTGAAGCTGCCCAATATCTGGGATCAGCTGCTGAATGAGCCGGCGGCCTGATAACCGGCTGTCGGGTGGCATCATCGACCACGTGCGAGGCGTCCTCACTTCCCCGTAACCTCGATCGCCAGAAACTGCCCGCTATTCGGCCGCAGGTCCATTTGCGCGCTCTCGACATACACGTAGTAGATCCCCGCCTGCGTCGGGGTGATCGTCGTTTCGTAGCGGCCGTCGCCGAGAGCGGTGAGCGCCTCGCGGCGGGTCCAGCCGCCGGCGGCGCGGAAGGCGAGGAGGCGGGCGTCCTTGAGATTGTTGAGCGGTTTGCCGGTGGCGCGGTCGGTGAGGCGGAAGGTCAGGTGGACGGGGATGCCCGAGGCGAAGGTGCGGGTGTCGAGCAGGGGCTCGACGGTGACGCCGGCGATTCGTTCGGCGGCGCGTTTGGGGTCCTCGTGGACGGCTACATCGAAGCAGGTCACGACGCGAGGGGAGTCGACGAAAACCGCGGCGTCGTAGGAGCCGGGGTCAGGGAGGTGCGTCACGGTCGTAAAGACGCCCGGGCTCCGTTCGCGCAGGGTGCGGTCGATCACGATGACGGCGCGCGGGGCGCGGCCGTAATTCGAGAACGTCCCCATCGGTGCGGCCATCCCTTCCTTGTAGTAGTAGATCGATTGATCGGCGGGGTTGGCAACGAGCACGGAGCCGGGCTCGGGCGATTCGACGATGCCATCGGCCGGCGTAGGGGAGCTGGCGTCGCCGAACGATTTCTGGCCGGCGGGGAAGTCGACCACGGAGATGGATTTCCCTTCCCTCAGATCGGCCAGGGGCACCATCAGCACGACGTCGCTTCGGAGGTGGCGGACGTAGGCGAGGTTCTCGGTGAAGGTGACCTCGAAGGGTCCCCCTTCGAACTTGCCTCGCTGCTCGATCCGTCCCGAGGCGGCATCGAGAATCTGGATCAGATCCTTGGGCGTGTTGACGATGAATCCGTAGCGGCCGCCGGGCGCGAAGCGGATACGCGTAGCCCCGGCCTCGGCCTGGATGGTGTCGCGAACCTTTCGTGTCTTCGGATCGATGACGGCGATCTTCCCGTCCTTCCCGAGGGCGTAGGCCATGCCGCTGGCGGACGAGAAGGCCACTGCCTCGGGGGGAGACGAAAGAGGGACTGCGACCGGCTTGCGCGGGCTGCCGGTCTCGACGATCGTGGCCACCTTCGCTTCGCCGCTGGTCACGGCCAGATAACGGCCGTCGTCGCTGAAGGCCAGGTCGTGCTCGCCGGCCGGAATGGGGAAACGGGTCCCGACGGCAAGGTCGTGCGGCGCGATCCGGGCAAGCGTCGTTTCGCTGGTGACCCACACCGCTTCGCTTCCCGGCTGGGCGGCGATGCGCTTCGGTTTCGCGCCCACTTCGAGGTTTGCGGTCACCTTCCATGTGGCGGTATCGACGGCGGCCACGGCGTTGGCGTCGGGCATGGTCACGAAGAGGCGATTGGCACTGCCGATCGCCCAGTCGTAGCCGCGGCTGCGCAACTCGACGAGGGCGAGCAGGCGCGAGCCGCCGAAGCTGAAGCGCGGATCGACGACGGAGAGGGTTGGGTCTTCGTTGAGTGTGACCACATCGTAGACGTTGAGGTCGAGCGCCGGCTCGGAGAAGAGGTTGCCGCCGAGGAAAGCGGCGATCCTGGCTTCGCAGGCCGTGCGGCCGGAGGGAGGAGCAGCGTTCTCGCGGGCGGCGAACCAGGCGGCGGGGTTGATGCCACGCAGCTTCGCGCCGGTGGTGGCGTCGGTGAATTTCAGAGTGATGCGGGCAGGCGCTCCCTCGCGGAGATCGGCGCCGGCGAGCGGCGCGACGGTGAGGTCGACGACGATCCCTTTATCTGTGTGCCGGGCGTGCATCGGCGCCGCGAGCGCGCCAGACACGGAGAGCAGAGCGGCGGCGGCTGCGGTGAGGAGGAGACGAATGGACACGTCGGATGATAAGACGATCCTCTGCCGCGGGATGTGAATGTCGCCGCGCCCCCTAACCGCAGTTCTCACACTCACTGGATCGTCGGAAAACCTGTTACTCGTCGAGAGCCTTCTCCCCCAGCGCTTCTCAGCTGGGGGAGAAGGTGCCGAAGGCGGATGAGGGGGCGTTGGTTCTTGCCGAGTAGTGAAACTATTTTCATGAACGGGCGGGGAAAATCAGGAAAACACTCAACTTCATCGCGAGAACCGCCCCCTCATCCGCCTTCGGCACCTTCTCCCCCGCTGAAAAGCGCGGGGGAGAAGGACTCTCGACGAAAGGGCGTTGCAGGTGGTCCAGACAGACTGTGAGAAATGCCGGCGCCCGTTTTCACACGATGCTTGCCACAGCCGTCTACCTGAGGATTACACTCTGCGAATACCCGAGGAATCTCGATGACGCACGCTTGGCTCGTGGCGATTCTGGATCGCTTTCCCGCGAAGGGTGGAGCTGTGTTGAGGAGGATGGGATGACGGCATCGACTGCGCGTCTTGCCGAGCGATGGCAGCGGCCCGGCCTGATGCCGCCGCGGCCCCGAATCGTCGTGGAGACGCTCGCCGGCTCGTGGAAAAAGACGAACGACAAGCAGCAGTGGATCGATTCTCTGATCGTCGATACGGATGGGGATGAGCTCTACGTCACCATCTTTGGCAGCGCGCCGCCGTCGCCACCTTCGTGGGGACGGAAGCGTGCCGAGGTTCTCTACTCCGGCGGCATCGGCACAGGAGACGCGCGCGCAGGAGCGTTCACCACGCATTACGGTTTCGACGACTTTGATGTCGAGGTACAGGCCAATCTGAACCTCGGCCTTCTGGTCGTGGCGACATTCGTCACCTTCCGCGATGGAGGTCCGCTTTCCGACCGCTTCACCCGCGAGTTCTTCTACCGCGATGGTGACCAATCATGACCGTTACCGCACCGGCTGTGACAGGACTCGATCCCGGCGTGCTCGTTGGCGACTGGCGCAATACCAACGCTGAGGGATCGATCGCCCGGATCGTTTGCACGCTCCATGACGGCGGCTCGATCGACGTACGCGCCTACGGGCGTTACGCCGGCACGGCGGCGGATTGGGGAGGCGTTCCGGCATCCGTCTACGCATTCACGTTCGAGGATCGGGCGGCGGGGGCGTTTCGCGCGCGCTTCGAGCTCGGCGAGGCCCGGGTCGATCTGCAGGCCAATGTAAAGCTCGGCGTGCTGGTGGTCGTGGAGCTCATCACCTTCCTCGACGGCAGCGGGCGCTCGAATTTCTTCGATCGCGAGTTTTTCCATCAGGTGAAGAGATGACCGCGGACGTGACACCGATCCGGCAGACGGCGAGCGAGCCCCGTCCGATCGCGGGGATCTATCTCTCCGATCGCGGCCGGGCGCTGGTCGAGCAAGTGGCGCGGCTGGCACGCGAGCATTTCGCGGCACGTGCCGCGCAATATGACGCCGAGGCCGTGTTTCCGAAGGAAGACTTCGACGACCTCTTTGCCGCGGGTCTCACGGCGCCTACGATTCCTGAACGCTACGGCGGGCTCGGGCTCGGTCCATATCGCGGCGACGTCTTCACCCTCTGGATGATGACCAAGGAGATCGCCCGAGCCGATCTCTCGCTGGCCCGCTGCTGGGAAGGGCACGCCAATTCGCTGGTGCTGCTCGACGGCATGGCTGATGAGGCCCAGAAGCGGCGGTGGTTCCCCGGCGTGGTGGAGCGCGGCGAGACCTGGGTGGCCTGGAGCGGCGAACCGCAGGCGCGCGCCCCTGGCGACACGTCGCGCTTCGGCACAACCCTCGAGCGCGTCAACAGCGGCTACCGGCTCAACGGCAAGAAAGCGTTCTGCACCAGCGCGGGGGGCGCGACGTGGGCTCTTCTTCTGGTCAGCACGGCCGGACCGGGCGGCGCGCGGCACGCCACCGGCGCGGCGGCCGACACCGTGCTGCTCGCCGCTTGCGATCTTCGCGACCCGTCGGTGCGCGTCGATCCCCGTTGGTGGGATCCCCTGGGTATGCGCGCTACCGTCAGTCATGTGGTCGAATTCGAGAACACGCACATCCCCGACGAGAACATCATCGGTACCCCGGGCCAGTATCTTCGCGAGGGTTGGCAAACCTGTTTCGTGCCGCATTACGCGTCGTCGTTCCTCGGCGCCGCGGAAGCGGCCTACGACTACGCGATCGACTACATCCGCTGCCAGCACAAGACCGATGATCCGTACGTCCAGCATCACGTGGCAAAAATGGCGGTGGCGGTGGAGACCGCGCATCTCTGGCTGCGCCACGTGGCCACGCTGTGGGAGAGCGGTGCGTATGCCGAGGCGCAGGTGGCGGGGAGCCGGGCCCGGCATCTGGTCGAGCACCTGGCGCTGGAGACTGTCGACCACGCCGTGCGCGCCTGCGGCGCTCGCGCTCTCAATCGGCCCAGTCCTGTCGAGCGAATCGTCCGTGACCTGTCGATGTACGTCCGTCACGACAACGACGATCAAGTGCTGGCCACGATCGGCAAGTCGGTTCTTGGCAAGACGTTCGATTCGTCCTTTTTCAAGCCGTGAGGAACCGACATGACGCTGACCATGCCGAAACGAATCGTCTGGGCGTTCGCGCTGGGACTGGTGGTGTTCTACACGCCGTACGCCGGGCTGTCGAAAGCAGTGACTTCCGGTCTCGTGCCCGGCGTACCGAAGGGCCTCCTCGGACTGGAGATTCTGCCGGCGGCGATCCTCGGCACAGTCTTCATGGTCCCTCTGATCATCACGCTTCTCGGGTGGTGGAAGTATGCGCGATTCCGCCGGTTCGCGGGCATCCCGCTGCCGGTGACGACGCCGGCCATCGCGCTTTCCGGCCTGGGTCTGGCGCTGATCATCGGCAGTACGACGGTGGCCTTCACGTTCAAGGGGATCTCGATCGTCCTGGCGCTGATCATGATGCGCGGCGGCTTGTTGATCATGGCCCCGGTCATCGATGCCGCGTACAACCGGCGCGTGCGCTGGTTCTCGTGGGCGGCGCTGGTCATCAGCCTCGCCGCGCTGGCCGTTTCGTTCGCCGCGGCGAATGACTACTCGCTCCCGTTGCTGGCCGCGCTGAATCTGGCTGTGTACCTGACCGGCTACCTGCTCCGAACGCCGTGCATGACCAAGCTGGCCAAAGTGCACGATACCGAGGTCACGCGAACGTATTTCGTGCAGGAGGTGCTGGTTACGATCATCCTCCTGCCGGCCATTCCGGCGATGGCGGCGCTGTTCGGCAGCAGCCCGACCTCGCTGGCGCTTCGCCGCGGTTTCACCACCTTCTGGACCTTGCACCCGGCGGCGATCCTGCCGGTCGTTTTGATCGGGATCTTCTACGCCAGCCACAACATCTTCGGAACGCTGATCTATCTCGACGGACGGGAGAACACGTTCTGCGTGCCGCTCTTCTGTGGCGCCAGCTTCCTGGCCGGCTTCAGCGCGGTCTTTGTGCTATCGAAACGGTTCGCTTTCCCGGCTCCGCCGGCGTCGCAACTCGTCTCCGCGGGGATGATTCTCTCCGCGCTGGTGTTGCTGTCGCCGTTCCATCACCGCATCGAAGATGTCTGGTCGTTTGTCACGGGCCACCGCCTCCGCGGCGCGGCGCTGGTGACGGTGCGGGAGCGGCTGATTCTCTTCGTCTGCAGCGGCAACACCTGCCGTTCGCCGATGGCGGCAGCGATCTCAAACGCCGAGGTGGCAACGCGGCTGGGCATGTCGCCGGCTGCCCGCGTGCGCGCGGAGAGCGGCGGGCTCTCGCCGCGAACCGGCGCGCCGATGACCAGCGAGTCGCGCGATGCGCTGCAGGAGCTGGCGATCGTTCCCTCACGGCATGAAGCGCGGCCGCTGACGGCGGCGCTGATCGCCTCGGCGGACGTTATCTATTGCATGACGGAGTCGCAGCGGGTGATGCTCGTGCAGCAATACCCGGAGTCTGCGGTGAAGGCGCTGTGTCTCGATCCCGGCGGCGACATCCCCGACCCGATCGGGCACGGATACGCTGTCTACGCGGAGGTGGCGCGCCGCATCCAGAGTCTGGTGCGCATGCGCTTCGACGAGATGGGAATCGTCGCCGAGGTGAGGGGCTGAAGCGATGGCGCTGCGATTCCACTGGAGCATGTCGTCGGCCGGCGAGGAGCTGAAGGGGGCCAAGGCGCGCGGGGCGGTATCAGGAATCCCGAACCTCGATGCCCACGTCCGCTTCTGCAGGCAGGCCGAGGAGTGTGGGATCGAGTCGCTGCTGACGGCCTTCGGTTTTCATCGCGCCGATCCGATCGTTCTTGCCGCCGCCCTGGGCATGCTGACCACCCGCATCAAATTCATGGTGGCCGTTCGTTCCGGCGTCTGTTCGCCGACGCTCTTCGTGCAGCAGGTCAACAGCGTGGCCGCGGTCACCGGCGGCCGCATCTGTCTGAACGTCGTTGCGGGACATACCCCGGAAGAGCAAAAGTACTACGGCGATTTTCTCGCGCATGACGAGCGGTATGAGCGGACCGACGAGTTCCTGACCGTTTGCAACGCCTTCTGGAAAGGCTCGGGCGAAGTAAACTTCGCCGGCAAGTACTACACGGTGGAGAAGGGGAAGTTGAGCACGCCATTCGTCGCTCCCGACCGGACCTCTCCGGAGATTTTCCTCGGCGGCAATTCCGCTCCCGGCGAGAGGCTGGCGGCGAAACACGCGGACTGCATGTGGCGCCTGCCCCAGCCGGCGGAGGCGATGCGCGACCAGGTCAAGCCGCTCCTCGACGGCGGGATCGAGGTGGGCATCCTCGTCTCGCTTCTCGTCCGCGAGTCGCATGAAGAGGCAATCGAGGCGACGGAGCGCCTCATCGCGCGTTTCGACGGCGCTCCGCGGCGGACGCACGAGGAGTTTGCGCGCAAGTCGGATTCGGTGGCCTTCACCTCGACGTACAAGCTGGCAAACGCCGACGACTGGCCGGCGCCGTATCTCTGGACCGGAGCGGTGCCCTACATGGGAGC
>WNFG01000974.1_pt1 | contig 25200 bp, 23 predicted proteins | sample 5400431 | NCBI WGS metagenome assembly WNFG01 (sample SAMN13153346, study PRJNA577476) | soil metagenome | isolation source: 120 cm saprolite under Douglas fir tree site 2 hole 3 replicate 2 | place: USA:California | collected 2015-04-18 | reverse complement strand
CAGCACGAATCCGGGGAAGAACCGCGGCTTCAGCCGGACGGCATCGGGCACCGGGAACGGGAACCCGACGACGACGGCGCGGCCTTGCACCTGATTTTGCGCCGTGCAGTCGGCGGTGCACGGTTTCGCGGCGGGCGCGATCTCGGTCGCGTCCTCTCCCATCACCTGGCCCATCCGCCCGCCGTTCGCGACGCTCCACTGCGAAACGCCGCCGCAGTGGCTGACCGTCCCGGGATGGAACGGGTTGGGAATGGCGTTGGCGCAGTCGGTGGCGATCCGGCTGGCGAACTGCGGGCTGTCGCGGCCGACGAACTTCTCGGAGAAATCGTTGGCGAAGTTGACCCGCGCCGTCACCGTCACCGTGCCGTCCGGGTTCGCTCCCTTGCAGGCCACCAGCGTCCCATCGGGCAGGACGCCCGAGCAGGGAATGTTCTCGCCCAGCCGATCGCGGACGTTCGGGTTGTCGAAGTAGAAGACGTCGTCGCCGAGCACGTGCGTAATCACCGTCGCCGTCCCGTCGGCGCGCTCCGGCTCCATCTGGAAGACGCCGCCGTTGGCGCAGTCCTTGACCTGGATCTTCATGGAAAGTCCCGGGCCCGTGCGCGAGATGACGAGCGATTCGCCGGAGCTTTCCACCGAGACGTCGCTGGTCAGCGACAGCTCTCGATGATCGGGAATCTTGCTGGCGAAAACGATCGTCGGCATCTCCCCGGTGATGTCGAGGGGGTTCGGCGCTCCCGTGAGCGTCCAGTCCCGCACCCCGAAACTGGCCGAGTCGACTGTCAACACGACGTACTTCCCCTTCACGAGGAAGCTGCTCCCGACCGTTCCGGCCGGAACCGTGGTCTTCTGGCTGCCGGAAAGACCCAGCACGGAGAACCCGCCTCCGTCACACCCGGCCGACGAGGCGGCAAAAGCTACCTGCGGCGTCAAAAAGAACGACAACGCGGCCCACGCCCCCGCTGCGACTGCGTACCCGACCATTCGCTTGCTCATCCGTGCCTCCAGGGTTTCCCCCACGCGCATGAGACATCGGCGACGCGGCCGGCGGGACAACTTTCTTTTGGGATAATGCGGAATCGCGCCGCTGGGGTTCCCTGCTGGGACCGAGCCGGCAGGGGCCTGATCAGCGCGGTGAGCCGTCCACGACCCCGATCGTGGCCATCATGCCTTTGTCCTCGTGTTCGAGGATGTGGCAGTGGAACACGAAACGGCCGAGCTTCGGTCCGTCGAACCTGATCATCACGAACACGCGCGCTCCAGGCGGCAAAGGGTAGTTGTCGTGCAGCACGTTCCGGTTGATTGGCGGGGCGAGCCCTCGATCGCCGAGACACTGGGCGGCCGACGGCCGGCCGCCCGCCGAGAAATCCGCGTCGAGGACGACGAACTTGGTCTGGTGGATGTGGAAGTTGTGGCACTCGTCACTATCGTTGACGAGCAGCCAGTACTCCCGCGCGCCGTAGGCAGCAGTCACGTTCGGATCGCCGTCCATCTTGAACGCGGGGTAGAACTTTGCGAAGTCCGCGGGATTTGCCTGTTCGCCAGCGGCGGCCCTCCAGCAGGGATCTTCGAGCGAGATGGAGGCGAGCCCGGACGGGCGCTTGTCCGGCGCTTCGACGCGACCCTCGGCCAGGAGATCGGCCACGGCAACCGGTTTTCCCGCCTGGTCCAACATCCGGAAGTTCTCGACGTGGATGCCGAACAGCTCGCCCCCGTGCTCGCCGAAATCCCGATTGTTGAACCGGATCAGGCGCACCAGGTTCGAATCGACCCTGAAGTCGGCGGGACCCGCTTGGTACCGGCGGTAGTCGCAGGCCGCGGACCCCACAGACGGCGGCGGCGCGACCCGGCCGGCGGGCGCTGGAGGGGAGGGTGGCGTCTCGGGGCTCACCGCTGCGCTCGGTACCCGAGGCGCCGGCGCCGGAACCGATCGGGTCGCCGCGCTTCCCGGCGTCGCCTCGAACACGACGGACGCCAGATCGACGGAAGGCCACTGGTCGCCGCTGTCGGCATCGATCCCGGTCGCGACCCCTGCCGTGCGCAGCCGCGCCTCTACCCTCTCCGCGGGATCGACGCAGTCGCGATGGGCGTCGGTGCCCGCTGCGCCGGCCTGGCTGCTGCAGCGCTGCACGAGCACCTCGACGCGGGCGCCGGGCATGAGCACGATCTCGGTGTGCCTCCGCCTCGTCCAATCGGGCGGGAAGGCCGCTCCGTCGAGCGCCCGCACCTCGAACGCGAGACGCCTCGGGATCCGCTCGAGGGTCTCCAGGCGGAGGCGATAGGTCACGTCGGCGCCGATGTTGGCGAGATGCCACACCTCGGCCTGGCCAGCCTTGACGGTGATGCGGGGATGGACCTGGCCGGAGACGGTGAAGATCCACCGCTCGTCGGGATGCTCCTTGTGCCAGCACTGGCCAGGCGCGGCCATTCCCTCGACGTACGCCAGCTCGCCGTCGCCGGAGCCGCTCACCAGCTTGCCGCAACGATTCTTTCGCGCATCGGTCTGGTCGCCAAAGGCTTCGCTCGCGGATCGATCGCTGGCATCGGGGCGCAGCGGGAACTCGATGAGCCGGAACCTGGGTTTGCCTGGGCCGCCCTTCAGCTTCGAAACCTGGATGTCCTTGAAACCCAGGTATCTGATCTGGAACAGGTGACCGGCAGTATGCGCCCGCCGCTCGGCCTCGAGCTCCTCGCGTTGCGCTTCTTGGTCCCGGCAAGCGGCCAATCCTGCAACGTCGGGAGAAGCGGTGATGCGACAATTGACGTAAGCGGTATCCCAGAAGCTTCCGATCGACAGCAGTCCCGAGAGGCCATTCGATACCTGTACTTCCGACAAGCCGTGCGGGTGCGGGTGGAACCAGTACATCCCGCTCGGATGGTCGGGAGCGATCACGTAGCTGTAATGGATGTCGCCGTTCTCGAAGCGCACGAAGCCCCCTGCGGGATCCAGCGAACAAGGATCTCCCGCCGAATCGGCGCTGCCCGGTGCTGGAGGACCGTGTGCGTGGCCAGCCGTACCGGCACCCGCGGTGGACGCCATCACGAAGATGCAATCGCCGTAGACGCGACCGGCGCCTCCGAGTGTCGGCCCCTTCGGTGAGACGAGCACGCCGTGCGTGTGCAGGTTCGATATGGTCGGCTGGCTCTTCCCCGCGACGTCCGTCGTTAGCAATTCGTTGCGGTACAGGATTCGCAGCGTGCTCCCCCGGTCGACCGAGATGACGGGCGGCATCAGCTCTACGCGCGCCGGCCCGGGGCCCGCGGGTGGGAACGTGGTCCCCCTGCGGACCTCGTAGCCGTAGACCTGCTCCACCTCTCCTAACCCTGGAATGGACGCCGTGCCCCGGCGCGCGCGCATGGTCAAGTCTCCTCCCGGCGCGCGGATCTCGACGATCTGCGGATTCTTGAACTCGTCCCCGCTGCCCGGTCCGGCTATCAGAACGCACGCCGCGCTCACCACGAGAAAGCCGGGTCGCATCGGAACCTCCGGACCATCTCAGCATAGTCCGCCGCCAACCCGCGGGCGACTGATTCCCGGCGCTGGTCGACGCGAGGCGGTCTCCGGTCGGATCTGTGCCTCGCGTGATGTCCCGGTACGTAAGATGCCGCGACCATGAGTGCGACGCTGCAGGGCCGAGAGTTGGTGGTGCTGCGCGAAGGCCGCAGGATCGTCGACGGCGCCTCGATCCTGGTGCGGCCCGGCGAGGCCGTCGCCATCCAGGGTCCGTCGGGCAGCGGCAAGAGCACGCTCGCCCGCGCGCTCGCGACGCTGATCGAGCCGGATGCCGGGACCGTGCTGCTCGACGGCCACGATGCGCGCGAGATCGCGCCCACGCAGTTTCGTACTCGCGTTGCGTTCCTGGCCCAGCAGCCTGCGATGTTCCCGGGGACGGTGCGAGACAACCTCGAGGCCGGCCCCGCGCTGCACGGCAAGTCGCTCGGCGGCACGCAAAGGCGGGAGCTGATCGTTGCGGTCGGGCTCGATGAGTCGATTCTGCCGCGCGAGGCGGCCACGCTCTCGGGCGGCGAAAGGCAACGGGTCGCTTTGGCGCGCGCTCTCGCCAATGCGTCCGAGGTGCTGCTGCTCGACGAGCCCACCGCGGCGCTCGACCCCGACGCCGGCGAGCGCGTGGTCGCGCTGCTGCGCGCTCTCTCCGGGCGCGGGCTGTCGGTGGTCATGATTACGCACGTCGAGGCGCACGCGCGCGCGCTGGGCGGAACGCGCTACCGCTGCGAGCGCGGGCGGCTGGCGGTGGATACATGACGAACGCGCACATCTCGTTGCCGCGCCTCTTGCTTTCGCTGGGGCTGATCGCGGTGGCGATCGCGCTCTCGCGCAGGAGCCGCCTCGGCCTCGAGGGCGACCTGATCTGTGGCGCGCTGCGCGGCGCCGCCCAGCTCATCGCCATCGGATACGTGCTGATCTTGCTCTTCAACCATGAGCATCCGGCGTGGGTCGTCCTGCTGCTCGCGGTGATGCTGATCGCCGCCGCCGCGACCTCTGCCCGGCGGGTCGAGCACGGCCCACCGGGAAGCGTACTCTTTCCGCGCGCGATCGCCGCCATCGGCGCGGGCGCGCTGGTTGCGCTGGTGCCGGTCTTCGCCGCCGTCGTGCCGCTACACCCGTGGTACGAGGCGCGCTATGTCGTTCCCATCAGCGGGATGATGCTCTCCAACGCGATGAACGTCGTCGCGCTCGTCTTCGAGCGGATCTTCGCCTCCGCGAGCAGCGAGGCCGATCAGATCGAAGCGTTGCTCGCGCTCGGCGCGACGCCGCGGCAGGCGCTCGAGCCGCAGGTGCGCGCCACGCTGCGCGCCTCGTTCTTGCCGACGATCAACGGCCTGCTCACGGTCGGCCTGGTCGCGCTCCCGGGAATGATGACCGGGCAGATCGTCAGCGGCACCGCACCCGAGCAGGCCGTCCGTTACCAGATCGTCATCCTGTATCAGCTGGTCGCGGTGGCCGCCGTGTCTGGACTCGTGGCGGTGGCCTTCGCGCGCCGCCTTCTCTTCACCGCACGGGCGCAGCTCGTGGTGCCCCCCGCGGCCGGGACTTCGCCGCCGCGGCGGCGCTCGTCCGCGCGGAAGCGGCGCTCGTCGGATCGCGGGCGCTTCGCTCGATCCGGCGCCGTAATCCTCCGGCGGTAGGAAATCCCGACCGGCCGATAGGAGGGGGAAATGGAATGGAAGATGGTCGTCGCACTGATCGTTGCAGTCGGCTCGCTGGCCGCGACCGCGGCGCGGGCACAGGACAATGCCGCAGGTAGGGGAGCGACCGCGACGGAGGGGCAGACCGCGACATCGGACCCAGACGCGTCCGGGACGGTCGTCGATGAACCGGCCACGGTCGACGGGGTTCCCGTGGCGAAGCCCAATCCGATGTCCGACTTCCTCAAGCGGGCCCGGCAGCTCGAGGGCACCGAGGTCGAGATGCCGCTGGTGGATGACTTCCGGACGGACGGCACGGGGACAGACGGAGAGACGAAGTGATGCGACGGCAGCAGGCTGCGCGCGCGCGGCGTCCCGCCGGCTCAGGAGCGGCGCAGGCCGGTCGCATTTTCCAGAAGGACGTCCCGGAGCGCTTTGGCGCGGTCCTGCGAGACGGGCGCGCGGATGCTCCGTCCTTCCGGCCCGAGATCGCTGCCCACCGTCACCGTCGCCCCTCCGATGTCGCGATCCAGCTCCTTGACGTACGCCAGGTTCACCAGCCAGTTGCGGTGCACGCGGAAGAGCGCCCGGCCGAAAGACGCCTCGATCGCAGCCAGGGACAGATCGATGTCGAACCTGCCCTCCGGCGAGTGCACGAAGGTGAGGCGGTCCGCCGCCTCGAACGCCCAGATCTTCTCCGGGTCGAGGAAGACGAGGCTCTTCTTCCGGCGCGCCACCACCCGGCGCACGGCCTGTCCCCTGGGCTTGCGGCGCTCGAGGAGACGCCGGAGGCACTGGTCGACGCGTTCATCGGTGTACGGCTTGAGGATGTAGTCGAGGACGCCGAGGTCGAACGCTTCCAGGCTGTATTCCGGCGAGGCGGTCGCGAGGACGAACATCGGCGCCAGCGGCTCCCCAGCCATCGAGCGAATCAGATCGAGTCCGGTGCGCGAATCGCCGGTCGCAGCCAGCTGGACGTCGACGAAGATGACGTCCACCGGCGAACCGGCCAGCGCCTCGCGAGCCTCGTCGAGAGTGGCGACCGCGCCGACCACCTCTGCGCGGCCGCTGCCCTCGAGCAGCTTGACCAGATAATTGCGCGTCGGCCACTCGTCCTCGAGCACCAGCGCCCTGAGGACATTCGTTTCGCTCATGGTGCGCTCCCTTGCTCGAGCGGCAGCTCGACCACCGATCGCGTCCCGGCCGGAGAGGACTCGAGCCGCAGGGTGGCCGCGTCCGAATACCGGAGCGCGAGCCTGCGGCGCACGGAAACGAGGCCGAACGCTCCCGGCCGGGTCGCCCGATCCGGCACGCCAGGGCCGTTGTCCTCGATGATGCAGATGAGCTTCGGACCGTCGCCCAGCTCGGTGCGCACGGTGATCTCGCCGCCGCCCGCGCGCATCAGCGCGCCGTGCTTCACCGCGTTCTCCACCAGCGGCTGCAGCAGAAGCCGCGGCAAGAGCGCCCGCCGCGTGCCACCGCCTACCTCCCAGTGGAAGGCGAGATCGCCCGCATGACGTACTTCGAGGATGTGGGCGTACCGGCGGAGCCATTCGATCTGCTCGTCGAGCGTCTGCATCTCGCCGTCCGACGACACGGAATCGCGCAGCAAGTCGCCCAGGGCGCCGAGCAGCCGGCGCGCTTCGCGAGGGTCCTCGGTCACGAGACCCGCGATGGCATTGAGCGTGTTGAGGAGGAAGTGCGGCTCGAGATGCGAGCGGAGCCGGGCGAGCTCCGCCTGCGTGCGAAGCTTGTCGGCCTCGAGCGCGCGCACACGCGCGTCCTCCGCGACGATGGGTAAGACGAACGCCAGCGCCCAGAGGGCGAAGTAGGTCAGCCCCATTGCGAATCCGACGCGGAGCACGTCGCCTTCGCCAAACGGTTCGTGGTGCGGCCGCAGCGGCGTAAGCGAGAGAGTCGCGACCCGCGTCGCCCAGAGCAGTCCGGCGAAGAAGAGCCCGGCCGTGACCGCGCCCACGAACAGCGGGGCGAGCACGCCGAAGCGCTTTCGCGACGCCCAGCGGAAGATGGCGAACGCCCAGACGATCAGCAGGGGCAATCCGACCAGGAGGGCGATGGCCTTGGAGAGGAAGCGGCTGGCATCCCGGGTCCCGAGGTACTCGGTCGCAAGCTGGAGCAGCGCGATGCCGGCCATCACCAAGAGGCCGAACAGGCGCCCCCGCTTCGGATCGGTCGTCTCGAACGGGCCGTCCACAGGGCGGATTGTACGCCTCCGGGCTGGTCCCCGGCGCAGGGTGCCTGGTTTCCCGAGGGTGCCCTTGCAGAACCCCGTTCGTCGGATGGCTGCGGCCTTTCGTCGGATTAGCGCCAACCCTCTGTGCCGTCCGGGCTAGCGTCGTCCCATGCGAACGGAGAGGCAGCTGGCCGCCGTCCCCGATGAGTCCGTACCCGACCGCGCGCCGATCGGACGGCTGGCCGCCGCGGCCCACGAGCTCTGTTCGATTCACGAATCGGATCAGCTCACGGCGGCGATTCCGGAGCTGGCGCGGACCGTCTGTCCGGGTACGGCAGCCGCGCTGCTGCGCCTGGGCGCGAGTGGAACGATCGAATTCCTCTCCAGCGCAGGTCCGTTCCAGACGCAAAGCGATGGCCTCGCGGCGTTGGCTCGAGCCGTGCTCGATTCGCAATCGAACGGTACGAACGGAGCGCGCCGTCTCGCGGTATTCCCGCTGGCCCACGGCGCGCGGGAGCCCGTCCTCGCCGTCGAGAGGAAGCCTCCGGGTGAGTCCCTGAACGAGAGCGAGGTGGGGCACCTGGCAGTCTATGCGTCCGTCGCCGGCGCGGCGTTTGCCCGGGCGGGCGCTACCGCCGCTTTGCGCGAGACCGTCGCGCGCGAGGCGGCCACGCTGCGAGTGGTCCGCGACGGCGTCATCGCGCTGGATCGGTCCGGAACGGTCCGCGCGCTCAACCAGTGCGCGGCCACGGCATTGGGAGTCAGGCGAGACGAGATCGTCGGTCGCGTGCTGCGCGAGGTGCCCGGCCTGACGCCGCTTGCGTTCGCGCTGGCCGGCGCTCCCGAGCTGGTCGCCCACCCGATCTCCCTTCCGCGCGGACGGGTTGCCATCCGACCGCAGGTCCACCCCGGTGGCGTGGTCGCCACCATCCGCGACCTCGCCACCGAGCCGGCGGCCGCGCAGCGCGCCGGACGCGCCGTGCGCTACACTTTCGAGCACTTCGTCGGCAAGCATCCCGCGCTGCTGCAGGTCCTGCAGGATGCCAGGCGGGCCGCGGAGCTGGACCTGCCGGTGCTCATCTCCGGCGAGAGCGGCACCGGCAAGGAGCTGCTCGCGCAGGCGATCCACAGAGCGTCGTCGCGCGCGCTGGCCCCGTACGTCGCGATCAACGTCATCGCCATCCCGCGAGACCTTCTGGAGAGTGAGCTGTTCGGGTACGAGGGCGGCGCTTTCACCGGGGCGCGAAGCTCGGGCCGGGCCGGCAAGTTCGAGGAGGCGGGCCGCGGTACGCTCCTGCTCGACGAGATCGGGGACATGCCGCTGGAGATGCAGGGCAAGCTTCTGCGCGTCCTGGAGGAGCGCGTGATCCAGCGCGTGGGCGGCGCCCGGGACCTGCCCGTGCTCGCCCGCGTCATCGCCAGCACCAACTGCGATCTGGAGCAGGCGGTGAAGGCCGGCCGCTTCCGTCTGGACCTCTTCCATCGTCTCCACGTAGTGTCCCTGCGCTTGCCGGCCTTGCGCGAGCGCAGGAGCGATGTGCCTCTCCTGGTCGGGCACCACCTGCGCTTGCACGCCGAACGCGTGCACGGCAGCGCGGTCGCGATCGAGCCCGCCGTCCTGGCCGCGCTGGAAGCACACGACTGGCCCGGCAACGTCCGCGAGTTGCTCAACGTCCTCGACAGCGAGCTCGCCTTGCTGCCTGCGGGGAAGAACAGTCTCTCCGTCATTCCCAGGGCGCTCCGGCGGCCGGCCGCCGCATCGTGGACGGATTCGCCGGGGGCCGCTCGCCCGACGGAGGGCGAGGCGGTCCCGCTGTCCGAGATCGTGCGCAGGGTGTGTCGAGACGCGCTGGTCCGGCACGGCGGCAACGTGGCCTGCGCTGCGCGGGCGCTGGGCATCGCGAAGGGCACGCTGTACCGGAAGCTCAGGCGGTGAGAATCGGTGCCGGCCTACCGGGCCGATACCGAAGCCTTGCGCGCCGGTGGGGAGGAAGCGACGCTCGCCTTCTCGATGTGGGAGAGCAGGACGGCCACGTCACCGGCTCCGAGGCTGAGGTTGGGCATGCGCACGTTCTTGTATTTCGCGAACAGCTCCACGGCGACGGAGTCGCGCTCCTCGAGCATCTTGTCGGGCTCGATGATGTAGCGGCTCACCCAGGAGCGGTCGCGCCGCCTGGTCACGTTGGCCAGGTCGGGACCGATGCCGTCGCCCTTGCCGATGGTGTGGCAGGTCGCGCAGCGGCTGCGGAAGAGGTACTCCCCGCCGTCCACCTTGGGGGGCTCGCGCAGGACCGCGTAGCTCTGGCCCGGCTCCTGGTCCTTCCACCGGAGGAAATTACCGATCTGCCTGGCGAGGAAGCGGGGGTTGTCGACCGCGGAGTTGCGCATCCATTGGCCGCCCGGCTCGTTGCCGATCATCAGGCTGGGCATGTGCCCGTCGCGGTTCGCGGCGTCGGTCAGCGAAGCCAGGCCGAGCTTGTTGCTGATCAGCTTGATGTCCTCTTCCTTGCCTGTGAGGAAAAGCCAGCCGGGTCCGATGTGGTACTTCGCCATGTACGCCTTCAGCACTTCGGGCGTGTCGTTCTTCGGATCGATGCTGATCGAATAGAAGAAGATGTCCTTGCCGACGCGGTCGCCCATGATCTTCTGCAACTGGGCGAGCTTCGCCGTCTCCAGCGGGCAGCTGGCGCTGCAGTGGGTGTAGATGAGGTTGATCGCGACCGCCTTGCCCTTGAGCAGATCGTCATAGAAGCGGACGACCTTCCCATCCTGCGTAGTGAGGGAGACGTTGGGGAAGTAGTCGGCTCCCCAGGGGCCCGCGAAGGCGGCTGCCGGTCCGAGCAAGGCAGCGGCAAAGGAGAGCAGGGCAAGTGCCATGATCCTGGCGGTCAGTCGTGCTCGCACGGTGTTCGCTCCGTTTCTTCGGTGAAGCGGGCGGGCGAGCCGATTTGCAGCCGGCTCGCCCGCCCGACGGTCCACTTCGACGATCAGAAGTTGCCGATGGTGCCGCTGGCGCTCGTGATAGCTCCGGTCGTGGTGTCGTAGGACACGTTCAGCGTCGCGACCGCCGTTCGCGCCTTCAAGTACCCTCCGGCAACGTTCTGGTAATAGGCGAACGTAGTCTCGATCACGTCGTTTGCGACGAGTGGCCTAGTCAGGTTCGCCTGACCGGAATTGACGTAGGCGATCTTCGAGGTCTGCCCGACGCAGGAGAGCCCGCGGGCATCGAACGAGAAGACCACGCTCGGCGGCATGATGGGGTCCTTCACGGCCACCGCGCTGAGCTTCAACGGGCCCGTGCAGGTCACCGTCTCCGCAGCACCCGACGCGACCGTCTTGGTGCCGGCCGGGGCCGGCGTGCCCAACGTGCCCGACACCGGGACCGAAAAGGTGGAGGAGGCTGTCGCCTGGGCGTGGGCGGGAGTTGCAGCCAGCAGCAGGCCGCCTGCCGCCCCTCCCGCGAGCCACAGGACGGCAGTGGACAAGAACCGACGCGTCTTCATGTTTCGCTCCGTGTTCAAGCAGATTGGTTCGATGATCGAGAAAGTGCTGATCGTCATGGTTTCGCTCCGCGCCGCTCAGAAGGCCGTCGGCAGGATGTCGTCCGGAGGAACGAAGGTCACGCCCTGCGGAGTCGAGATCGGCGTGGGCAGCGGCCGCAGGAACGGGGCCCCGCCGTTGTCGATCTCCCACCGCATCAGCATGGCGTTGTCCTCGTGGACGGTGTTGTGGCAGTGCTCCATGAACATCCCGCCCCAGTCGCGGAACTGCATGGTGATCGTGAGGCTGCCGCCCGGGCGGAGCCGGTACACGTCCTTGCGGCCCTTCTCCCAGGCCGGGACGGCGTTCGGATCGCCGTTGCGATCGAGGATCTGTCCTTCCTCGAAATGGATGTGGATCGGGTGATCCCATCCGCCGCCGCCGTTCTTCAGGACCCAGGTCTCGCGGCTGCCGAAGCCCGGCGCCGCGCTGATCCGGCCGTAATCCGCGTCGAGCATCGCGCCCTGGTTGTCCGTCTTGACGCCCCAGGGACCGACGAAGGCGGTGCTGCCCGTGGTGGTCTGCGTGCCGCCGCTGCCAAACTCGAAGGTGCGCGTCCGGGCCACCGGGATGGCGCTCAAGTCCGGGTTGGGGATCAGCGTGGCGGGAACCTGGCTCACGTCGGGGCTGGCCGGCGTGCGGACGATGCGGAACTCGAGGAACTTCCCGACCACCGGATCGGCGGAGTTGCCTGCCAGCGCATCCCTGAGCGACAGGTCCTTGTCCGGCCTCTTCCCGTTCGTCTGCTGGGTCAGGTTGACCCACGACACCGTCGAGCCCACGGCGTAGCGGGAGAAGTCGATCACCACGTCGTACCGCTCGGCGATGCCCTGCTCGTCCAGCTCGGTCAGCACCACCGGGTTGGGCAGCAGGTTGCCGTCGTTCGCGATCTGGATCATCGGCGAGCCGTCGCTCAGCGCGAGCTTGAAGAAGCGGGAGACGGCGCCGTTGAGGATCCGGAAGCGATACTTGCGCGCCTCCACCTCGAAGTACGGGTTGTCGACCAGGTTGACCGTCATCCGATCGCCGAGGAACCCGTCGAAGTTGAAGATGTTGAAAGCGAGCTGCCCGTTCGCGTCCCACGCTTTGTCCGCCAGCACGATGTTGACGTCGTAGTCGAGGTTGCCGTACGACTTCGCGCTCCCGCTGGGCAGCTGGAGGTTCACGCCGTCGTTGATCGCTTCGTTGCCGCGGTCCAGCGCGCTGTAGATGTTGAACATCGCGGCCATGCCCTTGTACACGTTCTGCGAAGTGAAGCTGAACATGTGGTCGTGGAACCAATGGGTGCTCATCGTCTCGTGCCAGTCGCCCGGGATGTTCACCTTGCCGCCGGTGTCGTCGGGGGTCGCGGCTTTGGGATCGGTCGCGCCGGTATTGATGGACCTGAATCCCCCGAGCACGATCGGCCAGTGGTAGTCGTAGAACTGGTTGGGGAAGAAGAAGGCCCCGGTGAAGCCGTCGTTCTCGGCGCCGTGGTGACCGTTGTGCTCGTGGGTCGAGATCGAGTGGAGCCCGAACCCGCCGTTCGCCTTCGGGTCCACCGGGAGCTTGTTGTGCTCGCGGAAGAGGATCGGCTCGGCGTACCGGCCGAGGACTAGCTTGGGCGGAAACGTCCCGTTGAACGTCCACGCGGCCAGCGGTCCCTGGTCCGGCAGGCCCGGGTGAAAGGTCGGGCGGACCGGATTCGCGGGATTGATTCCCGAGTTCAGGCTCGCCGGGACTCCGGGGTTGTAGGCGTTGTTGACCTTGGCGCCTTCCATGGTGACGTCGTAGGCCACCTTGGGCGGGAAGCGGGTGAAGTCCTGGTGCGCCCAGATCGGACCCGGGGGCCGTCCTTCGATCGGGCCGAACCCACCGCCGAGGGCAGGGTCGACGGCTTGCTGAGTGGTGTTCGCCTGGGCGGTCGGCGCCGGAACCAGGCTCGAGACCGGTTGCCGCGTCAGCACGTCGAAGCGAGGCATCGGTTGCGAGAACTTCGTGATCCCGAACGTCGGGCTGGCGGGCAATCCGGTCGGGACGCTGTCTGCAGCCGCGTCGCGGACGAACAGCGTCGTGGCCAGCATCATCAGTCCGACTCCGATCGGTTTACGGCGCGATTCGCGTAAGCGAACCTTGGATGCATTCCAGGGCAGTTTCACGGGCGCTCCTCCTCGTGTTTCCCGCAACGTCAAATCGCTGCGGGGCATGCGCTCGCGCGACGGCAAGTGCACCGACCGTGCCGGTGTTGCACGAAATTCGGATTGCGCACTATTCGATAGACACGCCAGGTAATTCGGCCCATTTCGCAAGACGAGGCCAGGCATTGCGACGTCGACGTGGTGGTGCTGTTCTTGACCTGCTGCAGTTCCGAAACGGAACCACACGCCGACGTCAGCTCGCTGCGCTCGTCGCGCGAATGGGGTGAGTTTCCGTCACACGGACCCTGGAAAATGCGCAGCCCGAGCTTCGTGAAACGGCGGCACGGTGGATGCATGTTGTCCGGTGTCTCCCTGCCTGGGTGTCTCGTGACGTGGTGTGAAAGGAAATCCAACTGGAGCCCCTCTCCGATGCGGAGCTGATCGCGAAGCACCTGGCCGCGACCGGCCGGGATGGCGAAGCTGTCTGGGTCGACGAGTTGTTCCGGCGGCACTACCAGAAGGTCGTCCGCTGGTGTCTCCGCTTTGCCGGGAACCGGGACGACGCGTACGACGTAGCCCAGAGGATCTTCGTGAAGGCCTATCGCAACCTCGAGTCGTTCCGAGGCGGCTCGAAGGTCTCCAGCTGGCTCTATTCGATCACGCGCAGCGAATGCATGAACTTCCTGAAAGCGCGCTCCGCCCGGCCGGATCGGGTGGAAGAGGAGCTCCTCGAGGCATTGCCCGACGGCGACGCCTCGAGCCCGGATCGATTCCTCGAGCGCGAAGGTTCCGCGCGAATCGTGCGGGCCCTCCTCGACCAGGCGCTCGACGAGATCGAGAAGCAGGTCTTCACCCTGCACTACGGAGACGACGTCCCGCTGAAAGTCATCACTCGACTTCTCGGCCTTACCAACCGCAGCGGCGCGAAGGCGTACATCGTGAGCGCCAGGCGCAAGCTGAGCCGGGCCGTCCGCCAATGGAAGGCGCGCGAGCAGGCCCCGGAAGAGTAACGAAAAAAGAAAACCGTTCCGCGCCGCGCGCGGCCGCGGTCACGACGTCGGTGCCTCGCGGCGCCTCGTTCGAGATCGAAGCGGAGGTGCATCTTGTACGCGATCGGATTCGTCGCGACGCGACGGGCGTCGCCTTTCCTTGCGCTCGCCATCGTCTCACTGGCGAGAGCGGTCCAGGCCGGGACCGAGCTCGAAACGGCGCAGCGGCTCGTCGCGGCGGGGCAGCTCACGGCCGCGGAAGCCGCCTACGACCGGCTGCTCGATGCCGATCCGCGGCGCGTCGACGCGAGGCTCGGCCGGGCTTACGTGCGGGCATTCCAGCGCGACTTCGAGAAAGCCCAGGCCGACTTCCGCGAGGTGCTCGCAGCCGATGCGGGCAACGTCGGCGCGCTCTCGGGGCTGGGATACGCACTGGCCTGGTCCGGAGCGTATCCCAAGGCGGAGGAGCAGTTCCGGCGCGCTCTCGAGCTTGCGCCGGGGCAGCCCGACGCGGTGAAAGGCCTCGCGTACGTCGCGCTGTGGCGAGGAGATGCCCCGGAGGCGGCCCGCAGGTTCGAGGCGATCTCGCGGGACGCGCCGCCGAGCGCGGAAGTGCAGGTCGGCCTCGGTCAATCGCTCGTCGCCGCCGGCCGGCATCGGGAAGCGCGCGAGGCGTTCGCCCGCGCGCTCGCGCTCGAGCCAGGCCGCCCCGACGCGCTCCGTGGGTTGGACAGCATCCGCACGGGCGGCGTGCGGCTCGACGCCATCGCATTTGGCGGCCTCACCGAATTCGAGGGGTCGAGCAAGGTGGGCCTGCGCTTCGTCGAGATCCGCGTCGCTCCCACCGAAGACGTCCGGATCTGGTTCCAGGTCGACGACAGCCTGAGCCTCGATGCCGCGGGTCTCGCACGACGCGGCCTGCACGTGCCGACCTATTTCGCGGGCGGGCAGCTGACCTGGGGCGGCCGCTTCACGACGCGGCTGGAAGGCGGCTGGCGGACGCTGCCCGGCGGGGTGGCGCAGCAGTTGCTGCGTGCCGAGCAGGCGATGGCCGTCGGCGAACGCGTCGGCCTCAAGGTCGGCGGATGGATCGGTCCCCGCGGCGACGGGCGCATCGAAGCCGGCGGCCACGCCGCGGTGCAGGTGCCTCTCGGCGATCGCCTCCAGCTCGAGCCGACCGTCTTCTACGCGCGAAGTGGAGTGCTGGGCGAGCACGAGCTGCGGGGTCTGCTGGCGGCGACGTACCGGTTCACGGGTGACGTCGAGCTCGGGGCAGGCGTGGCGGCCGGCAAGGCCTTCAGCCCCACGCCCGCGTTCGACGGAGCGTTGGCCAGCGCGTATGCCGGCGCCTCGGCGCCCGTGGGCGGTCCACTGCGCGCGCACCTCCTCGTCAAGTACGACCGGCCGCAGGTCGGTCCTGCGACGACGGCGTACGCGGTCGGTCTTTCCGTCAGCGTCGGGGGCCGGCCGTGACCCGCTCCGACGCCAGCACCGCCCTGGACCGTGTGGTCTCGCTGCCTCTCACCGCCGGGACGGAGATCGAGGAGGATCTCTCGCCTTCTCCCGCGGCCTCCGTCACCGGCGCTTCGCCGCACATGTACCTCGCGGTCTTCGGGACCTGGCTGCTCGCGCTCGCCTGGTTCCATCCGCGGCTCGCGAGCCTGCTCGACATGGCGGGCGGCCCGGTCGGCTGGGCCGCGCTGGCGTTCTTCATCGGGTTCACCGAGCTGGCCTGGCTGTACGGGCTGTTCAACATCGGCGTGCTGGTGTTCGCCGCCATTTATCGGCGGCAGCAGCGCCACCGGGAACCCATCCCGATCGCCGCGGCGGGGGAGGCGCCGCCGGTCGCGTTGCTCTACACGACGTGCAACGATTTCGTCGAGAAGAGCGCGCTGAGCTGCGTGAACCAGCAATATCCGAGCTTCACCGTCTACATCCTCGACGACAGCTCCAACCCCGCCTTCCGCAGCGAAGTCGACCGGTTCGCCGCCCGCCATCCCGGCCGCGTCCAGGTGGTGCGCCGGCCCGACCGCCGCGGGTTCAAGGCCGGCAACATCAATCACGCTCTCCGGAACGTCGCCACCGAGCCGCTGTTCGCCCTGGCCGACGCAGACGAGATCCTGCCCCCCGACTTCCTCGCTCGCCTGGCGCCGCGGCTCATCGGCGACCCGGGGTGCGGTTTCGTGCAGGCCAGCCACCGGTACAACCCGGACGCGCCGAGCGCCTTCAGCGCCTCGCTGGGGACAGGCATCGACTCGCACTGGCGCTGGTACCAACCCCTGCGCAACCGCTACGGTTTCGTGATGCTGCTCGGGCACGGCGCGCTCCTGCGTCGTGCCGCGTGGGAGATCGTGGGCGGCTTTCCGGAGATCGTCAGCGAGGACCTCGCGTTCGCGCTGCGCATCCGGGAGCACGGGTTCCGCGGCCAGTTCACGGAGGACGTGATCTGCCACGAGGACTTCCCCGAGACGATGCGCGCCTTCCGCATCCGCCACATGAAGTGGACCCGCGGCACCTGCGAGTTCCTCTTCCGCGAGATGGGGCGGGCGCTGCGCTCGCGGCGCATCCCTTTGGTGGAGAAGCTCGACGTGCTGTTCCCCACGCTCAACTTGCCTCTTTCGTTGCTCTACTTCCTCTTCATCCTGGACGCCAACGTGGTCCTGCCGGCGTTCTTCGGCGAGCCGCGCGCAATGACCATGGTCGCAGGCGGGGCCGAGTTGACGGTGCCGTTCACCCTGCTCGACGCGCGGTTCCTGCCCGTGATGGCGCCGGACTTCTACGCCATCACGCTGCTCACCTTGCTCGCCCCCGTGCTCTGCTTCATCCTCGACATGTGGCGCACGCCCGCGCGGCTGCTGCGGTTCCTCGGACACAGCACTGCCGCGTACGGGACGCTCGGGCCGCTCTCCTCCATCGGCGTGCTTCTGTACCTGGCCACCGGCAAGGCGGTGTTCCACGTCACCGCGGATCGCGGGGACGGCCCGGCGATCGCGCCTTCCGGCTCTGCCCTGGCGCGGCTGCGCGCGGCGGCGGCGCGTCTTTTCGCCGGCAGCCACCCGGATCACCTGGCGGTGCAGGGGCTCGAGATCCTCTGCGGCGTCGCGTTCGCCGTCATCTGCCTGCAGACGTTCCAGGTCTCGTTCATGGGCCTCTCGCTCGGCTTCATCCTCTTGCCCCTCCTGCACCACAAGCGTTGGGAGAACCCGCTGCTCCGCATGCTCGTCCACGTGCCCTTCGCCTTCATCCTGCTCGGGATCGGGCTCGGCGGGTTGTCCTTGCTGGGCTTGTCGACCGTGCTCTTCGGCTACGGGTTCCACTTCTGACGCCGCCGTCTTCTTTCGGAACCGCACCAGTTCCGAAACGGAACGGACTTCGATGTTCAGCGATCTGCGCTCGTCGGGCGGAATGGGTCGAATTCCGTGGCATCCTTATCGAAAGACGCGCAGTCCGAATTTCGTCAAAGACCGGCACGGCCGATGCAGGAACGCGATGGAATGTTTCGCCGATTGCGCAGCATGGAGCAAGGCCTGCGGCTCGCGCGCCGCTTTGCTGGAGCGCTGCTCGCGCTGTCGGTGGGCCTGCAGTCAGGCGCGGCGCGCGCGATCCCGAGCGCACGGGTCGCGAGCTGCTGCTTCGAGCACCAGGACGGCTCCGTGAAGTGCCAGTGCCCTTCGTGTACGCATGGCCGCGAGTTGGAGGCCGGAACCCCCATTCTGGGAAGCTGCAGCGGCAGGGCGGATCTGGAGGCGGTAGCCTTTTCGCCCGCGCCCCTGCTGGCCGCACCTGAGCGCGTCCTCCCTGAGCAACGCCGTCACGCGTCGCCGCCAGCCGTCCCGCAGCGACTCCAAGAACCGCCCGACCTCGACGTCGACACGCCGCCGCCGCTCGCCTGAGAAGCACCGACCGCTTCGTCAGTCCTGCTGCTGCAAACGCTTTCGTCGAGGTGCCGCAATGCGTGCGTTCATGTTTGCCGTTCTTTGCCTGTCGCTCTTGTCGCGATCCGTACTTGCCTGCTCCGTGTGCGGCTGTGATCCAGCCGCCGGCACGCTGGGCCTGGATCGGCCCAGCACGAAAGACCTCCGCGTCGCCGTGGAAACCCGTTACCTGCGCAAGGAGTCGGGTACCGGGGACGATGCGGAGAGCGATCGCGAGGGCCGTCTGCTCCTCCGCGCCCAGTATGCGCTGGCTCCGCGGTTCGTCCTGCAGGCTGAGGTGCCTTGGTTCCTCTGGAAGGAGCACCTCAACGGGGCTGGAATCCGCGACGACCGCGCGACGGGCCTGGGTGACGTCGCGGTGGCGGCGCGCGCGGAGGTCCTCCGGCTCGGGCTGGAAGCGCGACACGTCGTCGCGCTGACCGGAACGCTCAAGTTGCCGACGGGTCCCAACGACCGCCGCCTCGGCGAGGACGCTCCCGACGAGCATTTGCAGCTCGGCAGCGGCTCGTGGGACCAGCTTCTCGGAGCGTCGTACGCCTACGGCGCGCGGCCTTGGACCCTCTTCGCCAATCTGACCGGCCGCATGAACGGCACCAACGCGCGCGGCTTTCGCTACGGCCACGCGCTGTTCGCGACCGTCGGAGCGCGGCGCGCCCTGGGCGAGGCCGGCCGTTACCTAGTCTCACTCGAGGCGCAGCTCAGGTCGGCCGGCAAGGACCGCCGCTCGGATGGCAGCCATGACGAGGACAGCGGGGGCCAGATCCTCTACACCACGGCCAGCGCCGCCGCGGGCCTGACCGACAACCTGCTCGTGCGCGCCATCGTGCAGGTGCCCACGGTGACCTCCTTGAACGGCGTCCAGAGCGAGCACCCGGTGGCGTACCTCGCGCTCTCGTACGACTGGGCGCTCTGATGCGGCCCTTGCGCAGGCGATGAAGCGAGCCCTGTTCGTGGCCATTCTCACCGCCTGCGCGCACGCGACCCCGTCCCGGGACGCGCCGCTGGGGCCGGTCGAGGGTCGCCTTCTGGACGGGACGACGCTCCACCTCGACGCGCTCCGGGGGAGAGTGGTCGTCCTGGACGTCTGGGCCACGTGGTGCGTCCCGTGCGCGCGTGCGCTGCCGGAGTACGCGCGGCTCCAGCGCGAGCTCGGCCGCGATGCGCTGCGCGTCGTCGCCATGAGCATCGACGAGGACGACGATGACGTGCGCAGGTACCTGGCTCGGAACTCGTTGGACCTGACGGTGCTCCGGGATTCCGGCGGCGCCATCGCCGAGCGGCTCGGTGTGCGAGCGATGCCGACCACCTTCGTGGTCGACCGGGCCGGAGTGGTGCGGCTGAGGGAGGACGGGCTTGCCGACAGCGCGGCCGGCGAAGTGGAGAGCGTCGTCCGCAGCCTCGTACGGCAGCGCTGAAGTCCGGTTTGCTGGCGGAGCATTCTTGCCCGGCGCCGAGGTCAATTCTGGGACGCGCCGGATCGCCATCCGCAGCGATCACGCACAGTTCGGCGCGGCATGGCGGGTGCACGGGGGCCTCTCCACTGCAGCGGCGATCAACCCAGCGCGGATCGTTCACCGGCCTCGCGGAACACGCGGTAGACCGCCCGCGAGAGGTCCTCGAGGTCCAGAGGCTTGCGGATGAGCTCCGCCCACTGGAGATCGCGGGCTGCTGCCGGCGGGGCGGACGAGATCAGGATGACGGGCACCTGGCGAAGTCGGGGGCTCCTCTTCAAGGCGCGAAACAACTCTGCCCCGGTCATGACCGGCATCATCTGATCGGTGACGATCAGGCCCGGTACGATTCTGGAGGCCCGCTCCAGCGCTTCCTGGCCGTTCGACGCGGTGAGCACGGCGTAGCCCTCCAGCTCGAGGAACAGCGCCAGGAGGTCGACCGTTGAATGATCGTCGTCGACCACGAGAATCGTCTTCACGCCTGTTGGACCCGTCATGCTGCGCTCCTCTCCGATCTACTTGGAGTACTGGCGGGAGACGAGGAGGGCTGCCCGGATCCGACGAAGGGCTGGATCGCCGCGACGAGGGGTCATGGATCGCCGACCGGTACCGCTGGTATCGGCCTAGAACCGGCGCACGCCGGTCGCGTTCGCCAGCAGCGCATTCCGCAGCGGCTGCGCGCGATCGCGCGAGACGGGGACGCGGATGCCCTGGCTCTCGTCACCGATCGACGCGCCGACGAAAAGCGTGGTCTCGCTGCTTTCCCGTTCCAGCTCCCTCGCGAAGGCAAGATTCACGAGCCAGTTGCGATGGACGCGGAAGAGCGATCGGCCGAAGGAGGTCTCGATGGCGGCGAGCGAAAGATCGATGTCGAACCTGCCTTGACGGGAGTGCACGAAGCTCAACCGCTCGGAGGCCTCGAACGCCCAGATCTCCGCCGGGTCGAGGAAGACGAGGTTCCTCTTGCGCCGCGCGACCACGCGGAGCAGGCCGGGACCGACGTTCGGCCGCCGCTCGTGGAGCCGGCGCAGGCATTGCTCGATACGTTCCTCACTGAACGGCTTCAGCAGGTAGTCGGCGACGCCGAGATCGAACGCCTCCAGGGCATGCTCGCCGAAGGCGGTGGCCAGCACGAACAAGGGGCGCGTGACGCCGTTCCACGAGTGCCCGTTGGGCGGCGAGTCGGGCGGCGCAGCCAGCGACTGGATGAGCTCGAGGCCATTCTCTCCGCACGAGAGCTGCACGTCGACGAAGACCACGTCGACCGGGAGCGTCGCCAGCACTTCCCGCGCCTCTCCGGTGCTGGCGACCGCGCCGACCACCTCGGCCAGCTCCGTCGCCTCGATGAGGTGCACGAGGTAATTGCGCGCCGGCCATTCGTCCTCGAGCACCAGGGCGCGGAGGCGGGTCATGAGGGGGCCTCCTCGATGGGGATCTCCACGATCGAGCGCGTCCCCGAGGGCGAAGACTCGAGCCGCAACCTGGCCCGCTCCGCGTATTGCAGCGCGAGCCGCCGCCGCACAGAGTGCAAGCCGAAGCCCCCCGGCCGCGCCGTCCCCTCCGGCAGTCCCGGGCCATTGTCCTCGACGGTGCAGACGAGCGTCTTGGCGTCCACCAGCGCGGCTCGCACTTCGATCGTGCCGCCGTCCTTGCGCCCCAGCGCCCCGTGCTTGACCGCGTTCTCGACCAGCGGTTGCAGAAGGAGCCGTGGCAGAAGCGCTCCACGCGTCCCGGCGCCCACCTCCCAGCGGAAGGCGAGATGACCGGCGTGCCGTTGCTCGAGGATCTGCGCGTAGTGCCGCAGCCAATCGATCTGCTCGCCCAGCGTCTGCATCTCGCCTTCGTCGCGGAGCGAATGTCGCAAGAGATCGCCGAGCGAAGCGAGGAGGCGCCGCGCTGCGCGCGGGTCCTCGGTCACCAGCCCGGCAATGGCGTTGAGCGTGTTGAGCAAGAAGTGCGGCTCGAGATGCGAGCGGAGCCGGGCCAGCTCCGCGGCGGTGCGAAGCTGGCGCGCTTCCAGGGCGCGGAAGCGTGCGTCGTCGAGCGCGAAGGGGAAGACGAAGGCGAGCGCCCAGAGGCCGAAGTAGGTCAAGCCCATTGCGAATCCGACCCGCAACACGGCGGAGCCGGTCCATGCTGTCCCCTGTGGCGGCAGCACCGCCAAGGAGGGGCTCGCAAGATGCATTGCGTAGAGGAGCGCGGCGTAGAGCGTGCCGGCGGAGAGCATCCCGCCGACGAGCAGCACGAGCGGTCCCGACCGCCGGCCTGCGGCCCAGCGAAGGCCCGCCGACGATCCCTTGATCAGGATGGGCAGGCCGATGATCGTGACGGCGAGCTTGGAGATGGCGCGTCCCCGGTCGTCCGTCCCCAGGTACTCGGTGGCGATTTGCAGCAGGGGAACGATCGTCATGACGCAGAGGCCGAGCGTTCTCCGGCCCGCGGTGATCTCGGGGACGATTCTCATGTCTCGAGTCTACTTGCGGCTTGCGCGGCCGCTGCGACCCCGTCCGGGGAAATTGGCCGCTCGTCGCTTTTTTCGCGGCTGTCTCCAGCGCAGCGCGGGATTCGTAGCGCCTTAGCTGCTGGCTCGACTCCGTGGTAGACGGGCCCTTGCCGCTTGCCGCCTTGGCCGGCCGATGGTCATATTCGCGCCGTCCACGAACCGCGAGCGGGCGTGAGGCCTCGCCATGTACGACCCGTGCCGGGAAGCCTGTTGCGCAGCCGCGCAAAGGGCAGGACCGAGCGCTTGGAGCCTTCCATGAACGCCCAGAACAGACAGATCCTCCGGGAGCGCTCCCCCATGTCTTTCGGCGTGATCGTGGCTCTGTCCCTCGCGGGCGCCGCCCAGCACCGGCACGACCATGGCGCCGGCAGCGATGGGTTCCAGGCGATGATTTCCGGCTCGGTCGCCCGCATGCACGCGGACATGGACGTGCCCTTCACCGGCAACGCCGACAACGACTTCGCCCGGATGATGATCCCCCACCACCAGGGAGCCATCGACATGGCGATGGCCGAGCTACGGTACGGCAAGGACAAGCGGTTGAAGCGGCTGGCCCAGGAGATCATCGTCGAGCAGCAACAGGAGATCGCGGTCATGCACCTCGCGCTCGGCGATCCCCTGCCGCCGGGCAGCCCGGCGCCGACGCAGATCAATTCCGAAGCTCCCGAGGAGAAGTGACATGGCCCGCCCGCTTGCCATCCTCGTCGCGTTCACGTTGTTCGCTGGTCAGGCGCTCGCCGGCCAGGCGCCGTACGCCGCGACGGCGCCCGACGTCCCGATCAGCTCCCGCGACCGCGTGTACGCCGCCGAGCAGTTCTCCAACACGGTCTCGGTGATCGACCCGGCTGCAAACAAGTTGCTGGGCGTGATCAGGCTCGGCGACCCGCAACCGGCGAACCTGTCCCCCCTCTACCGCGGCCAGCTGCTGGTCCACGGCCTCGGTTTCTCGCCCGACCGCCGCACGCTCGTGGTGATCTCGATCGGCTCCAATTCGGCCACGTTCATCGAAACGGCGACCAACGCCGTGAAGCACGTCACGTACGTCGGGCGCTCGCCGCACGAGGCGTTCTTCACGCCCGACGGCAAGGAGGTCTGGATCACGGTGCGGGGCGAGGACTACGTCGCGGTGCTCGACGGCAAGACGTTCCGGGAAAAGGCGCGCATCAAGCTGCCCAACGGACCCGGAATGACGATCTTCTCTCCGGACGGCAAATACGGCTACGTGTGCTCGAGCTTCACGCCGGAAACCGATGTGGTGTCGGTCGCCGATCACAAGATCGTCGGCAAGGTGAAGCAAGAGTCTCCCTTCTGCCCGAACATCGCCGCGACACCCGAGGGAGATCAGGTCTGGCTGACCCTGAAGGACGTGGGAAAGGTGATGGCGTTCTCCGCCAGGCCGCCGTTCGACGTTCTCAAGGTGCTCGACACGGGTCCGATCACCAACCACGTCAACTTCGTCCGCAATGCCCATGGCCGCTTTGCGTACATCACCGTCGGCGGGTTGAACGAAGTCCTCGCATTCCGGACGGACAACTTCGAGCAGGTGGCGCGGATCCCGGTCGGTGACCTGCCGCATGGGATCTGGCCTTCCGGCGACGGCACCCGCGTCTACGTCGGCATCGAGAATGGCGACATGGTGACGGCGATCGACACGCTCGAGAACAAGGTCATTGCCACCATCCCGAACGGCCAGGCGGCGCAGGCTGTGGTCTACGTTCCGAACGCCGTGCCGGTGGGAGAGGGGACCGAGCATCTCGAGCCGCTGGGCACTGCCGGCAACGCGGCGCACCTCGCGCTCGGACCGCCCGGCGGGCCGCCGGCGACGCGCGTTTCCCTGTTCGACCAGGGCTTGACGCAGGTCCTGCAGGCCGCCGTCACCGGCCTCGAGCCAAAAAAACCGTACGTGCTCGCGCTCTCCCCGAAGGCCGACGGCAGCGGACCGCTGGAGCCGCTCGCCAGCTTCATGACCAACCCGGCGGGCGCCGCCGGCGCACCGGTGCAGGTGCAGCGCCCATGACCCATTCCATGGCGCCCATCCTCTCTGTGTAACGATCCGGAGTCTGCACCTCACCGCCGCGGTGGCGCTCGTCCGCGCGGAACCGGCGCTCGTCGGATCGCGGGCGCCTCGCTCCATCCAGCCTCCTAGCCTCCGGCGGCATGAACGGTCACGTCGACCGGCAGACAGGAGGACGCAAATGAAATGGAACATGGTGTTCGCAATGATCGTTGCGGTGGGATCGCTGACTGCCACCGCGGTGGGGGCCCAGGAGAATGCCGCGGCCAGTGGAGCGACCGCGAAGGAGGGGCAGACCGCGAACGAGGGGCAGACCGCGAAATCGGACTCCGTCCCCTACGGGATGTACGCCGATGAGCCAGCCACGCCAGACGCCGACGGAGTTCCGGTGGCCAAGCCCAATCCGATGTCCGACTTCCTGGAGCGGGCCCGGCAGCTCGGCCCTACCGGGGTGGAGATGCCGCTGGTGGACGACTTCCGGACGGACGGGTCGGCGACCGACGGACAGACGAAGTGATGCGACGGCGGCAGGCCGCGCGCGCGGCCTGCCGCACGGCTGCAAGGAGGTTTCACATGTCGAAATTGACCGCGATACTCCCCGCTCTAGTGCTCGCTGGATGCGCGCACGAGTACATGTACCAACCGGCTGAACACGCCACCGGAAGCATCGGCGGGCACATCGCCGCCGACTACCAGATTCCGCCGGCGGCGCCGGAAGGGGACGTGCGGCTGGCGTCGTTCGGGCTCGGGGAGCTGGCGCCCGCGAAGGGCTCAGGTGACTCCACGCCCATGCTGCACCTGCGGATGGTCGTCTCCAACAACGGCACCGGGCCATGGACTGTCGACACGCGGGAGCAGAAGCTGGACATCGAGGGCTCGGGTCCCACCGCGCCGGCGTTCTCCACGACCAGCGAAGGAAACGGCGGGCTCCCACTGGTGACGGTGGCCCCTGGATCGAAGCGCGTCATCGACCTCTTCTTCCCGCTGCCGCCGGATCAGCAGTCCGCCGGCTCCATTCCCGAGTTCGACGCAATCTGGAACGTCCATGCGGGTACGCAGGACGTGGTCGAGCGGACGCCTTTCGATCGGCTGCAGGTCGAGCCGGCATATGGGCCGGCCGTTGCGCCGGAGTACGGATTCTACGGCGATTGGGGTGGGCCGTTCTGGTACGACCCGTTGTATGTGGAAAGATTCCCGCGGCCCTGGTTCGGCGGGGCGGTGATCATGCGCGCGCCGACCTGGCGGGAGTGGCGGTGACCGTGATGCCGATCGCCTTGGGAGAACTCGTTCCATCCCAAGTGCCACATTT
>WNFG01001358.1_pt1 | contig 25218 bp, 27 predicted proteins | sample 5400431 | NCBI WGS metagenome assembly WNFG01 (sample SAMN13153346, study PRJNA577476) | soil metagenome | isolation source: 120 cm saprolite under Douglas fir tree site 2 hole 3 replicate 2 | place: USA:California | collected 2015-04-18 | reverse complement strand
TAGGGCTTGATCTATATCCCTGCCGACCGATTTATTCCAGCCATAGGGAGTGCCGCAACCGGCGAGAAGCATAGCGATAACCAGCGCCAGGGCGAGTTGAAAAAACTTATTCTGTGCCTTCATGGGGTGTCATTTCCTGTTATTACTTTTCGCTCTTTTTCCAATTTGGGCAATAAACGCAAATGGATTTCTTGCCCGGCGTTATTCAAAATAACCTCGTAGGGCTTAATATCAATAACCACCGCCTGCCCTATGGTTGCGCCGACACGCAATGCGCGCCCGTTAATGATGGCAAGCTTGCGCGTTGGAGAAACCAATGTGGACTGTAAAACAAATCCGCCAACACTATAACTAGCGCCTTCTTCCGCGCTTGGACGCGTCGGATCGGCAAAGCTCAAGGATTCATCGGCCAAAGCCGGCGCCAGAGCAGCCAGCGCGGTGAATATGCTGATAACGGGAGCCACTTTCATATCTGTATCCTTACAATTATCGTGCCAGTTTCGCTTAAGCCCCTATCCAGCCCTGTTGCAGACTTAAGGTATAAACAACCAGCGTAACGGTGGAAAAAGGGTAAGTTTCTGTTTGTAGCGAGACTTCGCTCCAAAACATCTTCCACGGCAGCGACTCTAGTGCGCGCAAATAATTTACGATATCGGCATAGCGGCCTTTAAATTGAATACGCATGCCATGTTTATACACAGGCTGCTGAGGAACCGCGGCTTTAACGCCGTCCTTGGCATCCAATAACGGGACGGGCGGCAGATTTTCCACTCGAATAACTTCCAGCGCCCGGTTCCTTTTCAATACCTGCTCGACTAACCGCGCCATCTCTTTCGGCGGCACCAGGCCTTGGGTCATGCCGGTAACGGACGCGTCCAGTGAGCCCAGTTTTTCTCGCAGAATCGAAACACGGCTGCGCTGCCCGCTGCCGACTTTCGAATTTTCCTCTGCGATAACCTGAATCTGCTTATCAAAAACCTGCATCTGTTCACGTTTGCTTTTCAGTTCCTTTCCCAGGCGCGCTTGTTCCGCCTGTAAGGGAGCCAAGAACACCATCGACGCAAACGCGTATAGAACGCCCATGACTACAATGAATAGCATAGCGCGCTCGCGCAGCAGCATTTCATCGATAATCTCAGCGAGTTTTTTTAGTTGTAATTTAAGTGCGTTCATTGCATTTACCGACCGGCACTGGCGCCCGTGGCTATCAAAAACTCAATATAAGAAGCACCGCTGTCTTTCTGCTTCGCATCCGGCCGGGTTATTTGAAAGGTATGAAACTCCCTGCCGGCGAGCGATTTTTCCCTGCTAAGTTTTTGGATGTACTGCGGCACTAACTCCGGCGTCGTACTGCGGCCTTGCAGCGTCATTTTTTCGCCGGCGCCAACGATGTTAAATGCAGTCAACCATGTCCCGGAAACGTGTTGGCGCGCGAGCGCGATAAAAAAATCCGAATAGCCGCGCGTGTTTGCAAAGCTTCCTTGCTTCAGTAGACCGGCGATCTGCTCGCGCACGGCGATCTCTGTTTCCAACCGGCCGATCTCGTCACCGGCGGAGAACCGCTGGGCGATGTCCTCCATCCGTTTTGCCGCCGAGGCGCTTTGTGCGTCCGCCTGCTTTACCGCTGCGCGTAATGAATTTACTTGCCAAAACAAAAAAGCGTAGATAATAACGACGCCTGCCAGCAGTAACCCGCTTGCCTGCAGCATGGCTACGGCGGAGAAGCGCTTCTGCTCCTTCCTAAAAATTGGCGAGTAAAGATTAATCTGCTGGATCATAATGATTTTTGCTCCTGCCGCAGCGCCGCACCCAGAGTGGTTAGGCATTTTGTCTGCAGGCCGGGTACCTCGATACCAAGCGGCGCCAATATTAAATTAACTATCGGGGCTTGGCGGAAGTGGCCATCGAAATAATCCAGCGAACGCTGTACCTCAAGCACAATACGATCAAAATAACCGGTAAGATCTACGCCCTGTTGCAGGGCATCGAGACCGACATCCACGCTGCGACTAAAATAAATCTCACCCTGTTTGGTTAAAGTAATTAGCCCGCTGTTCGCGAAAAACGATAAAAACACCACGCCATTGGCATCTTCCGGCAACAGCGCGGCAAGATTTCTCTGCGCAAGCTCGGGAATATCGATAATATCGAGGTTAATTCCCGCGGCATTCATCATGTCTGCTCGCTTTTGAATCGCCGCGTTACGCGCAACCACGGCGTACATTGAGCGCGTCTTGCCGCGGGTGTTGTCGCCGGGCAAATCGAACACATCGATGGTCGCATCATTGATATGAAAATCGATTAAATCCTTAACGCGCCAGCGCACCGCTGATTTAAGCTCCTCCGTGGGCACATCGGGCGCTTCCGTCAATAACAACTGATAATCGGTTTCCTCCAAGGTGGTGGTACAGCGCGCGTGTTTAAGACGATAATCGCCTGCCAAGCGCGCGAGCACTTTCTCTGGGCTGTCGCCGTCGTTCCAGGACCGGAAGTCGCAAGCGATAATATGCGGCCGACCGCCCGGCTCATGCAGCGCGTTCACCAGACACACACCATCCGCGCGCAAATCAACCGCGGTTAGCCCTGGCGATACCTTGCTTTTATTAAGAAACGAAAACAGAATTGCCTCCTCCGGGGGAGCTATTGATCCATGTATAAGTAATATCCGATCTTACCAATGATCGATGTAGGTTGGGTTAAGCCGCGTAAGCGGCGAACCCAACAAAATCATAGGTTTTAATGGGTCCGCTCCGCTTGACCCATCCACCATGACAATGTGCGAGAGAGAACATTACTCTTGTATTCATCAATAGCAGCCACCCTAACTACCTTACTTATTTACTTACTTAAGTAATAGCAGAAATTCCGCAAGTAACCTACTGTTGGTAATGCTATTTTTAAGCTCAGGTCTTTATAGTGCTGTGCTTGATCCTTTAGGTCAAAACCCAAATTGTTGGGTTATTTTTAGAGTTGACCTTCGCCTCCGGCAGACCCGGAAACCGTTCCACGGCGGACATAATTCGCCGATTTTCGGCAGTTTCCGGCACAGTATTAAGATAACGGTACAAACAACCTTGGTGAGAAACATGCGCACGGTCGAGTACCTAACCTGATGCATCACCAAATGTCTTGCCTTTATTTTCATACTTTAGCTATCTCTGATTAACTTTAGGATGGGCCGCAACCAAGGCGAGTTTATTGTTGTCAGATTCCACGCTCGGAATGACAAATACGACTTAATCAGAGCTTTCGTTATTATAATGAGACTCAAAGAATCTATTTAATTCATCATTAAATCATCATAGGGGAAACTATGAAAACCACAGTAGCCGAACGCGGACAGGTGACCATCCCCAAGATCTTACGGGAAAAACTGGGGATACGACCTGGCGCGGTTTTGGATTTTCAGATTCAAAACGGAAAATTGGTTGCAACGAAAGTAGCCAATACTGATTCCGTAGAACAAGTTTACGGCTGTCTTGGGACCGGCCTGAGTACAGACGCCCAATTAAAAGAATTGCGGGGTAAAGCTTGATTACGGCGGTCGATACCCATGTCGTGCTGGATATCTTCGGCGCCGATGCCAAGTTCGGACCCGGCTCGAAGGCCGCGCTCAAACGTTGTCTCGGGGAAGGCGCATTACTTGCTTGTGATGTAGTCTGGATTGAAACCGCGACTGCCTTTCCGGAAGAACAAACGTTTCTAGCCGGGATGCAAACATTGGACGTAACATTTTCGCCGATTAACCAAGAAGCTGCTCTGGTCGCCGCCAAGGCGTGGCGAAAATATCGTAACGAGAGAGGCAAACGGCAGCGTGTGGCGGCGGATTTCTTAATCGGCGCACACGCCCTCAGCCAATGCGACCGCCTACTGACGCGGGATACAGGGTTCTATAAGGAATATTTCGGCAAAATACGCATCGTTGATCCCTCCATATAGCAAGCCTGCGCGTATCGCCATCCCAAAACCGAAAATCGCACGCAATAATGCGCGGACAGCCCCGCTTTAACTCGCCTGCTGAACCTCCGCGGCAATCGCCGCCCCAAAATCTTTTTCCGCGACCGCAAGATCGTATTGCGCTTGTAAGTTAATCCAGACGCGCGCGCCCGTTCCGAAGTAATGCCCCAAACGCAGCGCTGTGTCTGGCGTGATTCCACGCTGTCCATTAAGAATTTTCACGATGCGGCCGGAAGGCACGCGCAAAGCGAGCGCCAAACGATTCGCGGAAAGACCGCGCGCATCGAGCTCGTCTCTTAAGATTCGGCCGGGATGAATAGGTACCATATCAACTACCCTCGGTGATAATCAGTTATCTCTACGTCGTAGGCGTCGCCGTCTTTAAATGGAGAGCAGATTTTTCCGCGACGGCGAGATCATATGGCGCCTCTTTCGACCGCTTAATTCGTTCGCGGCTGGATATGGGCCTTTACCTTGATTTTCTTCTTCCGTGCTCGCGCCAAATCGTAATTCATTTGCAGTTGCAGCCAGAACTCCGGCGCTGTTCCAAATGCCCCGGAAAGCCGCAGCGCCATTTCGGACGAAATCCCGCCGTGTCCGTTCAATATGTCGGAGAGCGTCTTTCGCGTAACCCCGAGATCCTTGGCCGCCTGCGTTACAGTCAAGTTTAACGGCGTTAAATACATTTCCCGTCCGATCTTTAACAATGATCAATGTAGGTTGGGTTAAGCCGCGGTAGCGCTGGGCAGGAGCCCGAGTGTCGCGAAACACAGGGATGTGTTTGAGCGACCGGCGAACCCAACAAAATCATAGATTTGATGGGTCCGCTCCGCTGTACAGGATGTACGAATGCCGGTCGCTCTCGGCATCCTGCCTCCCGCGACACTTGCACCTCCCTGTGCGTCGCGAGCGCAGGGATGCGCAGGAGCGGCCGCTACCCATCCTACGTGACAATATGCGAGATAGGACGTTACTTTTGCATTTATCAATAGTGATAATCTAAACAATTCACATCGGTAACATCGCGGCCGTCGAAACGGAAGGTTACGCGCCAATTGCCGCTAACCATAGCGCGTAGTGGTCTTTCAGATCGCCCTGAAGAGGGTGTAAACCAAGCGCGGGAGAGTTTAAGTCGTGCGGCTCGCGCGCTGCGTCTAACATGGACAATATCAATCTTAATCGGTTAGCGTGCTCTGGCTTGATACCACTCTTTTTGTCTTGCTCGTAAAAAAGTTTCAATCCTTTATGGCGGATCCGCTTAATCATTTAAACATATTGTAACCTGTATAGTGGCACTATACAAGCGCGATCTGTGCGTATTGCGTAAAATTCAGGTATATCATTAGGGTTGGCGGTACCACCAAGGATAAAAGCGATGCATCGGAAATATCGATACCGTGCTTGACATCCACTTTAATTTCCTTACTATTAAGTAAGGAATTTCTCCTAGGTAAGAAATATGCCAAGCGCAACGGTTACTACCAAAGGCCAAATCACCATACCAAAGGAAGTGCGAGACCAATTGCGTTTGGAAACCGGCGACCGGGTCGATTTTGTGATCACGCAAACCGGTGAGATCTTGCTAAAACCGGCCACGCTCCATGTCGGCGAACTCAAGGGTATTCTGCGGCGAAAAGGCCAAAAACCCGTTACCGTTGAGGCAATGAACGCGGCCATTACGCGACACGCAAGCCGCCGGCGGTGATTGGTCTCGATACCAATGTGTTGGTGAGATACCTGGCGCAAGACAACGCGCGCCAGGCCGCGGTCGCCACGCGACAAATTGAAGCCAATCACTGCTTTATTAATTCGATCGTACTCTGTGAATTAGTGTGGGTGCTCGATGCCGCGTATGGATACGATCGGCGGGAGATCGCGGGGGTCATTGAAAAAATCCTGACGACGACCGAATTTGAGATCGAAAATGTTGACCACGCATGGGCGGCCTTAAAATATTACCAAGGCACGAAAGCCGATTTCGCCGACTGCCTGATCGCGCACGTCAATCGCGCGAGGGGATGCGAAAAAACCATCTCCTTTGATAAAGGCGCGGCCGCGTTAAGCGGTTTCGCAATACTCCCTAATTCCTAAAAACCGACGCAGGTCATAGCGATGGATTTCTTAATCGGTGCGCACGCCCTCGCCCAGTGCGACCGCCTACTGACGCGGGATCGGGGATTCTATAAAGAATATTTCGGCAAAATACGTATCGTTGATCCGGCCGTACAGCAAATCTGGGATGCAGCTATCCTGAAACCGGAAGTCACGAGCGATGACATCCCCGTGATTAGGGCGATCAGTGTCCATTCTGACTAATCAAAGATGCGGCATCCTGTAAAAGTATCTGAACGGCGACACCGGTGACGTGCTTCCCCGCCTGCGCGTTCACTTCATTAATGAACGCATTTAGGATATTTGTCACTGCCGGTCCGGTAGCTTTCTGTGCCGCCTTGATCTTCTGAGACAGGGAATTCGCAACTCCCTGATTGTCGATCAGACCGAGTTGAAGAAGGTTATTGATATCCGCCAAGGTGCTATTAAAGCTCGCCAGCAGGACAGCGGAAGACACCGAACCCGCCGACGAAGCAAACTGTACTCGGTACAACGTGGTTGAGCCGGGCCCTGCTACACCTTGCAGCAAAATAGACGGTTGCGCACTGCCATCCTGCGAAAAGGCTCGAATCGATAACGAATAGGTGGCGAGTTTTGTCCCATTCACGTTGATATTAAAAGTGCCTTGCTGGGGTTGAAATATTGGGATCTGACGATCAACGTTGGTCCCCGACATACCCGTCACATCGTCGTCTATCGAATCCGAGAAATAGGCGGAACCCGGAATTGCTTGCAATATGGTTCCAAGGTTCGGATCGCGGCCAGTTAGATTTCCAGTTGGGTCGGCCACTATGAGATCCGCGTTGTTATCAACACCAATATCCAGTTCACTAATATCGCCAGGCGGATCCTTAACTACGCCCCGCGTCACAAATTCATTATTGAACACATCCAAACTCGTGTTTGATGCGCAGCTAGGATCGATAATCGAATAGTGCAGTGTTCCACCTGAGTCAATCTGTTTTCCCGTAACAAGAACGAAATGCCCGGGGTCGCTTGGAGCTGGAAGACCACCGGAAGGAACACAGTTATTAGGCTTAAGGCCCGCAACACCTACGATCACCGGATGTGGATCAATACCACAGAGTGCGTCATTAACTTGCTTAAATGCTCCGGTTGGGCTGAGGATCGAATCGTTCCGAGAATATTTTGCACCACCCAGCGTGTCAAAACGCATTTGCTTAGGCTTTGGAAATGATGAAGCCGGATTAGTAGGATCCGAAGCATCGCGGGTTGCAGGTCCCCAGTTTACACCTCCATTCCTAAGATAATCCGTATCGAATTTAGTCATGAAGTCGTTGAGGGTGAGGGGGTTGTTTACCACCCCAACAAAATTCAGTGACATGGATAATGCAGTCATTGCACATCCTAGTTGGCCGATCGTAAAACCAGGCCTGTGGTCGTAGGGTTCTGGCCCCCAGGGCAGGTCCGCCTGGCCTTCTCGTGTAACCTGAACACCGCAGCTGTTATTGGCAGGCGTCGCCAAGAAGGCGTGTGATACAGTAAAATGTGGGCCAAAAAAACCGGCGCCGGCAATCTGACCGTTGTCGTTAATCGCCGTTGGTTCTAGAGGGATCCGTGTCCATGTTCCATTGCTGTAAAGAAAGGAACCGGCGAAACCACTGTTGTCGATCCCATTGCCATATGCGTCTCCCACCACTTGACCTTTGTTGTTGATGCTGATTGCAAGGAAGCTTGTGGTTCCGGGTGGGGTCCCGAGGTCGGTCATCACCCCATTGCTATAAATAAAAGTATGCTGAGTTATTTGATCGATGTCCGAAATACCGGCCACTTGGCCGTTGTCGTTAATAGCGACAGCGTTACTGGTCAATCCGCCCAAGGTCCCGAGATCGGCCATTACACCGTTGCTGTAGAGGAAGGCATGGAACGGCACAAACGCACCGTTTGCAATGAAGGATAGACCGACGACTTGCCCACTGTTGTTGACGCCTAAGGCTCGCGTAAATGTTCCGCCCAAGGTCCCGAGATCGGTCATCGTCCCGTTGCTCCAGAGGAAAGCGTGTTCCGGCACAGTCGTCGGATCAGGGGGGAAAACGAATTTTCCCACCACCATCTGGCCGTTCTGACTGACGGCAGTAGCCACACCGCTATTCGCTCCGCTCAACGTACCCAGATCAGTCATCACCCCGTTGCTCCAGAGAAAAGCGTGTAGTACTCCGGTGTTGGTTTGCGCTCCACCTACAACTTGGCCGTTGTCGCTGATAGCGGTAGCAACGCTATTTCTCCCGCCCAACGTGCCGAGGTCAATCATCACCCCGTTGCTCCAGAGAAAAGCGTGACTTGCGGTGTCACCTGCGATACTGGCGCCTCCCACCACTTGTCCCTTGTTATTGATACCTAAGGCACGGCTACTCGTACCACCCAAAGTGCCAAGATCCGTGAGGGTGTAGTCCACCGCCCACGCAGGAGTGGCGAATATCAGACTTGCTAGAGCCAAGAGTACCAACCGCGCCCAAGGAAAGCGCGAGCATTTCGTGAGTTTCATGATCTTCTCCCTACAACTGAAATGAGTGGTCGAATGCGTTGAGTTTTTATAGTTCTTGTAGTTTCAATTGACTATAGACCACATTGATTGCCTGAGCAATGTTGGGCGCCGCGTAATAGCGGAAAAATCAGCACCCGCAACCGGCGATTAAAACTGCTCGCGCCAAGTGCCAGTATTAGTGGCATTCGGGTTAGGTGATCCACTATTAAAAGTATTCACGTTAACTGAGTCGCTTGCCGGCTTAGAAAGACTCGTGTTGTCCGTGACGGTTAAATTAAACGTGGCAGTCCCCGTTGTGCTAGGTATTGTGTAGGTTAGCCTCAACTCAGCAGTAGCCCCTACCGTTAACTGATTGCCACCAGGCGCAGTAAAAAGCGCATTAAGGCCGCTGGGAGTGACAGTCCAAGCTGAAGCTCCGCTATCGATACCATTAACCAAAGAATAAGAATCTCCATTCCAGGTCCAGCCCGCCGGGGTCGCAACCAAGATGCTACTTACATTGTTACAGGCATGATTTGCTACCGACAATGTTATCTCCTGATTATTGCTGGAAGCATTGACGTTAGGTAACGGCTGTGGCTGCACGAGGTATCCTTTAATATCCGCAGTCGTGTCCGATTTTGCCGATGCTGAAGGGTTACTGCCGCCCGTGGAAGTGACCGTGGTCGATATAAAATAGGTATCATCCACATTCCCCGTGATCGGGGCGGTCCAGGTAAAATCCACAGTGCCGCCATTCGCAAGAGTTGCTGCAGTCTGCGTAGCCGGGCTCAAAGTGCCTATCGTCGCTGTGCCTCCTTTAGTCGGTACTGAGGGCTGAACGTTAGTCAACGTGCCGCCGGTGTTATTAACGACATGTACGGTGAAGGTAGCGGTATCGCCACTATAAATACAGGCTCCTCCCGCAGGCGGCAAAGTAAAGGTAGCCGTAAAACAGGATGAAGTAGTCACCGTAATAACGGCTGATGTAATCGTCCGTGACGTATGACCCGCGCCGTCGCTGGCGGAGGCGGTAAAAGTAATTGTTCCCGCGGTATTATTCGTGTTGTATGTCCACACAAACGAGTTGTTGGCGCCCGCGCTCAAATTAAAGTTCGCCGGATTGGAGGGGGTCGTTGCATTGGTGCCGCCGGTGGTCGTAATCGTCGGCGGCTTAGGTACCGAGGTCACGTTGGTAATATTTGAAGTCGACTTATTCGTCACCTGCATGGTGAGTGTGAACGCGCAACTCCTAGGAACCGACGTGGCGGACGGCGTCAAAACAACCACGAGCGACTTCAGTGTCCATCCCGGCGCGGGAATGTTGCCGGTGACGTTACTGGTCGCACCACCGGTGGTTGTAAATGTTGCGCGCACATCGCGGAACCTTTCCGTCGTATCCGCCGAGGTCGATCGTATGTTGAATACAATCGGAAAATCAACAAAACTCCCAGACGGAATCCCGTTAGCAAATGTGTTTGCCGTCAGCGTGAGGGTGGTACCGGAAAGTGTAGCAATGGTCCAGCCTGCGGGCGCGGTAGCGCTGGAAAAGGTAGTCCCCGTGTTAAGGCGAAACCGCACTGAGGTAATATTCTCGGTAGAGTTGGCGCCCGTACTCGTGTTTGCTATCCGAAAGGTGCCGGCGGAGACCGTGCCCATATCAAACTCTGCGGGCGAAGGGCTGGTTTGCACCGCGGTGAAGGTGCGCGCGGCATAAACGGGTATCTGCCAAAGCACGAGACATGCGAATAAGATGAAATAACGGCAGATGGAGTTTTTCATAATCTCACCTCACTGTTGCCTTTGCACCGTCTTATACTCTTGACGCTGAGCGCCATTCGCCGTACCGATTGAAACGATCTCCGCTTCGAAATCCTTATCGCCGACATTAGCCACTATCGGCGCCACGGGATCTCCCACTGCGGCAGCAATCGCTGTCGGCGTTAGGGTATTTTGGCACCGTTGCACCCCTGATAAAGTAATCGTAGTATGTGCGGCGTTTGCAGTAGCACTGGAATAGGTTATTTCCTCATGATCAATCGATACGCCGTTGAAATGAAAAACAGTGATTGTCCCGGCGCTTAAAAATTTGGGATGATAAGTAATGGTGAATGGGTTTGGGACAGTCGGGCAGTTGCCGGCACCGCCGGTAAGGGCAACACCAAGCGTGGTCACAGGGTAAACATTGTCGCCGCGATTGTGTGCGGTGCCGGCAGTACTTGTTACAGTACCAACTGTGGCATACCGTGTGACACCAGTAAAAGTAGTCGCCGTGGTGCCAGTATAGCTCACGAACTCCCCGTTCCCGGCAGGATCATCATCTATAAGAAGCCAAAGCGAAGGTGTAGCCGGGGGAAAAGGAGTGGCAAATCGCAGAGTCGTAAAAACATTAATATCCGCAGCGGAGCCAGCATTCATCCTTTTAGTTAGCTCGGTCGCTGGCAGGTTATGGAATACAGAAAAGGAGCCTTGGCCCACATTATTTGTTGTCGTTGCAGTCGGATCGCTGGTGCTGCGGTACCAATCCACGTTTTGCGCGAGGCTGCGCTGCTCGAACTCGATACCGCTTTCGGCGATAAAGAGCGCTTGCGCCGAGCTGAGATGGCCGGTGCTGCCGGTGGCATCGCCGACAAACATATAGGTGACAGCCACGCCGAAAAAGGCCAAGACCACAATCAAAACAATGGCGGCAACAAGCAAGAAACCGCGCTGTTTTCCGTAAAGTATTCTTTTCTCACTCGCATGCGTTTCACCGGACTTTGTTATTTTCTTTATGCCGCTCATGGTAAAAGGTTCCGCAGGCTGACAGTGTTGCGAACACCGGCGTTAATGGTGTTTTGCTTTACTGAGATGGCGATCGAGATAAGGGAAACTTGATTTGGGTTTGTCGTAGATACATTCGTACTTGTGAGATAAGAGAGGTTAAAGGCCGTTACATTATCTGCGAGCACTTGGCTATTGCGCAACAACGAAGTACCGCCGCCACAAGCCGGCGCGGTGCCAAGACAATAGGTGATATTATTGCCATCGGTGTCGGTAAATGTGATGCTGGATGAAGACAAAACCGCGGGTAAGTCGGCGCGTGCGCGCACGATTCGCAACTCGCGCGTCATGCGTTCAAGCGCAAGACGGCCCTGCTGATCAACACCCGTAATATCTTTCTGAGTGAAGTAAGAACCGAAACCGCGATTAACGATTAACGCTCCGATCGCAGCCACGATACCGGTAATCACAATAACGATCACCATCTCCACCAAAGTGAAGCCTTTGACAGGCGCAACGTTCTTTATCTGATATTGACAAAAGTTCAAAATTACCCCTCGCGCGATTAATAGTTTGCAACTACCGTTTGTAGCTGAATGAGCTGGTTGTTGGCGGAATCGGTCACGGTTACTGTCACCAACTTGAAATCTGTGATGGGATTCCCAAGCCAGACACCGTTGATGATCGGGTTGGGTATCGCGTAGCCGGTTGGCGTTATACAAATAGCCGGCCCCGGCCCTGGAACGCATGGATCGACAAAAGTTGCCAAGCCCGCCGCCCTTTTTTGGGCTAAGATTAACTCCATGCGCTCCTGCGCGAGTTGGGTCGCGGTCGTTATTTGGTTTGGTGAAGGCGCAGCGCGTAGAGTAGAAGTGAATGCAAGCAACACACCGGAGACTGCAATCGAAACAACCACGATGAAAATGATCATTTCCACGAGACTCAAACCGCTCTGTTTAATGTCTATCGCCACCGTTGCTTTACCTGGATTATTCATCAGCCTAGGGAATGGATACTTTTCCGGTTTCGACCTCAACCGTTACCGTGCGCGCTTGTCCGTTTTTAGTCAAAGTGATTGTCGCCGTACCGGCTAACGCTGTAGGGGGCGTTAACACGTCAGTGTAAGGTTTGCCCTTACCGTCAAATTCGACTAACGCGTTGGTCGTGGCCACGGTGCTGGCGAGATTGATGGCTGTTGTGTTGCCTGTGACAGGATGAACAACAGTGCCGTTACCGTTCTGATCAACGATCTGATAGGTATTGGTAGGGTTCGCGTTAATTTTAATGCCAAATCGTTGCCCGCGCGTCATCGCCATCGATTGAGCCAACCGAATGTCGCTCGCGAGTTGCTCTGCTTGCGCGCTGAGATTGAGCGTATTATCAGGCAGCCGCGGCATCACCTCGGCAGCAAGTATGGCGACCAATACCATCACCAGAATTAACTCAACCAGGGTAAACCCCTGCATCTGTCGCATTTTGATTAACCGGCCCTGTGATTATTCGATTAAGCTGCAAAAATTAGACCAAACGTATGACTTAAGCCTAGAAACTTCTAGCGACAAGTCAATAAGCGAAAGTGCCTGAAATAAGGGCCATGGGAGAAAAACTAGTGAATAAGCTTCACCTTAGGTTCCGCCGGTTGAGAAGTACGGGTCCACCCATTGGCGAGCAGGATTTCTTCTATTGTCTGTTGTAGTAATTTCGTTTGTTCCTTTTCGCCTGCCTGGAATCGCAATTTGGCGGTTAAGATATAGTAAGGGATTATCGTCTCGGAGGGAAAATACCAGTAACGCATACCGTCTTCGAGAACTTCATGCGCAAGTTTCGGCTGGCCTTGGCTAATTAAAAATTTGGCATATAGCACGCGCCCTTGGAAAAAGCGTGGATTAATTTGCAGCGCATGGCGATAGCTTTGTTCGACCTGCTTTTGCCAATGATCGCCGAGGTATAAGGGATTATCCTGATAAAGCTGCGCCCTTACCGAAAAAATTTGCGGTTCTAGTGGATTGATTGATTCGGCTTTCTTCAGCCAAATGTCGGCTGCTTTAAACAAATCAAGCTTTTTCTGTTGCTCCGTCTTTGGAAGACCGACGATCGCATGTCGGTACAAGTCGGCACGGGTCAGCAAGACGTTGGCGGAAAGCGGCGCGAATTGCAGCGCGCGCACGAAGGAAAGGTCTGCCCCTTGGATATTACCTGTCTCCGCTTCGTTTAAACCGTTTTGATACTCGATCTCATGCAGGCTCATCGCAACAAAATATGTTAAAGGGAAAAGGCCCAGTAAAACGATGACCATGTAATAGGCCCTTGCACCGAATAAACGCGATACGGAAAACTCCAGCGTGCGAGATTGATTTTGCATCAATAAAATGTGAAGACGCGCCAATGCTAGTCCTGCGGTAATTAATATCGGTATGATGTAAAAGTTAAAATCAAGTGTGCTGTGTGCAGCGGTAACAAACAGTCCGGCGAATAGGCCGGCGGTTTCAATCTTGATATTCGACGTTAGTTTTTCGCTTTTCTGTGCGCGCAGAAACATTAATAAAACGACGGAATAGATCGAAAACAATAAAACCAGTGCCGGTATACCGGCCTCAATCCACAATTGCAGATAATCGTTATGAACGTAAAAACCGGCACTGCTGTCCAACGCATGACGAAATGGCGGGAAAAGAAGAGAAAATGTTCCGATTCCAGTTCCCCACCAAGGCGAGTTCTTTAGTAATTCCCACGCCTGCTGCCAAATAATAAAACGGGTAAAGCCTGCTGCGTTAAGGTCTGATAATGTTTCCAGACGTTCAATAACGGCCCCACGCCAACTATAGTCTGCGAGTAACAACGCAAGCGCAATGAGTCCTATCAATACTGCCGCACCTCCTTTTACTCGCTGCCTCCAGCCGACGAAGGCCAGAATAGCCATTCCAAAGATAAGCGCTAGCGCGGCTGCGCGGCCCTTGGTAAGCGCAACCGCATATACCAATACAAAGAGCGTGATGGTTAAAATAATTGAGAGCGCCCTTCGGCGCTCTTTATATGAAATAAGACAGTAGGCTGCTAAAGGCAACGCAATAATATTCAACAACGCCGCGTGGGAATTGATATTAAGAAACAGCGAACGTGGTGGTTGATGTAGCGCGAAGAATTGATAAAAGGCATAAAAAGCTGAACCGAGCGTGATCAACAACAACAATATAACGGTAGACCACCATATCTTCTCTTGTTCAGGGGATAACACGTAGAGCCAAAATACAAGCGGAAGACTTCCGAGCCACCAAATATTGAGGATGCTAACGACCGGAACGGGGCTCCAAAGGCTTGTAACACCAATCCATAGCCAAAAGAGCGTGATTAATAAAGCCAATGGCGTTTTTGGCAGACTAAGCCCATGTTCGTACCGCTTACATATGACTACTATTGCGCATATAACCAGAAAACTTTGTGCGGCACCAAGGTATTTGATTTCAAATCCGTCAAAAAGTAGGGAGACGCCAAATGCTGTAGCGACAAAAAGCGGAAAAACTACCGGCCATGGCCTAAGTTGCATCTGATATAAAAATCAAAAACTGATGGATGCCAATCGGCATCCATCAGTTGATCGCAGCAGGTAATTAACAGAGGGACAAATCAGATGTGATCGTAGCAGCACCTGTGCCCGTGTTTGCGTAGACCGCGGTACAGTTCGCTCTTAGCGTGAACGTGCGGGGACCCGCGCCGCTTGGCGTGAACCCGCTCAAATCCGACAAGGCCGCATCGATACCCAAATTGGTCGGGGTAGGATAGTTACCGGACATGGTCACCGTAACACCTTCTAGTATAACGCTGGCGTTAGAGAGGGCACCCGCCGAGAGCTGGGTCGCTTTCGCGATTGTGGCCGCGCTGCGCAACGCTCCCATCAGACTCTGAACGGACGCCGTGCGCGCATTGCCGCTTAAATCGACAAACCGCGGTACCGCGGTGGCGGCTAAAATGCCGAGGATAATGATCACCATTACCAACTCAATTAACGTAAAACCTGCTTGCTGCTTGTTCATATACTTCTCCTAGACGTATGTAGAATGCTATCTAAAAAGTTTGAGGAGACGTGCCCCTCGCCAATAATTAAACTGCTGTTAACTTAAGTATCACTTTGTTTACCTCGCCCAGGTATACGGCTCTACCGCTACTAGCTGTAACCCGGCGATGCGATCAATACCTGGATTAGTCCTACTACCATCATAGATAAGCTGGAGCACAAACCTGGCTCGCGCCGGTGCCTCCAATTTGCTGATGAAGTAGCTCTTGTTACGTACAAGGTAGACCAAATAATGGCTGTGCGTATCAAAATACCAATTGCCATCCTCGATATCGGCGCCGGCTTCGTCTACTTCACCGAGATAGTTCTTCGGCAACTTAGCCAGCAGATTCATCGGGTTGCTGCGGTCCAGCGTACGTAATCCAGGAATATCGCCCGTTGCTATATGGCTAGCAACTTTTATGCCAACGGCGCTATCCAGAATACCGATCGTCTGCTCGATCGCCACCCGTTCCGCATCCACTTGCAGCGCCCAAAGACGTGAAGCTATTGCTGCAAAAAAGATTGAGATAATGGTGACAACGACCACCAGCTCTAATAGCGAAAACCCCCGGCCATTGATAAATTCGGCGCGGCCGTTGGCGGTGAATCCGCGCATTTAGCTCCCCCGGGCGGCCTTCGCGAGATCCCACATGGGCAGGAACACACCCAACGCCAGAATAAGCACGAGAATGCCGATGGCAACGATAAGAATCGGCTCGATTGCGGCGCTTAGGTTCTTTAAATCATAGTCGACCTCGCGTTCGTAATATTCCGCTACTTCATTCATCAACTCATCGACCGCACCGGTGTCTTCGCCGACCGCGATCATTTGAATCACAAGCGCGGGAAACATACCGGTTGCCGCGGCGGTACGGGCGATGGTTTCGCCGCGCTCTATGCCGTCGCGCATCTGGATAATACGTTGGCTGATATAATCGTTGTCGACCGCGCGGCTGACCACTGTTAAACCCTGCACCAACGGCACGCCTGCTTTCATCGTGATCGCCAACGCACGCGCAAAACGCCCCAGCATTGCGCGATAGATGAGGTTACCAATGATAGGTAATTTAATTTTGTATTTATGCCATTGATAGCGTCCATCCGGCGTGCCTACATAAATCCGTAGGCCGAAGATCAGGAGCACCATGGCGATCAGGATCACATACCAATAAGCCACGGTGAAATTGGACGTGGCGATTAAAATCTGAGTGGCCCACGGTAATTCCGTATGAAAGCTCGCGTAAATTTTGGCGAACGCGGGGATCACGAATAGATTGATGATAAACATCGCAACCGTAATCGCGACCAACACAATAATTGGGTAACGCACCGCGGCTTTAATGCGCTCGCGCGTATCTTTCTCCAGCTCCAGATATTTCGCGAGCTGCAGAAACGCGCCTTCCAGATTACCGGTGGTTTCGCCTACCTGGATCAGGCTTACAAACAGTGGGGGGAAGACATTGGAATGGCGTTTTAATGCGCTGTTCAAATCCAGGCCCGCATCCAGACCCTCGCCGATGCTTGCGATCACCTTCGCTAACGCCGGATTTTGCGTGGAATCGCGCAAGCCGCGCAGGGCCTGCAGAATCGGGACACCGGCTTTTAGCAGCGTATACATCTGGCGGCAAAAAAACACCAGCTCATCAAGCCGTACTTTGCCCTGGGTTAATCTATGACGCAGGGCGCCCAACACATCCTGACCAGCCTTGGCCTCGATGATGTCGATGGGGATAATGCCGGTATTAAACAATTGATGCGCTACCGCATCGGGCGTTGTCGCCTCGATATGGCCACTTACCGCCTCGCCGCGCGGATTGCGGCCCTTATATTGGAACAACGCCACGCCTTAATCTTCCAGACCAAAGGTCGCGCGCACGACTTGATCCATCGTCGTAATGCCTTGCGCCGCGAATGCAATAGCGCTTCTGCGTAAACTTTGAAAACCAGCCTGGCGTTTAGCCGCCTGCGCGAACTCACTTGGACCTGTATGCAATGCCTTAACCAGATTGTCATCCATTTCCAGCAGCTCATACACGCCAATGCGGCCTTGATAGCCGGTGTGGTTACAATGCGGGCACCCGCGGCCGCGGTGGAATTGCAATGTATTTGCCCGCTCCCCAAGCTCCGCCTGTAAAACCACCTGCATCGCCGGTGTTAACTGCGTAGGCTCGGAGCAACTCTCACAAATACGGCGCACCAAACGCTGTGAGACAATGCCACGCAAGGACGCGGCCACTAAATAAGGTTCAGCGCCCATATCCATCAGCCGCAAAGGAGTAGAAACAGCGTCATTCGTGTGCAAACTGGATAACACTAAATGGCCGGTCATGGCGGCGCGCAGGCCGATTTCGACGGTCTCCTGATCGCGCATTTCGCCGACGAGGATAATATCGGGGTCTTGGCGCAGGAAAGAGCGCAAGGCGCGGCCAAAGCTCAACTCAATCTTAGGATTGACCTGCACCTGGTTTATACCCGGCAACCGGTATTCCACCGGGTCTTCAACCGTTAAAATTTTAACCGCGGGCTGGTTAAGTTCTTTTAACGCCCCATAGAGGGTGGTGGTTTTGCCGCTGCCGGTCGGGCCGGTAACCAGCACCATGCCGTGCGGACTGTGGATCATGCGGCGAAACCGTTCGAGCATGGTCTTCGGCATGCCGATGCGCTCAAGCTCCAGAATGCCGCTTGCTTGATTAAGCAGGCGCATGACCACGGATTCGCCGTGTTGCACCGGCAATGTCGAAAGCCGCACGTCGATGCCTTTGTCGCGCACGCGCACATTACAGCGGCCATCCTGCGGCAGGCGTTTTTCCGCGATATCGAGCCCCGCCATTAATTTGACCCGCGAGACTAAAGCGCTGGCAATGCGGCGATCCGCCGTGGTTTGCACGCGCAGCACGCCGTCGAGGCGAAACCGGATGCGCAATTCTTTTTCATCCGGTTCGATATGGATATCGGAGGCATTGATCTGTATCGCATCCTCAAACATGGTTTGCAATAACTTGACTACCGGCGCATCCGCAACCCCTTCAACCGCGAGTTCGCCCAAATCCACATCATAGGCGGATAATTCCTGCTCAAGCTCGGCGGCGAGCCCGCTGATCTCTTCCGTGCGCCGATAAACCAGGTCTATGGTCTTAAGCAAATCGGCTTCTTTCACCACTGCCAGCGACAAGGACCGGCGCAAAACCCGCGCGAGCTCGTCGTAAGCAAAAATATCCGTGGGATCGGCCATGCCCATCAATAAGCCGTTCGCATCGTCCGCCAGCGCCATCACCCGGAACCGCCGGGCATGCGCCTCCGGGATAAGGCGTACGATCTCCGGCTTAAACGGGTAGCGCTTCAGGTCGATATAGGGGATATTAAGTTGCTGAGACAGGAAATTCAGCAATTGTTCTTCGCTGATAAAACCATTCTCTATCAGTACGCGGCCTAATTTGCGGCCGCTTTTTTTCTGCTCGGCGAGGGCGGTATTTAACTGTTGTTGCGAAATAATCTTGTGTTCGATTAGCAAATCGCCGATGCGAATTTTTTTTGGCTTCACTGCCTTGGCTACTAGGTCTGACATACAGAATTTGTTTAGAATTAAGCTGTTACTTTAAGTTATATATCACTCGAACAAAAACACCAGCAAACCTAGAGCAAGAACTACGCCAAATACGGATAGGCATGTTTCACATCGTCCTGTATCAACCGGAAATTCCGCCCAATACCGGCAATGTCATGCGTTTATGCGCCAACATCGGCGCCGGATTGCATTTGATTCGACCGCTCGGTTTCGCCCTGGAAGATAAGAAGCTCAAGCGCGCCGGCTTGGACTACCGCGAATGGGTGAACGTCCACGTATATAAAGATTTGGAAGAATTCATGGAGCGCATCCGCCCGGGTCGCTTATTGGCTTTTTCTACCCGCGGGCAGCGGCTGTATACCGAGATGCAATACCAAGAGAATGATGCGTTACTGTTCGGCCCGGAAACGCGTGGTCTGCCACAGGCGGTACTGGATCAATTGCCGCACGAGCATTGCCTGACCTTGCCTATGCTGTCCGGTAATCGTAGCTTGAATTTGTCCAACGTCGTGGCCGTTACCGCATTCGAAGCCTGGCGACAACATCACTTTAGCGGGGCTGATAGGAAACGGTAAGGCAATCAAATAAAGTTAATGCCCAAAACTTTAATCCGTTTCGTTGGGCATTCGTCTGCTTTAAAAGCCGGCTAAGTGAATATGGAAGAGCAATAAGACCTGGCCGCCCAATACGGAATAGGCAGTATTCCTAACATTGATCTTATTTAAACAAGGAAGGATCGCGCCATCGGCGCTATAGATCAGCGCAGTTTAATAGCGTGGGCGCAGAGATAGGTTTAAAAACATCACGAACAGAAAAATAAAAGCGCCCTAAAAGGGCGCTTTTAGTAAACAGGCTTAGCTTACTTTCCCATCTTTCCCATTTCGCCTGGTTTCTTGTCATTCTTTTCTACTATTTTCTTTTTCTTTGCACCTTTCTTCACTTTTGTATCCTTATTGCTATCGGCCTTCTTCTCGGCCTTCTCGGCAGCAGGGGCACCGGCGGTTTCAGCCGCAACGGCAATGGTGGCGGCGCCGAAGGTCAGGGCAAACACAAACGCCAGAACACTGATCAGAGTCTTTTTCATATAATCCTCTTTTGTAAATTTTAAAATTATACTAAGGGTTTAATGGGTTTAATGGATTACTTCTCCATCATTATGCCCGATAGCAAGCCGTATGCCAATCTGGATCATAAAATACCTCTTTTTAAATCAATGGCTTAAAGTAAGTGCTCGTATAGGAATGGGTTTAGTTTATAGTAATAAGCTACAAATTTTGTAGGACACCCTGATTTTGGAAGTTTAATGCTTCACCGGCTATTCAAATTAAACCGCCTGCAGCGCAAGGTGCTGATAGTTATTCTCACTATCGTCGTTGTGCCCATGCTGGTAGCGGGCGCATTCGCTGCCGCCTGGGTGTCGTCCTATTTTGAAAAACGCTTAGAACAATGGATTGTAGAAGCGGCGCGCGTGGATCAAACCTGGCTTAAGGCCTATCAAAACGACGCCGTCATGTTGGGCGGGGTACTGGCCGATGAGCCGGGGTTTGTTGCGCGCCTGGATAGAGGAGAACCGGTTTCCATTGATCCGCCCCTGCGCCGTATCGCACAAGAATTAGGCATTACCTTTATTCAAGTTTACACACCGCAGCAATCTTTAATTTTTTCCACGCACAAGGCCGGCCAATCTTCTTGGGAGCCGGGGCAAACCCATGCGGTGCTGAAGGTAATGGAAAAGAATAAAAGCCAGCTGGCCGCGGTCGGCATTACCCCTATCCCGCGGTACAGTACACCACGTTACTACTTGGTGTTAGGCAGTTTGCTCAACCAGGATTTCGCAGATGAACTGTCCCAACTTACCGGTTTAACAACCCGCCTGTATTACCGCGAAGGCAAAAATTATCTAGATGCGTTCTCCGATCCCACCCGGGTAGTTTCGCTTACCCATTTATCGAAGGATATATTGAAACGCCTGCAACAGGAAAAAAAGCCGTACTATAACCTGCTGGCAGAAAATGCGCGCTTTCGCGGCCTGTATGCGCCGATTGTCGATTCGCAGGGCCGGGTTGAGGCGATCATGTTCAGCGGTTTAGAGCGGCGCGGGTTCGAGGAGATACTTACCAGCCGTGGCGTCATGTTTTTAGCCATTTCTTTGCTCGGCATCGTGCTCGGCGGGTTGATGGGCCTATTGCTAAGCCGGTTAGTAGTGCGTCCGATTGAACATTTAAGAAATGGTGTAATGCAACTGGCAGGGCAAAACTTTAATGCCATGGTGCCGATCACCTCCGACGACGAACTGGGCGATTTAGCCAAGGCATTTAACGCCATGGCGATCCGGTTACGCGAGGCGCGCGACGAACAACAGCAGCGGTTTCAAAAAGATAAGCTCAGCGCCCTCGGTGAGGTATCGGCGGCGCTGGCGCATGAAATCCGCAATCCGATCGGTGTTATCAATACGGCATCCGCGTTATTGGATAAACCCGAACAAACGCCGGAAAAAAGACGCGAATTGCTGCGCATGATCCGGGAAGAAAGTATGCGCGTCAGCCGTCTGGTGCAGGATTTTTTACAATTGTCCCGTCACCGTCAACCGGCGTTTTCCGAGATCGATCCGGTAACGCCGATGGAGCGGGCGCTCGCCACCATGCTGGCCGGCAAAAATAGTCTGCAGGTCATTAAACGGCTCAAACATGGGCAGGCGCACATCCATGCGGATGCCAGCCTGTTGCAACAAGCCTGGACCAATCTTTTTACTAACGCCTTGGAAGCCGTGGGGCCGCAAGAGGGACAATTGATACTCGAATCCGCCGCCGCCAGAGATCAAGTGATGTTATCCATTGAGGACAGCGGCCCTGGCATTGATGCCACTGTTATGCCGCGCCTGTTCGAACCGTTCTTCACTACCAAAGCACAAGGCACCGGTCTTGGCCTGTCCATCGCTCACGCCTTGGTTGAAGCCAACGGCGGCACCCTGGAAGCCTTGATACCGGTTAAAAAGAGCGGCGCAAAATTCGTTATGCGTTTCCCCATCCATGCAAAGGCGGGTGTATGAAAAGAACGATTATGATCGTGGATGATGAACAGAATATGCAGGCCGTGGTGCGTATGATTCTTGAGGACACCGGCCATGAAGTGATCTCCGCCGACAGTGGAGAAATGGCATTGCCTCACTTACAAAATCCCAATCTCGATGTCATTTTGTCCGATCTAAAAATGCCCGGCATGAGTGGCGAGGAATTCGTGACGCGCTGCCGCAAAGAACGGCCCGACGTGCCGGTCATCGTCATTACCGCCCACGGCACCATCAAATCAGCGGTAAACAGCATCCATGCCGGCGCCGCCGATTATCTGACCAAGCCGTTCGAGCCCGAGGCATTGGAAATTTCAGTGCACAATGCCTTAAAGCTGCGGGACATCCTGCGCGAGAACCAGCAACTTAAAGCCGCGGTCACGCAAGCCCTGCCGAAAAAGAGTTTGATCGGCAAAAGCCCGGCGGCGCAGCGTCTGCTCGAAGAAATTAAGCGCGTCGCGCCGTTTAAATCGAACGTCTTAATCACCGGTGAAAGCGGCACGGGTAAAGAAATCGTGGCGCGCATTATCCACGAAACCGGGCGAGGCAAAGAACGGCCGTGGGTGGCCATCAACTGCTCCGCGATCCCGCATGATCTGTTGGAAAGTGAATTATTCGGTTATGTTAAGGGCGCCTTTAGCGGGGCCACGCACAACCGTGTGGGCCGTATTGAGCAGGCGCAAGGCGGTACCTTATTCCTCGATGAGATCGGCGACATGGATATTCACCTGCAAGCCAAACTTCTGCGCGTCCTGCAAGAACGGGAATTTTCGCCGCTAGGCAGCAATCAGGTGCGCAGCGCCGACTTCCGCTTGATTGCGGCCAGCAACCACGACATCAAACAATGGGTGGAACAAGGAAAATTCCGCGAAGATCTGCTCTACCGCCTGGATGTATACAGTATTGTGGTGCCACCGTTACGGGAACGTATAGAAGATGTGCCATTACTGGCGGAAACCTTTTTGCGTGAGCTGGGTGTGGAAATGGACAGAACCGTGCACTCGTTCTCGCCGGCAGCCCTGGAGGCGTTAAAAAATTATCCGTGGCCGGGGAACATCCGCGAATTGCGCAATGCCGTGGAGCGCTCGCTACTTTCCTGCAAGGGTTCAGAAATCGACGTCGGTGATCTGCCACAGACTATCTTAACCCGCGTCGGACAAGAAACCGGCGGTTCTTTTATCGAAAAAATGCGCAATGGAGATTTGGACACCTGGCTGGAAGAAATAGAACGGCAGGCGATCTTGGAAGCCCTGGATCAATGCAGCGGCGTGCAAGCGCACGCGGCCAAGCGCCTGGGCGTCTCGGAACGCAGACTTTGGCATCGAATTAAAAAATTGAACATCCAAATTAACCGCACGTTTGCCTAACGGGTTGCTGAAGAACATTTTTTCAACAACCTGCTAAGCAACGGCTAACCCAGCTTTTTGACGCCGCTGGCGGTGCCGAGCAGCAGCACATCCGCCGGCCGTTTGGCAAACAGTCCATTTGTGACAACGCCTACGATATTATTCAATTTTTCTTCCAGTTCCACGGGGTTCATGATTTTCAGGTTATGAATATCCAAAATGATATTGCCGTTATCGGTTTTAACTCCCTGGCGCAGCACCGGCTCTCCGCCCAGCTTTACAATCGCGCGCGCCGCCAGGCTGCGCGCCATCGGGATAACCTCGACCGGCAACGGGAATTTGCCCAAGACATCAACCAGCTTGCTTTCATCGGCGATACACACGAACGTCTTGCTCGCCGCGGCGATAATCTTTTCGCGCGTAAGCGCCCCGCCGCCGCCCTTAATAAGATGCAAATGCTTGGTGACCTCATCCGCGCCGTCCACGTACAGCGGCAGGTTGCCGGTATCGTTCAGATCAAGCACGGCAATGTGATGTCGCTTCAGGCGCTCGGCGGTAGCGACCGAACTGGCCACCGCGCCGTCGATTTTGCCCTTAATCCTGGCCAGGGCATCTATAAAATAGTTCGCAGTCGAGCCGGTACCGACACCGATCATGGTGCCTGTCTCGATATAGTCCAACGCCGCTTCCGCGGCGGACCGCTTCATTTCGTCCGGGGTCATATTTTTCCTCGCGCTAACGCTTAAGATCAGCGAGAATAACGCGAGTTTATAAAATAAAGAAGGGTCGCCCAACCGGATTTCTGATAATTTATAGTTATGGCGGAAAAATACTTAGAAAAAATCTTGACCGCGCGCGTGTATGATATCGTCGAGGAAACGCCGCTGGACCACGCGCCTAACCTGTCGTTACGCCTCAACAACCAGGTGTGGCTAAAGCGGGAAGACCAGCAGCAGGTATTCTCTTTTAAACTGCGCGGGGCATATAACAAAATGGTGAACCTGCCGGGGCTTTCGCGCACGCAAGGTGTGATGGCGGCATCGGCCGGCAACCATGCTCAAGGTGTAGCGTTAGCGGCAAAAGTGCTGAGCATCCACGCGATAATTGTCATGCCGGTGACCACACCGCAAATTAAAGTCGATGCGGTGCGCAACTTTGGCGGTGAGCAAGTAGAAGTTATCCTAAACGGCGATAACTATGACGCCGCCTACGCTCATGCCTGCAAACTGGGAGAAGAACGGGGGTTGAGCTTTATTCATCCTTACGACGATCCGGACGTCATTGCCGGCCAGGGCACTATCGCCGTGGAAGTTCTTAAACAGCATCGCCATCACAGCCATGCGAACATTGATGCGATCTTTGTTCCGGTCGGCGGCGGCGGCTTAATTTCCGGCATCGCGGCCTATGTCAAACAACTGTTGCGGGAAGTGAAAATCATCGGCGTAGAGCCGGAAGATGCTGACGCCATGTACCGTTCTCTGCGAGCAGGTAAGCGCGTAATGCTGGATCACGTCGGCATTTTTGCCGACGGCGTCGCGGTGCGCCAAGTCGGGCAGGAGACCTTTCGGCTGGCGCAAAAATTTGTTGATGAAGTGATCCTGGTCAGCAACGATGAGATCTGCGCCGCCATTAAAGACATCTTCGAAGATACGCGCTCCATCATGGAACCTGCCGGCGCCTTGTCGGTTGCGGGCCTGAAAAAATATATCGAGCGGGAACACGCCGCATCTAAGGAGTTAATCGCCATCACCTCCGGGGCGAACATGAACTTTGACCGTTTGCGCCATGTCTCGGAGCGCGCGGAGATCGGCGAGCGGCGCGAGGCCATTTTGGCGGTGACCATCCCGGAACGGCCGGGAAGCTTTCGCC
>WNFG01002176.1_pt1 | contig 25239 bp, 14 predicted proteins | sample 5400431 | NCBI WGS metagenome assembly WNFG01 (sample SAMN13153346, study PRJNA577476) | soil metagenome | isolation source: 120 cm saprolite under Douglas fir tree site 2 hole 3 replicate 2 | place: USA:California | collected 2015-04-18 | reverse complement strand
ACGCCGTCGATGATCACCTTGTCGGCGCGGATATTGTCAGGCGCTTCGAAGCCTTTCGCGCCGCCATTGGTAACGAAATCGTCCTGATCGACACCATCGCCACTCACACCTAGCCCGCCCACCAATACTCCATTCTTATACAGGGGCACGCTTCCAGGAAAAAACACAATCCCGTTCTGATCGGCGTTCGCCGCTTGGGACCCTTGGGTACACGGATTGGCGATGTCTGATGTGTAGAGCTTAAAAAAGGGACCTAGCCCGGAACCGTCGATACCCGGCGGGAAAAAGGGCTGTGCACCGAAGCCGATGGTACGGTTCGTTACAGCGGTTCCCGCCGGAACCCCGGGCAGATCGGGAGTGCCTGTGGGTCCGCTGAAGTAGATGACATTGCGGGCCTTGGCCACGGCAACGTCGATGCTAAAGACGGTTGCGTCCGACATCCGGTGCAGGCCCAGGATAGTGCCATCAAGGTCGGTGACTGCGATCGTCATCTTCGTGCGTGAGCCAGGAGGCAGACGAATCACGGCCCGGGTGATCTCGGCGGTAGTCACCGCCTGGCTGATAATGTTTGCCACATCGTTTTGAGTCAGACCAAAGAATCCGCCCGTCGTTGCCACCAGATCACCTTCTGGGGGGAGCCCACCATTCAGCGGTCCTAGTGTGTATGTGCCGACCGTGGTTCCCGGACCGATGCCGTTGGGGGGAGTAGTCTGGTTAACGAAAGGCAGGGTAACGCCGCCGATGATGACGACTCCGGGCGGCGGGAGTTGCGATGGGCTCGGGAGAAAGCCGGGCTGGGACGCGCCGGAAAAGGCCGCGAACTCCGCTACATCGGGTGACGTGCTGACCACTCCCACTCCTCCAACCACGTAGCCGTTCTTGAAAAGGGGAACTCCACCCGGATTCACAGCGGTTGGATCACTGTCCATGGTATCAGCCTTGCCGGTGATGATGCCTAGCCCCAGACTGAGGCCGTCAATCGAACGCGCGGGATTGATATTCTGTCCCGGCAAGAAGATGGTGTTCAACATACAGCCTCGGTTGGTGTTCTCGATCCCATACAAATCGCCGTTCGAGGCGTCAACGACGCCCGGCGGAAAATGGATTCCGCTGATGAATCGCACAGTACGGCTCGAGAGCGGAGCCTGATCATTACTGAAAAAGGCAGCGGTGCGAGCCAGTGCGACCGCGAGTTCCTTACTGTCAACGACCACTCCGAAGTTGCCAGTCGAGGTGGCCGGTGCCCCGGCGTTTTGAAACACCGCCAGAATCGTTCCAGCACGGTCGGAGACCGCGATGACCATGGGAACGTTCAGCGATTTGGCGGCGTCTTCGACGACTTGCTGGACTTCAGCAGCGGTGAGCGGGACTGGAGGCGGCGGTGGGGTATTGGAAGGCGCGTTGTTGACACGGCCGCACGATACCAGAAAAATTGCAGGCAGCAGAAGAAGCACACCGCCGAGAATGAATAGTGCGGGCCGATCCCAGCGGTTGCGGCTCATTCCACCTCAAAGGACGCGCCTGTGGGACGCACCCGGCGGCGAGGAGTTTCAAAAACTCCTGTCTAAGGATGTTAATACGGCATTTGCGCGGAAACGAGGGGATCGGCACTTCGGTGTAACCACGGTTGACACCCCTCGCGACTCGTAACGTTGACATTCTGTTTTCCCATGACACAATCGGTTATCGCTCAAGAAATTGAAGTTAGGAAGGGGCCTGACTTGATTCCGTTCAGAAGCTTTATCGCTGGATTGCTATGCTTTCTGCTATCGCTACTGCCTGCGCTGTGCCAGTCGCCTGCGGGAGGACAAGCTGCCGGTCAGATCCGCGCTTTGATTCCGTTGGCCACGCGCAATGCCAAGACTGCCAAGGTGAATGACGGTCTCGAATGGAACGATCTGCTTAGGACCGAACAGAAAGGACGTGTGCGCGCCGGTCTCACGGACGGTTCTATTCTGAGCCTCGGTTCGAACAGTGAACTGCGAGTGGTGCAGCATGACGGTGCTTCGCAGCAGACCTCGCTGGAAATGAATCTGGGAAAAGTGCGAAGCCAGGTGGTCAAGATCACGCAGCCCAATGGCAAGTTTGAGATAAAAACGGCCAACGCTGTGATCGGCGTCATCGGAACTGACTTCTTTGTGAGCTACGAAGCTAACAGAACTACAGTCATCTGTTACACCGGAAAAGTCTCGGTAACGCCGCTCGGCAATGCGAAGGTGGTGCCGAATTCGGGACAAGCGACGCAGAATCAGATCCAAGTCAGCGCCGGACAAATGGTCGTGATCACGACGGAGATTCCTCCCGCGGGTTACGAACCTGAAACCACGCCTCCTGCGGTGCAGCTCGCCAGCATGCAAGATACGAATATGCCCGATGCTCCGCCTCCAGTCCGGCATGTGCATCTGGTGCGCAATGTTGTTCTTACGGTCGGGCTCGCGGTTGCGGGATGGGTGATCGCGGTGACCCAACTCAACACGAACGCGCCCAGGCAAAAGGGCTGCCAACCTCCTAATTGCGGATAGTGATTTGCTTCGATTTCATGCGTCGTCTGTCTACGGATTGCGCTAGCCTGTAATCGCGATGGTTATGACGATGCGCGAACAAAGGTGGTCCAGTTGGTCAGCGGCGCTGGGCAGATTTTCAGCTCGCCAGGTGGACTTGGCTCTTGCCTTGCTGGTCACGCTGACGGGCCTGATGCTGTTTGCCTTTGCCGGAGTTGGCGGCAGCACTCGCGCTGGTTTTCTATTCCTGCAAAACGTTGAGCAGCGTTCTCTGGATATGCGTTTTTCGGCCCGCGGACAGCGGCCGCACGATGATCGCATCGTGATCGTCGGCATCGACGAAAAGACCCTCCAGAATGTCGGCTCTTTCCCCTTGCCGCGTACTTCCTACGCATATCTGGTAAATCGGTTGAGCGCGGGCGGCGCAGGCGTGATCGCATTCGACGCCACTTTCCCTACACCGGAGAGTAACTCTGCGGGAAAAGCGCTGTCTCAATTGCAGCGCGAGCTTGGTCCCTCGGCTCCCGCGAAAGTCACCGCCAAGATCAAACAACTCGAAGCCGCTGGCGATCACGACGCGATGTTCGCCGCTGCTCTGCAACAGTCCGGCAGGGTGGTTCTGGGGCACCTGTTTCTAGATAAGGAGCGCGCCCAGGCCTCCGACGCCAAACGGGCCGAGGAGTACTTCACCATTATCTGGGCCAAGGCGTTTCCCCAGGTGCTCAAAGTCAAGTCGAAGGGCCGCGATTTCGATATGAGTCGCGCCTGGCTGGAGAACGGCGGCGGCGTTTACCCGGGGGCGGAGGCGAACCTGGCTCAACTGGCCGAGGCCGCCGCTTCCTACGGCTTCTTTAACACCACCCCTGATCCGGACGGTACCTTGCGAAGAGCATTGCTCATGGTTCGTTATCAGGACCAGGATTTTTTCCCTTCGCTGGCCATGCAGGTGTTGCGGGAATACGAGAAAATCCCGGACCAGGAGATTGCAGCTTATATTTCTGAAAACGGGCTCGAGCGCATCCAGTTCGGCCGCCACAACCTGCAGCCCTGGCATGACGGCAGCGTTCTCATTAACTATGTGGGTCCATACCATACTTACCGGCACTACTCGATGTGGGATGTACTCAATGGAACCGTGCCACCAGAAACGTTCAAGAACAAAATTGTGCTGGTGGGTGGCACCGCTCTCGGTATCGGTGATTTGCGCAGCACACCGTTTGAAAAACAGGATGCCGGGTACATGGGAGTCGAAGTACACGCCAACATCATCGACAACCTTCTCCACAGCGACGAAAGGGGACGGAGTTTCCTCACGCGCGGCCTGCATGAGGAAATTATCGACACGGGATTCATTCTCTTGTTTGGTCTGGTCTTTGGATTCTGGTTCAGCCGCGTTAAGCCGCTGTACTCGACCATCTCTGTTTTTTTGACCCTCGGAGCATTCGCCTGGCTTGTGTATCTCAGCTTTGCGCGCTGGGGGCTTTGGCTGAGCTGTGTGGTACCAGCCGGCACGCTGGTGGCGAACTACGCAGTCATCACCAGTTTCCGGATGATCTTCGAGGAGGGCGAAAAAAGGAAAATCCGCAAAACGTTCTCGCAGTACCTTTCACCGGGTGTGATCTCGCTGATCGAAAAAGATCCGGCCAAGTACATCCGGCCGGGCGGAGAAACCAAGGAACTTACGGTGATGTTCAGTGACATCCGCGGGTTCACGACGTTGTCAGAGGGTCTCACGGCGGACGAACTCGTGCAGTTGCTGAATGAATACCTGGGAGAAATGACCGAAGTTATTTTCCACAACTTAGGGACGCTGGATAAGTATATCGGCGACGCGATCATGGCGTTTTGGGGATCGCCCTATCCTCAGACCGATCATGCGTACCGCGCGTGCGCCTGTGCTTTGGAGATGGGGCGGACCTTGGAGAAACTCAATGCCCGCTGGCAGGCGGAAGGACGCAAGCAGATCGTGATCGGGGTCGGGTTGAACACGGGGCCAGTCAATGTGGGCAACATGGGTTCCGCCAAGCGCCTGGCCTGGACCGTCATGGGCGACAACGTGAACCTCGCTTCCCGATCAGTTTGTCTGCCGCGACTTGGACAAGATCCGCGTGAAGGGGAAGCTGCAACCGGTGACGATCTACGAACTGCTGGATTTCGCCGCAGAAAAGAAGAAATACGAGCCGTTGCTGTCCTGCTTCGATCACGCGATGGAGGCGTATCGCGAGCATAACTGGCAGGAAGCCGCCAGCAGGCTGGGAGAGATGCTAACCCGTTTTCCGGACGACGGGGCAGCGCAGGTTTTTCTGGAGCGGGTCTCAGAATTCCTGCAGAACGCGCCCGAGGCGGACTGGGACGGCGTTTACGTCATGAAGACGAAGTAGCGGCTTGTCTGTGGAGCGCCGGGCGTCCCCGCCGGGCGGGACAGGCGAGACGTCCGTCCCTCCATCGTACGAGTTGTGGTTAGTGACCAAACATAGTCCCAGGCTGCGGTTTCCTTTGCATGCCTGGCGTCGCTATGGTAACAAGGAAAATAAATCTCCTTGGGATGGTGTGGACGGGTGCAGACAGGCGGGCGTGCGCTCCGGTGGTCCCTTGTATGCCTGCCCTGCTTTGGGTTTTTTCTGTGTTTGTTTACCTTCTCGTCTCCGCTTTTCGCGCGCCAGGCGCAAGCCCAATCCAGCCGCCGCATTCCGGAACGCTCTCCCACCATCACTGCCACATTACAGGGGTTGATTCGCGATCAGAGCGGGCGTGCGATTCCTGGCGTGCAGCTTGATCTGCACAGCACAAACACTGGTCAACGCTACTCCGCTGCGACGGACGCGGAAGGCATCTTCCGCCTGCGAGACATCCGCTTGGGAGTTTATGAGGTCAAACTTGTCCGGGAAGGATTCCTGACTAAGATCATTCCCAGCTTTGAGGTGAACAAGCCGGAACTCACCGTCCTCGAACTGGAACTGCACGCCTTAGACGAGGCAGTTCCGGAAGCCATGTGCCCATCGGGCGTGCCGGGAATCCCCTGTACCGCCGTGCCTGCCAGTCCTGCAACGCCCTATCCCGGGGTCCAAAGTTCCTCTTCTCAAGGAGCGTCAGCAGCGGCCCCGCCGGAGTCAATTCCGCCCGATTCCGCAAATTTCTCACCCAGCCCTGACCGCTGGGACATCGCGATGCCCGAATGGCGTCGCTACGACACTCAACCGGATGCCCCATACGTCAAAGGACACTGGTATGATCCCTTCAATCGCAACCGGATCAAGGGTGACTATCCCGTCATCGGCCAACGCTGGTTTTTTAATTTCACCGGTAGCAGCGAGACCGGTTTCGACGGTCGCCGCCTGCCTGTCCCCAGCGGCTTGGACTCAGAGAATCCCGGCAGCAGTGGCTTCTTTGGTCGTGGCGAGCAGGCCCTCGTTGCCGAGAACCTGCGTTTGTCGTTCGACCTCTTTCGCGGAGACACCAGTTTTCGTCCCGTGGATTTTCGCGTTCGCTTTACACCGGAGATCAACCTGAACTTCCTGCAGACTGAGGAACGCGGCATAGTGAACATAGATCCGCGCAAGGGCACGAACCGCTTCGATACCCACGTCGGATTGCAGGAAGCCTTTGTCGAAGCCAAACTGCATGATCTCAGTCCGAATTATGATTTCGTTTCCGTACGTGCGGGAATCCAGCAGTTCACCAGTGATTTCCGCGGATTCCTTTTCTCCGAAGAGCAGCCGGGCGTTCGATTCTTCGGGAATCTGCGTTCCAACCGCCTCGCCTACAACGTCGCTTGGTTTGATCTTCTCGAAAAAAATACCAACAGCGGCCTGAACACCTTCCATAAACGCGGACAGCAGGTTTATGTCGCGAATCTCTACGTGCAGGACTTTCTCAGCAAGGGTTACACGACCGAGTTCAGCTTCCACTACAACCAGGATGACGCCAGCATTCACTATGACGACAACGGCTTTCTGGTCCGCCCCGCGCCGGTTGGAGCGGTAGTCAACGGCACAGTTCATCCCCACAACATTCGCGCCTACTACCTGGGATGGACAGGGAACGGCCACATCGGACGCATCAACGTGAGCAATGCCTTTTATCAGGCGCTCGGGCACGACGACTTCAACACCATCGCAGGACGCCACGTCAACATCAACGCGCGGATGGCGGCTCTGGAACTCTCCGTGGACAAGGGCTGGGTGCGTTACCGCGCCTCGTTTTTCTACGCGTCCGGCGATTCCAGCAATCGTTCCGGCGCCTCTCGCACGGACGGCAGCGCGCGTGGGTTCGATTCGATTGTGGACGATACTCACTTTGCCGGAACCGACAACAGTTTCTGGGACCGTGAAGGGATCCGGCTAACGGCTACGGGCGTTGCTTTGGTCAGTCCAATGAGCCTGCTGCCCGATCTGCGGTCGAGTAAAGAAGAGGGGCAGGCGAATTTCGTGAACCCGGGGATTTACGTTTTCAATCTGGGGGCGGATTTCGATGTGACGCCGAAGCTCCGCGCGTTCGTCAACTCGAACTATTTGCGCTTCGATCGCACCGAACCACTGGAGTTGCTATTGTTCCAGCTTCCAATCCGTCACAGTATTGGGACAGATTTTGGCGCGGGCTTCGAGTATCGCCCGCCGCTGGGCGAGAATATCGTGTTTCGTGGTGGCGCGTCGGCTTTGGTGCCAGGTCAAGGCTTCCAGGATATCTCTGATGGCAAGGCAATGTTTTCCGTTTTCGCCAACGTCAAGTTTCAGTTTTGAATGCAATTGAGGAAACGTGAGATCAGCACTCCGCAACTTCGTTGGTGTCGTCGCGGTAACGGCCTTACTGTGCCTTGGCGGGGCTCGCACTGCCAGGTCTGCTCCGGCGGAAGGCAGCGAAAATGTTCTGCTGCTGCAATCTCAAGCCGACGCCGACCGGAAGTCGGCCGGTTGCCTGACTTGTCATACCTCGACCGACACTCCCACCATGCATGTCACCGGCACGGTTCGCCTGGGTTGCACCGATTGTCACGGAGGGAATAACGAGGAGCGCATCGCCCCGGGTAGTACGCAGAATTCTGCCGCGTATGCAGAGGCGAAGAGGCGTGCCCATCCGCAGCCCAACAATCCGAAGGAAGCGCATTCGTCCGCCAATCCAGAGCGGGCCAACACCAGTTGGTTGAGGGAAAACTTGGACTACGTCCGCTTCGTAAATCCTGGAGACTTGCGAGTCGCGGAAAAAACCTGTGGAACTTCCGGATGTCATACCGCAGAAGTGCGTAAAGTTCAGACCAGCATGATGACCCACGGCGCCATGCTGTGGGGAGCTGCGCTCTACAACAACGGCGCATTTCCCTTAAAGGCCCCGCAGTTCGGCGAGAGCTACGGGCCCAACGGCAGTCCGCGGCGCCTCACAACTTTTCCGCCACCCACGCCGGAGGAAATCAGCAAGAAGGGAATTCTCCCGTATCTCGATCCGCTGCCGCGTTGGGAAATTTCTCAGCCCGGCAATGTGCTGCGAGTGTTTGAACGCGGAGGCAAAGCCAAACCCGAAATCGGCAATCCCAGCCTCGAAGAAGATCCCGGAAAGCCTGAGCTCAAGCTGAGCGCGCGCGGTCTCGGCACCGAACTTCGCACCGACCCCGTTTTTCTGGGACTGCAGAAGACTCGTTTGCTTGACCCGCTGCTTTCGTTCCCGGGCACCAACGATCAACCCGGCGATTACCGGGCCAGCGGATGCAGTGCCTGCCATGTTGTCTATGCCAATGACCGTTCGCCTGAACATTCCAGCACATACGCTATCCACGGCAACCTGGGCCAGACCGCGACCGCCGATCCCACCATTCCGCGCAATGAATCCGGCCATCCCATTCGTCATCAGTTCACGCGTTCCATTCCTTCGAGCCAGTGCATTGTCTGCCATATTCATCCGGGAACGAACATGGTCTCCACCTACTTCGGCTATACCTGGTGGGACAACGAAATGGATGGCGAGCACATGTGGCCCGCTGAGCAACGCCATCCAAACGCCGAGGAGCAAAGCCGCGTCCAGACGCGGAATCCTGAAGGCTCAGCCGTTCGCGGGCTCTGGTCCGATACTGCCTTTCTGGAAAAGACCGGCACACCTGAATTCAACCAGCAACTTCAGCACACGCAGTTTGCCGATTTCCATAGTCACGGCTGGATTTTCCGTGCCGTATTCAAGCACGATCGCAAAGGCAACCTGCTCGATCCGAATGACAAAGTTGTTTCGTTCGACGATCCCGAGAAACTCCAGAAGGCAGTCCACCTCAAAGATATCCATCTAGAAAAGGGCATGCATTGCATTGACTGCCACTTCGAGCAGGACAGCCACGGCAACGGCAAACTCTATGGCGAGACGCGCAACGCCATCGAGATCGACTGTGTGGATTGCCACGGCACCATTCAGCAGCGGACCTCTTTGGTGACTTCTGGTCCGGCTGCACCCGCCACTGGTACCAATCTCGCTGGACTGCGCACGCCGTGGCAGGAGCGCCGCTTCTACTGGAAAGACGACCGGTTGTATCAGCGCTCCATGCTCGATAAGGGCAAAGAATGGGAAGTAGTGCAGGTGCGCGACACCATCACTCCCGGCAATCCGCACTACAGCGAGAAGTCGCGGCTGGCAAAGACCATCCAACAGGACGGCCAAACATGGGGCGATGCAGCCCAAGATGAAACCAAGCTGGCGCACCAGAACAGCCGGATGACTTGCTACACCTGCCATTCGTCGTGGGCTCCCACCTGCTATGGCTGCCATCTTTCGATGAGCGCCAACCAGCGCACGCCCATGCTGCACAACGAAGGTCTGACGACGCGCAACTGGACGTCCTACAACTTTCAAGTCCTACGGGATGACATCTACACGCTGGGGATTGACGGCACCGTGACCGGAAATCGCGTTGCGCCCGTGCGATCGGCTTGCGCAGTGTTGGTCAGTTCACAGAATAATGACCGCGACTGGCTCTACTACCAGCAGCAAACCATTTCCGCGGAAGGCCTCAGCGGACAGGCCTTCAGCACGTTCGTCCCGCATACTGTGCGTGGGAAGGAAACCAAGGGCTGCACCGACTGCCATGTCTCGCGTGCCAATGACAACAATGCCTGGATGGCGCAACTCCTTCTTCAGGGAACGAACTTCATGAACTTTATGGGGCGATACGTTTTCGTAGCCAGCGGCAACCAGGGTTATGAGGCCGTCGCCGTGACTGAGCATGACGAGCCACCCGCAGTGATCGGCAGCGACTTCCAGAAGATCGCGTACCCCGACAACTACAAGAAACACTTTGAAAATCATTGCGTGTTAAAAGAGGCGCACCATCATGCCGGCGCAGAGGTGCTCGACCTGCAGGCGCGCGGTGAATATCTCTACGCCGCGATGGGAAAGCGCGGCCTGCGCATCTACGACATCGCCAACATCGATAACAAAGATATCTCGGAGCGCATGGTCACATCGCCGGTCTCGCCGCTGGGACAGCGGTTTTACCTGCCCACTAAGTACGCGATGGCGGTAGCGACCCCGACCACCCTGGGCGTGGACCCGTTGCGCTCGCATCGCAAAGAGAACGAGGAACAATCCATCCATCTCATGTACGGATTTCTCTATGTCGCCGACAGATACGAAGGGCTGGTGATCGTCGGCAATCCCGATCTCAGGAGCAAGAGCCCCGGCGTGGGCACGCTGCTTGACGGCAATCCGGCGAATAACTTTCTAAAGCGGGCATTGGCGTTTAATCCTGGCGGGATATTGAACGGCGCGCGCCGCATTACCATCGCCGGAACCTACGCCTACATTCTTTGTGAGCGCGGGCTGGTCGTGGTGGATCTCGGCAATCCGTTGCAACCGAAAGTCACTGCTGAAATAGGATCGCCGGTTTTGAACGACCCACGAGGAGTTGCCGTACAGTTCCGGTATGCGTTTGTTGTGGATCGCGAAGGCCTGAAAGTTCTGGATGTCACCCACCTCGCCCAACCGAAACCGGTGCCGGGTGCGGTGGTCGCGCTGGAGGACGCGCGCAATCTGTACGTTGCCCGCACTTACGCGTATGTCGCGAGCGGGAAACAGGGAGTGGCAATCGTGGACGTCGAGCATCCCAAGCAACCCAGACTCGATCAGATGTTCAACGCCGGTGGTGAGATCAGCGACGCCAATGACGTGAAGCTGGGCATGGTGAGTTCGAGCCTATTCGCCTATGTTGCGGACGGACGAAATGGTTTGCGAGTTGTGCAGCTATTCTCTCCGCCCGACAACCCGGCGTTCGGCGGCTTCAGCCCTCGGCCCACGCCGAAGCTGATTGCGACGTATCAAACGCATGGTCCCGCGCTGGCTGTCTCTAAGGGAATCGACCGGGACCGCGCGGTCGACGAGAGCGGGAATCAGCTTGCGGTATTCGGACGCCGAGGCGCACGCCCCTTCAACGGTCAGGAGATGGAACGGATGTATTCGCATGACGGAGAGGTGTTCACCGTGACCGATGAACCCCCGGCCGTCGACCGACGGTAGCGATGGCATCTCGCTGGGTGTCCCGAGGGCGACTCGAGTTTGGGTCGTAACCCCGAGGTTTGCAAAGAAGTGAGAAATTACTACGGCCGCGAAGCGGCGGCACGGGAACGTAGAGTGGAACCAAAGAGTCCCGTCAGGGGCGGCACCGAGTTGCGACTTACCCTGACGGAACAGGAGTTTTAGCATCCCCGCGGAGTTGCTGAATCGTGAATCCACCCTTGGTTGGCTTGGCTTTCGTCCAATCGTGATACTGGTGGCACTCGAAGCAGCGACCTTCGGCAGCCTCTTTCAAGGGTCCCTGGGGGCGATGACACTGCTGGCACGTTCGAATTCCAGGCAATAGCACATCGGTCGTTTCACGGCTGTCGGGAGTGCGACTGTGGCACGTGGTGCAGGACATCATGCGATGCGCGTGATGATCGAAATCGGCGTGTGACATCCAGCGCGCGGTGAGGTTCGACTTGGCAACTTCGGGCAGCGGACTGTTGGTGGGCGTGAGCATGTGGCACTGCTTGCAAGTCTTGGCATAGAGCAGCCATTCGGCATCAGCAACGCGGAACTGAACCCACTCGGCAGCATTGCGCGCAACGCGCAGTACGCGAACCCGCTCCGGAAGCAGGCGGTCCGATGGATTGACCTCATGAACCCCATCTGGATGAGCCGCGATGTATTCGCCGAATCTCTTCAACAGAAACGCGTGCACAGTCTCAGGCTTGTCATGCGGGACCTGCTCATTACCGAAGCGCTTGTCGAACTGCAAAGTGTGGCAGGCGGCGCAGTGCTTCGCGAACTCTGGCACCGGGATATAGGCCTTGCCGTGGGGGCGACTAGGGTTCAGGTCGTTGAGCGCGACCGGATGCATCTCCGCCTCGTACGGCCAAACCCCTCCATCTGCCGCGCGGTGGCAGTCATCGCACGTCATTTGCACCCGCGTGTTGTTGGGCCCCATCAGGTTCGGCTGCAAATGGAGGTAATGGTTCAGCCGTACTCCTCCCGGGTCGACCATGCCGGAACGCAGCGGCGAAAACTCCGGATGCTTCTTGTCGAAACCACTGATAGAAGAGGCAAAGTGCGGTTGGCCGTCGCGCGTGCGAAGCTGGGCGTGGCATTGGGTACACGCCGCATCCGCCGTGGCCTGCAGAAGCATTGCACCCTTGTGCTCAACATGGCACGTGGCGCACTCGGGCGTGAATGCCTGATTGGCGTGGTGCAGGGGAGCATCGTGGCACGCGAGGCAGGCCTTGTCAGTCACTTGCGCTGTGAAAGAGCCAGCTTCGGCGATGTGGCAGAGCGTGCACTGCTGCGTGAACACGGCGTGAGCACGCGAAAGTTGCCCACTGGAATACACTTTCTGCCCGCCATGAACGCGCTGTGCGACAAACCAAGCCGTGGCGAGCAAAGGGACCGCCAAGGACAGCCAAAAACGCCAACTCCGAAAGGGATGCGGGTGCGCGAAGTACTGCAAGTCAATGCGCTTGGCGAGCTTCTTGGTTGTCCGTGTCCTTCTTAGCATCGCTGCATCTCAGAATTTCAAAGCCACCACCGCGTGCACAGCTCCCAATAGCAATAGTGCGTAGGAGAGCGGGATGTGCACCAGCAGCCAGCCGTGCAGAATTTTGTGCAGTTGGTTCTGTCTGTCCAGTTGCCGCTTCTCTTCGCAAATGTTTTCCAAGTCATCTAAATTCGAATGGAGTTCGGAAGGAAGCAGCACACGAAAGCGCTGGAACATGGCCTGCGCCTGTGCCTCATTGCTCAAGCTCATGGCATGAGCTCCAGGCCTTTCCAGGTAAGGCAGCATTTCGTCGTCCAGAAACTGGCGCAACTGCGTGCTCACTTGCCGGTTGGCTTGCAATCCGGACGCCACCGTAAGTCCTCCCTGTGTGCCGGCACTGGCCGACATCGCTCGCTGCCGATCACTGGCGCGCGAAACTTCGCCTTCCAATGTGGAGCAGGTCTCCTCAACAAGTTGGCCGGCCTCCTCCGCTAGTTGCCCGCGCACGCGATCGATCTGCTCGTAGATCGTTTCCATCGGAAGTTGCGCGGTTTGGAAGCGCGGCATGAAATGCTGTAATGCCGCGCCTAGTATGCCGCTTACCCAAACGAAGATGAACAACCACATCAGCATCCGAGTGAGTGGTCCGCCGAAATGAAAACCGCCATGAAAGAGAATCAACGGGAAACTGAGGAAGCCAAGCCAAAGATGTCCGCGCATCCAGGACTGCGCGCGTCCCACACGCCACACCGGAACCTTCTTGCGCGCCCCCAGCAATCCCACGAAGAGCATGAAGAGGAAGCCTGCGATTCCGTAGGTCAATCCCAGGGGACTGCCTCCGCGTGGTCCTTGAGGTGAGTGCAAGCTATAGGGGATATATACCGCGGTGGCAACAGCCAGTCCTGCGACGCTGACGAAGAACCATTTACGGTGTGTGTGATCAATCAGCACTTGGGCTCAGCTCCTGCCTTTGGCGGGCGTAGGCTGCGCCAGGAGACCGGCAAAAAACTCCGGTGGATTCACGCGATGCGCTGCGTCATGTGGGCAGGCATAAACACAGCTCGGTTCGGCGTGGTCGTGGCATAAATCACAGGATGTCGCTTTCACCCGCACGCCAGCGATCTTGTGCCCGGGGTGCGCGGGGTCATCGAGTTCTGCCGGAAAGGGATGCAGATTGATATTTCCGTAGGGACAGTTGGTGGCGCAAAGACCGCAGCCAATGCACCAGTCTTCGATGATTACCTCCAGTGTATTGCGCCGCCGGATGGAGCCCACCGGGCATCCGACCATGCAGAGCGGGTCGCGACACTGCCGGCAGGAGGTGGCCACGAGATATTTATCGAAGCGCAGACCTTCGCGGACCAGACGGCTGACGCCCTGGTGGGCATCGGCACAGGCGCGGACGCATTGGTCGCAGCGTGTGCATTTCTCCAGATCGAGCACAAGAAGGCTTTGCGCCTCCATCAGTCCCTGGGCTAAGAATTGATCCACGGGCACATTCTGTGCCTGGACGGTGTGCCGCAGATTTTCTTCAATCCGCTCGCGGGCGATTGCCTCCAGCTTCTGGCGAACCTCCGGAAACCGGTCGAGCATGAGCTGGAAATCTTCACCAGAAATGCGCACGACCTCCACGTGGTCAAGAGCGGTGCAGGTCGCGGACCGTGGAATGCCGCTGAGGAGGGCGATTTCGCCAAAGTACCCGCCACGGGCCAGATAGGCTAGTACCAGTTCGCCGCCGGGGCGCAGTTCTGAAACCTTCACAAAACCGATTCGGACGAGATAAAAGCTGTCGGCAGGATCTCCCTGGCGGCAAATTAATTGACCGGGATTGAAGCGCAGCAACTCCACGCGATCGCGCAGATGATCGATAAAATCCTGGGTGAGGGACTTAAAGACGGGGACGCTACGCAGGTGCGAATCGAGCGCGCGCGCGCGGTAGTTGCGCTCTAGTTGTGCGCGGAAGGTTTTGTTGCGCTGCAAAATGTCGAGCACGTTGCGCAGCATTTCGAGCATCACGCAGTCGGTTTTGGCTCGCACAGTCGCCGACCGCGGGTAATAACTCATGCACGTCATTTCGCCAAACATATCGCCGGGGTTCAGTTCGGCGATGGGATTGTCGTACGGCAGGTCCACCGAGGCGTCGATGGGAATAAACGGCCGATCGGATTCTTCGCTGCGCCGGTCTCCCTCGCGCGGCGCCAGCAGACTCTGCAGTTTGCTGAAGAAGCCCTTGCTGCTACCTTCCGTCTTGACGTGTGCAATCGGGCTGGAAAGAAAAACTTCCGCCTTGCCTTCAAGAATGTAAAAAGCCGTTGAGCCGAACTCGCCTTCGCGGCAGACCGTTTCTCCCGCCTTGAAATGCCGCTTCACGACTGCCTTCTGGTTCAGTTCGAGAAACGTTCCGGAGACGTTTTGGAAAATCGGCAGGTTCAGCAACTCCGCGGGATCGAGCACATCTCCCTGGCCGAGTTGGGTGCCGACGACTCGCTTATTGGTGAGCGCGCCCGTGGGGCAGGAGACCATGCACTCGCCGCAGGAGACGCAGGATGATTCGCTCATGGGCAAGTTGTTATCGAAGGCGATGCCGGCCTGATATCCCTTGCCACGACGCGCCAGCACCCAGTTGTGCCGTATGTCGTCGCAGCCGCGAACGCAACGGTCACAGAGAATGCAGGCTTCGTGATCGACCGCAATGACGGCGGAGGAATCGTCCTTGCCGCGGGGGTTAGTGCGATGAGGGAAACGAGGCTCCTTGATGCCAGCGACGCTGGCGAGGTGCTCCAGTTCGCAGTCTCCCGATTGCTGCTGGCGAGCACAAGGCGTCGGATGGTCCGACATGAGCAACTCGACCAGGGTGTGACGCGCAGCTCGCACCTGATCGGTCGAGGTCTTCACCGCCATGCCGGGTTCAACCTGACGAATACAGGACGCGGCATACACACGTTGGCCGACGTCGACTACGCAGACGCGGCATACGCCCACCGGATTTTCGTTCTGCTGGTGGCAGAGGGTTGGGATTGGAATCCCATGGAGGCGGGCAGCATCGAAAATGGTGGTTCCCGCCGGAACCGACACGGGCACGCCGTCAATGGTGAGTTGAATCTCGGCGGCGGCCTTGGAACTCATGCCGTCCCTCCTTGTGGGAAGCAGACACCCGCCGGACAGCGGCGATTGGTGAGGTGTTCGTCAACGATCTCGCGAAAATGCTTCAGCACCGACGCAATCGGCGCGGGAACTACCTGGCCAAGTCCGCAGATTGAGGTCAACTTCAAGGCATGGGTGAGTTCATCGAGCAATTGCAGATCGGTATTCGAGCCGTGGCCTTCGGTCCATCCCGTAAGCATCTCGACGAGCTTCTGTGATCCCACCCGACAGGGAACGCACTTGCCACAGGATTCGTTGCGGTAGAAACGGACTGCGTTGAGCGCCATGTCGAGCATGCACCGGCCCTCGGCGCAAACCACAATCGCTCCCGAGCCCACCATCGAACCTGCGGCTGCCACCGCGTTCCAGTCGAGCGCGAGATCAACCATGGAAGCAGGCAGATATCCGGAGGAAGGTCCGGAGGGCGCATAGCCTAGCAGGTTGCGACCTTCGAGAATACCGCCCGCGTATTCATAGATGAGCTGAGAATATTTCGTGCCCATCGGGACTTCGTAAATTCCGGGACGATTCACGTCGCCACTGATTCCCACGAACTTCATGCCGAACGCGCCATTCGTCCCCTGGGCCTTGAACCACTCGGCTCCACGCGCAAGGATCACGGTGGCGAAGGTAAATGTCTCTACGTTGTTGATGGCGGTCGGCTGGTTCCAGAGCCCGTTCGTCCCCGGGAAGGGCGGCTTGTTGCGGGGTTCGGCCCGTTTGCCTTCGATGGCTTCGAGCAGCGCGCTCTCTTCGCCGCAGATGTAACCGCCCGGGCTTACAAAAATTTCAAGGTCGAAAGCCATGCTGCTCCCGAGAATTCGCGGACCGAGAAGCCCTTCGCGATAGCAGCGATCAATCTCTTTCTGCAGGATTTCCCGGGGATGTTCATACTCGTGCCGGATGTAAAGAATTCCGCGACGGGCGCCCGTGACGAGTCCGGCCATGATCATGCCCTCGATCACCAGGTACGGGACGTTTTCCATGATGAAGCGATCCTTGATGGTGCCGGGTTCGCTTTCATCGGCATTGCATACGATGTACTTTTCCTTGCCCGGAGCGTTGCGCACAATCTCCCACTTGCTGCCGGTAGGGAATCCGGCGCCGCCCATGCCGCGCAGTCCGCTGGCTTTCAGGGTGGCGATCACGCCATTCCAATCCGGAGTCTCGACAAATTCTCGGACCGCAGAATATTTGGGGTCGCCGCTGTACGGATCGGAAGCGACCGGCGCCCGATGATGGTCGTGCTTTTCGTCGGGAAGTTGTCGCCCGGAGAGCACGTCCCGTACAAGCGCAACGGCGCGATGCTCATCGAGTGCGCTGTAGATCCGGTCATTGATCGAGAGCGCGGGCGCATGGTCGCAGCGGCCGAGACAGGATACGTCCCGTACCGCGACATTTTCCGGACCGCCTCCCCGAAAAGCCTGATCCAATCCGCGTTTCAGTTCGGTGCCGCCGCGTAGATGGCAAGCCATGTCGGCGCAGACACGCACTTCAGCCTGGGCCGGCGGTGTGAGATGGAAGTGGGGATAGAAACTGGCTACCGCGTGGATCTGGCTAAGCGGCACCTGAATCTTTGCGGCGAGCTCCTGCAATCGATCAGCCGGCAAATAGCCGAACTCGTGCTGAATGGACCTAAGTTCGTCGATCAAGCGCCACGGTCCCCTTGTTTCCGCATGGTGACAAGTTTGTCAGGAATCTTAACGTCAAAGGTTCACCTTGGGGAATGGCGAACTTGGGGCAGGAAGCGTCAGCCCGGCCGCTGTCCATCGGTTTCAGGACGTACCATCCAGTCCATTGATTTCGTGCCAAAGAGTGGGTATAAGCAAGACGATTACCCCAAAATGCGCACGGTCAACTACGGACGAACGGCATTGCGAATGGCAGAGTGTCTGACATTTGCAATCCTTATTATTACAACGTCAGCCGCCCAGAATTCTGTAGTGGGCAAGTACAGCGGCCCAGGCGGATGCGCCTCAAGCAGTTGTCATGGCAGCATCCAGCCGAAACGGATCACCCGTGTTCCCCAGAACGAGTACAGCATCTGGGCCGGGCAAGACAAGCACGCGCGGGCCTACCAGGTGCTCTCAAGCGATGTTTCCGTTCGCATGGGAAAAGTTCTGAATTTGAAATCGCCGCCAAACCAGAACCAGAAATGCCTCGCCTGCCATGCGCTTTCAGTTTCACCCGAGATGCGCGCCCAGTCCTTCGACATCAGCGACGGGGTCAGCTGCGAGCATTGCCATGGCCCCGCAGCCGGTTGGCTGGGAGCGCACACGGTCAAAGACTGGGAGACGCGCACCGCCGACCAGAAAGCCCAGCTAGGCATGCGCGATCTGCGCGACCTGGCGATACGCAGCCACACCTGCCTTCATTGCCATGTGGGAACTGAGGAACAATCCGTCGATCACCAGATGATTGTGGCCGGCCATCCGGACCTGACCTTCGAACTCAATCTGTTCAGCGCCGTGATGCCCCGCCACTGGAAGGATTCCGACGACGCTCCGTGGTTCGGAACCAAGGAGTGGGCGGTAGGCCAGGGCATGCAGTTGCGCGACAGTCTGCAGCGTCTTGCTCGCCGCGCCCGCAGTTCCACTTGGCCGGAATATTCCGAACTCGACTGCTTCGCCTGTCACCACAGCCTCGCTGCCGCCAAAGATAGTTGGCGTCAGGCGATCGGCTACGATGGCCGCACGCCGGGAGTTCCCGCCTGGAATTCTGCGCGATTCGTAGTGTTCCGTTATGCCGCCGCTGAAACCGACTCCTCCACCGCAGGCAAACTCGAATCGGAGATGGCAACGCTCAGCGGTTTGATGGGGCAACTCAACGGTAACCGTGAACAAATTGCGGCCTCGGCTGATCGCGCCGCCGAACTCGCTCATTCCCTCACCGGCTCGTTGAACAGCCGCGGCTACGATCAGGCGTTTACCTTGCAAGTCATGCGGGAAATCGCCGGCGATTCCCGTGCCATTTCCCAACAAGGGCAGCGCGCCGCCGGGCAGGCTGCCATGTCGCTGGACTCCCTGTTCGGCGTCTACAAGCGCAATGCGAAGAACCTCGATGAAACGGAAATTAAGGTTGCGATCAGCGGTCTCTTCCAGCAACTGGACGATCCATCTGCCTACAACGCACCCCGGTTTGCGGCGCAAATGCAGAAGGTGAGCGCGCTCCTGTCCCCGGAAAAGGGAAGTCGTTAACCCATGTCTTACAAGCCGGCCGATAAACCGAGCGCCAACCCCGGCAGTCCGTTGCTAAGTCCGGAACACCAGCGTCAGGCCGAGCCTTCTAGCGGAACTGTCGCGTCCTGGCGCAAGTGGGGACCCTACGTTAGCGAGCGTTCCTGGGGGAGTGTGCGAGAAGACTACAGTCCGGATGGAAACGCATGGGAATTCCTGACCCACGACATGGCGCGAAGCAAGGCCTATCGCTGGGGAGAAGATGGCATCGCCGGAATTTGCGACCGCTACCAGCTATTGGTGTTTGCGCTGGCGCTTTGGAATGGCCGTGACTCGATCCTCAAAGAACGAATGTTTGGGCTCTCCGGCAACGAGGGCAATCATGGCGAAGACGTCAAAGAATACTGGTTCTATCTCGATAACACACCCACCCATAGCTACATGCGGATGCTCTACAAATATCCGCAGCGGGAGTTTCCCTACGCGCAGTTGTTGGAGGAAAACCGTCGGCGCCAGGGGGTCGCGGGAGCGCCCGAATACGAACTGCTGGATACCGGGATCTTCGACGATAACCGCTACTTCGACGTGTTCGTCGAGTACGCGAAGTCGGACACTGAAGACATCTGCGTTCGTATCGAGGTCTTCAACCGGGGCCCTGAGGCTGCCGAACTTCATCTGCTGCCCCACCTGTGGTTCCGCAACACCTGGGCTTGGACCGATCCGCCGGGCAGCGAGCCCCTGATCAGCCTTGAGCGCGCTCGCAACGACCATATCACGCTGGTTGCGGATGACTTCCAAAAGGCCGCGCTCCACAACCTCCAGTTCTCCTATTCGCTGGGCTGCCGTTATCTCTATGCTCCAGCAAGTGGGAACGCGCTGTTCACGGACAATGAAAACAATGCGGTGCGCCTCTACCAAAGCGCATGCAATCGCAAGCCATACGTGAAGGACGCATTTCATCGCTACGTCGTGAACAGGGAAGCCTGCGTAAATCCGGTGCAGCAGGGGACCAAATCGTGCGTTCACTACAAGTACTCTGTCCCCGCGGGAGAGTCTGTAGTGCTGCGCTTGCGATTGACGCCGGAGAAGATGGATCGACCTCTGGATGACGTGGACAAGATCGTCGCGCAAAGAAAAAAGGAAGCCGATGAGTTCTACGCCATCGTGCATCCACCCAAGGCCACCGCGGAAGAGAAAGACATTCAGCGGCAGGCTCTGGCCGGAATGTTGTGGGGCAAACAGATTTATTTGTGGGACGTAGACCTATGGCTGGAGGGCGACAATCCCAAGTTGCCGCCGCCGGAATCTCGCAAGCGGATCCGCAATGTGCACTGGCGGCATGTGAACTCGATGCGCATTCTTTCCATGCCAGACAAGTGGGAATTCCCCTGGTTCGCCGCCTGGGATTTGGCATTCCAGTGTATTACCCTGGCGCTGGTTGATCCGGATTTTGCCAAGGAGAATTTGTGGGTGCTCCTGTTTGAGCAGTTCCAACACCCGAACGGGCAAATTCCCGCCTATGAGTGGGAGTTCTCCGATTTGAATCCTCCGATGCACGCCTGGGCCTGCTGGCGCGTGTATCAGACCGAGAAACAGCGCACCGGCAAAGGCGATACCGAGTTTCTGGAAAAGTGTCTGCATAAACTGCTGATGAATTTTGCCTGGTGGGTGAACCGCGTAGACAGCCAGGGCAACAACGTCTTCGAAGGCGGATTTCTGGGTTTGGACAATATCGCGGTGGTGGACCGCGGCGAACGGTTTCCCGGCGGCGCCATCCTGGAACAAGCCGACGCAACCGGTTGGATGGGCTTTTTCTGTCTCTACCTGATGCGCATCGCGCTGGAGTTGGCGAAGCAGAACCCCGTTTATGAGGGTGTCGCCACCAAGTTCTTCGAGCACTTCATCTACATTGGCGCCGCTATGAAGAAGATGGGTGGCCGCCAATACCAGTTGTGGGACGAGAAGGAAGGATTTTTTTACGACGTACTCCGCTACCCGAACGGCGAATTTCACAAGTTCCGGCTGCGGTCGCTGGTTGGCCTGATTCCGCTCTATGGAATTGAAGTGCTGGACCGCGAGGAATTGAAGGCTTACCCCAGCTTTGTGAGGGACGTCGAATGGTTCATTCAGAACCGGCCCGACTTGGTCGGGGATTGAAGGCTTACCCCAGCTTTGTGAGGGACGTCGAATGGTTCATTCAGAACCGGCCCGACTTGGTCGGGGATGCGTGCTATGCGGTGGATGACGGACGCAAACGTTATGTGCTTTCGATCGCCGACCCGAACCAGTTCCAGCGGCTGCTCCAGCGTATCTCGGATCCCGAAGAGTTTCTCTCGCCGTATGGCATTCGCAGCCTATCGAAATATCACCAGGGTCATCCTTTTCAGTTCACGATCATTATGCAGAGGCGTTTCGCACTTCCGCTTCCACTCTTGACCTTTCTTATCAATGACTTACCAGCTTCCAAGCCAACTGATACAACGGTCAGTTCGCCACTAGTTTACGCAAGTGCAAAACCTTGATGTTCAATCAGGTACGGATCCTTCGAGAATTGTTGTGTCCTTTTTGTGTCCTTCGCACTTCCGACCCGTTTCTCTTTGGTTAGGAATTGTCAGTCGGCATTCCAGTTTGGAGCACTGCAACTTCTCCGCAGGTGGCGGTGGAAATTGTTCACAAATGATTCGGGAAACCTTCGTGGTTTGTTCCTTACAACGCGAGGGGAAAGAAGTCCGTACCCGTGAGGTCCCCGAAGACGACGTGCCGGGGGAATATCTGGACAAAGAGTAACGAGAATTGCGCTGCCAGATTCGCTAATTTATTCTTGACCTCAGTTCTTGCCATCTAGTGAACCTTCCCTTGGTAAATTGCCACGGCATTATCGTGCAGATAGCCGTGCGCCAACTGGAGCGCCTGCGAATCACTCACTTCGCCCTCGGAAACCATTTCGGCAAGCGCCGCAGCCAGGGCTGTCCGCGACGATTGCACCCCTAGCCAGTAGCTTTCTTCCGCGCCTAGAATTTCGTTATACGGGAAGCAATCCGTGCCGAAAGTGATCTTATCTGGGAATGTCTCCAGCCATATCTTCAGCGATTTCTTGAACTCCGAAGGGTACATGGCGATTTCCATGAGCGACGAGTCCATGTAGACGTTTCTTACGGCCGCCAGCCAGATGGCCTCCTTTTCATAGGGATATCCGCCATGAATCATCAGGAAGGTGGTTGCCGAATAGCGGGGATCGCGAAGAATGTTTTCGAGGTTGAAGACGTTGCCCTCGCTCAGGTTGAAGTAATCACCGATCCCGACGGCACTGTGGATATGCACCGGCAAATGAAGCCGGCCGCCTTCCCGCACCAGATAACGGAAAATGTAGTCCTGAAAAATGCGGTACTCCGGCTCGGTTGGCACTCCGCCAGCGGCGTATTTCTTGTAAATCGCCTCGGCTTCTTCCCGGGAGGGATCGCTGAACTTCGCGGGCCGGAAATAGGCGACCTCAAACTTTTCGGCAATCGCACCTTTCTTCTGATTGTCCTGCAAAGTGCGGGTCACGAAATTCAGGTAATCAGAGAAGCTTGATGGGAGCTTGGCAACTCCCTCCTGCCGCATCCAGCGGTGGAGCATTTTTTCCTGAAGAGGAATGTAGACCTGCTCATCCGGATTGCGTGAGCGCTCGCTCGCGTTGTCAAACGGCCACAGGAAGGAGTCGGAGAAAAATACCCAAACGAAACGCTTGGGATCCAGATAGTCGGCCATCATGGCGCGATTGGCAACGCCCTGCTCGATATTTAATTTGTCGAGGATGTCCGAAAAGTATCCAGTCCCGCGACTCTTCTTCAGTTCGGCCTTTTTCTGGATCAGCCACTTTGCGTGCTCGGACGAGAAATCGTCATAAGGATAGCCAAACAGCGCTTTGGCCGCGGCGACGAGTTCGGGATTGGTGTCACGCTCGCGCAGGGCGGCACTGCCCGGAGGTGCGGCCATGGCGTCGACATCTGGGTCATCGAAAAATCCTGGGTGCGCATGGTGATCGAAAATCGGAATCTGCTCGATCTGCGGGAGAAGACGATCATAAATCCGCTGAACGTCCGGGCCTGGAAATGGACGGGCCTGGCCGAAGGCAACTCCACCTAGTATCAGAAAACAGCAAACAGACCACACCAAAAGCATTCTCATGAAGGGTTGTCCTCAAATTGCGTAAGCTATCTTGCGACTGCAGTTCGCTCCCACGCCGGGGAGACACGACGGATTCGCTCCACCGCCTCATGCAGAGTGGCGATGGAAGAAGCAAATGAGAAGCGAACAAAATCCTTGCCCGAAACGCCGAAAGCTGCGCCCGGAATCGCGGCCACCCCAGCTTCTTCGAGCATGATGCGGCAGAGCTCTTCGGCGGCGATTCCGGTATCCGCGATGTTCACCCAGGCGTAGAAAGCTCCTTGCGGCGGAGCGCACCGGAATCCGGGAATGCTGTTCAGTTCGCGGGCGAACTGTTGGCGGCGCTTTTCGAACTCATCGACCATCCTTTGCGTACTGCCATTGCGATCGCGAAGCGCTTCAATGGCGGCATATTGGATGAACTCGTTCACGCAGGTATAGCTGTTCACCGCGAGCATTTCCAGGGCGGGAACAACGCTCGCCGGCACTACGTTGTAACCGAGCCGCCATCCTGTCATGGCAAAGCTTTTCGAGAGGCCATCGATGATGAGGGTGCGTTCTTCCATACCTGGATAATTCATCATCGAAACATAGTTTTGGCCATAGATGATGCGGGCATAAATTTCGTCCGACAGCACAAAGAGATCGTGTTTCAGCGCGAGTTCAGCAATGCGGCGCTGAACTTCATCCGTATACACGGTGCCAGTCGGATTGCCGGGCGAGTTTGTGATGATGGCCGTTGTACGGGAGGTGATCTTCGCGGCGATTTCATCGGGATCAGGCTGCAACTGGTTGCGCTCAGCGAGGGTAAACGGGACGGCAACTCCGCCAAGGCCTTGCGTGATAGACCGGTAAGCAGGGAAACCGGGCTCAGGATAAAGGACTTCGTCTCCCGGATTGATCAGCGCCATCATCGCCATGAAGAGGCCGATTTTGCAGCCGGGCGCAATCACAATGTTGCTGGGAGAAACCTTCACCCCGCGCATTTCGCGCAAATAGCGGGCAATCTCCTCGCGCAGCGCGGGAACTCCGGCGATGGGGCAATAGCGGTCCTTGCCCTCGTCCAAAGCGCGTTTCGCGGCATCGTTCACCGGAGCAGCAGGATGGAAATCGGGTTCGCCCAGCTCCAGATGGATGATCGAGCGGCCCTCGCGTTCGAGCTCCTTGGCACGCGCAAAAACTGAAAGCGCACCCTCGCCGCTCATCACGGAAATGCGCGAGGCTATCGGACGCATACGACTCTACCTCGCGGTTGGGACCGGTGTGGCCGGGATGCGAAGGCCGTCAACAAACCTGGGAAAGAATTCGAAGACCGCGGCTGTGGCGATAAGTTCGATAATTTGAGCGTCGTTGTAGGCATTTTTCAACGCAGCGAATGCAGCGTCATCCAAATCGCGCCCCGAGCGATGGATCTTTTCAGCGCAGCGCAGCCCGAGCTTTTCCGTTTGTGTAAATGGGCCTTGCTCAAAATCACTCTTGACGGCTACGATCTGCTCTTCGCTTGCGCCCTTCTGCCTCGCCGAAAGCGCATGGGCAGAGACGGCATATTCAGAGCCGTTCAAGACAGACATGCGGGTCGCGATCAATTCTTTATACCAGCCGGCTAGGGCCCCGTCACTGAGAAGCGCTTTCAGATATCCGGCAGTCGCGAGAGCAAGAGCCGGCGTGTGCGCCAGCGTCTTAAACATATTGGGCACGACGCCCCACGCTTTCTGCAGGGCGTTATACACGTTGGCCACTTCCGGCGTGACCTGATCCCGCTCCAGCAGCGGGATCCGCGTCGTGCTCGTACTGCCGCTCACTAGAATGCATACCTCAACGAGAACTGGATGAGACGCGGTGTGCCGACCGTGCTGTTGATCAGGGCGAACGACCCAGTGGGGAAGCTCACGTCCGTCTGTATTGGGTTTCCAAAGTTAGGGTGGTTCCAGATGTTGAAGAAATCTGCCGTGAAGCGGAGCGACTGCCTCTCCGTCAGACGGAGATTCTTGATCAGCGAGAAATCCCAATTCTGCTGGAACGGGCCGCGGTAGATGTTGCGGCCCAGGTTACCGAACGCGGTAACGCTGGCCCCGGTGTAGGCTGGGGGAGCGAAATCGAAGTTGCTTCGGTTCAGATAACCGTTAATGCGCTGATGAATGTCACCGTGCGTAAGGCCTGCGGCAATCGAGCCCCCCGCCTTTAAACTGCCGCCCAACGTGGCTGAGGTCAGCCCCGGGGCCAGGTAGGCAGTGCCAGCGCTGGCATCCGTAACAGAAAACGGCGTGCCGGATTGAAGGATGGTGATACCGCT
>WNFG01001856.1_pt1 | contig 25262 bp, 15 predicted proteins | sample 5400431 | NCBI WGS metagenome assembly WNFG01 (sample SAMN13153346, study PRJNA577476) | soil metagenome | isolation source: 120 cm saprolite under Douglas fir tree site 2 hole 3 replicate 2 | place: USA:California | collected 2015-04-18 | reverse complement strand
GATCGCATCAAAGTGATCTTTCAACTCACTGAGAGGCAGGTTTTCATACACATACTGACGCATCCTGAAGCTCGGCTGAATATCAAGCGTGACCTTGGTGATCACGCCTAAGGCTCCCAGACCAACCACCGCTCCGTTAAATGTTTCGTCGTCTCGTTCCCGAGACAGGTTCACGACCTTGCCGTCCGCCGTGACGATTTCCAGTGCGGACGCCGCCGTCGCCAGGTTCCCGTTCTTCTGGCCGGAACCATGGGTTGCCGTGCTGCACGCGCCCGCGATCGAAATATGAGGCAACGATGCGAGGTTATGGAGCGCAAAGCCCTTGCCGTCAAGATACGGGCACAACTGTCCATAGGTTATTCCCGCACCGACGGTGACCGTCCGCTTCGCGGTGTCAATGGCAACGACTTTATCCATTGGCTTCAGTGATAGGAACCCATCCTTGCTGTCGGCAATATTGTTGAAACAATGTCGTGTGCCGAGCACTTTCAGCTTGCTTTCTTTCTTGACGTAGTCCTGGACTTGTTCGAGCGAAATGGAGGTGTGCAGTCGGTCGGTGTTGTACTCTAGATTGCCGGCCCAGTTTTTGAGTCTCTCCTGTCCCACCCAGGCCAACATGCGCATTACCGACGGAGATGCAACTGTGGCGGCGAAGAGCTTGATAAAGGTCCTCTTATTCATAGCCGAAGCTCCAGAATCGTTTCTGAGTGGGGGCATTCCCTCTGACGCTTACTGTACGGATAGATCGACGACCATACCTGACTTCATCCGGTTGTCCGGGTTCAAGAAGGAAGTGAGCGTCCCGCGGTTCTCCACGGAGGTATTTCATGCGGCAACCCGCCTCGAATAGTCCGGATCCATTTCGGGTCGGCGCAGTCCTGCCACTTCCATGGCCATCAACACGAACGCGTTCCACGCAAACACGCGATGGTAGCCGAAAAAAGGATGAGCCGGGTCGGTGGCCAGATATTCCTGGCTTGTCGGAAAGTCCTGGGAAATGTTGATCTCGGCCCACAAGCGGTTGGCAATGGCCCGATCCGCTTTGCTCCACCCATGCAGCTTGCCCGCGACATAGCCGCAAATCTCGATTCGCATCCAACTACCGCCGTTGTAGTAGATGCCGTCCATGATGTGATCGGCGTAGTTGGCGCCATGTGTCTTGCTGATCATGGGATGCCAGCTGTCGTTGAAGTAGTCCCAACCCTTGCCACCCGGCTTCAGGCCAATAAAAATCGGACGAACCGTGCCTCCTGCATCGGGATAGGGGCAATCCTTGTTCGGCAGCAATGCTGGAATGCGATCGAGATGGTTGACCAGCATTGCATCCGTCAGAATCTTGCGTCCAAACAACCACAGGGAGAGAAATTCAGGGAAGATTTCTCCGAAACCGATGGCGTCCTTAACATTGCGCGTGGGGCGAACGATCTTTCGCGTCGCATCGTAATAGGAGCGGTATGCTGCCTCTGCCCGCTCGATGTAGGCGTCTGAGATCCTGTCGCTCACGCTTGCGATCTTCAGTTCCTTGATCACCCGCAGCGTCACCGCGAACATACCCTGGTTTTCGCAAATCTCCGACGTGCCTTCCGGGTAGTCGATCACATCGAGCTGCCCCATCACGAACTGCGCCCAACAGGAGCCGTCGCGACGGCGGTCATATGTGCGCAAGAAATATTCCGCCGCTGTTTTGACCTTGTCCATCGGCAGGTTGCTGCCGAACCGCGCTCGATTGCGAAGCGCCCACATCAGCCACAATGGCGTTGAGTCGTTTGCCTTGCGTTCGAGGTTGGCGAGGCTGGGCTCGACCAGGGTATTGATCGCTCCATCGCCGCCTTGATTGGCGGCCCAGAGATTAAAGACGCGTTCATTCAACTCACGATTATGAATCCCGTTGAGCGCAAAGAAACTGTCGCGAAGATACATCTCGCCCGCGGCGGAGTACCAGATGCTGGGCGCCACCATGGCTTGCGGGTAGTGCGGACCAGCTTCCCAGGAAAGCATCATCAGATCGGCGTAGAGGACCTTTTCCGTTTCGCCTCCGACGAAGCCGAGGCCTTCGGCCAGCGACTGCTGGGAGCAGAGGCGATACCCGCGGAGGGTGTCGGGCACCCGATCGTCCACAAAAACGAAGGAGGTCTTTTGTTCGGGGCGGTCCATCTCCAGGCGATGATAGGGTTGTAGTTGAGTCGACACCTGGCGAATCTCGAGATCTCGAATCTCGATCCGCAACGGGCCCGCTGGGGTTGTTTTCGTGGCTTGTTCCGATTCTGGCAGCGAAAGGAACAAGGCGCCGCCGCGGCCCCGCCGCGAGTAGAAGAGAACTTCAGTTTGAAACTGGGACCAATCGGTTAGCGATTCCGGAATGCGATCGTTATAAAGGGAAATGTTTGCTAGCCGATTCCGCCGGTCATCCACATCCCATATCTGCATCGAGAACGCCCGGGATGAACGATAGCGGAAGCGTACCGAATAAAATTCGACATCCCTGGCAGGGAAGGGAAGGACCACCCCAGCCTCGGGAGCACGAATGGATAGCACCGTTGTTCCGTCGTGCTCCTCTACGGTTACGTCGCCTCGCTTGTGCCACTCTCTGCCTGACGGGAGAAGAGCGGGTGCGGTCGAATTGTGGTCGGCCCGGCGCACGAGCCCTTCGCCGAACGTCTGCTCAATGGAGACTGGACGATTGCCCAGTTCTTCTTTGCGGCGTGCAGAATAGAGTCTGACGTCAGGAATTTCCCAAGGCGCAGGTTTTAGCGGCTTTCCGTCACGACGGATGAGGCGGCTCCAATTGTTGCGATAGCCTGCGTCGGTCAGCAATCCCACGGTCAGTCCTCCTTGCGTACGAAAACCAGCGGCGGGAAAATATTCATGCAACGCGCCGCCCTGGCAGTCCAGCTGATCGAAGCTCCAGAATCTCGCGGGTTCACTCAGAGACTCCAAAGAGTTTGTCACCTGATGCCACAACATGTAACTATCTGCCTGCTGGAAACGGATTCGTTTTCGGGCGACCTTGGCTACGACCGCCTCGTACTCGACCTGTACAAAAATCGTGGTGTTCAGATTCGGTAGCCTGCTCTCTCCGTGCAGGAAGACGTGCGTGGGATCCCCCGTCCACGACGAGGCCCGCCAATTCTCGATCCGGTCTTCCAGACTGCGGTCTCCGTTTTGGAAAACGGCGGAAAACTCTCCTCCTTCGTTGTGACGCGCCACTCTTTGTCCCTGAAAGAGGATGTTGATTCCATAGCCGCGCTCACGATCGCCAATTACTTCGAATGTCACGAGCCGATCTTGACCATCGATAGAGAATGGGGTGGCGGCTGCCGGCTTGGCATGCCGAGCGATAATTCCAGCGACACCCGTAGCTACTGAACTAACGATAAAATGGCGGCGCGAAAGCTTGGTATCGGACATGGTTCGAGTCGGACGCCTTTTCGAGGACGAAGGTTCTTCTGAAAACTGCGATCGATTTATTTGACCTATCTGCGCAGCCAGATGCGAACGATTCGCACGTTACTCAGAGTTCGGGTGCGGAGGCAACTCCCACGTACTTGTCTGCTCCCCCGTAGTAAAAAAGCCACCGCTTGCCGTCGCGCACGAGTCCTTCGACGAACACTACATTAGGGACTTGCCCAGTTTTTTCCCACTCGAGACCAGGGCCGAAGACTGGCTCGTTTGCGCGGGCGAGAACCTTGGTCGGATCATTTTTGTCAAACACGACCCAGCCCGTGCGGTAAACACTGTTGTCGTCTGCCCCGTTATAGATCAAGAAAATGCCTTTCTCCGTCATAAACGGCGCGGGTCCGGGTTCCACCACCGTAGAGTCAAAAGCGTGCAGGCGGCTGGCCAAAACGGGATGATCGAGCGCTTCAGTCCAATGCACCAGATCGGTGGAATAGGCGACGGACATCTGAGTGAGCTGCCCGGCGGCATCCGCGAGGTAGTACATCCAGTACTTGCCCTTGATTTTCTCCGGAAGAATCGCGCCCGATTTCGTCCATCCCACATTCCATTTTCCTTTGTAGGCAAAAGGTGTCACCAATTTTCACGACCCTGGGGTCTTCCACTCCGCCACCCTTTTCGTAAGGGGTTTCAGCAACCAGCACCGGCTCTGACCGGCGTTCAAAATGAACGCCGTCATCGCTGCTGGCATAGCCCAGGGAAGACGTCCCTTTCCGATCCTGGGCGCGATAGAGCATCACGAATTTGCCATCCTTTTTCGCTACCGTCGGATTAAATGTCCCCGCCGATTCGAACCCCTCGCCTTGCGGCGAAACGACCGGACCGCTCGAGACTCGTCTCCACGCCCCGAATGGCAGCTTGGTCTCGATGGAACCGGCTGTCGCGGCCACCGCAAGTGTGAAGACCACCGCAACTCGGAGCCGTTTCCGGTGAGTCGTTATAGCTGCCATAAAATACACCCCTCTTTCGCAATTCCGTGTTCGCGAGCCGATCGATGGTGCGAGATTGCCGACGGTGCGCCGGATCCATTGTTCTATCCGAACTCTGCGACCAACCGCAGGAAGCCCAGTGCCGGTACGTCCAATGTTTCCGGCACGCGCGCGCCGTTTGCGGTCAAGCTGGGCCGGCGGCCTTGTGCCGAAGGAATGGCGATCCTCGCCGGCCGTATTTCCGCGGTCGGGTTATAAAGTATGAACTGCAGCTTCCGAGGAGGGAACTGCTGTGCATCCAGCACGTCAAGCAGATCAAGGTTCACCATCATCAACTCGCGGTCTTGAACCTGGCCTAGAGCCTCGAACATGAGGTACATCCACAAGCACTCGCCCGCGCCGTAGATTTCTTTGCCGACATTCCCAGTCTGTCCACCAAGTTCCAACGTGCCAAGATTCTCGAATGGGATGAAGGCCATCTCAACCTTCTCTCGGTCACCTGAACACTTTTCGAAGAATGAGAAATTGTTGCGCCGTTGCTGGTCCATGAAACGCAGCAGTCCCTGGCTTACGATTCCGCGTTTCATGATCCCGGTCCAAGGCAGAATGGCTTCCACGTTTTCCTTGAACGCGGGATAAAGGATGGAAGCGGCGGCTTGCACCATCCCCCGGATGTCGTGAGTTTTCTGACTTGGGTCGGAGTACCAATAGAACATGCGCAGTTGCTCATGGAGCAGATAAGTCGCTTCATCCTGGAGACCTAGTTCCGCAGCTGCCAGCGCACCGTAGGCAAGTTCCTGAGGTTCGTGGAACAGCCGGTCTGAAGGCACGGTGTAGAGGACCCGGATCGCCTGGCGAGCCTCGTCCCGATAGCTGGTTTCACCCGTCAAGCGGTGCGCGATTATGGCTGCCCACGCATACAAGCCTCCGACCGCATAGTTTGTCCCCGCGCCCTGCGCCTGAAGACTCGAGACTTCGTAGTAGATCGGGAACAGGTAGTCGTACTGATGAGCCATCTGCCGTGCGCTCTGGAAAGCATCCAGGAAACAGCTCTTAACCTCTGCCGAGGCTGCCAGACTGCCGATCATCGGATACTTGATCAGGCTGTTCTCGAACGGATACCAGGAGTCCGCCCTTTCCTCCGTGGCGCGCACATAATCATTGCTCACGCTGTGCGTGTCCGCATGGTAGAAGCCCGGCAGATCGACGATGAGATCCTGGCATTCGCGTTCCAGAGCGGGTGACGGGTGCAGTTGCTGAAAGAGGAGAGAAGGCCACAGAACGTCAGCCACCGTCATCAGTTCGAAATTGTCTGCGGGTTGCTTCCACAGCTGCGAAGTCTCCTTTACGTAAGCACGAAGTCCGGCGTGTCCATCGACTTCGACCTGGGTTTGCGCCTTGTTGCCGAGATTCGCGATGGTACCAATCGCGAATTCTTTCCAGGAGGTTGCGCAACGCGGCCAGGTTAGCTTTTCCTCAAACAATGGAAGCAACGCCTGCATCCAGCGAGCGACGGCTTGCTGCTCAGTCAACAGAGAAGTGACAGGACGCTGCAGCAACCAATAAGTGAAGCGGATGTCTCCAGCGGGAAGCAGGTTGCCGGTGGCCTGGTCCGCAATCAGGCCGACGCCCAGGCGCTGGGTCCCGTCCCGTTCGATTCTGGAGAGGCTTGTGCAGCGATAGACCAGAAAGCGCGGAATGTTCTCGGTTGACATCCACCCCATGTCGCTTACATCGAAGTACATCATCGTCTCAACGCCGACGTTCTGGTCGAGGAGATACAGAGCTGGGAGATCATTGCCCCAGGCGCCCAATGAATTCCGGGTTGGCTGCTGCAACAGCACCCGGCGCCAGCTTCCAGACTGGCCTTCCATGAGGGTGGAATTGGAATTCAGCCAAAGGACAATCTGCGGCTCGACCTGACTTTCCTGGCGAAGGCGGACTGGCTGCGGCAGGTGCAGCGTGGTGCGAAACCGGAACCAGTCTGGCTCGTCTCCACTGCCGTGACGCGCGATTTCTGCATTCCAGCGGTATGAGACGGACTTTCCATCGAAGCCTTCGGCGGTTGCAGTGCCTTCACAAGCCAAGGCTGATCCTTCACTGGAAACCCCCGAGGTGAGTAGTGAGAACGAAGGGCCGGTCACAAGCAGATTGCCCGGCAGAGTTGCCGGCTTCCATTCACCTGCGACGCGTAGGAAATTCTGGAATGCGAACGGCGATCCCGGTGAAGATACCTGCAGACGCTGACCTCCGTGCTCCAGAGTCGCAGAAGCCGCAGCGGGTTCATTCTTGGCCGGCGGCAACCATAGGTTCGCCCTGCAGGAGTCGACCCACAATGGCGAGGGACTCACAGCGGTGACGAGCAGGGTTTTCATGAAACCACGGCGGCTGAGAAGACTCATGGGCTGAGTATCGCATTGCTGAAGAGGCCTCGCGGCCTTCACTAACCGCAAGGGCCTCCCCTCTTAATATTCGATCTTCAACCCAAACTGAATGGTGCGTGGTCCGCTGGCATCGGTAACGGCGCCGAAACCGCAAGCGAGGGGTCCGGTGCAGCCGGGCCCGCCGGCGGGCACAAAGGGCGTGCCCAGGTTGGGGGCGAATCCACCGGGCGCCTGGTAGATGTGGCGGTTGAAGATGTTAAAGAATTCCGCCCGGAAATCAATGTTTGCCCTTTCTCCGAAGAGCCGGGTTCGCTTGCCTAACGTGAAGTCCTCGTTTCGGCCGCCATAGGTGCGCGCATGATCCAGAGAGCGCGGCTCGTTGCCGAATGTTAGCGGCGCTGCGACCGTGAAGGCGTTCGGGTTGAAGAATGGAGTCGTTGCGGGATTGAAATTGCTCTTATTGGTCTGATTCACTCCCGGGACAACATTGACGCGGGCAATTCCGGTTAAGTGGCATCCCGCGAACAACACGTCCCCTGCAGTTCCGCCGCAGGGTCCGTACACTTCCATGGGAGTACCGGAATGGTAGGAGGCGATTCCGGAGACATACCATCCGTCGACCAGACGATCCAAGCCGCCCCCGCTGTTCAAGAAGAGCTTTCCGCGCCCGACCGGCAACTCATAAAAGAAGCTCGCCACCAAACTCTGAGGCGTGTCGAGCTGGCTCACAGCTATGTTCTTCGACACGGTATACGACACCAGGAAACTCAAGCCTTGCGCAAAGCGCTTGTTCAGCTGCAACTGCATGGCATGGTAGGTCGAGTTTCCGGTGCGATCCGGACTAAAGGAATTGTCTTCCTGGTTGAAGTCCCCATACTGTGGATAGGGTCGCAGAGCCTGGTTGATGTTCCCGGTGAATCCCACATAGGGCACCTTAATGCCCGCAGCAATCGCGCTGGGACATTTCCCGCTCGAGAGACATCCGACGTCCATCGTCAAGTCGCTGCCCAGCGACAGATTGGCCGGATTCACCTGGTTAGGAATAATGTTCAGGGCGGGAAGGTGAGTGCCCTTGGAACCAACATAGGCCACGCTGATCGCGAGATTGGTTGCGATCTGGCGTTGCACATCCAGATTCCACGATTGAATGTCCGCGGGACGCCCACTGTTCGCCGGAACCTGGATCACGCCGTTGCTCCCATTCTGGCCCTGGGGAGTGAATGGTCCGGAGGCCGGGAAAATGTGGGTCACGCCGTTGTCGATCTGGATGGGACCGCCGTTGGTTGGGCTGATCGTCTGCCGGTTAAAGAATCCCAAGCTGTCCTGATCGGCGAACGATCCCTCTTTCAGCGGCTCGTAGAAAATCCCGTAACCGCCGCGCAAGACTGTCTTGTCGTTGATGCTATAGGCGAAGCCCAGCCGCGGCCCGAACGCTTTTCGGTAGACATCCTGGGGACGCGTCCGTCCATTCCTACCCGGCCCGCTTCCAAAATAAGTGTAAGCTCCAGGAATATTGCCGGCGCCGGGATTGGCAAGGGTTGGGTCGACCATGGAAAACCGATGCTGGGCCTCCGTGGCCGGTATATCGACGTCGTAGCGCAGGCCGTAGTTCAAGGTGAGGCGCGCTGTCAGCTTGTACGTGTCCTGGCCGTAGAAGGAGAAATCTTTGTATCGGATTCCGCTAAAGTTGCCATAGTTCAAGGTGGAGGTGTTCACCAGGCCGAAGAGCGAACTCGCGACCGGTTCTCCGCCCACTCCTCCATTGCTGGTCTCGGCGGCATTAAAATCGAATTCACCGGAAGCCTGGGTCAGGCGCCTCACGTTGAACTGCAGCATGCGGACTTCGCCGCCGAACTTGAAATTGTGCCTTCCCTTGATCCAGCTCACGGAATCGTTCACTTGGAAGACGTTGTCGGCAAACTCCGAATCGCCGCAATTATTCAGAGCTTCCTGGTAAGGATCGCCCGTAAATTTGATACAGGGGAAAGTAGTGTTCGCAACTCCTGTAAGCCCAATCTTTTGCGGATATCCCTGACCCAGGCTATTTGAGATCTCCTGCCGGAATCGCCGGCTGAAGCCGAACAAGAACTGGTTCATCACCGTGGGCGTGAACGTGTAGTTGTGGCTGAAGCGGGCATATCGCGTCCGCTGTGGCGTGTGCGAACCGAAAATGGGACCAAGGCTGGAGGTTCCGCCCGTATTCGTATTGTCGTAGTCAAAGCCGAACGATATCCGCTGTCGGTCGGAAATGTTTTGATCGACTTTTAGATCCCAAAGGTTTGCGGTTGTCCTTGAAAGAGAGCGGTCCACCACGTTGTTCGTCAGACTCCCGTTGGTTGGAGGTAGCAACCCAAATACCTTTTTCATGACCGAACTTGGGGTGTAGTTGGGATCATTCGTCAATATATTGCCCGGAATCGCCGCATGAGATGTCGGATCGTACAGCTGGGTCGTAGACAACAATGCGGAAAAGTCACCATTGCGAAAAGCTTCCGGGGGCAGACTAGTCACGTTGGTCCCTCCGGTATGAAACCGGAACCCCTCGTAATCAAAAAAAACGAAAGTCTTGTTTCGGCCGTCGTACAGGTGCGGAATGTAGACCGGGCCGCCTACGGTGCCCCCAAAGTCGTTTTGCGTGTCGACCGTCTTGGGCAGAGCTAGTATGTTGTTCTTCCAACTGTTCGCATCGAGAGCGCGGTTGCGGTAGAAATCATAAACAGATCCGTGAAAATTATTGGTGCCTGACTTCATCGTCAGGTTCACGATGCCGTCGCCAGATTCGCCATACTCGGGCGAAAAGTTGCTTTGCAGCACCTTGAATTCCTGTACCGCTTCGGTCGAGACGCCTTTGTTCCACTGCGTATTGGGCGAAACCAATGAGATGGACACGCCATCGACCAGTACGTCAGTTCCGCCTTCTTGTCCGCCATTCACCTTAAAATCATCACTCTGATTGCTTCCGGGATCATTGCCAACGTTCCCTACGAAGCCCGGAATCAGGGTAATGAACTGCACGGGATTACGAATCGTCCCGGAAACCTCGAGGGGCAGGTTTGCAACGAGGCTGCTCTGCACAGTGGATCCGACGTCGGAGGTCGCGGTTTCGAGCTGACTGGCGTCGGCTGCAACCGTCACAGTCTCAGTCACGGCACCAAGTTGTAACTGCATATCCACCACGACCGTGCTGTTGGTCGGTACAGTCACGCCTTCGCGGGTGTACTTCTTCATATTCTTCGATTCAACGGTCAGCGCGTAACGTCCGGGCGGAAGGTTAGGCAACGCGTACAATCCGGCGCTCGTAGTCGCAGCCGAGCTGGTGAGACCGGTATCCATGTTTCGAGCTGTGACCGTGGCGCCCGCGACCGTAGCATTGCCGGGATCGACAACCGTGCCCTGGATGTTTCCGTTAGTGGTTTGTCCCCACACTGACAAGGCGACCAGCACGCAGCCAAGCAGACACACGAAATTCTTCACGCGGCCTCCCCATCGGACCAGAAGTTCTATTTGGTTCCCATATCACTATATGGAAATTCATACCGGAATTCGGCGTCCTGCCTGGCACGCTGAGTCCCCCACGTCTGAAGGTGGCATAGTATAAAACGATTGGCCCAATCGAAAGAAAGGAAGTAGCTTGTAAATTCTTTGTGAATCACCTGTTGAGACTGAAGGACTTCGTGAAAGTTGACATCGAAGTAGCGCGTGGTACCATTCGTGCACGTGCTTGAACTGGGATGGCGTTCGTCATTTCCTTATGCGTACCTTGGTTTCGCAGCCCACCATATCCGACGACGATTTGCTCAACGACGAGCGATGGCAGCTTCTTCAGCGGATTGTGTCCAGTCCTCCTTTTCAGAAAAGCGGTCGCCTGCGGGAGTTGCTGCAATACATCACTGATCGGACGATTCGTGGGCATGCTCATGAACTATCTGAGCAACACATCGGTGAGGCACTCTTTCACAAACCGTCAGGGTACAGTCCGCTCGAGGATAGCTCAGTACGCGTCCATGTTCGGCAACTCCGGCTGAAGCTCCATGAATATTTTGACGGCGAAGGACGAAGCGAGCCGCTAATCCTCGAAATCCCGAAGGGTTCCTATGCACCCACTTTCCGGAGCGGTCAAATGGCCGGCGGGGGAGCGTCGGCAATCTCACCCGTGGTCGTCCCGGATCCAGCAGCGCGACGGCGCAATCCCGCAATACTGCCATGGATTCTTTGTGGGATATTGGCCGCGCTCTGCATAGCTTTGATAATGGGCGCCGCAACACGAGGCCTTTCCAGCGCGGTAGCGCGCACCGCCAGTCCGCCTTGGCCGTTTTCCCAGATTTTCGATTCGCGGCACCAAACCGTAATCGTCGTTGCCGACAGCAACTATGGCATGTTCCGAATCCTGACGGGCGAGCGGGGCTCGCTCGACCAATATCTCCGTCGTGATTTCCTGCGGGGGACTGCGGCCCTGAAACTTGGCGAGGCCGGTACGCGCTTCACGGACTATATTTCCGATTCCTCCCTCACCTCGTTTGCAGATGTGGCCGACGTGGTCTCCCTGCTGGAGGTCGCCGGGCCCCTGCAGAAGCGCGTTTCAGTGCGATCTCCCAAGGACCTGCGCATACGGGAACTGGACCACGGCAACTACATTTTCATCGGAAGTCCGGCATCGAACCCCTGGGTTTCTCTGTTCCAGGACAAGCTCAATTTTCGCGAGACCGAGGCCGCCGTCGGCAAGAGTGCGAAAGCATTCGTGAATACCAACCCCCTTCCGGGCGAGCAACCACGATACGAAGGCCTTCGCTGGACAGGGACCCTTGGAGAAGACTATGCAACCATTGCCCTTCTCCCCAATGCCACTCACGACGGAAGCGTGCTGACGCTGCAAGGCCTGCAGCAGGAAGGTACCGAGGCAGCAGGGCGGTTCATGGCCGACCCGGAGAATCGCCATCAACTCCAACGGGCCCTTGGTATTCCTGTCTCCGACAACATTTCTGAGAATGTCTGGTTCGAAGCCCTGATTCGGTCTCGAACAGTTTCGGGAGCGCCCAATTCAACCACCCTAGTCGCAGTGCGTCGCCTTCGCGAGTAGCCGTCCTGCATCCGACATCGCTTCCTGCTCTTCGAACATTGCAGGCTCTAAAGCCATCATACTGGCGCGTAGTAAACTGTTGGCCACCTTCACGCTTTACCCAGGACTGGACTATGGTGTGCTGCCGTTTGCGAGTTCTTCGGATTTTTTCATCTTCCTACGGTTCCGGTGTAGCGCTTCAAATCTGCCTTATCCTGCTGACATCGATTCAGGTTGCGGCCCAGGGCGACTTGAATGCCTTGCTCGAGCAAGCGCGCACCTGGGAACAGGCGGGAGACTACGCGGCCGCGGCCCGTGTCTACGAGCAGGCGATGGCACTGGTCCCGGGCAATTCCGAGGTCCTGAAGAGGCTTGGAGTCCTGCAACAGACTCAGCTGAAATTTGACGACTCGATCGAGAAGTTCCAGCAGGTACTGGTTCGCGACCCGCAGTACCGGGAAGTCAACTTTTTTCTCGGGGTTTCCTACCTTGGAAAGAATGACGCCATCCGTGCGATTGAAAGCTTCCAGCGTGAACTCGCAACTCGGAAGCCGCACCCGCGTTGCCGCTACTATCTCGCCCTCGCCCTGCAATCTTCAGGACACATTGACGATGCTGTCTCACAGCTGAACCAGTCGCTGGACGCCAATCCCAAAGACGCGGACGCTCTCTACCAACTGGCGCGCATCCACAAGAACGCTTCCCTGCAAGCCATCGAGAGGCTCAAGGCAATTGATGGCGACTCTTTCCAGTTGCACGCGTTGATGGGTGAGGTCTATGCCGATGAGGAACGTTACTCCGACGCCATCAAGGAATATCAGGCAGCACTCGCCAAACGTCCCAACGCACAGGGGATCCATTATGCGATCGGGATCGCCCATTGGGTCCTGCATGAGTTGGATCCAGCCGAGAAAGAGTTCACTGAGGCGTGGAAAGAAAATCCGCACGACGGGTTGACGAACCTGTATCTGGGGGACATCGCGGTACATGAACGGCGTTTTGCCGATGCCTTGGGCTATTTGCGTGTGGCTAAGCAGGCAGAGCAGGACGTGCTTCAGGTTCATATGCTGCTGGGAAAGTGCTATCGGGGGCAGAACGATTCGGAAGCGGCCAGAACCGAGTTCCTTGCGGCCATCAACGCGGATCCCACCGCGCCCGAACCGCATTACCTGCTTGCCCAGGTCTACCGTGAGCTCGAAAATCCCGAAGCGAGCGCTCGGGAACTCGCCGAGTTTGAGAAGCTTTCGAAATCCGCCAGTGACAAAGTTCAAGACCACGACACCCCTGAAGAGCGGAAGTAGTGCTTTCATCCGGCAACCTGCCATGAAACAACTGCCATTGCATGTGGCTGCGCGTTTAATGCTCGTGATCGCGCTTCTTCTCGCCTCAGCGCCAACAGTATCGTCTCAGCAAGCCGCTGTTTCGTCGCCCGGGGCCGCGCACCCAAAGCTTACCGACGTGACTTCCGCCATCGGGTTGCATTTTCAGCAAGTTGCTTCTCACACTTCTCGGAAATATCTGATCGAGACCATGGGCTCGGGTGTCGCCTTGTTCGACTATGACAATGATGGACGCCTCGATATCTTCATCGTGAATGGCGCACCCCTGGCGGACCCCACTCCGAAAGGCACGATCCCTCAAAAGCAAGGTCCCAAGGATTGGAACCGCCTTTATCATCAGAAGCCGGACGGCACTTTCGAGGACGTAACCGAAAAAGCCGGCTTGCAGGGCACGGGCTATGGCATGGGTGTCGCCGTAGGTGACTACGACAATGATGGCTATGAAGATTTATATGTGACGGCTTACGGCAACAATAAGCTTTACCACAACAACGGCAACGGCACGTTTACGGATGTGACCGCGCAGGCCGGTGTGGCTGGTGGAGGCTGGTCAACCAGCGCCGCCTGGGTGGATCTCGACAACGACGGTCGTCTCGACCTCGTGGTGCTCCGTTACTTGCAATGGGATTTCGACGACCTCTGGTGTGGCGAGCGCAAGGAAGGATACAGATCATATTGCACCCCGGATGTGTTCCGTCCCATTAGCCCGCTGGTCTACCACAACGATGGCGATGGCCGTTTCACGGAAGTCTCCCATAAGACCGGCCTCGCAACGCCAGGCAAGGGACTAGGCATCGCCCTCGCGGACTACGACCAGGATGGGCGCATCGATCTTTTTATTGCGAACGACTCGGTGCCGGAATTTCTGTACCACAACGAAGGCGGCGGGATGTTCAAAGAGGTAGGGCTGGCTTCCGGCGTGGCCGTCGACGGCGAAGGCCACACCTACGCCGGCATGGGTGTCGACTTTGCGGACTATAACAATGATGGACTTCCGGACCTGGCCATCACGGATTTGGCCAATCAAATGTATGCGCTTTATCGCAACAACGGCGATGGCACATTTACTTACGAGACCTACCCATCTGGTCTCGGTCGCATAACTGCCACCCACTCGGGATGGGGTATTCGCTTCCTGGATTGCGATCTCGACGGATGGAAAGATCTCCTAGTCGCCCAAGGACACGACCTCGATACCATTCAACTGACGTGCCCGAACCTTCACTATCGCGAGCCCATGTTGCTGGCCAGGAACACGGGGAAGGGCTTCATCGACGTCTCAGCGGATGCGGGCAGCGTATTTGCGCAAGCCTGGGTGGGCCGAGGTATGGCGATCGGAGACATTGACAACGATGGCAGGCTGGACGCGGTGGTCACTACCAATGATGGCCCTGCACACGTTCTGCGCAACGAGACCCCGACGCACAATCACTGGCTGATGTTGCATCTGGTTGGACACAAGAGCAATCGTGATGCGATCGGTGCGGTGGTCAAGGCCGTCACCTCGCAAGGCCCGCAATTTGCAACCGTAACCACTGCAGGCAGCTATCTATCCTCCGGCGACAAACGGGTGCACTTCGGCCTTGGACCGGAAATGGCTGCGAAGACGATCGAAATTCGCTGGCCAAGTGGCATCCGCCAGACTCTTCAGAATGTGCGTGGCGACCAGATCCTTCAAGTCGAGGAGCCTTCTGCCGCTACCGCGGATAGCAGATAGGATGTTGAGTCTGGTATCAGTGCTTGCCTGAATCAGAATTGACAGCGATGCCTGCCCCTTCCTTCAGTGTGTGAATGGCGTCAACGGAACAATTGTCGAAACGCTCCACGATTCCACTAGGCCAGCGCACCTGGACAAATTCTATTTTAGAAATAGACCCGAGGCCGAAATGTACCCGGAGATCGCTCTGGGAAATGTAGCTCGAACCACTGCGCACTTCATCGATCATCTTGCGCGCCCCCGCCTTGACTATGATTTTTGCGCCGATTCCGTCCCGGTTGGAGCGCGTACCCACAGTTTTGAACGCGACCCAGTGATTGCCTGACCGTATGTCGTTCACTAGCAGACTCGGTGCTGCGTTCATGTTGCTGATCACGATGGAGAGGTTCCCGTCATTGCGGAGATCGCCCACCGCCAAACCACGCGCTGAGGAAACCGTCGTGATGCCAGGCCCTCCCGCGGCGGAAACGTCCGTAAAAGTCCCGTTGCCGTTGTTGTGGTAAAGCAGGCGCGGCTCCAGATATTCACTGCCCAGGTGAAACTTGTCTACCTCTGGGTAGACGTGCCCATTCACCAGGATCACGTCCGGCCAGCCGTCATTGTCGAAGTCAAAAAACATCGCTCCCCATCCCAGGTACTGGGAGTGCAGACCCATACCCGCGGCAAAGGTACGGTCCGAGAAAACGCCGTTTCCATCACTGTGATAGAGGGTCGGTGTGTCGTCGGAGAAGTTGGTTTTGAAGATGTCCGGACGGCCATCGCCGTCATAGTCGGCAACCGTGGTTCCCATCCCGGCCTGCTCTCGCCCGTCCTCGTTGTAGGCGACGCCTGCGGGGACGGCGACATCGGTAAACGTGCCGTCGCGGTTATTGTGGTACAGAATACTGGGCGCGCTGTCGCAGGCTACATAGATATCGGGCCACCCATCATCATCAAAGTCGAGAGTGGTTACCGAAAATTCGTAGCGTCCCTGAGTCTGATCGACGTGCGCTTTCGTGGTGACATCTGCGAAAGTGCCATCTCCCCGGTTTTGATACAGGATGTTTTTCGCGCCGCGCAGGCCACGCGGGCCGCACATTACGGGCGCCCCCTTCCACGTGCATGTCGCCCGTTCACCCGGCTTGGGAGCCGTGGAGAGATCGAAATCTACGTAGTTCGCGACCAGCAGGTCGAGATGTCCGTCGCGATTGTAGTCCACGAATGCGCAGCCCGTACCCCACGCCTTGCCCGATCCGGCCACCCCCGCCTTCTCTCCCACCTCCGTGAAACTGCCGCCGTTATTGTGATAGAGACGATTACGGCCATAGTAGGTAACGTAGAGGTCTTCCCAGCCATCGTTGTCGTAATCGCCGACACAGACGCCTTGTCCCCATCCGGTTGCGACGAGACCGGTCTTCACCGTGACATCGGTAAAGGTGCCATCGTGATTGTTGCGATACAGATGGTTGGTGGGGGATTCGGCCCGGGGAGGCGCCTCCAGAGTGGTGCCATTAACGATAAAAATGTCCGGCCATCCGTCATTGTCGTAGTCAAAAACAGCCACACCGGTGCCGGTCGTTTCGAGGATGTATTTCTTGGTATCGACTCCGCCAAACACGTTCCTCATCGTGAGCCCGGCCGGGGCGGCGACATCCGTGAAATGGGCGGTGGCGACGGGTTCTTTTGGTTGGCCAGGGCCAGCTGGAGACTGAGCAACCGTTACGTGGCTCACCAGCACCAGCAAAATGGCTGAACGCGTAATTCTGACCCGCCACAGCGAAGGAAAGAGAGAACGAACGAAGGTCATGATTGGAGCGCGCTTTGGTTCCAAGCTCTAGCCCTGATTCAGGTCTGTTGCTACGGCTCAGAATACTCTTTCCGTGAACTTTGATCCCATGCCCGCTCGCATTGCTCCAGTTCGTGCATGTGGGTTCGCACGCATCGTTATTGCGCGGCGCTCTTCGAAGGCATCTCCCATTGAGGCAGAAGGAAGTCATCCACTAAATGTTCCTGCGGGTCGAGCGGCACTTCTGCGCCTGAGTCTCCCTTCTGTGGCGTGTTATCTCCTGTCCGGCGATGTGCTTGGGTGAGCAGTCGCTGTGCCTGAACGTTTCCCGGGTTCAGACGACGGCTCTCCTCCAGCTCGCGTGTCGCGTCCGTAACTCGGCCCAGTGCCAGCTCAGTTTTCCCTAAGCCCAGATGAGCTTCGGCACTGTTGGGATTCAAGCGAACGGACTCCTCAAACGCAGCCGCCGCCTGTTGTGGTTTAGCGGCGCGGTTCAGGGCCAGCCCTTGAAAATATGCGATCAGAAAGTTCGGTCCAAGCTTCTCTCCAGCAGCGGTCAGTTCCGAGACGGCATCCTCAGCTCGCCCCGTTCTTAGCAGAACCTGCGCGAGCCCGATGTAACTGGTGGGAAGAGGATCGCCGGCACGAACGAGCTCGTGAAACGTTTGTTCCGCCTCGGCGTAGCGGTCGCTGGCAAGGTATGCCGCTCCCAACCGCAGGTGCAAAGCATAGGATTTTGGATTCGCGGCAAGGCCCACCTGCGTTGCGGAAATTGCGTCCGCATAGCGGTTCAAGTCCATCAGCTGGCGAGTCAAATTAAGCCAGAGTTCTTCTTGCCCAGGATCCAGCGCGGCTGCCCGGCGAAACGCATCGATTGCCGAGTCTCCCTGTCCGAGGCGGGCTTTTGCAATACCGATTAATGACCAGCCTTGCGAACCCGCCCGCGTGTCGGTACTGCCTGGTCGCAACGCCTCCAGGTAGTCATGTGCTTCGCTGGCCGCATTGTCATGGCGTCCAGAAAGAAGATAAGCAAGCGCCAAATCAAAATGGGCCCATGGGGCCGAGCCAGGCTGTCGCGCCCGCAATTTTCGCAACAGGTCGATGGCAGCATCATTCGCGTGCAACGAAACGAACAAACCCGCGGCACTGACCGACTGCGCATCACTGAGCTGCATGTCTACAAGACGGCCAGCTATCTTGCGTGCTTCCTCTTGCCGGCCCAGGTCTCTGTATCCCGTGGCTGTCTGAATCAGAAATTCCGCATCCGACGGCCAGGGCACCCCCGATCGCTCCAGCTCCCGGAAGGCTTCTGCATAGAGGTTGGCATCAAGTTGCACCCGTCCGAGATAGTAGCGAGCAAAGGAGTCGTCGGGCGCAAGTTCCAACGCGCGCTGCAGTTCTGTGCGGGCATTCTCAAGATGGTGTTCTGTCCATTCGAGGAATCCGAGATTTCGGTGCGTGTCTTCTAGTTGAGCGTCCAGCCGAATTGCCTCCCGGTATTCGCCAGCGGCCTCGCTGGTCCGTCCGAGCCGAGCAAGCACGATTCCCCGAACGTTTCGGATTCGGGCATCCGCCGAACGCTCGCGCTCCGCGGTGGTCAGTTTCTCAAGCGCCACCTCGAGTCGATTCTCTTTCAGAGCAATGAGGCCTTGCTGGAACGCATCGTTCTGAGGATCTGACCGCGAAGGCAGGGACTGCGGGTACGGGTTCGCTGACCAGCGCCCAGCGGCCACAGACAATGGCGGGCTCACAGGCGACAGGACAACAACGGCAAAAAGAAGATTGAGTCTCAGTCCGCACCGCAGCCAACCGCGGCACCGTTGGGGTTGCCGGTCCTCATTGAGCATCAGATTCGAATCCCTTGTCTCATACGCGGGCCCTCGAAGGAAATATTTCTTCACGGTCCGCTCTATGGATCTTGAGACGCGCCCTCAATCAGGTTCAACCGGTCCGTCTGTTTCTCGAGTCTGCTGTGCGATTCGCGGTTTAGCGAACTCGAAATACTAAACTCACGATCCGCTTTATCCTTTTCGCCGAGTGCTTGATACACCCGGCCCAACTTGTAGTGAACGGATCCGTCGTGATCCCCGGGCAGCGCAGTCTTGAATTCGGCCTCCGCCTTCCGGAAATCGTGGAGTTCGGTATAGCCGGTGCCCATGTCGCGATGAAGATCCGGGTCTGCCGCGTCGATTGCCAGGGCGCGGTTGAGATACAGAACGGCCTTCTCTGGTTGATGTTCGAGAAGATAGGTGTCGCCCAGATCATGAAGTGCCCCCAGGTGGCGAGGATTGAGACCTAACTCTGTCTCGAATTCTGCGCGGGCTTCGGTAGTCTGCAGATTTTTCCAGAGCAGGTGGCCCAGGGTGTAGTGCAAGTTAGGCACGGAAGGCTTCAGAGCGATCGCAGCACGGTACTCTTCCATCGCTTTCTTATCGTCCCCTTTGGCTGCCTCCAGGTCGCCCGACAACTGGTGCACGCGATAAGAGTTCGCATCCGTCTGGTAGAGGCGGAGATACGCTGCTGTGGCCAGGTTTTCGTAGCAGCGTGCACGCCAATAGAGGGCCGGGGGAGAGCGCCGATCCTTTCGAGGTATCTCGCCGAGCAGCCCGAGTGAACCCTGGTATTCTCCGATCTCAAACAGGGCGTGTACTACTTGGAGGCGCAGGTCGAGCGGCGACTGCGCGGTCAGAAGATGCCTAAAACAATGTGACGTCGCGGAGTACCTCCCGTGAAGGAGTTCCTTTCGGACGGCGCTTTCCGCGCAAACGGCATTAGGTGTTGTCGAACCGAGGGAACGTGGGGGGTCCGCGGCAGCTTCTGACAGGTTGCCGCTTTGTGTTGCGACAAACGCCAGAGCAAAATGAGCGGCAGGGCTATCGTTCGCTCGAAGTTGGGGAGCAATAGCCTCAAGTTTCGCACGTTGCGCCTCGGGGAGTTGCTCGAAAGCGGCATCGCCATACCCGGACTCGCGTATCCCCAGGAGGCGTTCTGCTTGCGCCTCGTCAATTCTGATTGCCTGCGACCAATCCCGGAGCGCTCCGTCAACCTCACCCTGAATCAGCTTCACCTCTGCTCGGCGGACGCTTGCCCGCAGACTGTAAGGATCGATTTGCAACTCCTGGTCGAACTCGTTTGCAGCCTGCTTGAGCCTTCCTGCTCGCAATAAAACTTCGCCCAGGCCCACGTGCAAGCCGGGCCGGGCAGGGGATATCGCGATAGCGTTTTGGAATCGAATTACCGCAAAGGACCACTCGCTGCTGGACGAATAACTCTCCGCAAGTAATTGTTCGGCCCATGAGGAGCCGGGTGCCACTTTTTCCAGGCTAGCAACCTCTCCTTTCCCCAGCCGTTCGTAGGCGTGGCCTAGGAGGTAGAGCAGATCCACATCTTGCGGCTGAAGGGTCAATGCCTGCCTGAGAGTCGCAACTTCCGCTTCAATTTCACCGGAGAGCTCCTGCGCGGTCGCCAGCCACGACCAAATATCTGGCCGATCCGGCTCCCGCCGCGCTGCGGTCTTCAGGTAAAGAACGGCTGTTGTCGCTTGTCCCAATTTGCAATAGTCAACCCCAAGGAAGAAATTTGCTCCCGCAAGACCAGGCTCGATCGCAAGAGCGCGGCGGAACTCGGCCATCGCGCCGGGAATGCGATTCTGCAGCTGGTAAACAAGGCCAAGATTCATGTGAACCTCGGCGAAACGAGGAACTGCGGCGAGCACGGCACGGTATTCACGCTCGGCAGTTGCGTAATCATTGCGCTTCTGTGCTTCCTGGGCGGCGGCAAAGTGGGCGCGAACCACCGGGCTGGTGTAGGTCTGGGATTCGATTCCTTGTCCGCGCAATTCGCTCGAGGCGCCGGCAAGGAAGAGCAGTGCCGGGATTAGAGCCCAGAAGCGGAGGGCGAATACGTTTCTTTCAGGTGGAAGCGAATTCATGCGTTGACCACGTCCCTGATGATAACGCTGAGCACGCCCCTTTGCTTAATTACCGGTCCTCCGCTTTGCTTCAACAAAATCAAGCACCTGCTCGTTGCTCTGTTCCTTAGAAACCGACTTGCGATTCCATCCGCTGACGCCTTTCATTGCAAGGAACTCGTCAACATCTTCGCCTCGCCCTCGCCAACAACCGATGCCGCTCCCCGAACCACTCCAGGAACCTTGATGTCTGCGAGCCGTGGGACCGCACCGAATATGGCGAGAGGCCTTTTTCCTCTGTCATGTACCGGGCGAAGTCGCTGAGCTGATCGGCAAACGCATGGGCGGCGCACTGGGCAGCTTTAGCCGCCCGTGGAATCCCAGCCATTTCTTTGCCGCGTATGTAAAGAATGAAGCAGAGTTGCCGTAAGAGTGCGCCTTTGGATTCGTGCGCTGCTGGCGCGCCCAACAGCTCGCCGCTCGCTGGATTTCCTCAAGCGACACATCTCGCATTTCCGTCAGCTTCAGAAGACGCACTACTTGTAGTAATTCAGCGGAGAGATTCCTCAGCGCCTTGCGGCGGTACCTTGTTGCTGCAGGTGGTTGAGGAATGATTCTCGCTCTTTCAGCAGCGGTGCTTGTCGGTGACGATTCCGGAAAAAGGGATGTTCAAGAAACGCGTCTAGCATTTGTGCGGGCCTCCATGCCCGCGACCGATGCTAGACGGCCAACGCCCAGGTCGCACTTATGTTGGGTTCGAAAACCGCCCCCTCGCAAAACCGCCCGTCTCGCGAGCAGACCCAACATAAATGCGAAGACAACATAATCCATCTTTATGTTGGGCCCAACATAAGCAGGACTACTTGTTCCGATGCTTGAGCTGCGCTTCCTGAAAGGCGAGCAGGGACTTCTGTAATTACCCAAACCGGCCCAGCCGCAGCGTGACGTGACCAGCGTAGTCGAGGGCTTAGGGCAGGTCGTAGAGTTGGGAGACGCGCCTCCGTGCCAATTCTGAGGCTCACTGATGGTCAGGAACGGATCCTGCTACCGGTGCATGACCTGTGGCAACACGAGCGGTTGCTCATAGCTTAGCAATGCTTCCTGCGAGCGGCCGAACTGGCCAGACCATTGGCCTCAGTGTTGTGCTCGCGACGAACGTGGGAGATAGAGAAATCGAGCGACCGGGCCAGTTTCCGGCAGATCCAATTCAGGGAGTAGAGCCGCGGGCTGCGGCAGCTGTACTCGCCACTCATTTGCCTCACCACCCACTTCGGAATCTGAAAACACGTGCAGGGCGGTGGCGTTAAGCCCCAGGGCACATTGCAGCGCTTCCAGCAGAGCAATGTACTCGGCGACATTATTGTCCTGGTGTCCGATCATTTGGCGATTCTGATTGTGCCGTCGGCGGGGCCGTCAATTACACTCCAATACCAGATGGGCCCGGATTCCCGAGTGAGCCGCCGTCGATGTAAGCCACGAGGTCCGGCATTGTGTGGCGAGCTGGTTCCAACCATGCCTGACGTATCTTCTGGCGTCAAGATTCTTACGTGATTCCTGCGCACACTCCTTAGTAGTTGCCCGGCCTTCGAGCACTGTGGATGCTCCTGTGGGAAAATGGAAAGAATTTGATCTCCTCTTCACTAAGCAGTAATGATTCAATGGGTTGCGTTCATTGGTTTTGATCCATCGTAACCGGCCGATTGCACTGAAAACGGGCGTTGACAATCCTCGAGCAACTCTCTAAGTTTGCTTCCGTCGACGGCTGAAAGGGTTGGCTTAAATAAAATTTCGCCGGTCCGAAGTAGGCTGAGTGATCAGCTCGGAAGGGTAACCCGAAGAGCAGCCAGACCCGAAAAAACCGACCGTCTCTGCGAGGGGCAGTTGGGGTTTGGGACCGCAAAAGCGGTGATCGCATCAAAGGGCTGTGACGGTGCATGTCTCCACGCTACTAGCTCCCTCGCAGGAGCTGATGGCTAGAGCATAACCAATGTCACAGCCTTTACTTTTTCCGGCGCTCTCGGCGCCGCAAGTCTGGTTCCCCAGAAAAAACCTTCTCCCCGCGCGCCCTTTTCAGCAGAAATTGTGAAGGACATTCCAAGAGGTGATCGGTCGCGGGGACGGCAATCGCCTGACTCGTTCTTTGAGAGCCCTGAGCCCGACGTTGTCGGCGACACAGCGCGCCGTCCATGGGCTTTTGAACAGGTTGTGCACGTGAAAAGGTTACCTGGCCGCTTTGTACAATATAGGAGACATGGCGGTCAGGATCGAGATGCAGAATACGGGCGATCCCCGAACTCGTGGGGAGATTGTGGCCGTGGTTGAACGCGTGCTGAGTGATAGGCCCGGAGAATGGCGGGTGTCAATCGTAGGGTCTCGAGCAAATGACAACTGGGAAATGAAAGTGGAAGGACCGAGAGGCTTCGAGCGCTCGTACACTCTGGTTGGCGGCGCTGGAGCGCACGAGCCTGTGGCGATCGGCAACTTGCTGCTTAAGCTACTGCCGGCGAGCAAGCCATGATTTGTTATTCCGGTTTGCTCTTGTCTAAACCGTGCTGCGTCGATACCAGTCACGAATAATGGGCTAAGTTCATTTGTCGAGAACTGGAACCGGAAATGCGGGAGATTGCGAATTCGCATCGTCGATTAGGTGAGCACATTTCACGAGCGCTGAACAAGATCAGGAAGCCGAGCACCGCCGAAGAGATCACCGAGTTGCTCAATCGCGACCTGGAGCCAGAAGACCGGCCCTTCCGGACGAAAGAAGTCGCAGAGTGGTTGCGGAATGCTGGGGAGACAGCATTAACCCTCTATTGGTCGAGAACTCGTCCTCGCAGGTAATCGTTCCACACACGGGCGGGCGCCAACCTCGTAGACTAGCTTCGCAGGCTACGGCTGCAAAAGGCTGAACCGAAGACAACAATCATTCTAACGAATAATGTCGGGCGTGCCGGGCAGGGGAGACACATGGCAGGTGTTGAGTTGAGAATTAGTGAAGAGGCTGGCAGGCACTTTATGGGGCCGGTACCCTCGGAGCGGGAATGCTCAGGCAGAAGCTTCCGGATCATATCCACTGAAAAGGGATCGGATTTTGGCGCGATATTCCGCTGTTTGCGATGCGGTAGAGACGTTGAAGGAGCTTACCTGCCCCAGAGCAAGTCCCGTGTGAATCGACCCGGGGGCCAAATCCCGTGAGAACCCGGCACCGCATCGTGACTGGTTAGAGCAGGTACATTCAATGAGATTCGCCAACTGCTTTACGTGAGCGGCGAACTAATCTTTGAACTTCAACGAGTGAAGTTCGAGCGCTCGCTGCAAATCTCGATCATCGAGTCGAATGATCTCGGGTTCCTGGGTTTTGATTTGAAAGGGCTCGAACAGAGCCCAGTTCTCGATGTCATGCCCGTACTTTGAACGGTAGTAGATTCCAGCGAAGCCGCCATTAAAAACAATCCGCGACACGTACTGCGTCATAACCCGAGGAGCCGTTTGCTGCAGGACCGACGCGTCGAACTCCTCCAGTCCAAACTTCTTCAAATGGACTGCCAACAACTTTCGCAAGCGGCTGACCCATTCGCTGCTGCAAACATCGGCGTACTCTTGGTCGGTCGTGGCAAGTCCCATGATCCGCTTCTCGACCCATTCCACAGGCACCTCCCCAAGCGGACAGTAGTCATCCTCTCCCTCGATCTGAGCCAACTCTGCCAACAGTTTGGGATCGATGCGGAATCGCGCCAGGGTTTCGACAAAGCAACCCAGTCTCTGCGACGACGCGTACAGAACACGGTAGGTCGCATCAGGGTCGTCAAAGCGATTGCCGAAGGTTCCATCAGGCCCAGCGGAGGCCCAGTCAGGGGGAGCCCAAGGATCAGGGTTCCTTCCCAATCTATAAATCACGCCGGAGGCTTTCACGAATCGCTATCCTCCGGCTAAGAACGAACGCGCAGCTCCAAGTATCTCCGGACCCACGGTCTCCACATTTTCTTCTCGCAAAAGCCGAGCCGGCACGCGATCCCCTAACTCTGGATTCAGGCCGGTAAACCAAGCCTGAACCACCCGTTGCCCCTCATGATCACTGATCATTTTCGCCAGCCGATAAGCGAATCGCAATCTTTCCTCGACTCCTTTATATGGCTCTGAGCCGGCCATCCAACGCTCTATTGCTCTTGTGTCTTTGACCGAAGCGATATAGGCCGTCAATTTCCTCCCCAGGATAGCCGTCAGCTCGGTGACAAGTTTGGAAAACTCGAGAGTTGTCGCCTCCCGGTATGCCAACAAATCCGGTCTCGGCGCGGTCGATACTGCCATGTCTTGACCTCCGAACTCAATGCAAATGTATCATAGTGACGTCAAAATAGCAACCTAATTACAAGTAAATACCACATTGTTTGCTCGTCGTAAGGGCATTGAAAACAAGGAGTACAGGCCGCGACGCCCCATTACCATTATTAGTGCATTACCGCATTACCCCGCAGTCTATTGCACAAAACCCCCTTACAGAGGGGGATTTGCGCAATTCAATATAGCCGTCCACGGCTTATCCCCGCCGCACTTGAATTGGCATTTGCCGATTGGCACCCGCAACCGCAGGAAAGGGCGATTCGCGCTTCGGCTAAGGCTGCGCACTGGACTTGAAGAGAGGCTCGCGGCGAAGATTGATGTACTTCACCAACCAGTCGTAGCGATCCGTCAAGGCTTGCGGATCGTT
>WNFG01000868.1_pt1 | contig 25300 bp, 29 predicted proteins | sample 5400431 | NCBI WGS metagenome assembly WNFG01 (sample SAMN13153346, study PRJNA577476) | soil metagenome | isolation source: 120 cm saprolite under Douglas fir tree site 2 hole 3 replicate 2 | place: USA:California | collected 2015-04-18 | reverse complement strand
CCATCGAACGGATAAACGTGCCCGCATCGCCGGCATGCCCCTGCATGCGAATCCGATCTCCCAGAATAGCGCCGCCGGAATACGGGCTAGTCGGATCCACCGCGATGATTCCAACTTGTTCTTGCTTCTTCCGGTGATAGCTCGCCAACCGGTCCACTAGCGCGCTCTTCCCCGTTCCCGGCGCGCCGGTAATGCCCGTGAGGTAAGCCTGGCCCGTGTGCGGAAAAAGCAGCCGCAGCAACTCCTCCGCTTCCGGCTGATGGTTCTCAATCGCCGTAATCGCGCGCGACACCGCGCGCACATCGCCGGCGCGCACGCTCTCCACCCACTTCTCAACGGGCGGAGTCATACTTTTCCTGTGGGGCCTTTTGGAAAGGGCAGGCGCATCTCCCTATTATTTCTTCCCAAGGAGCTGCCGGGCAATCACCAACTTCTGAATTTCGCTGGTGCCCTCGCCGATGGTACACAACTTCACGTCGCGGTAATACTTCTCCGCGGGATAGTCCTTGATGAATCCATATCCGCCGTGAATCTGCACGCACTCGTTGGCCACGCTCACTGCGATTTCGCTGGCAAACAGTTTGGCCATGCTCGATTCTCGCGTGAAGCGCACGTCCTTCTTATCCGCGAGCCACGCCGCCTGATAAACCAGCAGCCGCGCCGCTTCCACCTGCGTTGCCATGTCCGCCAACTTGAACTGCACCGCCTGAAACTCGCTGATCGCCTGGCCAAATTGTTTTCGTTGCTTCGCGTACTTCGTGGCCGCTTCAAGCGCGCCCTGAGCCATTCCCAGCGCCAGCGCGGCAATGGAAATGCGTCCCCCATCCAGGATTTTCAAGCTCCCGGTAAAGCCTTCGCCCTCCGCCCCAAGCAGGTTTTCCTGCGGTACGCGGCAATCGTTGAAAATCACTTCCGAAGTATCGCTCGCGCGCATCCCCAGCTTGTTTTCTTTTTTCCCCGGCCGGAATCCCTTCATCCCCTTTTCCAGAATGAACGCGCTGATTCCGTGCGAACCTTTCGTTTTGTCTGTCACCGCCATGGCCACGCAATAATTCGCATAGTGGCCATTCGTGGTAAACGTTTTCGCCCCGTTGAGCACCCAATGCTTGCCGTCGCGCACGGCCGTCGTCCGTGTGCCCCCCGCGTCCGAACCCGCCTCCGGCTCCGTCAGCGACCACGCCCCAATCGCTTTCCCTGAGGCCAGCGGCACCAGATATTTCTTCTTCTGCGCTTCCGTTCCGAACTTGAAAATGTGGTTGGAACACAGCGAATTGTGCGCCGCAACGATCAACCCCACCGAGCCATCCACGCGCGCCAACTCTTCAATGGCCAGCGCGTATTCGATGTAACCCAGCCCCGCGCCGCCGTATTCTTCCGGAAAAATCACGCCCAGCAGCCCCATCTCCGCCAGCTTGGGCATGATCTCCATTGGAAAATGCGACGCCTCGTCCCACTCCATTACGTGCGGCGCGATTTCCCCCTCCGCGAATTCCCGCACACTACGGCGAAGCTGCTGCTGTTCCTCGGTGAAGCTGAATTCCACGGTCCCCTCGGCACCCTATGCGTCCTGCGTATAAGCACCTAAAGTTTTGCTTATCTTTTCATTTTACACGAGCGCAGCCGCTGGCCCTCTCGACCTCAGCGTGTCGTTCCTTGCTAAGCAAGAAGCGGTGGACTTCCAAAGTGTCGACCACATGCTGGCGGCGTCTTTCCGTTATGCGCCCGCCTTCTGCGTCTTCGCGACGACTTCTTTCAGCACATCAAGCGCCCGCTCGATTCCCGCCCGGTCTACGTCGCAATGCGTAACCACTCGCACGGAATGTAGAGCGGTGTCCTGCGCCCAAACTCCGTGTGGATGCAACGCATCGCACAATTCCACCGCAGTTTTCCCCGTCTTCGAACAGTCAAAAATCACAATATTCGACCGCACCTTTTTCGGATCGATGGTCAGTCCCGGAATCTCCGCAATGCCTTCCGCCAGCCGCTTGGCATTCTCCTGATCGACGTGCAGTCGCGCTGGCGACTTTTCCAGCGCAATCAATCCCGCCGCCGCGATCACCCCCGCCTGCCGCATCCCGCCTCCAAACATTTTCCGATAAACCCGCGCCTTTTCGATGAATCCCTTCGTCCCCGCAATCATCGATCCCACCGGAGCCCCCAGCCCCTTCGACAAACAGAACATCACCGAATCCACTTTTCTTGTCATCACCGCCACGTGGTCTCCCAACGCCGTCGCCGCATTAAAAATCCGCGCCCCATCCAGATGCACCTTCAACCCCATCTTATGCGCGTGGTCGCAGATATCATCCACCTGCGCCGTCGGATAAACCGTCCCTCCCGCCATGTTCGCCGTGTTTTCCAGGCACACCAGAGCGGTCTGCGAATCGTAATAAATCTTCGGCCGGATGACCGCCTCGATCTGCTTCCAAGTCAGAATCCCGTCCTGGCCCCGCGTCACTCGCGGCATGCAGCCCGCAATCGCCGACATCGAAGCCAGCTCATACAAATTCACGTGGCTCCGCTCTTCGCAAATCACCTCATCGCCGTGATGCGTCCACACCTTGATGCAGATGAGATTCCCCATGCATCCAGTGGGAACAAACAGCGCCGCCTCTTTCCCAAAAATCTCCGCCGCCCGGCGCTCCAGCCGATTAACCGTCGGGTCCTCGCCATAAACATCGTCGCCAACCTCCGCCTCGGCCATCGCCCGCCGCATTTCCGCCGTAGGCCGCGTGACCGTATCGCTCCGCAGGTCCACCAACCCCGCCGGAATCTTCCCCGCCGTCTCCGCCGCCATTTGATCCGGATCCACCCGCTGATTCCCCTTAGCCACCGTATAACTCATGCTCTTCTCCGTGTCCTCTGTACCCTCTGCGTTAGAATCTTTTCTACTTCATCCCCGCTCGATCCGCTCCAGCACTCACCGCATCAATTCCACAAACACTTCATTTGAAATGCTAAGCCTCTCCGGAGCAAGCCACACCATGCTTCCGTCTCGTTTCACCAGTCCCGCCAAAGCCAAAGGATCCAACTTTCCCGCCAGTGTCACGCCATACTCTCGCTCGATCCGCCCAACATCGATCCCATCCAGCTGCCGCAGGCCCAGAAACAATTCCTCTTCCAACGCGCTCTCGGCTGTCAGCATCTCATGCTGCTCCACCGGCAATCGCCCGCCCTGCACCGCCGTCACATAACCCGCCGCATCATGCGCGTTGGCCCACCGCTCCATCCCCGAGAACGAATGCGCCCCCGCCCCAAATCCCAAATACGGCTCCCGCCGCCAGTATTTCAGATTATGCCGTGACTCGAACCCTGGCTTCGCCCAATTCGATATCTCGTAGTGATGATATCCCGCTGCCGCCAGCGCATCCTGCGCCATCTCATAAAACTCCGCCATCTCATCTTCGCTGGGCACCGCCCCAGCGCTGTACTTGCCCCCGCCCTGCAGCAGCTCTTTCCCCAGCCGGCTCCCCTCATCAATCTCCAGCAAATAAACGGAAACGTGCTCTCGCGCCAGCCCCGCCAGTTCCTCCAAAGACCGCCCCCAGCTTTCCTTAGTCTGGTGCGGCAACCCCGCAATCAAATCAAAACTGATATTCCGAATCCCCGCCGCGCGCAGAATCGGCACAGCCCGGTAAATATCCGCCCGCCGGTGCGTCCGCCCCGCCGCAATCAATTCCTTGTCCACAAACGACTGCAACCCAAAACTAACCCGGTTAATCCCAGCCCGCACCCAAGCCGCTGCCTTCTCCGCCTCAATCGTCTCCGGGTCCGCCTCCAGTGTCACCTCCACGAGTTCTGCTACAAATGTTGCCCGGATCGCATCCAAAATGCTTTGTAAATGAGCGCCGTCCAGTAGGCTAGGCGTCCCCCCGCCAATGTAAACCGTGTCCACCACAGCTTCGTGGCACAGCCACCTCTGCCCCATCGCGCGGTTTTCGCGCGACGAATCCTGGCTATGCGCCTTTTCGTCAATCTCGGAACCCCGGCCCACTCCAGCCGCCCTGAGCAGTTCTCGATGCTCCCGAATCTCCCGGCAAACCGCCTCCACATAAGGCGCGAATCGGCTGCTAGCCACCACCCCCGTATGAAAATTGCAATACGTACACTTCGTCTGACAAAACGGCACCTGCACGTAAATCCCCAGCTTCCTAATCACCCAAAAACTCTAGCACACCCCCGCCGCATTCCGGCCATTTCGAACCTATGATTTGTAGGGATTCTACGGAGAGACTCTCTCCGCAAGGAAGCAAACGTTTTCAATCCCCGCCTTGCGGACTTCGCTTAAGACTCGGTTGACATCCATGTACTTTGCCCAAGCGTCCGCACGGATATATACCCTTCGATCCGCGCCGCTTCTAACACCCTCTCGAATCTTGTCCGGCAAGTCGTCAGCCACGATTTGCAGGTTTCGATAGAAGATTCTTCCGTCACGCAAAACGCTAACAATTTGCGCGTCTTCCCGTATGGCCCTCGGCATCGGAGTGGCGTACTGAGCTCGCGGCAGGTCCGGGCCCCAATAGTGACCCCTGTTGGGCATCGCGACCATGAAAATCATAAGCAGCACAAAAGCGAGCCCCCCAAGCGGGTAGGCATTGATCCCGCTATGGATTCTGTTAGGCCACTTAACCGCAGTCCTTGTCCAACCGTGGTGATCCGCCCTCATGTGCGCTCCTTCCCAAATTCACCCGCTCCGCGCCTGCGCCCCCTACTACATAACTCCGGCGTTCACCGCCAAACTGAAATGCATCCTATTCCTTAGACACCAGCCAGCGAGAACCGGCTGTGAGTCTTCCTTACGGAGAGCCTGAATCATCCCCCCGGGCAACTATTCGCCGTCGCCTCTATTCCCCATCGAGTTGGTCAGGTCAATCGAATCCGTGGCTGCCACCCCGGTGATCAGCCGTGCCCCGCGGCTGAACGTCAAATACTCAAATCCCCACTGCACGAAAACCTGCACGCGGCTTTGAAACTCCACGATGTAAATCAAATGGATGAACACCCACATCAGCCAAGCCAGCAACCCGGAAACGTGGATGCCAAAAATATTGGCCACTGCCGCCGCGCGCCCGATCACCGCCATCTCGCCCTTGTTAAAATAATGGAACGCCGGAAGCTCCTTCTTCCCTTCCAGGCGCGCGCGAATGACTTTGGCGGCGTACGCTCCGCCCTGCATCGCCACTTGCGCCACACCCGGCAGCGGCGTTCCCTTCTCATCGACAGCGTGAGCCAGATCGCCCAAGATGAAAATATCCGGGAAGTTGGGAACTGTCAGGTCGCGATTTACTTTGATCCGCCCGTTGCGATCGGTCTCCGCTTTCGTGCGCTCGGCAAGTTTCCTGCCAAAGGTTGTGGCCGTGACACCGCCGGCCCACAGCACGGTCTTAGCCTCCAGTGCCTCACTCGCATCCCCACGCTTGAACGTGACGCCCCGCGCGTCGATATTCGTCACCATCACGCCTTTAATCACTTCCACGCCAAGCCGCGTAACCAGTTTCTCCGCTTTGGCCGACAAATCCTCAGGAAACGGCCCCAAGACTCTTGGCGCCCCTTCCATCAAAATGATCCGCGCCTTCTGCGGATCGATCTTGCGAAAATCGTGCCGCAGCGTCTCGCGCGCGATTTCCGCAAGCGCGCCGGAAAGTTCCAGCCCAGTGGCCCCCGCGCCCACAATGATGAACGTCAGCCACGCCTGTTCCTCTTCCGGGGTGGCGGCGCGCTCGGCGCGCTCGAACGCGTAGAGAATCTTGTGGCGGATTGCGGTGGCTTCCTCGACGGACTTCAGGCTCGGCGCCCACTCCCGCCAGGAATCATTTCCGTAGTAAGAGGTTTGCGTTCCCGTCGCCACGATCAAGGAGTCATACGCGAAACAAGCGCCGTCACGCAAAATCACTTGTTTAACCTGTGGATCGACGTTCGCCGCCTCCCCCAGAATCACTCGCGTGTTCTTCTGGCGGCTCAGCACGCCGCGCAACGGCGCCGCAATTTCTCCGGGAGACAGCGAACCGGTCGCCACTTGGTACAGCAGCGGTTGAAACAGGTGAAAATTCCGCCGGTCGATCAGCGTGACTTCCACCGGCGCGCGTTTCAGCTTTTGCGCCGCCGCCAGCCCGCCGAATCCGCCGCCCAGAATGACGACCCGATGTTGTCCGCCCATTCGTCTTCTCCCAAACGCAACCTCGCGCGTCCCAAAATCATCTCATCTATTGTAGACTGCCCGGCTCCGCTACGCGGGACTCGCGTGGAGATTCCCATTCTTACCGCTGCCATCGCCCTAGTATAAAATCGGACCGGGAGCCGTATAATTGAGAGCGTTCGAATGTTTGGAAAAGAAAAAAACGCCGCACTTCACCTGGAAAGAGACACGCTGCGCTTTCTCTGCTCCGTGCTAATCAAGAGCGGCACGCGCCTGGAGATCTGCAAGTTGCTCGATCCCGGCGTCTTTGCAGATCCGCTGCACCGCGTCGTTTTCGAGGAAATCCGCACCATGGGCGCGGTGGACTCCCGTCACCTCCGGGCGCTCCTGCCGGCCCGCGTGACCAACCGCGGCTTCCCGGACTTCGACCTGAAGGAACTCCTCGCTCCGCACGAAGTCACCGAAAGAGAAATCGACCGTCTCTTTGAAAGCGCGCTGCAGCTTCTCGACCTCAGCCATCCTGACGAAGGGCGCCGTCCGGATTAGCCATCCGATGGAATCCTCGACGCTTCGTTTTCTGACTCTTTTCGAGACTTTTACCTTCGGATCTTTCGTCGCCTGGTACATCTGGCAGCTGCAGGCTTCTTTCTTTTATTCCTGGCTCGTTTTCCCCGTGTGGTTGCTCGCCAGTTTCGCGCTCCATCGCGACACTCCGAAAACAATGGGATGGCGGGCCGACAACCTGTGGTCTGCCACAAAGCGCTCCGCCATCTTTTTCGCTCCCTGCATCGCCGCACTATGTCTCGCGGGAATCCTCCTCGGCACCCTCCATCGTCCCGCGGAACATCTCCTCGTTCCCAAGCATTTTTTTGGCTACATGTCCTTCTGCCTGCTCCAGCAGGCGGGGTTGAATTCCTATCTGACCAATCGGCTCCTCAGCGTAACGCAAAGCCCGGTGCGTGCGTCACTGCTCTCGGGCGCAATTTTCGCCGCGCTGCACTGGCCAAATCCTGTGCTGATTCCGCTCACCTTCATCGCCGGAGTCGCCATGGCCTGCCTCTTCGCGCGCGATCGCAACATCATCCCACTCGCCATCGGGCAAGGAGTCTTAGGCACTCTGGTTTGGTGGGCGTTTCCGGTAGCGTGGCATCACGCCATGCGCGTGGGGCCGGGGTTCTACAACTTCCATCCGCGATGACAAGTGGAACTTACAAATTCAAATGGCCGTAGTCCTTCGCGGCCGCACCCACGCCTGGCCTCGGAAGGTGCTTCCTTTTTGCATCGTTTGCCCAAACTCCGGGAATCGAGAGTCCGCATTTCGCGCACTTGCCTCCCACGATGCGATTCTCCAACACGTCGTGCCAGGAGCGCCGCACCAGCAGTTCCGCACAGTTCGGACAGTACGTGTTACCGCCCTCGCTGTAGATATTTCCCTCATAGACGTAGTGCAGACCCGCGTCGAACGCAATCTGCCGCGCCTGATCCAACGTCTCTGGCGGCGTGCGCGGTTTGTCCTGCAGCTTGAAGTCCGGATGAAACGCCGTGAAATGCAGCGGCACGTCCGGCCCCAGTTGAGTCAGAATCCATTCCGCCAGCTTGCGCGTCTCCGCCGGATCATCATTCAACGTCGGAATCATCAGGTTAGTGATCTCAAACCACACCGGTGTTTCCTTCTTCAGCCACGCCAGCGTCTCCAGCACCGGCTGAAGATGCGTTAGCGTAATCTTCCCATAAAAATTTTCGCTGAAAGCCTTCAGGTCGACGTTGGCCGCGTCGATGTGATCGTAAATGTCGTGGAAAGCGTCGTAAGTGATGTAGCCATTAGTGACCATCACCGTTTTCAATCCATATTGCCGGGCCTCTTTGCAAATATCGATGATGTATTCGCCCCAGATGGTCGGCTCGTTATAGGTAAACGCGATGGACTCGCAACCGTATTTCAGCGCCAGCAGCGGAACGTCTTCCGGCGGAACACGTTGCGAACGCACCTGGTCCGACCGCGACTTCGAAATGTCCCAGTTCTGGCAGAAGAAGCAGCCCATGTTGCACCCCGCCGTGCCCATGCTGAAAACGCGAGTGCCCGGCAGAAAATGATTCAACGGCTTTTTTTCGATGGGATCCACTTGCAGCGCGGCCGGCGAACCATAACCGAGGCTATAAAGTCTTCCGTCTTGATTGATGCGAATAAAGCAGAACCCAGCTTGGCCGGGCCCGATATGGCAATGCCGCGGACAGAGGTAGCAGTGGACCTTTCCGTTAGGCTCCGCTTCCCACCATCGTCCTTCGTGCAGATGTTCCGTCTTCTGGAGGATCTTCAGCTCTTCCACGGATCCTCCTCTCAGGCCCCATTATACCTCTCCACGGACAGCCCCGCGCACGTCATGCGAATTTGGGTAGTGCGTCAGTTCGAAAAACGCAGCCGTTCCCAAAAGGGAGCCTGCGCACACTTAGCACTTGTCCGGTAAGCCCGTCTACCAGGCGCAGAAAAGATAAATTCAGCTCCACCGCAACGTCGTGATCGAATCCGCGGTCAGCGCTATCTTAGCGGTTTGACCGCCGCACGCGACCGTCGCGTCCCTTGCCTCGCCCGGATTCGTCAGCACCAGCACCATCGAACCGTCGGGATTTTTCGCCGCCGTGTGAAACACGCGCGAAGTCCCGGCGCTATACGGGATCCCCGTCCCAGTTACTAATGGACCTGGCGGAACGACCAGTGCCCCGCTCATTGCCGGTCCGTCGCCATTCGCGTCGTGCGAAGCGACAATCACGGCTCCGCGGCGAATTGCCCGCGCATACTGTACCAACGCCCAATACAAGCCCGCCTGTCTGATTTCTCTTGTCTCTGAATGAATCTGCACCAGCCCCCCGCAATCGAACGGACCGATGTTGGGCCGCCCGCGCTCATCCAGAGCCAGATTCCATGTAGTGATGCTCTGCGGCCCGTTCGCCAGTATGCCGCTGAACGTCGCGCCCCACTTGCACCAACTCGTCCAATAGTCAGGGAACTTGTAGTCGTCTCCTCCTTCGGTCCAGTGCATTTCCACGTCCGGAAATCTCTGCTTCACGTTACCCATCATCTCCGGGCTTCCCAGGTACCCGTGCCAGGCCACGGTGTTCACGTATTTCTTGAAGCGGGGATTGGAGAGTTGATCCAGAACGCGGCCCCACAAATTGTAATTGTGGTCGAGCATCCAGATTTTCGCGCCGCCCGCTTCGAGCAGGGGACCCAGCGCTGCCACCAGGCGCTCTTCGTCCTCTTGCGGCCAGGGACACGCCGGCATTCGGCCGCCCTGGTCGGCATCGATCTCGTTTTGGGGCGTCACGGCGCGCACGTTCACGCCCGCCGCCGCGTAAGCCTCCACGAATTTCTGAAGGTAGCGCGCGTAGGTGGGAATATTTTCCGGCCGGATGTTTCCGCCCAACATCGAGTTGCTGTACTTCATCCATCCGGGAGGACTCCACGGTGAGCCGAACAAAAACAGATCCGGATTCGCGCTAAGCGCGGCGCGCAACGTGGGCAAAATGTAATCGCGGTCGTGGTCGATGCTGAAGCGCTTCAGCGCTGGGTCGGCCGCGCCGTCGTCGTAGCTGTATGCCGCCGTGCTGTAATCGCTCGCGCCAATCGGAATGCGCCCCATGCTCAGGGCATGCTGATCCTGCCCGAACATCGTGTGCAGGAGCTTCGCGCGATCGTTATCGCTTAGGCGCGCGAGCGTAAAGCAAGCAGCATCGGTAAACGCAGCGCCAAATCCCAAGATCGTCTGCGCCGCTCTTGTCGGGTCCACCGTCACGTCCGCCGCCGCAGCTTTTTTTGCTGCCCTCGTCCAGGCAAGCTCCGCCCCCGCTGCCAGCCGCTTCCCGCTCTTGTCGGTGACTTCTGTCTGCGCGGGCTTCGTCGGCCCCTGCGCCTCATTCCTCTCGACGTTAGCCTTTACCGTCACTCCTAACACTGAAGCCGCCGCCGCACCCATTCCCAGCCCCGCATACTTCAAAACTTCTCGCCGTGTTGTCACGCTCAGCTCCCGGTTATCCCTGAACCATTCACGCGGCCCGCCAACCAAGGCGGTTTGCTTCGCAGGACAGCATACTGCATAACTTATTATTTGGGCATCCCGCTGAGTCACGATAAGTCGGCTCATCGGCAAGTGGTTTCTCGACGTCCGGGCCCAAGAACGGCAATCTAGTAAGTGACGGCCCGCGGCCCACAAACTCACTCGCTACTCGAATTTGCTAATTGGATGGCTCCAGCTTCAGGCGTGCCGGCGGCGCTGGAAGCGCTGCCTTTCCGCGGCCCAATCCACAAACCGTTCCATGTGGTCGCGGTACTTCCAGGCCAGTCGAAAGAATTTGCGGGCCGTCAAATTGGCGGCCTCTTTCCCAAGGAACGTCTCAAAGCGCCAGCGGATGTAAGGACTCTTCCACGGATTGCATCGATAGCCCCGCGCTGCATTCCAGTAGTACTGCATTGTCTTGAGCATTTTCGTGCGCAATGGGCAAATCGCCCAGCCCTCATCGTCAAGACTCTAATTTTCGGCCGCCGGCGCCGAGAGATGGTCGTGCACTAGAACCCAGTTTGCCCCGCGCTTCTCCCAAATCCCGGTATACCGGAGGTCCATTTCAGTAGTCTTACCGTTCTTTGATTTTTCCAACAAATGCATCGGCACAATCGTCCAGGCAATCATCCCCCGGCGAGTCACTTTCAGCTCCTTGCCCGCCGTCAGCTTGATCTCCGACGCGTTGTCCAGGAATTCCTTCTGCACCCCGTCGTGAAATTCCTTCCAGCCGTGATACTCGAACGGAGCGACATCGTAGAAAACCAGGCCGTTATCCTTGGCGTAGAACTTCGCCGGAGCTTCCGCATTTCCCGTGCTCCAGGCGGCACAAAAACCGTCAATGAGCTTGCGAAACCTGGCGTCGTCCGTGGCCTTCTGCTGCGCCCGTGCGCCAACAAAAGTCAGCAACGCCCCGGCGATCGCCAGCGCTACATACAGCGTCCAGCGCCATCTCTCGGCACTTTTGTGCATGGTTCTGCCCATGTATGCGGTCATTCCATATCTCCTGGCAAACTGGGGACGGGCGTGTGCAGGTGAATGTCCCAACGCGTGCCGCATACCGTAGTCCCTTCGCAGTAATTTTGCAAGCGTTCTTATTCGCCTCCTGCGGGAGGCGGCGGCGGTTCCCGCTGCCCCACTCCCCCTTCAGGGACCTCCATTTGCCGGTAAATCCCCCCTCTTTGCCGAAACTCTGATGCGCCTCTCTGGAGGTGCCTCTATTCTCGCCATGTCGCAAGGAAGTCGCCTTTCAGGAGGACAACATGGCAGCCCGGCAAGCATCCTCTCGGAGCCTGAATTCCATAACGGGGGCGGGCATCTTCGCGCTCGGTCTCCTCCTTCTCTTCGTCAATCTGGACGCAGTCATAGCCCAGATCAGCCACGCGCTCGGCGCTCCCACGGAAGCGCCGCAAATCCTCCCGGTGCTGGGCCTCCTGAGTTTGCATGCCATGCAAGCCTATACCTTCGACTACGCCGGGTTTTTCCCGACTCTCCTGCGGATCTTGGTATCATTCTGGCCGCTACTCCTCATCTTCATCGGCGCGGTGCTATTGCGCAGTTCGGTCCTCGAGGGCCTCGCTCCGCAACGGCTCGGCGCTGACTTGGAAATACATGGCGGTCCTGACCGGAGAACGGCGTGAGCGACGAAAACAAATTGGATCCGCAAAAGCTCGCTGAAGAACTTCGCGACCAGATCCACGGCAAGATCCGCGATCGCATAACCGGCCGGCGCCCCCCTATGGTCGTCGGCATCCGGCTCGGAAGCCGCCCCTACGGCGGAGGCCTTGTCTGGGGCGTAATCCTGACTCTGTTCGGTGTCGCCATGCTTCTCGATCACCTCGGCATACTTTCCTTCGACCGCCTCTGGCGCTTTTGGCCCCTGGTGCTGATCTTTGCCGGGGTGGTCAATTTCAGGTCTCCCGAGCGCCGCTTCTGGGGCATCATCCTGCTCCTTGCGGGCGCCATTCTGCAATTCAATCAGTTGGGATTTTCGCACTTCGGATGGGGCGATTTCTGGCCATTCCTTCTGATCGCCGCTGGCCTGCTGTTGATGTGGAACGCCCTGGACGCCAGAAAGAGGCGTGCCGAAGTTTCGCCCGCTGGCAGCGATCCCCGCACCACTCTCAACGAGGCCGTCGTCTTCGGAGGCCTCGAGCGCCGCATGACCAGCCAGGATTTTCAAGGCGGGGATGTCACCGCCATCTTTGGCGGCGTCGAACTGGATCTCACCGAGGCCAACATGCAGGCCAACGAGGCCATCTTGGCGATCACCGCCATCTTCGGCGGCGTGGAAGTTCGCGTACCCCCCTCCTGGCAGGTGGCCTTTCGCGGTTCGCCCATCTTCGGTGGGGTCGAAGATAAAACGCGCACCGCCCGCGTCGATGATCCCGCAAGTCCCAACCCCAAAACGCTGGTGATCACCGGCGCCGTCATCTTTGGTGGCTTGGAAATCAAGAACTGAGCCCGTGCAATGCACCCGCTCCTCACTCGCAACCGCCTGAAACTTTACCTGCTCGCCTGGGTCCCGCTCACTGCCACGTCGGTCTACGTCCTGGCCACTCGCGGGACTCTCAGTTGGCTGCAAGCGACTGTCCTCGCTCTGGCCGTGTTCCTTTTCTACGCTCTCCTCTGTCTCTCGGCCTGGTACCCCTGTCGCGCCACTCCCCTGGGTAGAGTCAGTTTCATGCGCTTGCTCCTGACGCATTTGATCGCTGCGGGAATCATGAGTTTCGTTTGGACTCAGGCTGGCGCAGCGCTCTGCTACGCCATTCTCAGCCCCGAAAAATTCGCTGCCATCAAACGCCAATTTGAGCCGCAGGTGAACGCCATCTTCACCGTCGGCGTCCTTCTCTACTTGCTTTCCGTCGCTCTCCACTACGTGCTGATCGCCATGGAAGACTCGCGCCGCGCCGAAGCGCAAGCGGTCGAAGCGCGCGTCCTTGCCCGCGACGCCGAGCTAAAAGCCTTAAAAGCCCAGGTGAATCCGCATTTCCTGTTCAATAGCTTGAATTCCATCAGCGCCTTGACCAGCATCGATCCCGCGCGCGCCCGTGATATGTGCGTTCTCCTCGGTGACTTCTTGCGCTTAACTCTCGGCTTGGGCGAAAAGAATCTAGTGCGCTTTTCGGACGAGCTGGAACTGCTTGAAAAATATCTGGCCATTGAGAAAGTTCGTTTCGGCGATCGTTTGAAGATGCACGAAGAGATTCAAGAAGATTCCAAAGCCTGCCTGCTTCCTCCTCTGCTGCTTCAACCGCTCGTTGAGAATGCCGTCAAACACGGCATCGCCGCTCTCCCCGAAGGCGGCGACGTGCGCCTAGCCGCGCAACGTCAGAACGGACGGTTGTCCATCCTCGTCGAAAATTCATGGGACCCGGAAGCTCCCCCGCGTCGCTCGGGCGGCATGGGGCTGAAAAACGTGCAACAACGTCTCGAAGCGCGCTACGGAAAAGACGCAAGCCTCCGCGTAAACACCGAAGGCGAACTTTTTCAAGTCAGTTTGAATCTTCCGGCCGAAAGCGAGGAAAACGCGTGAGCCCCACGCCAGAAAAACGATGGAAGGCGCTCATCGTCGATGACGAAGAGCTCGCGCGCCACGTCATTCGCGAGTATCTGCAATCCCATGCGGAGATTGAAGTTGCCGCGGAATGCGCGAATGGTATGGAAGCCGTCAAGGCCGTCGCGGAACACAAACCGAACCTAATTTTCCTCGACGTGCAGATGCCCAAACTGACCGGGTTTGATGTCCTGGAATTGATTGGCACCGACGTTCCCGTCATCTTTGTCACCGCCTACGACCAATACGCCATGCGCGCCTTCGACGTCCACGCCGTCGACTACCTATTGAAGCCCATCGGGAAAGAGCGCTTCGATGCAGCCGTCGAACGCGCGAAAAACCGCCTCGGTGAAAAAATGCCCGCCGCGCACGAACTCGCTGCCGCCGCGCGCCCGCCACAGCAATTCCTCGAACGCTTGGTAGTGAAAGACGGCACCAAGGTGACGCTAATCCCAGTTGGAAAACTTGACTACGCCGAGGCCCAGGACGATTACGTGGCGCTCGCCAGCCAAGGCAAAAAGCATCTCAAGCAGCAAACCATCGCCGGCCTCGAAGCCGGCCTGGATCCAAACAGCTTCGTCCGCATCCACCGCTCTTACATCGTGAATCTCGAACGCGTCGCACGCATCGAGCCCTACGGCAAGGACAGCCGCCTCGCCATTCTCGCCGACGGCACCCGCCTGCCCGTAAGCCGCGCCGGCTACGCCCGCCTCAAAGCCCTTCTCGATGAGCGGAAGTAACCTCTTTCAGTAATCAGGCTAACCGCCTTATATTGGTCCGTGAAACCACGTTTGAACTATCGGCAGATTGCTGAAAGAGTAGTGTTAATTGTCATTCCGAGGGCGGGGTTTGCCCGAGGAATCTGCTTTTTCTTGGCATTTTGGGAGAAACAGTTACAATCGGTTGCCCTGATGGAAACCGAAGCGCAAAAGATTTTGCAAGCCATGTCCCCCGCCCAGAAATTGCGCGCCGCCGAACGGCTGTATTATTCCGCCCGCCAACTAAAGGAAGCCGCGTTGCGCGCACAACACCCCGATTGGACCGAAGAAGCCATCCGCGAGGCCGTTCGCCAGATGTTCTTGTATGCCCGAGACTAATCTCTTCCTAAGGCAATAATATACTTGGCTAACCAAGAGGGTTGAAGTACCATTCTCCTCTATGGCTAGTTTGTTTGACCCCGACCTGAAGTTGCAATGGGCGAAGAATCATCTTGATGCTCTGGCAGCCAAAATCCAAATCATCAGAGAGGCGAACAAATGCCGCATTTCTACGCAGGATGATTTGGAAAATGGATGGCATGTCATTAGGTGTCAAATCCCCCATGACGCGCGAATTTTTGAGGCAGCACTTATCGCGGGCGATTTTATTCACTGTTTGCGTTCCTGCCTTGACCATCTCGCATGGCAATTGGCTCTCTTGGGCGGTGACACTCCGTCCCGAGACATTTGCTTCCCTATTTGCGAGAAGGATTCCCTTGACGCACAACTCAGGATTACGCGTTCCACCTACGGCATCCCCGATGCCGCAATCTCCGTCGTGAAGTCGTTTCAGCCGTACCACAGCGGGGATGCTTATAAGTCTACTCATCTTCACCGACTGAACACACTCTGGAACATCGACAAGCATAGGCACATCGCTCCTCATGGCGTCTCGACTAAATGGCTGTTCAAACTGAACGGTGTCAGTCCGAGTGAAGTCGTCAGTGAGGAACTCGATGATGGCACAATAATGAGAGTTCCCATTGCGTTCAAAAACTCCGTGGAGTTCAACCCAGACACTCCCGATGAAATCGATGTCTTCTTTGGTGACAGAACTGAGCGTGATCGGGTTGAATTGGCGCTCGGCGATTTCATGGAAATGTACGAGTTTGTCGCTACGAAAGTACTCCCAGCTTTTGCGGGCTTCTTCCCTTAGTGAAAAATACCAGGGTAAATGACTCAGTTGACATTGGCACACCATTGCGCCACACTCCCTCTGTGGCGCGTAACCCGAAACCTTCGGCCAAGAATGCAACGGGCGAATACGCTGCGTTTGAAGGCGCTCTAAAACAGATTCTGTCTGTACCGCACTCCGAAATAAAATCCAAACTCGATGCCGAAAAGCGGAAGAAAGCTAAACGACCTTCCGCTTCCCGCGCTTGAGGCGTTGCGGATTCTCACGCAACGCATTGACCACCGGACACCTTACCAGTTACCTCCGCAAAGGTAAGCCGCTTTCCCGCAATCTGCGATAAGGCTAGTTGAAACCTGTCCCCGTCGTTCACTGGATTTTCTTTACTGCCCCGATTGTTGTACCGGAAAACTTGCTCATCCAAATAACGGAAGAGATGGAACGGCTCTGCGCTGATGTATGTGCCCTTCAATCCACGCTTCACCAAACTCCAAAAGTTTTCGAGTCCGTTGGTGTGGACCTGTCCGTCAACGTACTTTTCGGCATAGTCAATGACTTGGTGTGCGAAGTCTTGGTCTTTGAGCCCCTGATAGGACAGGAGCGCATCGGAATAAACCGCGCTCTGTGCTTTGACGTGCGCCCGAACGTTTCCTTGTACCGCGTGCTTCTTGCGGTTTGGAATCATCATGGCGCGTACTTTTCCGCCGCGCTCAAGGATGCCCATCACAGCCGTCTTGTCTTTCACTCCGCGTTCCGTAATCATGCGCTTCCGCCGTTCGGGATGCATGAAGCGAGCGGCCCCACCAATGAAGGTTTCGTCCACTTCAACGTGTTTTCCTTCTCCGCCAAGTTTTTCCATGCTCCCGCTCTGGAGAGCCAAACGGAGACGGTGGAGGACAAACCAAGCCGATTTCTGAGTGATGCCAAGATCGCGGCCCACTTCATAAGAGCTAATTCCGTTCTTGCAGTTGACCAGCATCCAGAGAGCAGCGAGCCATTTGTCGAGAGAGATTGCGCTATCCTCAAAAATCGTTCCCACCTTGACGGAGAATTGCTTGTAACACTCCTTGCACTTCCAGCGGCGCTGCGTGGCGAGATAGTAGTGCTCTGTGTGCCCACACTTGGGGCATACCGGGCCGTTAGGCCAACGAAGAGCAGCAATCGTGTCAATGCAAACCTGTTCATCGCTGAAGTACCGAATCGCTTGCTGTAATGTCTTTGGCCTCATGGCGTCCCTCACTAGGCCAAATCATCCCATATTCTCTTTGGTTAGTCAAGTATATTATTGCCCTTCCTAATGTTCACACAGCGGTTGAACACGCTGGGCGTAGCCTACATGGTCAGCGGGAGCGTGGCGGTCATCATTTATGGAGAGCCGCGCCTGACCCATGGTGTAGTTTTGATCGTGGTGCTGGGTCGGCAGCACATTGCCCGGCTGCCCGAGGTATTCCCGCCGGCAGAGTTCTATTGTCCGCCGGCAGAGGTGATCGCCGTGGAAGTCGCGCGCGAACAACGCGGACACTTCAACATCATCTTCCGGCCTGTCAGGTTTTGCTGATGCTGGATGTTCTTGTCTATCGTGACGAAGACATCCAATTTCTTTTCGGCCAGCGTGAGCAGCTCTCCATTTTCTTTGCCGCTGAATCCTTCGTTGCGGACCGTTTCGCATTCGTGCCCGCCCTCGGCAAAAAGGAACTTCACCCTCCAGAGCAAGCACTCGTCCAGAAGCAATTTCATTTCAGAGTCGCCGCCAAGCTGATCCTGGCTTCTTCCAGGGCGGCGATGGCGTCAGCGCGGCTCACGCTGGGGAGATCGTCCAGGAATTCGCTCAGACTCCGTTCGTGCTCCAAATAATCAGTCAGGGACTTAAACGGAACTCGCGTCCCGCGAAATACGGGCTCACCGCTGAGGATTCCCGGATTGCTGACAATGATGCTCTCAGCCATTTCGTTGACTCCCTTTTTCTAGAGTGTAGCCCATTTTCGCGAGTCTCTTCCAGTTAACGCTCGCGAGGTGCCGGACCCTTTGGTGTTCGGTTTTCAAAGGGTGCGGGTTTAGAGTTTTCTTTCTTTTGGCCGGGTGGCAGGCCCCTGGCCCCTTGGCAAGACGCGGATACCGCCCGTAATTTTTAACTTGACACGCATTACTGTTGTGGTACATTATCTCCGCAGAAAAGTGCGCCCCGACTCTGTCGGGGCGTTCGTGTTTTAGGCTCATTTTAGCTGCGCCGGCCCCTGCCCGCGTTCCATTTTGTTGCTGGCGCAGGCCTCAGTGTCTCGCTTGGACAGCTTTTTTCCTTCTTTTTCGACTTTCAACTGTCGACTGTTAACTTCTTCAAGAGTCAGCAGTTACGAGTCACTTCCCCTGTTTCACCAAGCCGGCTTAGTAATTCAGGTTCCCTTCAGCAATCCCAAATCTCAACTCTAAGGAGACTTTTATGTCTACTCTCAGTCCCAAGGACCGCGCGTCCTTGTGCTCGTTTACGTTCGCGGATGGCCGCCGTTGCCGCACTCCGCGCACCGGCAACCATCCCCACTTCTGCTTCTACCACGCCCAAAAAGAAGCCCGCGCTGCCGAAACACTCGGCAGAGACGTCGCTTACTTCTTCTCCGGCAACTACCTCTCCGCCTGCGATCTCAGCACCGCCCTGGGACGCCTCATCCCCGCCGTTGTCCGCGGCGACATAAAACCCAGAGCCGCCCGCACCGTTGCCTACCTCGCACAAACCCTCGTGCAAACCATCCACATCTCCCAGCACGAATATTGTGAGGCCTTCAGCTCCGATGCCTGGCGCAAGTCCATTCGCAACTCCGTCAACTACAACCACGACTACCGCTTTCCATCCGCCCCCAAACCCGAGCAACCCGCGCCTTCTGCGCTCCGGACGCATCTGCGGAGCCAATCCCCCCAACCACAACCCTTCCCACCACAAACCCAACCACCCGCCTCTGCCCCGCCACCTAACCCGTCTCAACCCGCCGCAACGCCCGTGAATTGTCATTCCGAGCGCAGCGAGGAATCTGCTTCTTCTTCAAACTCGTCACTCGCCACTCACCACTCGCCACTTCCTCAAGCCCCATCACCGCACACTCCCCTGCCTCCCACGAGCGCCGAATTCGTTCGGAATGTAGTGGCCGGTCTTCAGGCTGGTCAGAGATCATCCCCACCGCCCCGAGCATCCCAACGATCTACTCAGGATTCCAGCCCCGCCACCGCCAACTCCGCTGCCCCCAACCACGCCTCTCCATCCTCAACCACGCCTCCGTCGCCCAAGGCCACGCCCTCGTCGCCTTCCGCCCCGCTAAGTCCGACGGTCGCGACTTCGCCTGCCCCGCCACAGCCCCAAGCCCAACCACCAACGCCTCAGCCCGCTTGCCCTGACCAAGGTCGCAGGGTCAACCCACGCGAACCAGACAGGAGCGCCCCTTGGCTCGACTTCACCAGGAGCATTCCCCCAGACAGCAAACTCCTTTAAAATCAACACTTACAAACGCACCTCGCAACTGTTGATTCTAAACCACTTACAGCAACGCTAAGTCCTTTAGATGCAACACTTATGAAAAACAGGGGGGAGGGAGCCTAGCAAAGTTGAGGCTGCCCAGGAAATCTCTGGCGCTGAGAACTAAAAACTTAGAACTAACAGCTTAAAACTCCGTGCTCACGCGCTGACACGCCGAACCCAAATGCGGCTCGTGGCTGGTTTTCCGAGGTGCATCGTCTTTCCATTGGAACGCAGCGTCATCGTTTCATCGTATTCGCGCTTCAACACCTCGACGGTTGTTGCTGGCCGCAAGCGCAGCCCTTCCAGAAATTCCAGAAACTGCGCGTCCTTTTCGTAGACGCAAAGAATCTCGCCCGCTTCCTTCGCCCGCAAATCCGCGAGCAGCACGGCGCCCTGCTTCCTCAACTGCGCGATGCCCCCGCGCATCGGCACGCCGTGCGGACAGCTCTTCTTGTCCCCAAATCGTTTGAGCAGCAGCGCTTCCACCTCTGGGGAAATCGCGTGCTCCATGCGCTCCGCCTCGTCGTGAGCTTTCGCCCACGACAGTCCGATCACTTCCGTCAACAGCATCTCTGCAAGCTGGTGCCGCAGCGCGAGATGTTCCGCGCGCTTGCGGCCCTTCTGCGTCAGGTCGATCCGCCCGCTGCGCTCCACGCGCACGTGGCCGTCGCGCGTCATGCGCTTCAACGCCGCCGTCACCGCCGGAGGCGTCACATTCAACTCCTCCGCCAGCCGCGCGCTGATGGGCGTGTGGTCCTCCTCCAACATCTCCCAGATGGCCTTCAGGTAATCTTCCTGTGAAACGCTTGTTTTTTCTCGCCGCAAAGAAACTCCTATTTCACTGCTGCCGGCCGTCTCGTTTCTCTCTTAGTCCAGCCGCAAGTTGGTCCACGCGTCGTTTGATGCTCTCGAAGACTCGCTGGTAAGCCTGAGGATCATCTTCATAAGGATCCGGCACCATCCAATCCTCAACTTTCTGAGGATCCCTAAAGTGTACTTCCCTGGATCTGCCGGACATATTGATGATGACGTCAGCAGCATCGCACGCTTCGGGAGTTAGCGCATTTGACGTCAACCTCAACACCGGATAGTCGTTGTGTATCAACGTTTGTTTTGTTAATTCGGGGATGAAGCCCAGCGGGCTCAAGCCCGCGCTGGAAGCCTCGATCACGTCCGCCGCGTCATAGCGCGCAATGGCTTCCGCCATCGGGCTGCGGCACGCGTTCCCCAGGCACACAAAGAGAACTCTCGTCCGCCGGGATCGCTGCGCCTCAGTGTCTGCCTTCTTGTTTTTTTCCACGATTAGGACTTCGCGGCTTGCTTCCTTCTCGCCGCGACCAGTCCAAGGAAATGTTCATGCACGGTGGTGTCGTCTGTCAATTCCGGATGAAACGTCGCCGCCAAAATATTGTCGCGCTGCACCAGCGCCGGTTTCCCAGCGTACTCCGCGAGCACTTTCAATCCGGGCCCCGCCCGCTCAATAATCGGCCCGCGAATAAAAACCATCTCCAGCGGTTCCTTCTTCAATTTCGTCGGGCCGCTGACCACGTCGCTGGCAATCTGCCGCCCGTAGCCGTTTCGCAACACCGTCATGTCCAGCAATTTCAAGGAATCTTGCCGCGGATTCTCCACTTCCGTAGCCAGCAGTATAGCTCCTGCGCAAGTCCCGAAAATCGCTCCGCCTTGTTTCGCGAATCGCCCGATGGCCTCCGCCAATCCCTCTTCCCGCAAAAACTGCAACTGCGTCGTGCTCTCGCCACCAGGCAAAATCAAGCCGTCGCAGCCGTCCAGTTGCGCGGCAGTGCGCACCTCGGTCGTTTCCGCGCCGAGCCCCGCCACCATCGCCGCGTGCGCTTCAAAATCTCCCTGCACCGCCAGAATTCCAATCTTCACTTCGCTGGCTCCCATTTTATTTCCTGAGTCGCGGTTTCATTGAAAAACGAAATTGAACCCGCGGAACTTCTTTCTCGAGCCATAGTGCTGGACGGAAAACGGATCGCTGAAAATGGAGAACTTCTCCTCACCATCCCCGCGTCGAAAACATGTCCTTCTCTTCCATCTGCCGCACATCCAGTCCGCGCATAGCTTCTCCCAACTCCTCATGAGCTTCCAGCACAATCTTCGCATCCTCGAAATGCGTCGCCGCCTTCACCATGGCTTTCGCCCGCACTTCCGGATCGCTGGACTTGAAAATCCCCGACCCCACAAACACCGCTTCCGCGCCCAGCCGCCGCACCAGTGCTGCGTCCGCCGGAGTAGCAATTCCGCCCGCGGAGAAATTCGGCACCGGCAGCTTGCCCGTCTTGGCAATTTGGCGAATCAATTCCAGCGGCGCTCCCAGCTCTTTCGCTTCGCGCATCAACTCGTCGTCGCGCATGGTCGTCAGCTTCTTCATCTGGCTGACAATTGCGCGCATGTGCCGCACCGCTTCCACCACGTTCCCGGAGCCGGCTTCGCCCTTCGTGCGAATCATCGCCGCGCCTTCCGCGATGCGCCGCAGCGCTTCGCCAAGGTTGCGCGCGCCGCAAACAAACGGCACGCGGTAATCGTGCTTCCAGATGTGGTTCTCTTCGTCCGCCGGCGTCAGCACTTCGCTCTCGTCGATGAAATCCACTTCTAGCGCCTGCAAGACTTCTGCTTCCGCGAAGTGGCCGATGCGCACCTTGGCCATCACCGGAATCGTCACCGTGGCCATGATTTCGCGGATCACCTTGATCGACGCCATCCGCGCCACGCCGCCCTCTTTGCGAATATCGGAAGGCACGCGCTCCAGCGCCATCACCGCGCACGCCCCGGCCTTTTCTGCGATCTTCGCTTGCTCTGCGTTCGTGACGTCCATAATCACGCCGCCCTTGAGCATCTCCGCCAGGCCGACTTTTACGCGCCACTCATTCGAACCTTTGCTCCCGTTGCCGCTGCCGTTCACCTTTTTCACGTCCATCTTGCTTCTCCTCTCGCTCTTGGAAATTCTTGGCGGACTCTCTCCGTCAAAACTTTTTCACTTCGGCGCGATAATCACAAACCGCGCCTTGCCCCTCGCCAGCACCGCGCCGGCGGTATCGCGAATTTCGCCGCTCATAAAAATGTTTCTTCCCTTGTGCTCCGTCTCGTAGCCCACCACCTCAATTTCTTTCATCACTTCGACCGGCTTCAAATACTCGACCGTTAATTCCGCCGTGACCGCGCGCACTTCCCGGAACCGGCAGACTTTCCCCATGGCCTCATCCAGCAGCACCGCGATAATTCCGCCGTGCCCAAATCCGCCGCCGCCCTGGTACCTCTCACCTAGAACAAACCGCCCCACAATCCGCCGGTTCACGTTGTCCTGTTCGAACGTCAGCTTCATTCCTCCCGCATTGGCCCCGCCGCACCCAAAGCACTTGTTCACCGGATTCGGCGCCAGCGTTATCGTCTCGCTCAAAGTTTTAGCTCCCTCGCCCATTTTTCCTTTACTTCCTTTACCTCATCTTTCAAACGAGCGCGACCCGGCTCCGCTCCGCCCGCCGCACCCCGCGCTGCCGCTTGCGCATCTCAATCTTCAGCAATTCCGCCAACGTCGCCACTCCCCGCGCAATCTGCTTTTCATCCAGGCTCGCGAATCCCAGCCGCAGCGTATTCGGCAGCGGCGCTTGCACGTAGAAATACCGTCCCGGCGCAAACAGCACGCCACGCTCTTTCACGTGGATCAGCAATTCGCTGGCGTCGAATCCCAGCGGCAGCTCCAGCCACAAGCACATCCCGCCTTCCGGCCGCGTCCACCGCGTGCCTTCGGGCATGTGCTTGCGCAGCGCTTCATCCAGCGCCACCAGCCGCGCGCCGTAGACCTTGCGCATTTTCGCGACGTGCTTGGTGAAAAGTCCGCGCCGCAGGAATTCCGCCAGCGTGGCTTGCGCAAGTTGGTCTGTATGCAGGTCGGTCGTCTGCTTCACCACGCGCAATCGCTCAATCGCCGCCGCCGGCGCGACAATCCACCCCACCCGCAAACCTGGAAACGCCACCTTGGCAAAGCTGTCGATATGAATCACCAGGTTCGAGCGGTCCAACTGCTTCAGCGAAGGAACGCGTTCCTCCCGCGCATGCAGCCGCGCGTAGATGTGATCCTCAACCACCGGAACCTGGTGTCGCGCGGCCAATTCCAATAATTTTCGTCGCGAAGCCAGCGTCATCGACGTGCCCGTCGGGTTTTGGAAATCCGGCGTGAGCAAAATGAGCTTGACGCGATTGGCCGCCAGCGTCGCCTCCAGCGCGTCCAGATCCAGCCCCAGCGGCGTCTCCGGCTCCGCGTGCGTGTTGATCGGCACGCTCAAGCATCGCGCCCGCGCTCCATGGAATATCGCCACCACTCCCGGATACGTCGGGTTCTCCATAATCACCGAATCGCCCGGCCGCACAAACGCCTTGCTGATCAAATCGAATGACTGCTGGCATCCATCGGTGATAAGCAGGTTTTCATCCTTGGCCGCGATGCCGTCATGATGCAGCAGCTCGAGCAGCGCCTCCTTCAAAGGCGGATAGCCGTCCGATGGACCGAGATTCAACACCTCCGCGGCTTCGCGCCGCAGCACCGCGTTCACGCACACCTGCAATTCCTCGATGGGAAAGAACTCGTCGGCCGGGCGCGCCATCACAAAAGACAGCGCATTCTCCGGCACATTCGCCATCAGCCGGCCGAGCACCTCATCGCCACGCTCATCGGCAAACAGCAGTTCCCACCGGATGCCGCCGTTTCCATTCAGCACCGGAGGCGCCGGCGGCGTGATCTTCAGTCCGTTGCCGTTTCCCTTGATAAACGTGCCGCGCCCGACGTGCCCCTGAATCAACCCTTCCGATTCCAGTTCGGCGTAAGCGTTCGCCACCGTGGTGCGGTGGACGCCGAGCATGGTCGCCAGCTCACGGCTCGCCGGAATGCGGTCGCCCGGGCGCAAATCACCCGCATGCACGAGGGCCCGCAATTGGTCGCGAAGCTGGATATACAGTGGAACGTGGCTCTGGGGCTGGAGATGAACTGGCAGCATTGTCTCTCACCTTCGGCCAATTCTACCAGATATTGGCCTGCCGCAAGAGCCAATTTGTCTTCCGCCGGTCCTCGTAGGGCCCGCCTTCCTAGGCGGGCCGCTCTAGTGCGGCAGCATAGATGCCGCTTTTTCTGCGCGCCCATGCCACTCTGCCACAATCGTTTTGACACTCCCTCCCCGTGCCTCTAAACTGGCTGCTATGGTCGTGCACCTCAAGCCCGAAACCGAATCCCGCCTTCAAGAGCTTGCCGCGAAGACCGGTCGCCCGCCAGATGAACTCGTCGAGGACGCCATGGCCGGATACCTCGCAGAGCTAGTCCAAGTGCGCGAGATGCTCGATGGCCGTTATGACGAGATCAGAAGCGGCCGTGTTGCCCCCATCGACGGAGAAGAGGCTTTTAAGCGCCTCCGCCGCAAGAGCGAAATCCGCCGCAATTCATGAGCGGATTTGTCCTCCATCCGGCTGCCTACGCAGACCTCGACGAAATTTGGGAATTGCTGCAGACAATCTGATCGCTGCGGACGGAGTCTTGGAGGAAATCTACCAGGCGATCGGCGCTCTGGTCCCCTTCCCGCAAGTAGCCACAGCCGCCACGATCTTACTTCCAAGCCGCTTCGTTTCCAGCCGGTGCGCGATTTTCTAATCGCTTACGCGCCCGATGAAAAACCGCTTCTGGTGATCGGTATACTCCACGGCAAACGTAACCCTCGCGTCATCGCCGCTATCCTCCGCGAAAGGGATTAGGTCCGAATTGGCCGTACACTTCGAAGCTCGGAAAAATCGCCTCGCCGTGCTTTTCGCCATATCAACAAGAGAACAAGAATTAACGCCGCCAGCAAGACCACCCAGGCGGCCATCAACGCGTCGGCCGTGGCGCCTGAAACGCTCCCATCTTTCTTCAACATGAAAGGGACAAAATAGGGCGTAGCGGAATGAATACCAGCCTCTTGAGTGAGCTGGTTGCTCAAACCCCATTGATCCAACTTGCCGAGACTGACGGCGGCGATGTTCTTGAAGCGCAAGCCCACGACAAACGTTGGGTGCCCCAGCGTAACCATCTGGTCCAGCTCGAGCGGATGCCAGAAGACAATGGAAGCGAGCTGAACAATCACGCTGACGGCGGCGAGAGCCATCCCCACTCGACAAAC